>Ga0137415_10002340_pt1 | contig 18910 bp, 15 predicted proteins | sample CZODoug3_1_1_16f_FD_183082 | JGI IMG/M metagenome (GOLD analysis project Ga0137415, IMG submission 183082) | Vadose zone soil fungal communities from Angelo Coast Range Reserve, California, USA - CZODoug3_1_1_16fungal (Hybrid Assembly) | ecosystem: Environmental > Terrestrial > Soil > Vadose...
CAGCCGGGCTGCCCCGATTTTCTACGCGCTGCCGCCGTCCCGGTTTTGTGGCTGGATTCCCCCATTGAAGTTCTGCTTTCGCGTTGTATGACCATGACCGGCCGCCCGCTTTTCCGCGACGAAGCCAGCTTCCGTGCGCTCTACTCTCAGCGTCTCCCTTCCTATCAACTTGCCGATTATCGCGTGGACAGTTCCGGCGAACCCACGCAGGTCGTCGCGGAAATTCTGCGCCGCGGCATTGTTGCATCCGCTGGAAACACCGCGCATCTGGTAGTTGAGAAACCCCTGCCGTGAGAGAGAATGGACGCGGGGGTAAGAAGTACCGTGAAATTCAGAATAGGTTCGATCGCACTGGCACTGGGAATCGTGGCGTGCGCCGCGTTGTCCCTCGCTGCTCAGAAAAAGGCCGCGCCATCGTCCGGTGCCGTTGTCTTTGCTCAGGACAAGGGCAAGTTCACTATTAAACTCGGCGGCCAGACCGTCGGCCATGAGGAATTTGAAATTACGCCGTCCGGCGGCGGCTGGCTCGCCAAAGGCACCGCAGAGATCAAGCCGCCCGAAGGCGCCTCCAGCAAAATTTCCGGTTCACTGACGCTGCAGGGCAATGGCGCGCCAATCAGCTATCAATGGAGCGCCCAGGCGGAAAAAACGAACGGCGCTCACATCCTCTTCGCGAATGGCGTGGCGAGTATTACGCTCGAGATGCAAGGCGCGCGCCCGTGTACGGCTGCGGAAATAGCGGATCCACACCGCACACAGCCTTGCTTTTTCGAACAGGATCTTTCGTTCGACACTCCACTCATCGCCGTGCTCGACAACAATCTCTACCATCAATACGCTGTCCTGGCGCGCATCTACAATTGGTCAAAAGGTGGCGTGCAAACTTTTCCGGTGCTCATTCCCCAGGAATTGACCCCCGGCACCATCACCGTGCAATCCACTGGATCAACTAGCGCTGACGGCAAGACCTACGAAGGCCTCAAGGTCAACACCTCTGACCTCGAGATTCTTCTCTTGCTCGACGGCAATCACCGCTTGATGCGCCTGGAAGTTCCTGAAGCCAAAGTCTCCGTCGTTCGCGACTAGCCGAATCTTTGATCGAATCAATGGCAACAAAAAAAGTGGGGCAGACATTTCTGTCTGTCCCACTTTTGTCTCCAGCTTAAGAAAACTTATCGCGCCAGCGGCCTTTGAAAAACCGGTCCGCCAGGACGCCGCAGCGGATAGCCCTGCGGATTACCATGAGCATGCGCGTGCGCAAGCCCATTCGAATGGCCCATACCGATGTGCCCGTTGCCATTGCCATTCGCCGACGCGTGCTGCGGCAGTCGCGCCGGATTACCGATAGGGCGGAGAGTGATCGGCGCTGCATGAACGTGATCGCTGATCGCCTGCAGCCTCTTCAATATGGACTGCCACTGTTCCCAATCCAATTGCCGCAGGAACGGCCGCAATCCCTGGATGAAGGGATCTTCCAGCAGCGCTTCGCCATCGGACTCCGGGATGAAAAACCGGTTCAAGCCGACGTTGAGCGCTTCGGAGATCTTCTCCAATGTGCCGAGACTCGGCGTCATCTGCCCGCTTTCGATGCGGGAGAGGTAGGAGCGCGAGACCTTCGAGCGCGATTGCAACTGGCTCTGGGTCATGCTGCGCGATTCGCGCAACTGGCGAATACGCTGGCCGATATTCTCGACCGTCTCCTGGTTGACAAACTTTTCGGCGGCTGGTTCAGCGGCTGCTTCCTCCGGAGGTGCCGGTGGAGGAATCAGGAACTCCAAGCGCTGAGGTAAGGCGCGCACGCAACGGCGGCAATTTCCAGTGCGCGTCCGGTACTGGACGAGACCACATGTCTTACAGCGGATGACTTCCCGATCCATTTCTAACGAACTCATCTCTTTTTCCAATTGAGCAGACACCGGCACTCCTCGCTGACTGTTTTTCCGGCGTGCGGATAGGGGGAGGAACGCTGGAACGTTCTTTCGGGAAGGCAGTGACTGGCGCAACGGGAGTATGGTGTGAGCGCCATTTTCTGTCAAGAGTATTTTTGAACTATTTTTTCTTTCGCTCTCCGCGTTTCGCCGTGCTACGCCCGGTTTTCGCCTGTCCTTGCGGGCAGTTGTCGTTGCTCGCTCGCTCTTTTTCCACTAAGACTTGTATGCTCCCTTGCTCTGCACCACACTGGTGGTGGTGCCTGCTATCCTCAGCTTTTCCACAGGCCAGCCATCTGAAGTCTTTTTCTTAGTGGCACAGCCATTCCTGGCTGTGCGCTTTGTCCTGCAGAGCCACACTCCTCCTCCAAACCGTTCTCACGTCCTCGCCCGCGCCAACCCCCTCACTGTCTTCCGGCCTAAGACAATTACTCTGGTATAAATTCATATGTTACGTAACTCATCTAGAATCAACACTTCTACAAGTGTTCTTTCTAAAGAACTTAAAACCCTTTGGAATCAACACTTATGAAAAACAGGGGGAGGGGTGGTGATTATGGTTAACCATTTGTTAGAAACAAGCCACCCTCTTTCTTCCTCCGCTCCGCGCCTCCGTGGCCGACAACGCCTGCGCGTTATCCTTTTCTGTCTCCGCCTCCCCACTGTCAACTTTCAAGTGGGGACTGTCGACTTCCTTTTCCCCTGCGCTACACTATCGGCTCCATTTGGGGGAGAAACACATGCCGACACGCGAGGACGCCTGGAAACTGTTGTGCGAGTACACGGCTTCGGAGAGCTTGCGCAAACACATGCTGGCGGTGGAAGCGTGTGTGCGCGCTTATGCGCGCAAAGCCGGGGCGGACGAAGAAACCTGGGGGCTGGCGGCGCTGCTGCATGATTTCGATTACGAACGGTGGCCTAATCAGGAGCACTCGCCGGATCAGGGGCATCCTTCGGAAGGTGCGAAGGTTCTGCGCGAGCAGGGCTACTCCGAAGAGATCGTTCGCGCGATCATCACGCACGCGGACTATTGCGGCGTGCCGCGCCAGACGGCACTGGAACACACGCTCTTCGCTTGCGACGAGCTGGCCGGCTTCCTGACAGCTTGCGCGTACGTGCGCCCGTCAAAGAGCATTTTGGACTTGGAAGTGGATTCGGTGAAGCGCCGCATGAAGGACAAACTGTTTGCCAAGGGCGTCTCGCGGGAGGACGTGCGCAAAGGCGCCGAAGAACTGGGCGTCCCGCTGGAAGAGCACATCGGCTCTTGCATTGTGGCTCTGCGCGAACACGCTGACGAACTGGGGCTCCGCGGAACGCTTTAAGAGCTCCCGCATGAGGAAGGTGAAGCCAGGAAAAAACAGCTTGAATCTAATATCCGGGAAAGTAGGGGCGCAGCATGCTGCGCCCCTACAAAGGATTCGTTACCTTGACTCGACTGAAAGGCGAGCTAAGTCAGCGATGCGCGTACAACACCAGCGCCGCGCCAAACAACATGCTGGTGATCACGAGAGCGACTACGCCAGCAGTGAACCATCTGGAACGCATGGCCATCCGGAAGAACGAAGCCTTGCCAATCGCGTACTCCGCGACCCCTGTGACGGGCGAGAGATCTGCTGCCAGGGGCGCCTGGGGCGCAAGAGCCTCATCAATAGAATTTACGTAATTTAAGCCGGCAATAAAGCTGTAGCCCTTGCGCGGATTGGTCTCCACGAAAACCGGCTGGTCCGGCGAATCACCGAGCACCTGCCGCAACTTGTTCACGGTGGTGTTCACGTTGGCATCGTAGTTGACGCGCCTGCCCGACGGCCACAGCTGCATGCGCAGCTCTTCCCTGGTCACGATCTCTCCGGGCTTTTGAAGCAGGGCGACGAGCGCTTGATAAACTTTGCCCTGCAGCTTAATGCGTGAGCCGTCTTTAAGAAGCTCTCCTTTCTGTAAGTCCAGATGAAACGCGCCAAAACAGACGTAACGCGCGGCGACCACGGGGACAACATCGGAGCTTCCCCGCTCTTCCGCCGAATGCATGGGAACCATTTGCGTGCTCATTAAAAACACCCTTACCCGCAATGTTAGACCGATTCCAGATTCGTTTTATTCCACTCGCGGAATGGCGTCCGGCCTGGACCTCAGATGCCTGGCCCTAAAACACCTTTTGACGGCCAAAAGGAATGTGGTAGGCTCCCCTTTTCTCCTGTTGACCGTCTAAAGGAATGTATGCCTGCTCCCAAATCTGAAGTGCTGCAAGGAACACTCGATTTGCTGGTGCTGAAGACCCTCGACTCCATGGGGCCGATGCACGGCTTCGGGATTGCCTTACGTATCCAGCAAGTATCCGAAGACCTGCTGCAATTGAACCAGGGAACGCTTTATCCCGCCCTGCTGCGCCACGAGCAGCGTGGCTGGATCACTTCCAAGTGGGGCACCTCGGAAAATAACCGCAGAGCAAAGTACTACTCGTTGACAAGGGCCGGGCGGAAACAGCTTGAGGAGGAAGCCGAAAGCTGGGGACGCATGTCCACCATGATCAACCGGGTGTTGAGGACAAGTTAGCTCATGCTTGAATTTGTTCAGGTCTTCCTCCGCCGTCTTGCCTCGCTGTTCCGCCGGCGTGGTCTCGAAGACGACCTGGACGAGGAACTGCGCTCGCACTTGGAGATGGCTGTTGAACTGCACGTGCGAAAAGGCATGGCCCCTGAGGACGCCCGCAGCGAGGCGCGTCGCAGCTTCGGCGGCGTTGAGCAAACTAAGGAAGCTTATCGCGACCAGAGAGGACTGCCCATGATCGAGACCATGCTTCAAGATCTCCGCTTCGGTTTGCGCATGTTGCGGCGCAGTCCCGGCTTTTCGGTCCTCGCAATCCTTTGCCTGACTTTAGGCATCGGCGCAAACGCGGCCGTCTTCAGTTGGATCGAGGGCATCCTGTTCCGCCCCTATCCCGCCGTCGCGCATCAGGAGAGCCTCGTCGCCGTCGGCGGCACCTCACGCGACGAACCCCAGGGCACCTCGCTCTCCTGGCCCGATTTCCTGGATCTGCAGCGAAGCTGCACCCTCTGCGAGACGCTCTTCGTCAGCAAAATCACCGGCACCACGCTCAGCATCGGCGATCGTGCCGAGCGCACCACCGGCAGCATCGTCTCCGCCAACTACTTCGACGCCATCGGTGTTCCCCCCATGCTCGGCCGTGGCTTCCTCCCTGGCGAAGATCAGGGGCAAAGCGCGCATCCCGTCGCGGTGATCAGTTATCAGCTCTGGCGTGGCCGCTTCCGTGGCGACCCGCAAATCATCGGCAAGACGGAGCGCCTCGACGGCGCCGTGCACACCATCGTCGGCGTCGCCCCCGAAGGCTTTTACGGTACCTTTGTCGGCTGGCGCATGAACTTCTGGGTACCCGTTTCCATGGAAGACACCTTCGAGGGCGGCGGCTACAAGCTCGAAGATCGCGGTGCGCGCTGGATAGAATCCTACGCGCGGCTCAAGCCCGGCGTCACCCAGCAGCAGGCTCAGCAAGAGTTCGCCGCGATCTCGCAGCGCCTGGAAGCCACCTACCCCGCCACCAATCGCGGACGCGGCGTGCGACTCTGGCCCTTGTGGCAAACACCGTTCAACAACGCCGCCACCCTGCTCCCCACCTTGGAGACCATGCTCGTCGTCGTCGTCTGCGTCCTGCTCATCGCCTGCGCCAACGTCGGCAATTTGCTCCTCGTCCGCTCCTTCGCTCGCCGCCACGAAATGAGCGTGCGTCTCGCCATCGGCGCCGGCACCGCCCGCCTCTGGAGGCAGCTCCTCACCGAAGGCCTCGTGCTGTCCCTCTTCGGAGCCGCCGGCGGCCTCCTCGCCGCGTACTGGTGCCGACACGCGCTCGTGCTGCTCTTCCCTGCGCGCGGCGGCGTGCAGATGTATCTCCCCGGCGAACTCGATTGGCGCGTCCTCGCCCTGAGCGCCACCGTCTGCCTCGTCACCACCCTGCTGATGGGCCTGGTCCCCGCTCTGCAAACGTCAAAGATCGATCTCGCCAGCTCCATGAAAATGGAAGCCGCCGGAGTCGTCGGCGGTCGCGGCCGCGCTTGGGTGCGCTCCGGCCTGGTGCTGGTGCAGGTTTCGCTCAGCTTCATTTTGCTCGTTGGCACAGGCCTACTGATGCAAAGCCTGCTGACCATTCGCAGCACCAGCCCCGGCTTCAATGCGCGCGGCGTGCAGTACACCGGCATTGACCTCGTCTCTGTCGGCTACACTCCGGCTCGAGCGCAGAACTTCCAGGACGAGCTGCTCGAGCGCGTCCGCTCGCTTCCCGGCGTGGAGTCCGCCGCCTTCTCAAGAATGGTACCGCTCAGCTACGTCAGCTCTGCCACCGCGCCCATCGTCGTCGATGGCTACACGCCTCCGCTGGAGGAATCGCCCACCGTCGACTACAACGAAGTCGGCCCCGGCTATTTCGTCACCTTGGGCATTCCGCTCGTCTCCGGCCGCGAATTCACCCGCGCCGATGACGAAAAAGTCGCGCTCGTCGCCATGGTCAACGAGACCATGGCGCAGCGCTACTGGCAGGGCCGCAATCCGCTCGGCCAGCGGCTCCAGCTCAAGGGAAGTTGGCTGCAGGTCGTCGGCGTCGCCAAAGACTCGAAATATTCCAGCGTCCGCGAGAAGCCCACGCCATTTTTCTTCATCGCCCTGCGGCAAAACAACCTGCGCGGCGGCGTCCTGAACATCCGCACGCCGCTCGCTCCGCAGACCATGGCTGCAGCGCTCGCCCGCGAAGTCCGCGCGCTCGACCCCGACATCGCGCCGTACGAACTCATCACCCTGCAGGAGCAGCTCGAGCGTTCTACGTCGCCGCAAATGGTCGCCGTGACGCTCGTCGGCGTTCTCGGCGGCCTCGCGCTGCTGCTCGCCGCCGTCGGCCTGTATGGCGTGATGTCCTACGCCGTTTCGCAGAGCACCCGCGAATTGGGGCTGCGTATGGCACTCGGCGCGGATGCCTCCAATCTCTTGCGCCTGGTGATGTCGCGCGGCCTGGCGTTAACGGCGGGCGGCGTTTTACTAGGCGCGGCGGTGGCGCTTGCACTCACGCGGCTGCTTGGGAATCTCCTATACAAGGTCAGCCCGCGCGATCCCCTCGCCTTCGGCTCGGCGCTGGCGGTGATGACTATCGCCTCGTTGGCAGCGTGTTTCCTGCCCGCGTGGCGGGCCACGCGCACCGATCCGGCCCGCGCGTTGCGCGATTGATTGACCGGCGCACCATATCTTGCGCCTAGTCCGAGGAATTAGCCGGCTCCGCTAAAGGTGACTTGCCCATTAGTAGCACAGGCGATTTCGCTGAAGGGGCAAATCACGTTAGAATTGTAAGCAATGCTTACCCAGATTGAAGGATTTGACGCTACGGCTAGCGGCCATCCGCGCCGGAAGACTTACGGCGTGAAGGTGGGACACGTGCGCGTGGGCGGGGGCGCGCCCATCGTCGTGCAGTCCATGACCAATACGGACACGGCGGACATCGAGACGACGCTGAAGCAGACTTTGGAGCTGGCCGAAGCGGGCTCGGAGATTGTGCGCTGGACGGTGAATGTGCCGGAAGCAGCGGCGGCGGTGCCGGAGATTAAGAGGCGCATGCTCGATGCCGGATGCATTGCGCCGATCATTGGCGATTTTCATTACAACGGGCACGTGCTGCTGACGAAGTATCCCGAATGCGCGAAAGCGCTGGACAAATACCGCATCAATCCGGGTAATGTCGGCGCGGGGCAGCGGCGCGATGAGCAGTTCTCTACCATCTGCAAGATCGCCGTGGATAACGGCAAGCCCGTGCGCATCGGCGTGAATGGTGGTTCGCTGAATCAAGAGCTGGTGATGCGCAAGATGCAGGAGAACACTGACAAAAACCTGGGCAAAGAGTCCGAAGAAATTATCAACGACTGCATGGTGCTATCGGCGCTGCAATCGACGGAGCTGGCTTTGGAGTCTGGGCTGCGGCATGACCAGATTATTATTTCGTGTAAGACTTCCCGGCCGCGGGACCTCATCACCGTGTATCGGGATCTCTCCGCGAAGACGGAGCAGCCACTGCACCTCGGGCTCACCGAAGCCGGGATGGGCATGAAGGGGCAGATTTGGTCGGCGGCGTCGCTGGGCGTGCTGCTCTATGAAGGCATTGGCGACACGATTCGGATTTCGCTTACGCCTAAGCCGGGCGGTGATCGGCGCGAAGAAGTTTACGCTGCGTGCGAACTCTTGCAGGCGCTGGGGCTGCGGTCGTTTGCGCCGAGCGTAACGGCCTGCCCCGGCTGCGGGCGCACGACGAGCACAACGTTTCAGGAGTTGGCGGAAGCCATCCAAGGCTACATCCGCGACAGCATGCCCGCCTGGAAAACGCAGTACGAAGGCGTCGAGAACATGACGCTGGCGGTGATGGGCTGCATCGTCAATGGCCCGGGGGAGTCGAAGGCCGCGAATATCGGTATCAGCCTGCCGGGAACGGGTGAAGCGCCGCGCTGCCCTGTTTATATTGATGGACAGAAGGATGTGACGCTCGAGGGAACTTACGATGAGCTGGCGGCTGCCTTCCAGGCGCTGGTCGATAATTACATAGCGAAGAAGTATCCTCGAAAGACGGCTTCGGTTTCCGCGTAGGCACAGAACCCGGCTGCGCGTTCTGTAACAAACCCCTATTCCGATTGTAGTTGATCTTGAAGCGGGCGCTGAGAACCTTCAGCCATTCTCGTCGGAGCGCTTCGGCATGACATCGCGCTCATGCAGCCGGTTTAAGGGAGCTGCGGGGACGCAGAGGTCGCCATGCTGCGCAGTTTCTCGATCACAATCGTGCGCGCGCGCGAATAGGCGTGGCGGTCGTCGAGTAGCTGGGATGCCCAGTGCGCGCCCATGGCCACGGCATGAATTTCGAAAGCTAAGCGCGTGGGATCGACCTTGGGGTCGAGGTGCCCGGCTTTCTGCGCCTCGTACACGGCGCGCGTGATGACCGCAATCCATTCGTTCATGATCGCCGCGATGCGGTCACGAACAACGCCACGCCGGCTGTCGAATTCAAAGGAGGCAGCGCTGAAGAAGCAGCCTCCGGGAAAGAAGCGTTTCTCAACCAGAATCAACCACTGCTCCACCAAACCCCACAGGCGCGGCATACCCCTGGGTGCGGCAAGGGCCGGGCGGGTAACCTTCTTTATAAAAATCATGCGAGCCGCCTCGATGGTGGCTAGCTGAAGGTCCTGCTTGGAACCAAAATGAGCAAAGAGACCGCTTTTGCTCATACGGAGTTGTTCCGCGAGGGAGCCGACGGTTAGTCCTTCGAGGCCCTGGACGGAGGCAATGTCGACAGCGCGGGCCAGGATCGCTTCGCGGGTGCGAAGCCCGCGAGCCTGGCGGCGAGGCGCTTTCTTATGGAGGGAGCGAGGGGCGGACTTGGGCATGAAAAGATTGTAACACGGAGGGAATAAATAGAACGAACGTTCGTATATTGTGGTAAGCTCTCCCATACCCGAGGTGGCCATGAGAAATCGCTCCTTTCCTGCTCTGCTCGCGCCGTTCGCGTTGCTGCTGGCCGTGGAACTTGCGCCCATCCCCGGAGCCGCGCAGGAAATTCCGCTCAAACATTGCGGCAAGCTGCCGGTGATCGAAGTAGAGGTGGCCAGCCAATCGATGCTGTTCTTGGTGGATACGGCGGCGACTTCGTTCTTGGACCTCAAATCGTTTGCCGAAGGGAAGAGGCGCGATATTGAAATAACTTCGTGGACGGGAACGCTGGCGACGAGCGCAAAGGAAGTCACGCTAAAGGAAATGGTCATCGGAAATACAAAGTTTGTGCGCTTGAAGCTGCCGGCTGTCGACCTGTCGGCGATTGGGAAGGCCTGCGGGCGGAAAATCGACGGAATCCTGGGTGTTGATCTACTGGCTAGGCTGGGCGCGACCATCAACTTGAAAAAGCAGACCGTGCATGTGACAACTTTGAACGAGGAACGCGGAGCAGACCTCGCGGCGGAGATGCACAGCGAAATGCAGCACTGCCTGGAGGCTTTCAATACTTCCGACGAGCGAGCTTTCGGTGATTGCCTGGATCCGAAAATCGTCCTGTTCAGCATGGAAACTGCGCTATACGGGCGCGAACAGGTGATCGGATACTTCCGCGAGAGATATTTTCATCAAAGACCGGCGGCACAGTTGGAGATTCGCGAGAGCGAATTCCACGCCATCGGTGAAGCGGTCTGGTATGAATACGATTTCACGATTGAATACGCGCGCGGCGTGCTGCGCGGGCGAGGCATGGCTATGTGTAAGAAGTCCGAAGGGCGCTGGCGGATGGCGAGTATGCACCACAGCATGATGGAGATGGAACACTCTTCGCCAGCCAAGTAGGGGTTCGCGGAGCCCTCACGTTGATGTGCTAGAATTTATTCGATCGCGCATCGCCAACCACAGAGGAAATCAGTGAAAATCAGCCGGGAAGATGTTTTGCGGGTGGCGGAGCTGGCCTATCTCGACTTGAGCGAGGCCGAACTGGAGATGTACCGCGCGCAAATTGACGAGATTCTGGAATATATCGGGAAGCTGAACGAGCTGGACACCGCTAAGGTTGAGCCCATGGCTCAGGTGTTGAGTGACGACCAGACGGCTGATGCCACGTTGAGAGAGGATTTGATTGTGCCTTGTGCGGTGGCCGAGGACGTCCTAAAGCATGCTCCCGACCCCGAGCCACCTTATTTCCGAGTGCCGAAGGTGATTGAGCGGTAAGTAGGACAGACATTCCTGTCGGTCTTTTTTTGAATTTCAAGAAGGCAGGACAGGCAAGAATGCCTGTCCCACAAGAAAATGCAAATGGCGACGAGCTGGACGATTGACGGGGCAAAAGATGCGCTGGCGGCGAAGAAGATTTCGGCGCGCGAACTCGCCGCGGAGTTCTATACACGAATCAACGAGAAGAATTCTGATTTGAATGCGTACCTGACGCTTTCGCCGGAGCGCGCCCGGCGGCAAACCGACAGAATCGATGCGCTGGTGGCGGAAGGAAAGCCGCTGCCGCCTTTGGCAGGCGTGCCCGTGGCCATCAAAGACGTCATCAGCACGCGCGGGATAAAGACGACCTGTGGCTCGAAGATTTTGCAGAACTACGTTCCTCCGTACGATGCGACCGCGGTGGAGCGTCTGGAGGCCGCGGGCGCGGTCATTCTGGGCAAGACCAACTGCGACGAGTTCGCAATGGGAAGCTCGAATGAAAATTCCGCTTATGGGCCGGTGAAGAATCCTTTGTCGCCTGATCGCGTCCCGGGAGGATCGAGCGGAGGCTCGGCGGCCGTGGTGGCGGCAGGGCTGGCAGTGGCGTCTCTGGGAACCGATACGGGCGGTTCCATTCGGCAGCCGGGCTCGTTTTGCGGAATCCCCGCGATGATGGGGAGCTATGGGCGCGTTTCGCGCTATGGATTGATCGCGTTTGCGTCCTCGCTGGACCGAATCGGGCCATTCGCCACCAATGTGAAAGATGTCGCTACGATCTTGCAAGCGATTGCCGGGCGCGACCCGCATGATTCGACCTCGACGACGGCGCCAGTCCCTGATTACCGGGCGGAACTTGGGAAACCTGTGAAGGGCCTGCGGCTGGGAATCCCAAAAGAGTATTTCGGAGAAGGCATGGATGCAGGAGTGCGAAAGAAAGTTGAAGCCGGCATCGAAGTTTTCAAGAAACTGGGATGCCAACTGGTCGAAATTCGTATGCCGCACACGGACTACGCCATCGCGACCTACTACATCATTGCGACGGCGGAAGCGAGTTCCAACCTGGCACGGTATGACGGCGTGCGCTACGGTTTGCGCGTGGATGACGATTCCCTGCTGGCGATGTATCGCAAGACGCGGGGTGCGGGATTTGGCGCGGAGGTAAAACGCCGCATCGTGCTCGGTACTTATGTGCTTTCGGCGGGGTATTACGATGCCTACTACTTGAAGGGGCAGAAGGTTCGCGCGCTGATAGCTCAGGATTTCCGCGATGCGTTCACCAAAGTGGATGCGATACTGACTCCGACTTCGCCGGTCCCTCCTTTCAAGCTAGGTGAGCGTACAGACGATCCGCTACAGATGTATCTTGCTGATATATATACAGTTACAGGGTCTCTGGCGGGGGTCCCCGGTATCTCTGTACCTTGCGGCAAGATCGATGGAAAGCTTCCGGTGGGCCTGCAAATCTTTGGGCCGCCATTTGGAGAGACGCGCGTGCTACAACTTGCCGATGCTTTCGAGCAGGCTGGAGGAGCTGCCGTCTGAATCTCTTCCGTTTGCGCAGATGAAATCGTGCCAGCCCTCGCGACCATTATCGAGAATCTAGCCTGCGCGCAAGAAGACCTCTTGCGTATCGCAAATTCCATTCCCCCGGACCAGTGGAAAACGAAGCCTGCGGAGGGGCAATGGTCAGCTGGAGAATTGATCTGTCATCTGAGCGCAGTCGAGCGGTTCATCCTCACTCGCGCCGACAAACTTCTGCAAAATCCGCCGAAACCGGTGCCCTTCTATAAACGATTTCATGTGCCGATGCTGATCGTGGAAGCGCGCGTGATCCGGCGCAAGGCGCCCGCGGCAGTCGAACCCCGGATGGTCGGCGATAAGGAAGAAATGCTGGCAGAATTACGTGGAGTTCGGGAACGAACTCTGGCGTTCATCGAAGAGACGAAGGGCCGCGACCTCAGCGAGTACAACATGCCGCACCCGTTTCTGGGGACACTAAACGCGTATGATTGGCTACAGTTTATCGCCTCGCACGAGATACGGCACAGGAAGCAGATGCGAGAGATTGCCGACTCCCTACCAAAAACAGTAACAGGATTTGCATAAGTAGAATATTTTTGCCACTCTGCCGCCTTTTGCTTTCCCTTCGTACCTGGCCTCCGATCTGTCGAAAAATGTGGAAAAAGGCCGAATTTACCGGGTTTTGGGGCGAAAGTACTAGACGGATAGTTTTTACCTGGCAGAACGGAACGACTATTGCTCAGAAATAATACAGCGCATACGATGAGTTCAGCATCTAAGTAAGCGTGGAGAAGTTTTGGGGCGGAGCAGAGGAGACGGGCCATGGTTACCGTGAAGTCGAGCCAAAAGATCTTCACCGATTCGGAAGTCGCCAGCTTGACGGGGATTTGCGTCGAGCATGTGCACAATTTTGCGAAGAGCCGCCATTTGGGGTTCATCGCGCGGGCAGCGGAAGCGGCCGGCATCAGCGCCGATCAGTGGCTGTTTACACTTTCGGATCTGATGGTTTTGGTGACCTTGTTTCCGAAGTGCACGCACTAAAAGATTAGAATCAAATTGACTCTTCGAAGGCTCCCTGGCTTGTCCGGGGAGCCATTTTTCTTTTGGGGGCACCCAAAAGGGCAGGTTGCGGGTCCGCAGTGCCGGGGTTATGCTCGCGGTAGAGGCAAACCGGAGCGGTTCAAATGCATCGCACCTCACAGCAAAGGCCGATGGGATCCCCTAAAATAGTCGCGCTCGTATATTGCGCCTTCCTGGCAGGCTGGGGCGGCTCGCCTGGCTACCCCCATTCCGCGAGCCGTGCCTCAACCAGACAAGATCAACCATCCACAGGGAAGCAGGCGGGAGTCCCCGCCTTGCCGCGGGGCAAAAAACTCGTCTTGAAGGACGGCAACTTTCAGCTGGTTCGAGACTACCAGCGCATCGGGGAGCGGGTGCGTTACTTGAGCGCGGAGCGAGGCGAATGGGAAGAGATCCCCGCCGCGATGGTGGACTGGGATGCGACCGCAAAGGCGGCGGCCGCTGACCAGGCTGAAGAAGATGCACTTGCGAAGAAGCTCCACGCCCAGGAGCAAGCTCAGCGAATTGAGACGGTGATGGACGTGGACGCGAGTCTGCAGGTGGCGCCGGGAGTCTTCCTGCCTCCCGGAGAAGGAATGTTCCTGATCGACGGAAAATCCGTGAAGCCCCTGGAACAGGCTGGCTCGCAGGTCAAGACAGACAAGAAACAGTATCTGAAGCAGGTGCTCTCACCGATTCCCATTGTCCCGAGCAAGCGAAACGTGCAAATCCCCGGAACGAGGGCCAGTATCCGGGCGACAAACGGGCAAGCGGAGTTTTATCTGCGCGAAGCCCCACCGGATCCGGACCGGACAACGCCCATCGTAAAGAGCAGCCGTCCAGGTGAATCAGGACCGGAAGTGGAACTGTTACGGGCCACGGTGAAAGGCAATAACCGGCTGCTGGAATCAATCAGGAGTCTATTCGGGCAACAATTGGAAGAAAAGCGCAATACGATTTCGATCCAACGTTGGGAAGTTGCACCTACGGTCTTCCGCTTTACTGTCAGCGAACCCCTGCCGCCGGGCGAATATGCGCTGGCAGAGATTCTGCCGGATGGAATGAACCTCTTTGTGTGGGATTTTGGCGTGGATGCCGCCACGAGTGCGAAGACAATCACACCGCTAAAGAAGAAAAACTAGTTCTGCTCTCGAGTCACCCGTCGAGCCTTCCGAAAATGGCGAATCCGCGGGCCTCTCAAGCGCTCCGAAGAAGAACGCAAAGAATCAATTGATAGAGCGCGCTTCCGTCGGAGCATCTGCCAGGGCATCCCTCAGGAGAGCCAGCACGTCAGAAATGCGAAAAGGCTTTTGGAGACAAATAGGCTGGTTGTCGCCCCCACTTCCCGGTGTGCTTTCGAGCAGATCGCCGGTCATGTACACCAACAGCGGTTTTTGTGTTCCGGCAGCTTCGAGGATGCGCTTGGCAGCCTCGCGGCCATCCACCGTGTAGCCGCCGGCAGAAAGGTGCAAGTCGCAGAGAAGCACGTCATAGCTGGAGCGCCCGAGGTGCGCGAGAGCTTCCTCGGTGGTCGCGGCACCGTCCACTCGAAGGCCCTGGGCTGATAAGCCCTCTTGAAGAAGCATCCGGAGACTCTCCTCGTCGTCGAGAATGAGCACCGCGCGACCATTGAGAAGGTCGGCCGTTGGACGAACGGTTCTCGAAGAGTCAACTCCGCTAGGAGCTGTAGACTCGGGAGATTCGCCGGAAGCGACGGGCAGATAAATAGTGAACGCCGAGCCGCCGGCCGGAAATGTATCAGCTTCGATGTTCCCGCCATGTTCACGAATGATGGACATGCAGATACTCAGCCCCAGACCGGTTCCGCCGCCGGGACGTTTGGTGGTGTAAAAGGGATCAAAGATTCGCTGCAGAGCTTCGGGACGAATGCCTACGCCGTCATCCTGCACGGTGATCGTAAGTTGGTTGCCATTACGGCCGGCGCGAATTTGGATGCGGCCAGAATCACGCACCTCTCGGATGGCCTGTTCGGCGTTGGTAATAAGGTTCAGAAAAACCTGAATCAGCTGGTTGGCGTCCCCAATGACGCCGGGAAGATCGCCGGGCAAGCGCGAGTCCACTTCAATATTGTTGCGGCGCAAAGAATGTTCATGCAGTTGCAGCGTGCGCTCAAGAATGTTGTTGAGGTCGAGAGGTTTTTTCTGCGGTGAAGCAGGGCGCGAGAATTCGAGCAGATTTTGGACAATCCTTGCGGCACGGCGAGCTTGGCGGTGCGTGAGTTCCAGCTGGCGCTTAGTGGAATCGTCGGCTCCAGGGCGCTCGCGGAGAAGCTCGGTAACGCCGAGGATCGCAGTCAAAGGATTGTTCAGCTCATGGGCGACACCAGCAAGCATCTGCCCCATCGCGGCAAGTTTCTCAGCCTGAATGAGTTGTTCCTCCAAACGCTTGAGATCGGTGACGTCGCGGCCGGAAAGAACCACGCCTTCAATATTACCTTTTTCATCTGATAGTGGGCTGAAATTGAAACGAATCCGTCGCCACTCCCCCAGTTTGTGGCGCACACGGATTTCCAGAGAGGCGAAGATCTGCTTGCCCGCGATGATGTCCTTGTAGAGCGACAGGACGGCAGGCAAATCTTCCGGATGGGTGCAACTGGCAAATTCCATCTTTTGTGTCTCTTCAACTTCGTACCCGAGGACGTCTTTGCAACGAGGGCTGACAAATGTGTAGTGCGATGCCGCATCGAGCACCAGGATGAGATCGGGGAAGTTGTCGACGAGGCGGCGCGCAAACTCCTGCTGCTGGTGGAGCCGGCGCTCCATCTCACGACGCTCGGTAATGTCCATCAGCGCGCCCTGATAACGCACCACACGGCCACCATTGTCGCGAACGGCGGCAGCCGTGTTCAAGCACACGATGGAAGTGCCGTCCTTGCGAATCAAGGTAATCTCCTGGCCTTGGATCAACGGCTGACGCTCGACCTGTTCCTTTATGGTCTTTCGTTCTGTCCGGTCAACGAAAATCTCCTGGACTTGTCTCTTCAGGACATCTTCCTTGGAATTGTAGCCCAGCATGCTGACCAGCGCGGGATTAACATCTAAAATGGCGCCGTCAGGCGTGGTGATGTAGATGCCTTCCTGGAGCGATTCAAACAATTCCGTGAAGCGAACTTCGTTCTTGCGAAGCGCGGTAACGTCGCGCGCCAGTACGGTAATACCTTGGACTTTGTCACCGCGCATCATGGCGTGAGCGACGCAATCGAAATAGAAAATCGACGATTGGCTTTTCAGGCGTACCTGGACCACGCCCTCCCACTGGCGGCGCTCCATGAAACGCGGCATCGCGCGCTCCACCAGCTTTTCACCATCTCCGTTGCTCTCCTGGACGAAATCGGTCAACGGTCTGCCGATAATCTGCTGGAAAGGCGTGTCCACGAGATCGGAAAAACTGCGGTTGACGGCACGGATCTGGCCGTCAAGCGAAATGGCGAGTAGAACGTCGTCGAAAGAATCGATCAGGTCGCGATAACCTTGTTGGGACCGGGAGATAATGTCGAAGAGCTGATCAAGCTGCTTGTCGCTTGGCGGCTCGGCATCGCGCTGTTCGAGACCATGCATGAGGCCGCGGAGCTCGGAGATCTCGCGAGTCTTGTTCCACATGTAGGCGGCGAAGAGAACCACCAGGATGACCAGCCAGATGGGCAGGGATTCGAGGCCGTGAGCAAAAGAATGGACGGCATCCTTGGACGTCCAAGCATAAGCCACGGAGAGCAGGAAGAGGACAAGCATGGTCCAGCGCCAGAGTTCCCTCTGTCGCTTCTCGAACTGTTCAAACCGGGAAGAAACCGAGGAACGGTGATCTGTCCCCGGTGCGGAGCCAGAGGCCGGACGGGCGCCGCGTTGTTTGTCTTCGTGCATTCAAGTAGACGGGATCCTGCAGAAACGGCAGTCCTCTGCCCGCAAGAGCTATCTCCTTATTGTAAGAACGACAACGGGATTTCAGCAATCAAACCTGTGACACAGAGTTCCTGAAGGATACCTGTACGAACAGGCTTATAAGCAAAAACGGCGTCCCGGTGGTGACTGGGACGCCGTTTCCTTTGATTCTTGGACAAGTCAAGATCGAGCTGGAGAGCAGTTTTAGCCTTCTGTCGCAGCGTCCGCCTCGGTGTCTTTCTGGAGGAAGTCGAGCGCGGCCGCTTCTTCGGCGGTGAGCTCGGCGGCTTCTGGAATCTCCTCGATGGGAGCAGGAGCGGGCATTTCCGTCAGCAACTGAATGCTGCGATAGTGCTCGAGGCCCGTTCCCGCGGGGATGAGGCGGCCCATGATGACGTTTTCCTTGAGGCCGCGGAGATAGTCCACCTTGCCCGCGACGGCCGCCTCCGTAAGGACGCGGGTGGTCTCCTGGAAGCTCGCAGCAGAGATGAACGAATCGGTCGAGAGCGAAGCCTTGGTGATCCCAAGGAGAAGTGGACGGCCCGTTGCCGGGCGGCCGCCATCGGCGATGACGCGATCGTTTTCCTCGCGGAAGCGGAACTTGTCCACCTGTTCCTCGAGGAGGAACTGTGTGTCACCGACGTCCTCGACCTTGACCCAGCGCATCATCTGGCGCGAGATCGTCTCGATGTGCTTGTCGTTGATGTTCACGCCCTGGAGGCGGTAAACCTCCTGAATGGCGTTGACCAGGTACGATTGCGTGAACTTTTCGCCGAGGACGGCGAGCAAGTCGTGCAGGTTGAGCGGGCCATCGATGAGGGCCTCGCCGGCCTTGACGTGGTCGCCTTCCTGAACGTTGATGTGCACGCCGCGCGGGATGGAGTATTCCTTGGTGGTCTTGCCATCGTGGCTTTCGACGTAAACCTTGCGCATGCCCTTGGCAATATCGCCGTACTTGACCGCGCCGTCGATTTCGCTGATGACAGCGGGGTCCTTGGGTTTGCGGGTCTCGAAGAGTTCGACAACGCGCGGCAGACCGCCGGTGATGTCCTTGGTCTTGGTGGTTTCGCGAGGAATCTTCGCAAGCACGTCGCCAGCTTGCACCTCATCGCCATCCTTGACCATCAAATGGGCGCGAGAGGGCATGAGGTACTTCTTGCGGACCTTGCCGGAAGAATCACGAACCAGAATTGCCGGCTGATGCTTTTCATCGCCGGGAGGCAAAGTAACCACGTCCTGCGAAAGGCCGGTCACTTCGTCCACCTGCTCTTCAATCGTCAAGCCAGGCCGCAGATCGTCAAACTTCACGGAGCCAGCGGTTTCGGTGAGGATCGAAAAGGTGAACGGATCCCACTCGGCAAGAACCTGGCCGTGGGTGACGTGTTCCCCGTCCTGACAGCGGAGGCGCGCGCCATAAACCACGTGGTAGCGCTCCTTCTCACGGTTCTTTTCATCGACGATGGCGATCAATCCCGCGCGGTTCATGGCGATGGCGGTGCCGCCACGACCCTCGACGTGCTTGAGGTCCACGAACTTTACGACGCCGTTGTTGCGCGCTTCGAGCGTGGAGCGTTCGGAAACGCGGGTGGCCGTTCCACCGATATGGAAAGTACGCATGGTGAGCTGCGTGCCGGGTTCGCCAATCGACTGCGCGGCAATGACGCCGACGGCTTCGCCTAGTTCGACCATGCGCCCGGTGGCGAGGTTGCGCCCGTAGCACAGCGCGCAAACGCCGCGGCGGGATTCGCAGGTGAGCACGGAACGAATGCGCACGCGCTCGATACCCGCGCC
>Ga0137415_10002341_pt1 | contig 18908 bp, 23 predicted proteins | sample CZODoug3_1_1_16f_FD_183082 | JGI IMG/M metagenome (GOLD analysis project Ga0137415, IMG submission 183082) | Vadose zone soil fungal communities from Angelo Coast Range Reserve, California, USA - CZODoug3_1_1_16fungal (Hybrid Assembly) | ecosystem: Environmental > Terrestrial > Soil > Vadose...
GGGCACGCAGCATGCCATAGTAGCTAGCGAGCTAACAATTGCCGCAAGGGACGCCGAAAGGCCCGTACCCGGTCTCACTGGTTCTCTCCACGCATTGCTTCCCGAACGGCGCGGTGAATCATTTCCGCCGACGGCACGCCGGGCTGTTTCTCGCCCGGATACAATCGACAGGAGACTGCAAAGTGTTGCGCCTCTGATTCGCCGGCAATATCCCGGCCGTTGATTCGAATAGTAGGAGAGCCGCGAAACTTCAGCGTTTCGGCCATTCGGGCGTTGGCTACAAGTACTTCGCTGATTGGAGCGGAGATTCTCTCAACAGCCAAAACGCTTTTGAGTTCCGCCACCGCCGCAGGGTAATGCGGACAGTCCAATACGTACAGAACCTCAATTTTCACGTGAGACTCTCTCGGGCGGTTTGCTTCGCGCCGCTGAGGAGCGGGCAGCGGGCATTTTTTCGATGGAGCTCCTTCGTGCAGGTGCGCAGGGCCGATTGCAGTTGGTGTTGCAATGTTTGGAGGTCGCAGAGCTTTCGCCGGACCTGAAGGAGTTTTTTCTGGAGGCGAAGACACACCGGGGCACAGGGTTGCAGACAGCTGCCGCGCAGCGCGAGAAGCTCGCGAACTTCCTTGAGCGTAAACCCCAGGCCCTGGGTTTGGCGAATGAATCGCAAAGTTTCCAGGTCCGTATCGTCGTACTGCCGAAAGCCACCGGGAGTTCGCGAAGGACGCGGAAGCAAGGCGTTTCGCTCGTAAAAGCGAATTGCGTCCGGGGTGAGACCGATCTTTCTTGCTACGCCACCGATATGCATAAGCGGCTCCTTCGAGGAATCTACACCCTGGAGTATAGTCTAGAGTCAAGCTGCAGATTTTATCGATTGAGTGGGCAGAGCGTGGCAGGCGAATCGCGGCGGCGCGAAATCCTTATCGCGGCGGCAGAATACGGAAAGTGAAATGGGGATATCGTTTGCGGACAAAACTTAGGGCGATTGTGACACTCTGGTCAAAAGTCTTTCCGGAGAATCGCTGTGAATTGACGACATGCCGCAGCTCGTTCTGTGGGTCACCCTTTGCCGCAGGCGGAATTCGTTCGTTCAGCTCGCGCTGCATCGCTTTTTGCAGTTCGTAATCCACTGGGCACCTCCTGTTTCAGCGCGCCGAGTATAAGCTCTTCTTGGGAACACACAAAGCCTAGAGGTGCGTGAGGTCCTTCTACGACCTCCGGTTCCACCGGAGTCCACTAGCCGGACCTCCCCGGGGTAGCCTCAGGATGGCGTCCTTTTAAGATCGAGTCGTTCAGACGGTAGCTGTTCTACCCCTGAGGAAATGCAGAACGAGCATCACAATCCCGATTATCAGCAGGACATGAACGACGCCGCTGGAAACGTGAAAGGCAAAGAACCCAAGCAACCAGAGAACAATCAGAACCGCGGCGATTAATCCAAGCATGTCTTCAACTCCTTTTAGCTTTGAGCGCGGGTCAACCAAGAAGTCCCTTGTTTACGCGCAACGCGTATAACTTCTCGTTTGATTCCGTGCTTGTGGTCAGAAGGATGGCAGATTAGAGATTTGAAACCTGTTCGATATGAGGCACATTCGGAAATTAAACCTGGAGGCCGGTAGCGCGGTCCATCGGGCAGGCCGGGAACTTAATTCAGTTGCAGCAAATCGGTCAAAGAAATGTCCACGATATCCTGGGGATTGAGGATTCTCTGCAAGCTATCCACGAAGCACATCTCGGAGCTGCCTTCCATCACCTCGATTTTAATTTCAGATTTTTCCTTGCCGATATTAGGTCCCATAAAGTGAATGGTGTGGCGCTTGGGGTCGAATGCTCCGCGCAGCATGGCGGCATTGTCGCTTCTGGTTATTTTCAACTCCTGCGTTCGCTTTGTGTCGCAACTCAGGACGCCTGCAACACCTGGCTCGGCGTTGAACTCATTGCATCGCGCTCTGAACAGTTCGCACAGATCGGCCCATACTTTCGCAATATGCAAAGCGAGATCATTCTGATCGCGGATCACCTTGGCGTCTTGAACCTGCTTTATTTTTTGCTGCGCGGCGAATCGCACAGCGGCATCTCTGGACCAGTTCGACATGGACAATCTCCCGTGCTGGGGCCGAAATCAGGTCACATTCGATCGACTAAAAGAAAGCTTGTGAGATGACTGGCGGTATTACCTGGGAACTATGTGGGCGAACCGAGCGGTATCCAGCATCCGCACTATCTTCGGATCTTCCCAGTCTCCGGATCGACGTTGCTTTCCCACCAATTAGCAGCCCCTTTCTCAGTTCGAAATCTGCGGTCGATTCCGGGAGGGGCGGAGCACTGGATGTGCAAACGCTCGTCCTTCTCGTCGAAGGTGAGCCGGCCAACTTCTTCGTTGTTGGCGTTGTGAAATGTTCGTACGACTCTTGACATGGCGGCACCTCATTTTCGTGAACCCGAGCAAGTCAGCGATGAAGATCGGCAAGACGTGTTTCGCGAGCCGCAGGGGACGTAGAGGTACTCGCAGCCAGTGCGAGGTCGTCCATGAGCAGAGTTCGGACGTTCTCGGCTGGGTTTGCCACTATCCACCATCCCACATCCCAGAGCGCAGGTCTGTTCGAAAGAGCACACGAGCTTCTGATTCGCAGGCGGATGCGAGCAGTAGAGCGACGGCCACAGGGACGGGTTCGCATGTGATCTCCGTCGAGGCAGTTCGTTTCGAGGTCTGGCCCGACGAAAGTACGTGACGGCGCGCGCGGGCCGCGCATCAGAGACGGCAGTAGCCCGGGCAGGGCGGAAAATAGCACAACGAGGTGAATGAGCATGAGTTCTTACGGCGGAAAAGACTTGGCCAGCGCGTTTCGTACGGTACGCAAAAACACGATTCAGGTGGCGGAAGATATTCCGGAATCGCAGTACGGGCACGTGGCGGCTGCGGAGTGTAAATCGGTGGCGCGGATGTTGGCGCACATCGCCGTCGCGACGCGCATCTGGGACGAGATTGACCGGAAGCAGCGTCTGACCACCCTGGTGGGGCTGAACTTCCAGGAAATGCGGGACCGCTTCGAGGCTGAAGAATCCAAGCCGCGGTCGAAGGCGGAGATCGTAGACCTGCTGCGCACAGAGGGAGAGCAGTTCGCTGCGTGGCTGGAGAGCTTGACGCCGGAATTTCTGGGCGAAATGGTGACGGAGCCGGACGGAAAAACGCAGAAGTCGCACCTCGAGCGGCTGCTCGGCGCCAAGGAGCACGAGATGCACCATCGCGGGCAGCTCATGCTGATCGAGCGGCAGTTGGGAATCGTGCCGCACATCACGCGGCAGTTCAACGAGCGGATGGCGGCGATGCGGGCGGCTAAGGCCTAGTAAGCTACGCTCGTTGGTATCGTTCCGGCGCAAATGTGGCCTGGGAAGGTGCTAGAATCCCAGGCCATGAAACGACGCACGCTGTTACAATCGCTTCCGGGCATCTCCATGCTACCCACCGCCGCCTGGGCTGCTTCGCTGACAAAAGCAGACCCAGCATCGACCACCGTGTACGAGCTTCGTGTGTACCACGCGTACGAAGGCAAGCTCAACGACTTGCTGAAACGTTTCCGCGAGCACACCACGAAACTTTTTGAGAAACACGGGATAAAGAACGTCGCCTATTGGACGCCGCTCGACGAGCCAGCGAAGAGTAAAACGCTCATTTACATTTTGGCGCATCCCAGCCGCGAAGCCGCAGCCGCAAACTGGAAAGCCTTCCAGGACGATCCGGAATGGAAGAGCGTGCGCGACAAGTCCGAGGAAAATGGGAAACTCGTGGAAAAGGTGGACTCCACGTTGATGGCGATGACGGATTTCTCTCCCCGACTGCCATGAGAGTGGTAAGGGCCCTCTAGGTTAGATCGAGGGCCATTTTCAGCGCGTTATTGAGCTCGGCTAGCTTGGCAGGGCCGAGCGAACCGACATAGTTCACAAGATCTGTTTTGCGCAGGCTGACCAAGTTGTCGCACATAATCCAACTCTGGTGCTTCAATCCTTCGTCGGGTCCGACCGAGAGTTGCGTGGAAAGTGCCTCGCCGCTGGTGAACACTGGTGCACAGACGACGGTCGAGAACCTAGAGTCGATGAGTGCCTGACGGCTAACTACGGCGAAAACGCGGAACTGCTTTGGATCGCCGGCGGGCCTATGGACTCTGTAAAGTTCGCCGCGGTTCATCGGGCATCCAGAGAGCTACATTTCACCCGACTGGTATTCGAGCACGTCGGCGGCTTCGCGGTTCAGGCGTTCGGCGGCACGATTGATACGTGCTAAGTCGCGGGAGTGCAACGCGGCGCGGCGGCGATCGCGAACATACCTGCGGAGAACGCGCTCAATAAACGCGGAGCGCGAATTTTTGGAGCCCGCGAGACGGTCCACTTGTGCAAGCAGGTCCTTGGAAAGTGTGATGGAGGTCTTCGCTTTCATACTACTATCCTACTACCGCCATTACAGGGTGAGAAATACTTTGTGCGATGCCTTCATCGTCGCTGGCAACCGACGCTACCGGCTGGCGGCGGACTCGCGACGAACGGTGACTCCGGCCGAGCCGAGCTGATAGCCTTCGTCGCGGACGGTGCTTTCGGCGGCGGCGCGCAGGGCTTGCTCATCTGCGTTCTTCGGTACATCACAATAACGGCGAATGACTTCTTCGCCGCTCTGAATGCGTACCAGCCACTTGGATTTACCCGGGTCCCAGGACACTTCCACTCGGTCGGCGGTCATAGATTCCTCCAGGGCAAGTTGAGGTACATTGTAATCCAACCGCGTGTCTTAATGAACGCGATGTCGAAAAAGACTTAACGCAGAGAGCGCAGAGGGGCAGGGGGAACGCCGAGAGATAAATACCGGAGAAGAAGATGAAGAAGGTCAAGTGGGGAGTGCTGGGGGCGGCGTCCATTGCCGTGCGCAGAGTGATCCCCGGCATGCAAAAAGGCGCGTATAGCGAAGTTGCCGCGATCGCCTCTCGCGACAAGAAGAAAGCGGAGGAGGCGGCGCGCAAACTCGGCATTCCCAAAGCCTACGGTTCGTACGAAGAGCTTCTGCAGGATCGCGAGATTGAGGCCATTTACAATCCGCTGCCCAACCACTTGCACGTGCCGTGGTCGATCAAGGCAGCGGAGGCGGGGAAGCACGTGCTGTGCGAGAAGCCCATCAGCTTGACCGTGGCGGAGGCGAGAACGTTGCTGGCTGTGCGTGACCGCACTGGGGTGAAGATTGGCGAAGCGTTTATGGTGAAGACGCATCCGCAATGGCTGCGCACACAGGAAATTATCCGCAGCGGCGGCATTGGCGAATTGCGGGCCATTGCCGGAGTCTTCAGCTATTTCAATCGCGACCCCAACAACGTGCGGCACAAAGTGGAATGGGGCGGGGGCGGCTTGCTGGATATCGGTTGTTATCCGATTACCATGTCGCGATTTATTTTTGGGGAAGAACCCCTGCGGGTCGCGGGCGTACTGGAGCGTGACCCGGATTTCAAGACCGACCGGCTGGCTTCCGCGATTCTGGAATTTCCTTCGGGGCAATCGATCTTTACGTGCAGCACACAGGCTGCGTTCTTTCAACGGATGCATTTTCTTGGCACATCCGGGCGCGTCGAAATCGAAATTCCATGGAACGCGCCGAGTGACCGTCCGTGCCGAATCTTCCTCGGTGACGTGCTGGGCGCAGCGCCGAAAGTTGAGGAGTTCCCGGTTGTCGACCAGTATACGATCCAAGGTGACGAGTTTTCGCGTGCGGTGCGCGGCGAGCGTGACGTTCCGGTGCCGCTCGAAGACGCCATCAAGAATATGGCTGCGATCGAGGCAATCTTTAGGGCGGCGGATTCCGGTAAATGGGAACAGCCGGAGAAGCCTTGACTACCGCAAAACCAGGTACCTTAGAGCTAAGGTGTCAGTGGTTGAAGGGACAAAAAGCGTCACCGGTAGTGACGCTTAGTGTCGGAATTCGGAATTGCCGTAGACCGTAACATGTTGATTGTACACAGCTTACTCCGTGGGCAGGCAATGGGCAAGCACGTGCCCATACCCTCGTGGGCGCATCTCCGTTCAGTCCAATGTCCCGGAGTGGGATTGAGCCAGGAGCTTAATTAAATGAGGGGCAAACAGAAGGGTTTCTCGCTCATCGAGCTGTTGATCGTCGTGGCGGTGATCCTGGTCATCGCGGCGATTGCCATTCCCAATCTTGTGCGGTCGCGCATGGCCGCCAACGAAGCCTCGGCCGTCGCTTCCCTGCGGACCATCAATACCTCGCAAGTCGTCTATCAGTCCAGCTACGGCCCCAGCTTCGCCTCAAATCTTGGCGACCTCAGTGACGGCGGCTCTGCCGCCAACTGCGTGCCTCCAAACGCACCCACAGCGACTTCTTCCTGCCTGATCGATTCTGCGCTAGCCAGCGGAACCAAGAGCGGCTACACCTTTCTGTACACTCCCGTCTCCGCAGGCGCGGTCGTTGCCAGCTACGGTGTCAATGCCGACCCGATTACTCCCGGTGTCTCCGGGCAGCGTCATTTCTTCACCGACCAGACGAATTTAATCCGCGCGAACCCCACCGCCTCGGCCTCGAACTCCGATCCTCCCATTTAGCTCTCAACGCTGCCCTCTCCAGCCTCCACCTGATCGCCATGCGGGACGACCGGCTACGTATATATAATCGCTGTGCTGTTTAACATAGAAGGCAGCACAGGTAAGAGCGCAGCGAGGATAGGAAGCGTGGCGGTTCGCACGGTTTTACAGTTGGGGGATCCGGGATTGCGCGAGGTTGCCGCTCGCGTAGCCGATCCGGCTTCACCCGAAATCCGCGTGCTGGTGCAAGACTTGGCGGATACGCTTGCGCATTGGCGCGCGAGCACCGGCTACGGTCGCGGAATTGCGGCGCCGCAAATCGGCGCGGCGAGGCGCGTGATTTTTTTGCAATTGCCGGGCGCTCAGCCGTGGCCGCTGGTGAATCCGGAGATTACCTGGCGGAGCGAAGAAACGATTATGGTGTGGGATGCGTGCCTGAGTTTTCTTTCGATCTTCATGCAAGTGGAGCGGCGCCGCGAGATCGTGGTGCGCTATCAAGATTTGCATGGCGAATGGAAGGAAGTTCGCGCGGGAGAAGAACGGAATTTATCGGAGCTATTGCAGCACGAAATAGATCATTTGGACGGAATTCTCGCCGTCGATCGCATCACGGACATCCGCACAATGTGCACGCGCGAGGAATTTGAGAAGAGATATCGAGCGCAGAGCCCCTATGCGACGCAAAACAGAGCCGCATCCTAGTCGAAGTGCTCCCTCGCTGTCGAAACGCAAGCCAGAACCTGCAAGATAGGGCGCAGGCCGCGCCCTAGGTGCGTTGCTGTGTCCTCCAACTGACCTCTTTGAGCGGGCCGACCGCGAAAATCCAGGCTGCGCCGCCCAGCACACTTACCGCTCCTGTAATCGCGAAAGCCCAAAAGAAATGACCGGTACGTCCCACCACAAAACCGGTAAGCGCAGGCGCTACGATTCCCGCGAAATTACCAACGAAATTCTGAAGGCCGGTCCATTTGCCCGCCACGCGCGCGCCGGCAAGAGTTTGCGTCACCGCCCAAAGATTCGACGAGCAAACCCCCATGGAGATGCACACGAGGATCAGCAGGGCCATAGCGATTCGCGGATCGTGAATCACGGAAACGAGAACGACCGACGAGGCGAACAACGGTCCCGCGCCGGTGAACGTCTTGCGCACACGCGTGACCGCGCCGCCTGCGGCGATCCAGCGATCGGAGGCCCAGCCGGAAACGGCCGCCGAGACGGCTGTCCCCAGGAAGGCCACGCCGCTGACCAACGACATCGTGGAAATCGAAAAATGCCGTTCGTGGACCAGATAAAATGGCAGCCAGGTGATGAGGAAGTAGGAGAGATAGTTGTAGGCGAAAAGGCCCGCGAAGGTGCCCCATACTGAGCGATGCTCAAGTATTTCGAGAATGCCCGGGGTCTGCACGATCTTCGATTCCACGGAGTTCGCCGATCGAGGCATGGACCTGAACCACGGAATCAGCCAGAACGAGCTGGCCACCCCCAGCGTAACAAAAAATAATCTCCAGCCGATGCGCGCCATGAGCAGCCCGCCCAGGAGCGTCCCGAACGCTGGTCCGCACGCTTGTCCCGCGGAAATCAGCGAATTGGCGCGCCCGCGCCGAAGCTCTGAGAAGTGACGCGCGATGATCTTGCTGTACGAAGGATAAGAGACGGACTCGCCGACGCCAAGCACCAGCCGCATCAAAAGCAGCAGCGTGAACCCGTGAAGCAATCCCGTTGCAAGTGTGGCGACAGACCAAAGTAAGACGCCGAACGCGAGAACCCAGTTTACGTTGAAGCGGTCAACCAGCCAGCCGGAAACGATTTGGAACAATGCATAGGTCCAGAAGAACGAAGAAAACAGAACGCCGAGCTGATAGACGGAGAGCCCGAGGTCCTGCTGAATGAGTGGCGCTGCAAGAGCGAGATTGCCTCGATCGACATAGTTTAAAAATGCAGAGAGAGCGAGGAGCGCAGCAATACGAGAAAGTTCGGGAGACAGCCGGGACGCAGATACGGCGGAGGGCGAAACATCATCGCAGGTGTGGGCCTCTTCCAGCTTTGAGGAATTGCTCATGGAGATGGGAGGAAGTCGAGAACCAACAGGGTGATGGCGGGCAACACGACGCCGATGGCTGCTCCCGCGAGCTCCCAACGCAAAGCGGAAGGCGTCAGGGCCGGAACCGCGCGGAAAGCAAGGGCAATTTGGGGAGACATTTGCCCATGGTTATACGTCGTTCAGCCAGGCAAGGCAAACCGGCTGCGAAGCGAGCACCGCGAACGAGTAGGAGGGCCAAACCCGTCTGAGCAAGGAGCAACGCGGGGTGCCGCTCCGGTTAGCGGAGCGTAAGGTCGCCGGCGCCGACGTGGGCGTGGAGCTTGTACTTGCCGCTGCCGTTCTTCTCGAAGGAGCGGAACAATCCGCCATGGGATTCGCCAAAAGGCGCGGCTTCGAGGTCGCCGGACATGACGGAGGCGTCGACGTGGCTGTAGTCCGCCGCATTCCCAACGGCAATGGTCAAGTCGCCGAAGTGGAGTTCGACGTCTTTGTCGCCGGAAACTCCCTCGATGGTGAGGTCTCCCGCCGGCATGCGAACAAAGAGCATGGCGGAGTTGGGGACTTCGATAGTGACTTCCAGATTGTTCTTGGGACCGCCAAAGACGCGGAGGTCCGCGTCACTGCCGGAGCGGCGGAAGCGCACGGTGAGCTCGCTGGCGTTGTCGGCATTGCGGCCATTTAGGTGGACCGCGATCCTATTATCAGCGTGGCCGACGATCCGGAATTCACCGGAGCGGAGGTACAGGCGCAGATTGCTGCCGGAAGGGAAATCCACCGCAAACGGATGATTCTGAAGGTCTTTCACCTCGAGTTTGGAGTCCGGCAAGCCCGCCGGTACCAGAGTCGGTACTGGTAAGACCAGTAACGCAAACAGGGCAAGAACTGAACGCCGCATAGTCACCTCCAGACTTTGCCGTAAGAAGAAACGACGGAAGACGCCGAATTGTTTCAAAGACCGCCGGGCGGAACGCGTTGGTGGGTTGAGGGTGTGGCAGTGCGAGCAGATCATTTTACTGGGCACCAAATGGCCGCTCGGAGCTTAGAAATATGCCCAATTATAGCAGCCAGAACGCGCGAACCGACAAGGGAAGCGCGCGATAGGGGCGCAATATCGCGGGCTGGGGCGTTAGCCTGCCGTAATCTGAGGAAAATCCGCGAGCGCGACTTCGTAGTGACGCACGCGCTTGTCGAAATCGGTGAGCAACGCGGCGGCTTCGGCGGTAACCACAGCGGCCTCGCGATCGACTCCAGCAAAGGCGTCGATGGCGGCGAAGGATTCCCAGTACGTGGTGACGACAATTTCCACCGCGCCCGGAACCGGGCGCGTGCAGACCGTCGCACCGAGAAAGCCATCAAGGCGCTGCAATGGCGGCTGGACGACTTGCTCGAAGTGGTGCAAGTAGGCGTCAGCGAGCGTGGGGGTGGTGTGCGCGGACCAGAAGCGGGCGATCATGTCAGGCAGACTCCGCCGCCCTTTTTTCGATATAAGGGGCTCGCAGCTCGTTGCCTACGACGACGGTCCAGGCGCGCACCTTCCAGTTGGCAACCAAGCCGTTTTTAACGTACGGGTCGTGACGAGCGAAAGCCTCTGCCGTCGCGGGACTTTCGGCCTGAAAAACGATTAACGCGCCGTCAGCAGGATCGGCGAGCGCCCCTGCCAACACGAGTTCGCCGCGGGCCTGCGCTTCGCGCGCGAGACGCAGATGCTCTTCGCGATAGGTAGCGCGCCGCGCGATGAAATCCTCGACAACGTCATAGAACAAGGCATAGTAGGGCATTGCGGTGCCTCCCTATTGCAGCCATTCCTGCGGCGGTATTATAGCGAGCCGCCGGCGATGGACGGAACGAGAAGCACGCGATCACCTTCTCTGAGGCAGCAGGATTCGCCACCCAGGAAGCGGATATCTTCTTCGTTGAGGTAGACATTGAGGAATTGGCGGATCTGCCCGCTGTCGTCGCGCACGTGTCGCGAAAGATCAGGGAAGCGCGTGGTCAACTCCGTAAGAGCTTCGGCAATGGTGTTGGCACTACAGTCCACCTTCGGCGCGCCGTCGGTGAAGCGGCGGAACGCCGTGGGGATTTCGATGGTCACTGGCATCTTCGTCGTCTCCTTCGCGATTCAATAGTCGATCTCGTTCTTGAAAGCTCTTAAGCTCTCGCCGCTGCCGTTTTCGGTAGCTGCGTTTCCAGGTACGCCTCGAATGCGTCGAGTCGCGGCGCGATAGCTTCCGCTACGGGAAATTCCGCGGCGATGGCGTCGGTTGTCTTTAGGCCATTGCCGGTAATGCAGACCACCGTCGTCTCGTCGGGGCGAATGCGGCCTTCGCGGATTAGTTTTTGCGTTACGCCCGCGGTTACGCCTCCCGCGGTTTCCGTGAAGACGCCCTCGCTCTCGGCGAGGAGCTTGATAGCGGCGACGATTTCCGGATCGGAAATATCTTCGGCCCAGCCGCCGCTCTCGCGTATCAACTTAATCGCATACGGACCGTCCGCAGGATTGCCGATGGCCAGCGAGCGCGCGATCGTGTTGGGTTTTTGCGGCTCAAAACGCGCCAAGCCGCGCTTCACGGCGTCGGAAATCGGCGAGCAGCCTGTCGCTTGCGCGCCGAAGAATCGCACCGGCTTCTCTTTCACCCAACCAAGCGTGACCAGTTCACGAAACGCTTTGGCGATTTTCCCGATCAGCGAGCCTCCGGCCATAGGCACTACGACGTTGTCCGGCAGCTTCCAGCCGAGCTGTTCCGCAATTTCAAAACCATGCGTCTTCGAGCCCTCCGAGTAATAGGGCCGCAAATTCACGTTAACCATGCCCCACGAAAAGCGGTCAGCAATTTGCGCGCACAAACGATTGACGTGGTCGTAATTGCCGTCGATACGAACGATGCGCGCACCGTACACCGCGGTGTTCAGCACCTTGGCCGGCTCCAGGTCCGCGGGGATGAATACGCAGGCATCGAGGCCTTGCTGTGCCGCCTGCGCCGCTACCGCGTTCGCCAGATTTCCTGTCGAGCTGCAGCCCACGGTCTGGAAGCCAAAGCGCCGCGCGGCGACCAGCGCGGTAGCCACCACACGATCCTTAAAGGACAGGGAAGGGAAGCACACCGCGTCATTCTTAATAAAAAGATTCTTTACGCCCCAATGGTCCGCGAGCTTACGCGCGGCCATCAGCGGCGTGCCGCCGACGGCGGATTGCGCGACGTAGCCTTCCGGCAGAGGCAGAAACTCGGCGTAGCGCCACATGTTGAAGGCGCGGCTGACGAGATCCTCGCGCCGCACGGTTTTCTTCAGGGAATCGTAGTCAAAAGAAACTTCCAGGGGGGAAAAGCACTCTTCGCAGAAGGACCGCGGGGCATTGGCCCAAGCCTTGCCACATTCTTTACATCGCAGCTCGTAGAAATCGGACATGTTGCCTTCCCGGTGGCACGCAGGCGCAAACTACGCGCAATGGCGCCGTGGTCATGTGGTTTTAGGGCAGCAGGGAGGGGAAACGAAAAACCCTCCTTGCCAAAGTGCTTGGAGGGTCTCAGAAACTTTCTGGAACTCTTCTCGCTCTTTAGCAGTTTTTTACGTGGAGCAAGTTGCCCTAAATCGCCACGTGTCGCCGCAACCGCAGCTGCCTCCTTTATGCTTGAAAAGCAAGGAGATGTCAAGAACAAAGCCCTGCCGCAAAATCTAGGCCACCATATTGGCACTTTGGTGCGTCCAATGATATGTGACATCAATGTTTCACGCGGCTGGCGAAATCCGAAAACGCGCCGCCGAGGCCCGGCCTTCCGACCAGTGATGCTCATAGCGCATTTGCATCGTCAACCATTGGAGCGGGAATCGCGATGGTATACTGTAGGTCACGCCGGGAAGGTTATTGGGGGATAGAGGGGTAACAGACATGGGTCAACAGGTGAAAGAATTGTTCGACTGGGCGCGTCGGCGCAAGATTTTGGCTTCTGCATTCGTGGCGCTGACGCTGACCGTGGGCATCCTGATTGGTTCGGTGGTCTCGGGTCGCGTTTCGGCGATGAAGGCATTTTCTTTCGCCGGCACCAACGCCACTCCGCTGGCCGTGCCGGATCCAATTCCTTCCGGAGCTTCGTTCGCTTCCATCGTAAATCGCGTGGAGCCGGCCGTCGTCAACATTGCCACCACGCAGGTGCTGGAGCGCAAGAGCGCCAAGAAGCGGCGCCCGCAGCAGCAGTTTGATCAAGACGATCCGATGCAGGACTTTTTCGACCGCTTCTTCGATGGCCGCCCGGACGGGCCGCCGCAAGCGGAGCGCAGCCTCGGCTCCGGCGTGATTGTGGACAAGCGCGGCTACATTCTCACCAACAACCACGTGGTCGAGCAGGCCACCAAGATCCAGGTGCAGTTGGACGGCAACAACCAGACGAAGTACACCGCGAAAGTTATCGGCGTTGATGAAGATACCGACCTGGCGGTCATCAAGATTGAAGCCAACAAGGACCTGCCTACGGCCAAGCTCGGCAACTCCGACGGCGTGCAAGTCGGCGATTGGGTGCTGGCCATCGGCAGTCCCTTCGGATTGCAAGCTACGGTCACCGCGGGAATCATCAGCGCGAAAGATCGCGCGGGCATCGGCGGCGCCGGACACCAGTTCCAGAGATTCTTGCAGACCGACGCGGCGATTAACCCCGGCAACTCCGGCGGCCCGCTGGTCGATCTGGCCGGAGAAGTGGTCGGCATCAACACCGCCATCATCACCGGCAGCCGTGGCTACGAAGGCGTCGGCTTCGCGCTGCCTTCCACGACCGCGATCAGCGTGTACAACCAAATCATTTCGCAGGGGCGCGTAACGCGCGGCTCCATCGGCGTCAGCTTCCAGGAAGACTTGGGCACCAATACCATCACGCTGAAGGAATTGGGCGCGCCGTACGGCGTGGTCATCATGAACGTCGAACCCGGCAGCCCGGCGGAAAAGGCCGGACTTAAGGGCGGCGACGTTATCACCAGTGTGAACGGCACTCCCGTGAAAACCGGCAACGACCTGGTCAACCCGATTGCGCAAGCTCCGATTGGCAGCAAGGTCAAACTGAGCTATGTCCGCGATCGGGCGCAGAAAGAAACCACTGCGATTGTCGAGGACCGCACGCGGGTCTTCCCGACGCAAGCCGGCCGCCTGAGCGACCAGCAGGGTGAATCCGCGCCAGCCGAGTTTGGCCTGCGCGTCGATAGCCTCACGCCGGAGCGCGCCGCGCGCGTCGGCATGGAGGGCCAGCGCGGTGTGCTGGTCACCGATGTTGAGCCCGCGAGCTTTGCCGACGACCTCGGTTTCGGGCGCGGCGACGTTATCACGGAAATTAACCGCGAGCCGATCAGTTCCGTGGACGACTACAAGCGCGCCGTGGCCAAGCTCAAGCCCGGAACGAACGTAGTGTTCAAGGTTCTGCGGCGTGGAGATGGCGACCGCACCATGACGGTGTTTCTACCGGGCGTGGTACCAGTGGAGAACCGGCAATAGTTCTATTGCTGAATCGCGGCCTTCCGCGATATAGGATAGATAGTCGAGGGTAAATGAGACTTCGTGCGTCGATTACCGCGGGCCTGGCGCTGGTACTGACAGCGGGAACGGCGTGGTGCGCCACTTCGACACCAGGGAAGGCCACCCGCAGCTCCGCGAAGCCCGCCGCTTCTGCTGGCAAGTCTCGCGGGAAGAGGTCCAGACATTCCAGCCGGCGGGAGCGGGGGCAAAAGGTCCCGGCTCCCGAACGCATCTCCGAAATTCAGCAAGCGCTAGCCAAAGACGGCTCGTTTAGCGGCAAGCCCAGCGGTAAGTGGGGCGACTCTACGGTCGAAGCCATGAAGAAGTTCCAGGCCGGGCACGGGCTGAATCCCAGCGGCAAGCTGGATGCGGTGACCCTGCAAAAGCTGGGGCTCGGTTCGCAGACGGCGGGAGTGGCGGCGCCCCTGCCACCCGTCGCGACTTCCTTGTTAGGCACCAGGCCCGCACAAACAGACCAGCGCCGGTAACTCTTCTCTTCATCTACACCCGATGTTCAAACGTGAGAAATAGGTGTAGGCTGACACCTGGTTACGTAAACCTGTTGTACACCACCATCCTCGTCCGTGTCCTGAGGTGGGCTCGATGAAAACTCTCCTGAAGTCTCTTTTGCTCCTTCTCCTTGCTTCTACCGGTGTGTCCGCCGCGCAGGATCCCGAAGTGCGCCGCGAGGCCCTTGAACTTATGGAACGCGCCAGCGCGGCGAGCTTGCCTGCGAAGCTGCCGAACCTCGAGCGCGTGGACACCTTTCGCGTGCTGGACGCCGGAAGCGGTCCGCGCGAAGGCACGTTCACTCGCGTGGTGGTGCAGGGCACGGGCAGGCGCGAGGAAGCTTCCTTTGGTGATTATCATCTAGCGGAGGTGTCGACGGGAGGAAATCTGGCGACGATGAAAAGCCACAAGGTTGCTCCCGCGGAAGTGGAAACGGTCATTGGCATCACGCCGATCCGCCTGATGCGCTTCGATGGAGAAGACGTGATTCACCGCATCGTCACGAAAGCTGTGGGCGGCAAGAACGCGCGGTGCGTCGAATTCGACACCATCAAAGGACAAAAAATAGAGAATAATGAATTCTGCTTCGATCCCGCGAACAACACGCTGATCTTGGAAAAGACGGGAGACGACTTGATCGAAAACACCGGCTTTTTCTCGTTCGCGGGCGGATTCTTCCCTTCCAAGATCACCTATTCGTTTGCAGGCATCCGAAAACTCGAAATATCACAAACGATGACGGAACTGACCGACGCCACGGAGAACGTCCTGGTCGCGCCGCCGGGCGCCATGACTCTGCACTTTTGCAAGACGTGGCGGCGGCCCATCGGCGTCTCCATGCCGCAGCCGAAAGCGGGCAAGGGCGGCCGAGATTACGATGTCGTGGTGCGGGGATTAATTGAAAGCGATGGCCAGATCCATGATGCCGTGGTGCAAGAAGCAGAGTTGGCTGATCTTGGCGCGGAGGCTTTGCAATTGATCAAACAGTGGCGCTTCAGCCCCCTGATCTGCGAGGGGCAGCCGGGAGAACTCGAGGCGAGTTTCGTGCTGCACTTCCATGGGCGGTGAAACGCGCATAACTTCACCCCCGAATCTCGTTTGCATTCCATCTAAAACTGAATTAGAACGCTCACCAGCGCGCGTGGATTCTTGTGCGTGCGGAAGGACGGTTGTCATGCGATTGTCTCGAACCGCAATAGCAGTGCTACTGGCACTGGTGTCGACACACGTCTTGGCCCAGGAGAAAACTGGCGCGAAGAGCATTAAGGCCGTGCGCTTCGGCAAGTTGTGGGACGCCAAAGGCAAAGTGTGGACCAATGCAATCGTGGTCATCGAGAACGGCAAGGTTCGCGCGGTTACGACGGATGCCTCCGCGATACCCGCTGGCACTGAAACCATCGACCTCTCCAAGTACACCGGGCTGCCGGGCCTGATCGATGCGCACACGCACATGACGTTTTATACCGACGAAACTCCAGGCGTTCCGCTACTGAAGCAGATGGCTAATCCCGTTCCCGCCGTCGAAGTTTTTCTGGCTCGCAAGGGCGCGCTGCGCACGCTTGAGGCCGGCGTGACCACGGTGCGCGACCTCGGCTCCGACCAGTACATGGACATTGCCATGCGCGATCTCATCAATCGCGGCGAAATGGTCGGGCCGCGCATGTTTGTCTGCGGCTACGGCCTGTACATCACCGCAACGTCGTTTCGCAAGGAAGGAACGCCGCCCGCCGGAGGCACCGCCGACGGCGTGCCCGAAGTGCTGCGCGCTGTGCGCCAGCAGATTGCCGCAGGCGCCGATGTGATCAAGATGTACGGCTCGACGGGCACTGACGATGATGTTACCGGCTTCGAGACGTACACGCTCGAGGAGATGAAAGCCGCGGTCGAGATGGCCCACCGATTCGGCAAGAAAATCGCCATCCACTCCTACGGCCCCGATGGCGCGCGCGACGCCGTGCGCGCAGGCGCGGACTCCATCGAGCACGCCACGGATATGGACGACGTCACCATTCAAGAAATGGCCAAGCGCGGCACCTTTTACGTGCCGACCATCGACCACAACCGCTATTACATCGACAACGGCGACAAGATCGGTTACGCGCCGGGATACAAAGAGCGGCTGCAAGCCTTCATCCCACGCAATCTCGAAACCGCGCGCAAAGCATTCAAAGCCGGCGTGAAGATCGCCATGGGCTCGGACGCGATTTACACCATGTTCGGCGAGAACACCCGCGAGCTCGGCTGGTTCGTGAAAGCCGGTATGACGCCCGAGCAAGCCCTGCGCACCGCAACCACCAATGCCGCGGAGCTGCTGGGCAAGGAAAAGGAGCTGGGCGCGGCTGCTCCGGGGTATCTCGCGGACCTGGTCGCGGTGGAAGGCGATCCCCTCGCGGACATCAACGTGGTTCTAAACAATGTAAAGTGGGTGATGAAGGACGGTACCGTCGTGATGGACCGCCGGAGCGCCCCAGCCAGGTAATCTCGAGACTGGGTGCATAGCCTCCGGCCGCCTCTGGACCCGACTCTTGCAAAAAAGTGGGCCGGAAGACGCAGGGTGCGTCCGTCCGGCCCGAGTGCCCGTGGAGAATCAAGTATTACTTGCGCAGACTGCCCGCTGCCACAAAAAATTCCCGCCGATGCAATATTTTTTCGCCCTACAATTTGGCGGTACTGTACTTCTCAGGCTGGTTTGACGCTTTCCTAACGCAACGGTACAATTTCGGAGTACTTTCCGCGTTCTAACCCGCAAAGGAACACAGTTCAAGCACAGCGTTCCAGGAGGAAGTATGGCCACGGCAGCGGCACCGCGTGTTTATAAGAATTTTATCAACGGCGAATGGGTGGATTCGCGGAGTGGAAACGCCTATGAGAACCGTAACCCCGCCAACACCGATGAATTGATCGGCATGTTCGTCTCCTCCAACGCCGAGGACGTGGATTTGGCCGTCGATGCCGCCAAGCTCGCCTACCAGAAGTGGCGCCTCGTGCCGGCGCCCAAGCGCGCCGAAATCCTCTTTCGCGCGGCGGAACTGCTGCTCCAGCACAAAGAACAATTCTCCAAAGACATGACTCGCGAAATGGGCAAAGTCCTCACCGAAACGCGCGGCGACGTCCAGGAAGCTATCGACATGACGTACTACATGGCCGGCGAAGGGCGGCGCTTGTTCGGGCAAACCACGCCGTCCGAGCTGCCCGATAAGTTTGCCATGAGCGTGCGGCAATCCATCGGCCCCTGTGCGCTGATCACGCCGTGGAACTTTCCCATGGCCATTCCGTCCTGGAAAATCATGCCCGCGCTGATCAGCGGCAACACCGTGGTGCTGAAGCCGGCGGAAGACACGCCCCTGTCTTCGTACAATCTGGTGCAAATCCTCGCCGAGGCCGGAGTCCCGGAGGGGGTAGTGAACCTGGTCAGCGGCAATGGACCCAACGCCGGCGCGCCGTTAGCCGAGCATCTGGATGTTCCGGTGGTCAGCTTCACTGGTTCCACAGCGGTAGGGCGTCTCATCGCCGAAGCGTGCGCGCCCGAATTCAAGCATTGCAGCCTGGAGATGGGCGGCAAGAACATCATCATCGTGATGGAAGACGCCAACCTCGACCTTGCGGTCGACGGCGCCATTTGGGGCGGCTTCGGCACAACCGGGCAGCGCTGCACCGCGGCCAGCCGCATCGCGGTGCACAAAGCCGTGTATCACGACTTCACTTCGCGCTTCGTCGCGCGCGCCAAGAAACTGAAAGCCGGGAACGGTCTCGACCCAGGGATTGACATGGGTCCGTGCATTAACGAGCAGCAACTCAAAACCGTGATGGACTACGTGCAAATCGGCCAAGCGGAAGGCGCGAAGCTCCTCACCGGCGGCCATCGCTTGACTGAAGGCCCCTACGCCAAGGGCTGGTTCCACGAAGCGACCGTGTTCGGCGACTGCAATCCGAAGATGCGTGTCGCGCAGGAAGAAATTTTCGGCCCGGTGGTTTCGCTGATCCCCATCGGGAGCCTGGAAGAAGCCATCGAAGTCGCCAACGGCGTGCCCTACGGCCTGTCGGCCTCCATCTACACGCGCAACGTGAATCGCGCGTTTCAAGCCATCCGCGATTTGTTCACCGGCATCGTCTACGTCAACGCGCCCACCATCGGCGCCGAAACGCATTTGCCCTTCGGCGGCACTAAGAAAACCGGCAACGGCCACCGCGAAGCCGCCATCGCCGCCATCGACTTCTACACCGAGTGGAAGACGCTGTACATCGACTACTCCGACAAGCTTCAGCGCGCCCAAATCGACAACGCGGAGT
>Ga0137415_10002342_pt1 | contig 18900 bp, 19 predicted proteins | sample CZODoug3_1_1_16f_FD_183082 | JGI IMG/M metagenome (GOLD analysis project Ga0137415, IMG submission 183082) | Vadose zone soil fungal communities from Angelo Coast Range Reserve, California, USA - CZODoug3_1_1_16fungal (Hybrid Assembly) | ecosystem: Environmental > Terrestrial > Soil > Vadose...
TGATTTTCTGTAATTGACATGATTGAGTCTAATTAGTCGTCTAATAGGAAACTGATACACTATCCGACCCTAATCGGGTTACTTCTCAAATAAGAGCTCTCCGGCGCGGCTGGTGGCTTTCACAACTGCCTTGATGAGCGTTACACGCAGCTTGCCTTCTTCCAATTCCATGATTCCATCGATGGTACATCCGGCAGGCGTGGTCACAGCGTCCTTGAGCAGCGCGGGGTGATCGCCTGTTTCCAAAACCACGCTTGCCGCACCCTTCATCGTTTGTGCCGCGAGCAGAGTTGCCACATCGCGCGGGAGACCCACCTTGACGCCGGCTTCGGCGAGCGACTCGAGAATGATGTAGGCAAACGCCGGGCCGCTCGCGGAAAGCCCGGTCACGGCGTCCATATTTTTTTCGTCAACGACCACGGTGCGCCCGACGGCGTTGAACATCGCGCGCGCCATCTCCAAGTGCTCCGCCCCAGCATGCGCGCCGCGGCAAATGCCGGTCATCCCGCATCCCACAGCGGAAGGCGTATTGGGCATTGCCCGCACCACGGGGACTTTTCCGCCGAGGCGCTGCTCGATGTAGCTCGTTGGAACCGACGCGGCAACGGAAATGACCAGCGTCTTTTCATTCAGCTCCGGGGCAATTTCCTTTAATACATCGCCCACCACTTGCGGCTTCACGCCGAGGAGCACGATATCGGTGCCGCGCGCTGCTTTAGCGTTGTCGGTCGTCACGGAGACGCCCAGCTCCTTGGCTATAGCTAAAGCCTTTTCCGAATGCTTCACTGTCGCGGTGACGCGCTTTGGCGAGAAGAGCTCTTGCTTCAGATAGGCGCGCAGTAAAATCCCGCCGAGCTTTCCCGTGCCTAGGACCGCCAGTTTCTTGTCCGATAGTTTTTGCGTCATGGTGCAATCATTCTTGACTTGAATCAGCTAACGGTCAACCCAAGAATCTCAAATGCCGCCGCCTCGAACGGTTCATCCAGCGAACACAACCTTTCTGCCAAAGAGCTACCGCGGCGCATCAGTGAGAAGATAGACCAATGGACCCTGTTCCTACCCCTCCCAATGCAGCCACGGTGACGGCGAACGACGAGGGTCTGCCTCGGGCAGACAAGCGCTCCGTGCTTTACGCCGGGATCGCGCTCTTCCTCGAGAGCGGCATTCAGATGTGGGTCCGCATTACTGGCAAGCGCATTCGCGAAGCCGACGCCCCGTGGCTGCACTGCCCGCTCGGCGAACGCGGCCGCATCGGCAGGCGTATCTACGAGCGCATCGCGCGCGAAGAAAATCTGCAGATCCAAGTCCCGCCTGGCGCCGGCTTGATTCCTGATTTCAACGCCCTCCGCGGTCCAGGCTTCAATCCGGATGCCATTCATCCGGCGATTCGTCATTTCTACGAACACGCGGCTGCGTATCAACTCGAGGTCTGGACGGAAGTCGCTCTCCTCGGCCGATTTTTTCTCTGGCTGCTCGTGGAATTCATCAGCCGCCGCATGGACCAGCTCAACTTTCCCATCTCTTCTTTGGAAGTGGCCAAAGGCATGTCCAGCGAAGTCGTGCAGCTCATCGAGCCCGGCTCGGGCCGCATCGCATACACTGGCTGGCTTCGCCGCCTGAAATCTTCGGGCCACGTGATTTACGCGGGCCTTTACTCCACGGTGCAGGTTCCTGGCGAACCCAACCCGTGCGTCAAGGTCACGTTTCCTTGCGATGGCAGCGCCAACGTTTATCTCAGCCCCGTTGCCCATCCGGACGGTTCCTTTGGCCTGGATTCTTCCGGCTCCGCCTGGGGCCGCTCCGGCTTCTATCGCATCGTACGATCTGGCGCAGAGCACCGGCGCGTTCGCTACATCAAGACCCTTCACGAACTCTTCCACGTCTACGTGGACGACGAAGGGGTTCTCCGCACCGAGCACACCATCTCCTTTCTCGGCCTTACCATCATCCGCCTTCATTACAAGATGTCCCCCGCCCCTTCCCGCGCCAGCGGCGCCCACACCAAGAACACCGCGGTCGTGGAACAACCTCTGTGAGCGGTGTTGGCGTGCCTTTGAATCAGGAGCAACACCTCCCAAAGAGTAGATCTCTCAAACATCGTTGACTTCCCTGGGACCCCAAAAAGAACTCTTGACAGGCTGGAATTGCTGTAGTATTTAACAGTCGTGTTATTTAACAGGAGTGTTTAGTGCCTTCGGCGCCTGACCATTTGAGCACCACCCTCGCTGCGCTCTCCGACCCCACCCGCCGCGCCATCCTCGCCCGCCTGGCCGGCGGCGAGGCTACGGTCACAGAACTGGCGGCGCCCTTTGCCATGAGTATGCCCGCCGTTTCCCGCCACCTCAAGGTTCTGGAACACGCTGGTCTGATAACACGCGCGCGCGAGGCGCAATGGCGGCCATGCCGTATTAGCGCCGCGCCGCTCAAGGATGTCGCTGAATGGCTGGCGCACTACCAGCGGTTCTGGACCGAGAGTCTTGACCGTTTGGACGAATATTTGCAAGACGTGCAGAAAAAGGAGAAAAAGCATGGCCACGGGAAGCTTCGTGCCAAAAGAAGGGCATGAGTTGGTGCTCACGCGCGTATTCGATGCGCCGCGGGAACTGGTGTTCAAGGCTTGGACGGACCCAAAACGTGTGGCAGAGTGGTGGGGTCCGCGAGGGTTTACGAACCCGGTTTGCGAGCTGGATGTGCGGCCCGGCGGCGCCATCCTCATTCACATGCGCGGCCCTGACGGCACCGTCTATCCGATGACGGGCGTCTATCAGGAAGTCGTCGAGCCGGAGCGGATCGTTTTCACCAGTGCGGCGCTGGATGCCGCTGGCAACCCCATGTTTGAATTGCTGACAACCGTGACCTTTGCCGAGCAAGGTGGTAAGACGAAACAAATCTTGCGGGCGCGCGTTATAGAGTCAACCGCCCAAGCCGCCCCCTACCTGGCAGGGATGGAAGCGGGCTGGACCCAGAGTTTGGAGCGTCTGGTATCCTACGTGACAAAGCACGCAAAGGAGTAACCATCGTGAGCGAGAGTCAAACGAAAGATTCGCGATCTCGTGAAGCCGTCCTGACCTTCGTGAAAGACCTGAGATTTGCTGTGCGGTCTCTGGCGCGCAGCAAAGGACTGGCAGCCACCGTGGTGCTCACGCTGGCGCTGGGCATCGGCGCCAACGCCGCTATCTTCAGCCTGGTGCGCGGCGTGCTCCTTCGGCCGCTCGTCAATAGCGACGAGGAGCGCCTCATTTACATCCAGCAAAGCGCTCCCGGTATCAGCCCCGGGGAAGTCCCCTTCTCCGTGCCGGAAATTCAGGATCTGCGCGTAGGCGTCAAAACACTCAGCTCGTTTGGCGAGTTCTCCACCGTCGGTTTCACCATGATCGGCCTCGGCGAGCCCCGGGAAGTTCGCGCCGGCGTCGTTGATGGCTCCTATTTTGCTGTCGTGGGCCTCCATCCCGTCCTTGGCCGTCTCATCGGCCCGCAAGATGACGGCCCTAAAGCCGATGGCGTCGTCGTCTTGACCTATCGTTTCTGGTCGACCACTTTCAAGAGCGATCCCTCCATCATCGGTAAGACCGTTCGCCTAGGCAGCGGCTTCGGCGACAGATCTGCCGCGATCATCGGCGTCCTCGAACCCTCTATCCCCTATCCCGCGGATACCGAAATCATTGCCAACATTGTCACCAGCCCCCATCATCTGTCCGCGACCATGCAGAACGGGCGCGTCCATCGCATGACGGAACTCTTCGGCCGCCTCGCTCCCGGTGTCACTCTCGATCAAGCCCGCGCCGAACTTCGCACCGTCTACGGTCCGATGCTCAAAGACCATCCCGACGCCTATTCACCCCAAGCACATTTCCAAATCGACGCCAAGCTCCTCCGTGAGCAAATCACTTCCGGCGCTCGAACGGTTCTCCTGGTTCTTCTTGCCGCCTCCGGCCTCGTGTTTATCATCGCTTGCTCGAACGTCGCCAATCTTATCCTCGCGCGCACGGTCCGCCGTGAGGGCGAGCTGGCCATTCGCGCGGCTCTGGGCGCTGGCGCCGGCGCACTGCGCCGCATTTTGCTGGCGGAGAGTCTCATTCTCTGCGTCGTTGGCGCCACTCTCGGCGTAATCAGTGCAAGGCCGCTCCTCGCCGTGCTTGCTCGCTACGCCTCGCGTTTCTCTGTCCGCGCGCTGGATTTGACGGTTGATGCCAGCATGTTGTGGGTGGGGGCGGGGCTGGCCGTTGTCGCGGCTGTGCTCCTGGCGTTTGTCCCGCGCTTGCCATCGGCCGACGCCTCTCATGGTTTGGGTCTGTCGAGTGGCAGCGTGCGCATCACCGGCAGCACCAATCGCCGCCTGCGCATCTTTGCCGTCACGCAAATCGCCGCCTCCTTCATACTCCTCGCTGGCGCCAGCATGTTGCTAAAAACGCTTCTGTCGATACAGGCGGCACAGACCGGCCTCGACACGCGCCACGTCCTGGCCATCAATGTCCCCGCCATTTCCTACGGCAAAACTCCTCAACAAGTCATCGATTTCTACAAGGAATCGATGCGCCGCATCGAAGAGCTACCGGGTGTGAACAAGAGCGCTTTCGGCATTGTCGTGCCTTGGCGCGATGCCGGCAGCTTCGGCCCTGGCTTTCAGTTTTCTGCGGACGGCTATGTCCGCGGGCCCGGCGAAGAAGATCCTCGCGCCCAGTTCCGCACCATCTCTCCCGGCTTTTTTGCCGCGCTGGGCGTTCCCATCATCGCCGGCCGCGATTTCAATCAGCTCGACGGCCAGGGCAAGGAACCTGATGGCCGCGGCAAAGAACCGGTTGTAATCGTCAGTCAAACTCTCGCTCAACGAATATTCCCCAATCAGGATGCCGTCAATCGACATATCTATTGGACTGATCCGGTGATGAAATTCGTCCCCATCAGCATTGCACCGCACCGCATCATTGGCGTCACTGCCGATATTGACGACGAACATGTCGTCCCTGGCCCTAGCCTCACTGTCTACAATCCTTTTGAAGAGGGTCCCGTGTTCGGCGGCCGCCTCTTCATTCACACCAGCGCAAATCCTTATTCACTGGTCACGCCGGTGACGCGGATCATTCGGGATATGTCGGTCGACCAACCTGTTGAGCGCGCCGCCACGCTCGAAGACGTTCGCGCCGAAGTTCTCACCCCGGATCGTCTCAACACCGTAGTGTTCGGTATCTTTGCGGCCGTTGCTCTGGCGATCGCGCTCGTTGGCGTTGCCGGTGTGTTGGCGTTCTCCGTCAGCGCGCGGACACGCGAATTCGGCGTCCGGTTGGCGATTGGAGCGCAGCCGCGGCAACTCCTGGCGAGTGTCATTGCGGAGGGCGCGGTGATGGCGACGGCAGGTGTCGTCGCAGGCGCGGCATGCGGGTACGTGCTGGTGCGGCTGGCGCGGAGCGCTTTCGAGAATATGCAGACGCCGAGCGCCTTGCCAGTAGTCGGCTCCGTGTTCATATTGCTTGCCGCCGCGGTCGTCGCGTCAGTGCTGCCAGCGGCGCGCGCCGCGCGCGTGGACGTCACGGAAGCGCTGCGATCGGAGTGAAGGCCGAGACACTCGTTGCCGAGTGTTCGGCGCTGGCTTCCGTTTTCCCCTGACGTTATGATCCGCAGCTCGGGTGGTTTCGGCCCAGCGTTGGCGTACGGTAGATATGAATCGTTCCTTGTTCTTTCGCATTTTCCGGACAAGCGCCTGATTGGCCGTATCTTCGTGTGCGGCTGCCCAGAGCACCATTTCCGTGAGGACTGGCGCGAGATCGATTCCCTTCGGGGTGAGCGAGTAAATAAACTTGCGGCCATCCGAGGGGTCGCCCTTGGTGGTGATGATTCCATGAGTGATCAGCTTTTGCAGTCGGTCCGCCAAAATATTCGTCGCGATTTTCTCGTAGGAGCTCAGAAATTCCTTATAGGTTCGAAATCCCCGCAGCATCATGTCGCGAATAATCAACAACGACCAGCGATCGCCCAGTATCTCCACCGAAGCGTTCAGCGGACACCCCGACCGCCGCTTGGTATTCGTCTTCTTCCTGGGCATGTTCCCACACTAACACATTTTCACTTGCATCTTGCAAGTAAGATTTGGCATAGTCTCTCTGGCGCGCATTTTTCGCGTAGGCGTAAGCCAAGTGGGAGCTTAAGATTCGTTGGGTCGGCCCATCTGAGTACATGCGCAATTCATAAGGAGGAGTGAGCGATGAGCAAGGTAAGGGTACTGGTTGGCACACGCAAGGGCGCTTTCGTCCTTACCTCGGACGGCAAGCGCGAGAAGTGGGACGTCAGCGGCCCACACTTCGCCGGCTGGGAGATGTACCACCTGAAGGGCTCGCCGGTCGACCCGAATCGCATCTATGCATCGCAGACCAGCGGCTGGTTTGGGCAAATCATTCAGCGCTCGGATGACGGCGGCAAGACTTGGATACAACCGGGCACGCCGCCGGGCGAACAAACCGGCCCGGGAGGGATGCCCAAAGGCGAGAGCAATAAGTTTGTGTACGACACTTCCGCGGAAAGCGGGAAACCGCTCACCACTCATCAGTTCTATGATGGAAAGCAGCATCCATGGGAATTCAAGCGCGTCTGGCACCTTGAACCGTCGCTCACCGATGCGGACACGGTCTATGCTGGAGTGGAGGACGCCGCCTTATTCCGCTCAACCGACGGCGGAAAAAATTGGAAAGAACTCTCTGGGTTGCGCGGCCACGGCACCGGTCCGCGCTGGCAACCAGGCGCCGGTGGAATGTGCCTCCACACCATCATTCTCGATAAGAGCGATCCCAACCGAATCTACATTGCCATCTCGGCCGCAGGCGCATTTCGCACTGATGATGGCGGCAAGACCTGGAAGCCCATCAACAAGGGGCTCTATTCCCAATACATTCCCGAGCCCACCGCCGAGGTCGGTCACTGCGTTCATCACGTGGCGATGCATCCCTCGCGCTCTAAAGTGCTCTTCATGCAAAAACACTGGGACGTCATGCGTAGCGACGACGCCGGAGACTCCTGGAAGGAAGTCAGCGGCAACTTGCCGACTGATTTCGGCTTTGTGATTGACGTTCACGCGCACGACGCAGAAACGATCTACGTTGTGCCGATCAAGAGCGACGGGGAGCATTTTCCCCTCGACGGCAAGCTGCGCGTCTACCGCAGCAAGAGTGGCGGAAACGAGTGGGAAGCGCTCACCAAAGGTCTGCCGCAAAGCAATTGTTACGTGAACGTGTTGCGCGACGCCATGGCCGTCGACTCGCTCGATAAATGCGGCGTCTATTTCGGCACCACCGGCGGCCAGGTATATGGTTCCGCCAACGCCGGCGACAGCTGGAGCCCCATTGTGGAACACCTTCCCGCCGTGCTTTCGGTGGAGGTTCAAACGCTCGCATGATTCGCGTCGTGCTCCCGGGTCATTTGCGGGCCCTGGCGCGCGCCGGGGCCGAAATACAATTGCACGTCGATGGTCCGGTGACGCAGCGTTCGGTGCTCGACGCTCTCGAAGCGCAATACCCGATGCTTCGCGGCACCATCCGCGATCATGTCACGCAGGAGCGCCGTCCGTTCCTGCGCTTCTTCGCCTGCGAGGAAGACTATTCCCTCGAGCCGCCGGATACACCGCTGCCCGAAGCAGTCGCGTCGGGAAAGGAACCTCTCCTAATCATCGGGGCCATTGCCGGCGGCTGACGGGCCGGCCAAAACGGACTGCCACTTTCCAGAATCACCGCAAGAGATTTCACGTATCATTTGTTTCTTGGGATCAAACGACATACGGAGGAAAATTCATGCCCTCAGACACACAAAATGCTCCCGTCTCGAAGAAAGGCCTCTGGGCCGGACGCATCATGAGCACATTGGTTATCTTGTTTCTCGCTTTTGACGTGGTCTTTAAATTCCTGAAGCCGGCTCCGCCCCCCGTCGTGGAGACGATGGCTCATGTGGGTTGGTCCCTCAGCCTCGCGCCGGTTCTAGGAATCATCTTATTGGTGTCCACTACCCTCTATGTCATCCCGATCACGTCCGTTCTCGGCGCGGTCCTGCTGACTGGCTATCTTGGCGGGGCCGTTGCCACACACTTTCGCGTCGGCGATCCATTATTCAGCCATGTTTTGTTCCCGACGTATTTGGGCGTGCTGCTCTGGGGCGGTCTTTACCTGCGCGACGACCGCTTGCGTGCACTCATTCCACTGCGAACTCCGAAGTCGACGTAGAACGTGCTCTAGTCGTGCCGTGCGCCGTGGAGAACTTTCACCGCGTGCGGCAGCAAGTGCGCGATCGCTTCCAGCGATTCAACCGCGCCTTTGGGGCTTCCCGGCAAGTTCACGATGAGTGTCTTGGTTCGCACTGCCGCGGTTCCGCGCGAGAGCGCAGCCGTCGGCGTATGCTCCATGCCCTTGCGGCGCATCTCTTCGGAGAGTCCTGGCACAATCCGGTCAGCGACTGCCTGGGTAGACTCCGGCGTGTTGTCCCGCGGCCCAATTCCTGTTCCACCCGTCGTTAAGAGCACGTCCACGCGGCTGGAATCTGCCACAGCGCGCAACTGCTCGCGGATATTCGCGGGATCGTCGGACACGCATAAGGAAGAGGTAACTTCCCAGCCCAGCCCGCGGCAAAACGCCACGACTGCAGGGCCGGACAAATCCTCGCGCTCGCCCTTGCTCACGGAATCGCTAATGGTGAGGACCGCTACGCGCATCAGGAAGGTTTCTTCGCAAGACTCACGGCGTCTCTACCGTGTCGCGATTGGCTTCATCCATCAGCCGCATCGCTTCCATCAAGAGGCCAGTGGTGTTGCGTGTTGTTGTTGTTTTTGTCGAAGCGTTCGCGGCGTTAAAGTCGATCTCGAATTCGCCCGCCGTCCACAACACGACTTTGTAAACAGCGTCGTCGCCTTCGATTTTTCCGATCTTCGCGTCGCGGCATTGCCCGCTGGCAAAATACAGTTCTCCTTGCGCGCCGTCGTGCTGCACAATCAACCGGCATGACTTCTGTCCCATCTCCAGCGACTGCATCAGGTCGATCATGCTCATCTCTTCCAGCCGTCCTTGAATGACGCCCGGGCGCGACGCTTTCTTCTGCAGCTTTTCCAGGTGCAAGCGATCGACAACTTTTTTGGTGATGCGCACCAAATCCTTAATCAAAAACGGCTTGGTGATGAAATCCTCGACGCCGTCCACCAGCGGCCGCAGCCGCTCCTCGATGTCCGGCCGGCTGGCCATGAAGAGAAACGGGATGTGCCGGGTAGACTCGCGCCCGCGCAATTTCTCGAAGAGTTGCCTGCCGTCCAGCCCGGGCATCTTGTAATCGCACAAAATCACATCGGGAGGCGCGTCCACTACTTTCAAGAGCGCGTCCGCGCCGTCCGTGGAAGTCTCCACCTCGCAGAACGGCTCGAGCCCCTTCACAATCAGCTCGCGCACCAGCGGATTATCGTCCGCCAGGAGCAATTTTATGGTTTTGTGCCCGCTCGAACTCATCGCGCGCGCCTCGGCGCAGCCTTTCGCCGGTGGAAGTCTCCGCTCTTCCCGCCAGTCTTTTCCAGCAGAACGATGTCCGTGATCTCCATTCCTTTATCGAGGGCTTTGCACATGTCGTAGACCGTGAGGGCCGCGGCGGTTACGGCGACCAGTGCTTCCATTTCCACGCCTGTCTGGGCGGCGGTGGTCACTGTGGATCGTACTTCTACGCCATTTTGGCATAGCCGTGCGGTCACATCAATGTGCGTCAGCGGCAGTGGGTGACAAAGAGGTATCCACTCCGCGGTCTTCTTTGCCGCGGCGATTCCCGCGATTCGCGCCACTTCCAGTGGGTTCCCCTTGGGGTTTTTCAGCCGCCGCACCGCGCTCACCAGACGGGGCCTCATTTTTACGAAACCCCGCGCCGCCGCCGTTCGTGTCGTTACCGCTTTCTCCGACACGTCCACCATCCGCACTTCACCCTTCTCCCCGTAGTGTGACAGTTTGGCCATCTACTCTCGCCTAAACTACGTCCTTCCTGAGTAACACGGAAACGCTCTCGCCGATTTCCATCTTTTCCCGGTCAGCCGGCACCGCCAGAAAACAATTCGCTCTTGCCAGGGCCGCGATGTCACCTGAGCCTTGCCATCTCAACGCCTTCACTTCCGGCACCGCGCCGTGCCACTCCACACGCGCCGGCAAGAAATGCGTCAGCCCGGTCTTTTCCTTCATTGCTTCCGCCAGTCGCGCCTCCACCAATGGCAGCGCACGGACCTCCGCACCGCTCAATAAATCAATCGCGGGCGCCACGAATAATTCGAATGTCACCATCGTCGAAACCGGATTCCCTGGTAGACCAAACACCGGCTTTCCCCGGCACATTCCGAATACTGCCGGCTTCCCCGGCCGGATCGCCACCGCGTCAAAAAACAATTCCGCGCCCATGGCTTTAAGCACGCTTTCAACCAGGTCGTACTTCCCCATCGAGACACCACCCGACAACACAAGTGCGTCTTCTTTCAGGCCGCGGTCGATTTTCTCTCCCAAATCCTCAATGCGGTCCGCTGCATTTCCAAGCACAACCGGCTCTCCGCCTGCAATCCGAACTTGCGCCGCGAGTGAGACGCTATTGCTGTTTCGAATTTGAAACGGGCCAGGTGTTTCGTCGATCAGCACCACTTCGTCACCGGTGGAAAGAATTGCCACGCGCGGCCGCTGCGCACATTGCAGTTGCACCGCACCGACCTGCGCCACCAGCGCCAGCTCTGCGAATCCGAGCCGCATGCCCCGCGTCAAGATGGTCTGCCCGGCTGCCGCTTCACTTCCCCTTGGCACGATGTTTTGCCCGGACTGCGCCGCTCGTTCGAAACGCACGAAATCTCCTTCCCGGCTCGTGTGTTCGATCATTACCACCGCATCCGCGTTGGCCGGGACTGCGGCGCCGGTCATGATCTGCAAGCACGTTCCCGATGCCAACGCTTCCCTAACCGTGTCGCCCGCTTTGATTTCTCCCACGCACTTCAGTTGTGCACCGGGCGCCGCTTCGCTCGAACGCACCGCGTACCCATCGCGCGTCGAACGGTTAAACGGTGGATATTCCCGATCGGTCCTCACCTCTTGCGCCAACACCAATCCCAGCGCCTCCCACACGCTTACCACCGTAGTCGCGCGCGGACCTTTCCTCTTTCCAACTTCTTCGACGACTTTGCTTCGGGCTTGCTCGTAGCTGAGCATGGTGAGGTTTCGTAGCAGCGGGGTTTTAGCCCTGTCGCTCTTATTTGCTTTTCTTCGCTTCTGCTCTTCTCTGCGTTCTCAGCGTCTCCGCGTTTAAACTCTCTTCATAACCACCGCGCCAGCAGCGTACCCGCCGGCACAATCGTAGCGTCCCGCTCCGGCCCAGTCGAAATCATCCCAATCTCCACCTGCAAAAAATCTGAAATAAATCTCAAATACTCGATGGCCGCTTTCGGCAGCTTAGCCCCATCCTTCACACCATACGTAGTTTCGTTCCACCCAGGCAGCGTCTTGTATTCCGGAGTAACGTGCTCATATTCCTCGGCAAGTGCCGGCATTTCTTTCAGCGGCGTGCCTTTGTAGTTGTACCCCACACAAACTTGAATCTCGCGCTGCGTATCAAAAACGTCCAGCTTGGTGATTACCAGCGAATCGATCCCATTGATCATCTTCGCGTAACGCAGCACCTGCAGATCGAGCCAGCCGCAGCGCCGCGGCCGCCCCGTCACCGCGCCAAATTCTTTTCCGCGCTCGCGTACTTCCTTCGCATCGAGGTCGGGCATCTCCGTCGGAAATGGCCCGCCGCCTACTCTCGTGGTGTACGCTTTCGAAATCCCCAGCACGTGCTTGATTTTCGTCGGGGGCACGCCCACGCCCGTCGCCGCGCCACCCGAGGTCGCACTGGAAGACGTTACGTAGGGATACGTTCCATGGTCGATGTCCAGCATCGTCCCCTGCGCGCCTTCGAACAGCACGGACTTCCCTTCATCCAGCGCATGGTTCAACAGTTCCGCGGTATCGCAAATGTAGCCGCGAATCTGTTCGCCCAGTTTCAGGGTTTCCACGACTTCGTGTGAAAAGTCGATGTCTGCGCCGTAAGCGCCCTTCGCCAGCCGGTTCTTCTCCGCGACCACATGCGCGGCTTTCTTCTTAAACAATTCCGGCTCCAGCAGATCACACATGCGCAGCCCACGCCGCGCCATCTTGTCTTCGTACGCGGGTCCGATTCCGCGCGACGTCGTGCCGATTTTGTTTGCGCCGCGCGCGCCTTCCGCTGCTTTGTCCAGCTCCCGGTGATACGGAAAAATCAGGTGCGCGCGATTGCTGACGTGCAGTCGCCCCTTGACGTCGATGCCCGCCTTGGAAAGCATCGCAATTTCCGCCACCAGCGCTGCTGGATCCACCACGGTTCCCGTACCAATCACCGCATGCTGCTTCGGCCGCAAAATCCCGCAAGGGATGAGTTGCAGCACGTAGCGGTCTTTTCCAATGATGACCGTGTGCCCCGCGTTGTGGCCGCCTGCCACTCGAGCAATATAGTCAAAGGAGCCGGAAAGATAGTCGACGACTTTGCCTTTTCCTTCATCGCCCCACTGCGCCCCCACCACCACGACGGATTTCATCCAGGCCCTCTCCGAACGGTAGGACAGCCATTCTTGCCTGTCGCTTCCCTCTTCTCAACCACACGTCCGCGCCGCAATCATCACTTTGTCAAGACTGCTTTAGGAAGCACCAAGAAACGGCAGGTTCTTATCGTAAGCTCGCCCCGCCACCAACGCAAGCGAGCCGCTGCTTATCCCAAATTTCTCTGAATTCGCTTCAGCTCTTGTTGAATGTCCAGATCAAGCTTCCTCGGGACATGTACGACAAGCACTCCTCCGGCTATACCTTCCCAGTGGCCCCCGAGCGCTTCAATTTGTTTGGCGAAATCCTGCATGCCAGGACTCTCCATCAATTTCTTCGAAAGCACAAAACATTGCGTTCTGAGACCCGACCGCCTGATGATTCGTCGATAGGGAACCGCGCCGTCACTTTGGGGAGGACCAACTTCGATTGTGTCACCATAACCCAGATGCCCGCCAATGGAAGTTACTTCAAGGCGGTATTGGTTGGGGCCAAGAGGGGTCATATAAAGCAACTCGCGGCCATCGGGGAATGTGACGTAGAGTTCGACCTCATCGCGCATCGGAGGGCTCCTCTTAATATTATCCACGCGCTTGGCTATGCGGTTCTACCGATCAATTATTTCCCTGTACCGAAAACAACTCAGCAGATGATCGTTCACCATCCCCGTGCCTTGCATCAGCGCATAGCAAATAGTTGATCCAACAAACCGAAATCCTCGCTTCTTCAGGTCTTTGCTGAGAGCGTCGGATTCGGGCGTTTTCGCTGGGATGCGTTTGTGAGTCTTCCACGCGTTTTGTTTGGGCTGGCCGCCGACGAAGCGCCAGATGTACGCATCGAACGTGCCGAATTCTTTCTGGACTTCGAGAAACGCGCGCGCGTTGCCAATAGCGGCATCGATTTTCAGTCGGTTGCGGATGATTCCGGCGTCGCGGAGCAGTTCCTGCACCTTCTTCTTGTCATAGCGCGCTACTTTCTCTGGATCGAATCCGTCAAACACTTCGCGATACCGCGCGCGTTTCCTCAGGATTGTGTCCCAGCTCAATCCCGCCTGCGCCCCTTCCAGTATCAGGAACTCAAACCACTTGTGCTCGTCATGTACGGGCACACCCCATTCCTCATCATGATAAGGAATGTTTAGCTCGTTTGCCGCCCAAGTACACCGCACTCTGGTGATCCGCTGGCTTGTGGTCATGGCCTTTGTAGTTTCTTAGCAAACTCTTCACTTCTTCTCCGGCGCCGCGATAAGCCACGGCTGCTGCCAGATAAAATGATGCGTTCCTGGAATCGGCCACCAGCCTTCCGCCGGATTTGCAACATCCACATTTCGGGTAATGACTGCACGTGCCCCAACCGAGGTGAACAGGGCGAGGACTTCCTGCCTTCGCGCCGTATCCGCGGCGATGAAGCGCGGCTGGTCGGTTCTCGGGATCTCCACGATAATCCGTACGCCCGCGAGATGCGCCCAGTACGCGTCCGTTCCGGCCCCGATGTACCCAACGTCTGTTCCCGCGGGGATCCCCATCTCGTGAAGCTTTTGGGCAACGATCCAAGGCTCATACGGCTCGTTACGCACTATGTCATATAGGTCATGCGTCGCAGCCCACCCCGCGGCGAGCGCTGGAGCCAGAACGACCACGGCATGAAAGCGCTTCATCAATTGCGGCTCCGCTCCAACGACAATACCTATTCTCGCCAGCGTCCAGAGCAGCAGCATCAGGGCGAACGGAGTGACGTACCGAAACTCGACAAGAACCAGCGCGTACATGCCTAGAGCCGCAGCAGAAGGCAAAAACACCAGCCACGTTCCCGAACCAGAACTTCCCCACCGTAGAGCCTTTCTCCCGACGACCCAAATGGCCGCCAATACCACCCAAAGCGCCCCGCTCTTCGAAAATATCTTGAGATATAGGTTGGCCGCGCGGAAGAGAGCCCACAATTGCCCCTTCCACAGGAAATGCGGACGCACTCCTTCATACCAATAGGAAGGGTCGTACCACGGGGCATATGATCCGGGAATTGGATAAGCAAACTCATACACGGCCGGGTCAGAAAATATTTTCCGCGTCGGATGCGCGGGCTTCCCCGTACCCAACGGTTCTCCCTGCCAATGAACGGTCTTTGTCGCGCCGTCGATATATTCTGTGTAGCCGATGCGTCCGGAATCGCCAAACGTCGGTCTTCCCTTCGCGGCTGAGATCGCCAGAATTAGAGGCATTGCGAGGATCGCGAACACGCCGGCTGCGAGCAACGTGCGGAGACCAACGACTCGAAAGGAAGCTCCGGCGCGGCGGCTGAGCCAGAAAGCGCTAAACAAGAAAACGAACGATAAGGGAAACATCGCGGCTTTCGCTAAGTAACCGAGTCCGAGCAATACTCCAAATCCCGCGAACACAAACCAATTGCCCTGCCCGCGCCGGATGCGAAACAACAGTGCGGTCGCCAAATACACAAGCACGGCAACGCACAGGTCCGGCGTTACCCACACCGGGCCCAGCCAATAATAACTGGCCCAGAGAAAGAAGACGCATCCCCAGATCCATATCGTTCGTGGCGAAACCGGCAGACACTTCTCGGCAGATTCGCCCGCGGCTTCCCGTTCCAGAATCAACTCTTTCAAAAACAGCTCAAAGGAGACGAAGCTCACGATGTACAAGGCAAGATTCAGCAGGTGTGCCAGCGTGAATTCCCATTGCACGGGCGGATGGAAGCAACGAAAGACAAGACTCAGCAGGAAAGGATAGAGCGGACTCCAGTAAGCGTTGACGATCTGGTGCAAACCACCGCGCGCCGTGGCCGAGCCTAGTTCGATATAGGAAATGCTGTCGGGCGACAGGTCATTGCGCCGCGCCCACACATTCAACAGTCCCGATATCAGCACCACGCACCAAAAAAACAAGCGAGGATAGGCGCCGCGCGGCGTGGCTGCCGGGGAAGGCGGGTCCTGCTTTTCCGCCTGCGAGCCTCGCAGCTGATGCACTCTTCCTCCGCCGCAATAATGCCAACCGACCAGGCGCGAAGATTATGTCAGGATTCCTGCCCGCAGCGCTAACCAAAGCACTTGGTGCCCGCGACCTGCGTGCTTGCTTTCACAGCTTGCGTCCCACAAACGTGCTGACGCCATACGTCCTTCGCAGGATCTGCCCCGTTTCAATCGCGGGCCACAACATTCTGTCGATCACCGACGCAGGCGAGTAGGCCGCGTACTTGAGCGCGGTCACCAGTCCGCCTTGCAGATGATTCACATACCGGAACTCTTTGCTCGTCATCGGCACATCTTCGTAGCGGTACTTTTTCCTCAGCAGCTTCGTCCGCACCATGAACGCCACCCAGTTGTAGGGCGCCAATTTGTATATGCTACGGCCATTATCTTCTTTTTCGAGCGCGAATCCGGTTTTCTCCAGGTATTGCCGCACCGTTCCCCGCGTAAAGAAATACAAGTGCCGCGGAACGTCCTCGCAGAAAAGATTCCGTGAAGCTATGCTCTCGAAATTCTGCACCAAAAACACGAACAACCCGCCCTTCTTGACCACCCTGGAGGCTTTTTTGAATTGCGCCATTGGATCGTGCACGTGCTCGAGCACCGCCCACGCCGTTACTGCGTCGTAAGTCGGCTCGTTAACGGGGATGTCCTGAAATTCCTGTGTGTGCACTCGAAAATCCTTGATTCTGTCCGACGACTCCGAAATCTCCACGCCTTCGACATCCCATCCCCGTGCCGCCATGAACCGCGGAAAGTCCCCGTTCGCGCAGCCCACGTCCAATATCTTCCGGCGTCCGTTGCCGCCCTCCAGTTGGGTCAGAAAACTGGCTTGCGCCGTGAACCGTCTCCGCAGATAACCTTCATGGCTCTTCGTGGGTGGCTTCCGGTAATACTCTGCCGGATAATATTTCTGCATTTCTGCGATCGTCGGTCTCGGATTCACGAATCCCAGCCCGCACTCGTCACATTCGGTTACCGTGAAGAATTCTTCGCGAAAATAGCGCCGGTCCGGCATCGCATACACCGCCGTCTGCCGTTCGGACCCGCACAAATTGCAAGCCACCGCTTCCAAGTGTCCTCGTAATTCCTGTCGCTGGTTTTTTGTTTCCTGATTCCAGACCTTCCAGGTACCGTCCAGACGTAAAAAAAGGGCGCGCCGCCATCTACTGCGCAGCACGCCCCAGTATTTTCAAACTCCCGTCAAGCGATGTGCCGCTCCAGCGCCTTGGTGATCTGCTCCTTCGGTACAGCTCCCACAATCTGCTCGACGACCTGCCCATTCTTGAACAGCAGCAACGTGGGGATTCCCTGCACGCGATAGCGTCCCGCTGAATTCATCGCTTCGTCAACGTTCAACTTCATTACCTTGAGTCTACCCGCATAGTCGTGGGCGATCTCCGCCACCGTCGGCGCCAACATGTGGCATGGACGGCACCATTCCGCCCAAAAATCCACCATCACCGGTTGCGAATTGCTGGCCGTCAAAACCTCGGCTTCAAAATTTCCATCGGTTGCTGACTGAATTGATCCATCCGTTGCTGACTTAATTGAATTGTCTGCCATGTTCTTTGTCCTCAACGGCTTGGCCGCCTCCGGCCAGCCGTTGTTTTTTTCTCCTTGTTCGACTCAGTTAGATGTTCCAGCAGGCTTTTGGTTTCGTGCGCCCTGCCCTGGCCTCTTCGGAGCCTGCTCCGGGTTTCGAGACTGCCCTGACGGTTTCGGAGCCTCCTCCGTAACTCGCGGCGTCTGCCCCGCCTGGGCCCCCTCTTGCCCCGAGCTTCGAGAGGCTTGCTCCAAATCTTGCGTGGGTTCTCCCGTGCCCTCAGCGGCCGTTCCTGAACTCTGCGCGAGTGGGGACAATCCTTGTGCGCCTTGCCCTGCTTGTCCCGAGCTGCGAGCGGAGCCTCGCAGGGCTCGCGCGGCCTCGTACAGCTTCGCATACTCAGCTGCAGGCGTCTTCCACGAAAAATCTTTCGCCATCCCATTTAATTGGATGCGCTTCCAGATTCGTTCGTCCATGTAGTGATGCAGCGCCTGCCGAACCGCAAACAAAAGAGCCTCCCCCGAATACTCCTTGAATTTGAACCCGGTCCCTGTCCCGTGTTCCACGTCGAACGGCTCGATGCTGTCGTCCAACCCGCCGGTGGCTCTCACAATCGGCACCGTACCATACTTCAAGCTGTACATCTGATTCAACCCTGAAGGTTCGTACCGCGAAGGCATCAGGAATATATCGGACCCCGCCTCCACCTTGTGCGCCAGCGTGTTGTCGTATGCGATCTTCAGGCCCACGCGACCTGGATACGCCGCCACCAGCGCCCGGAACAAATCTTCATATTTTTTCTCGCCAGCCCCAAGCACCACCAGCGCCAAATCTTCGCGCATCAACTCGTGGGCCTTCTCCGCGATCAAATCAAATCCCTTTTGATCCGCAAATCGCGACACGATTCCAATCAACGGCCTGCTCAAGTGTTCCGCAGGCAATCCAAACACTTCCAGCAGATCCTGCTTGCACACTTGCTTCCCGCTCAAATCTTTTGCCGAATATTTCGCCGCGATCAGCTTGTCTTTCTCCGGATTCCACGCCGCGTAGTCCACGCCGTTCAGAATTCCCACCAGCCGGTCCGCGCGCCCGTGCACCACGCCTTCCAACCCGTAACCATATTCCTTCGTTTGTATCTCCTGCGCGTATCTCCGGCTCACCGTCGTCAAATAATCCGAAAAAATCAATCCGCCCTTCAGCAGGTTCACGCTCCCGAAAAATTCAATCCCTGACGGATGAAATAGAACTTGCGGGAGTCCCACGCGCTCCATCACATCCTTGGTGAACTGCCCGTGATACCCCATGTTGTGAATCGAGAAAACCACTGGAATGTCTTTCACCAGCGGATCATCGCCATACGACGTCCGCAGCAGCACCGGCACCAGCGCCGTCTGCCAGTCATGACAATGAATCACATCCGCTGGCCAGACATGCTTGTTGACCTCAATCGCCGCGCGGCAGAACTCCGCGTACCGTTCCGGGTTATCCGGATAATCCCCAGTCTTACTGCCGTACAATCCATCGCGATCGAAATACTCCGCATCTTCCACAAAAAAATACCGCACCCCGTTCAGCACCGTGCCATCGGCAATCGCCGGAAATCGCAGCCGCGTCCCGCCCATCGGAATCGTCAAGCTCGGCATCACCACCGCCGTCGCCTTCGTCTCGTGGTATCGTGGCAAGACCACCGCCACCTCGTGGCCCTGTGCCGCAAGCGCCTTCGGCAGCGCCTCCACCACGTCTGCCAGGCCGCCCGTCTTCGAAAACGGCAGCCCCTCCGATGCCACAAA
>Ga0137415_10002343_pt1 | contig 18896 bp, 22 predicted proteins | sample CZODoug3_1_1_16f_FD_183082 | JGI IMG/M metagenome (GOLD analysis project Ga0137415, IMG submission 183082) | Vadose zone soil fungal communities from Angelo Coast Range Reserve, California, USA - CZODoug3_1_1_16fungal (Hybrid Assembly) | ecosystem: Environmental > Terrestrial > Soil > Vadose...
CCACGGCCTCGGGACGTTCGTGGCGGCGCCCTCCATCGACTACGACATTCTCCAGCTGCGCCGCTTCGCCGGCGACCTCCGGGCTCAGGGCGAGCAGGTGACGACGCGGCTCGTCGGGACGAAGTTCACGGTTCCCGACCACCGCGTCTCCGACGCGCTCGAGCTCGGGCCTCGCGCGCGCGTGCTCGCGCTCGAGCGGCTCCGGCTCGTGGACGGCCACCCCATGAGCCTCCAGCGCTCGTTCCTGGCCGCGCCGATCGGCGAGGAAGTGGTCCGCGCCGACCTTTCTCGCACGCCGCTCCACCAGGTGCTCGAGTTCAAGCTGGGCCTCGCCGTCGAGCACGCGCGCGAGACGGTGTCGGCGGTGCGCCTCGGGCGCAGCGAGGCGCGCGAGCTCAGCTGCCGGACCGGCGCGCCCGCGTTCGAGTCCGAGCGGGTGTCGTACGCCGCGGGCGGCGCGCCCATCGTCTTCGACCGCGTGTTCATTCCCGGCGACCGCTTCCGGATCACCCGGGAACTCCACTTCGAAGGAGCGACCTCATGAAGATCCTGGTGGCCATCAAGCAGGTGCCCGACACCGCGACGCAGGTGAAGGTCGGCGCCGATCCGCGCGTGATCGACACCGCGAGCATCACCTGGATCGTCTCGCCCTACGACGAGTTCGCCGTCGAGGAAGCCCTGCGGATCAAGGAGAAGCGCGGCCAGGGCGAGGTGGTGGCCGTGTCCCTCGGCCCCGACCGCGTGAAGGAGGCGCTGCGCTCGTGCCTCGCGATGGGCTGCGACCGCGCGCTCCACTTGAACGACGCCGCCTGGAACGGCGCCGACACGCTTGCGACCGCCAGGGCGCTCGCCGCCGTCGCCAAGCAGGAGCAGCCGCAGCTCGTGCTCTGCGGACGGCAGGCGATCGACGACGACATGGGCGCGGTGACGGCGCAGCTCGCCGAGCTGCTCGGCTGGCCGTGCGCCTACTGGATCATGGAGGAGGCGGTGGACGCCGACGGCAAGACGGTCCGAGCCGCCCGCCAAGTCGAAGGCGGCCTCGAGGTCTTCGACCTCCCGCTCCCCGCGGTCCTCGCGGCGCAGAAGGGGCTCAACGAGCCGCGCTACCCGACGCTGAAGGGCATCATGGGCGCGAAGAAGAAGGAGATCAGAGACGTGAAGGCCTCCGACCTCGGAATCGGTGCCGAGCCCCCGCAGCTCTCCGTCATCGGGCTCGAGGCGCTCCCGCCCCGTCCCCCCGGGCGCATCATCCAGGGCGACGTGCCAACGGCCGTCAAGGAGCTGGTGCGCTCGCTGCGCGAAGACGCGAAGGCCATCTGAGAGGGCGGGGAGACCATGGCAAACGCTTTCTGGTGCATCGTCGAGGACGATCGGCAGGGCGCCCCGAAGAAGGTGATGTCCGAGGTGATCGGCGAGGCGTCGCGCCTCGCCGGCGGTCAGGTCGAGGCCGTGTGGCTCACCGATAAGGCGACCGACGCGGGCCTGAAGCAGCTCGGGGAGTGGGGAGCCGGCAAGGTGTGGCTCCTCGAGAACGCGGGGCTCGCGCCCTACCGGAGCGAGGTGTGGGCGGGCGTGCTGGCCGACCTCGCCGCCAAGCAATCGCCGCGGGCGATCCTCGGCGCCGTGACGAGCCGCCAGCGCGAGCTCGTGCCGCGCCTCGCCGCGAAGCTCGGCGTCGGGCTCGCCGCCGATTGCGTCGCGCTCGCCATGGACGGTGACAAGCTCGTCGCGACGCGGCCCGTGTACGCGGGCAAGCTCCTCGCAAAGGTGACGTGGGCGAAGGGGCCGTGGGTGGCGACGCTCAGACCGAACGTATTCCGTCCCGCCGACGCCCAGCCGGGCAAGACCGCCGCCGTCGAGCGCCCCGCGGTGTCGCTCCCGGCCGCCGTGATGAAGTTCGTCGAGCGGCGCGAGGAGGTCTCGACGGGGCTGCCCGAGCTCGCCGAGGCCGAGATCGTCATCTCCGGCGGCCGCGGCATGAAGGGGCCGGAGAACTACGTGATCCTCGAGGACATGGGGCGCGTCATCGGCGCCGCGGTGGGCGCCTCGCGGGCGGCGGTGGACGCGGGCTGGCGGCCGCACCGCTTCCAGATCGGCCAGACGGGCCGGACGATCTCGCCGAAGCTCTATCTGGGCTTCGGCGTCTCGGGTGCGATCCAGCACCTTGCGGGGATGCGGACGTCGAAGATCATCGTCGCCGTGAACAAGGACGCGGAGGCGCCGATCTTCAAGATCGCCGACTACGGCATCGTGGCCGACCTCTTCGAGGTGGTTCCGGAGCTCACCAAAGAGTTCAAGCGGCTGCTGGAGAAATGAAGCTCGAGCTCAGCGAGGAGCAGCAGATGATCCAGACGATGGCGCGGGAATTCGCCGAGTCGGCGATCCGCCCCATCGCCGCCGAGATCGACCGCGAGGCGCGCTTCCCGCACGAGACGGTGAAGCGGATGGGTGAGCTCGGCTTGATGGGGATCGCGATTCCCGAGCAATGGGCCGGGAGCGGCGCCGATGCCGTGGCATACGTCGTGGCGCTCGAGGAGATCGCCAGGATCTGCGCGAGCCACGCGGTCATCATGTCGGTCAACAACTCGCTCTACTGCGACCCGCTCTACAAGCACGGCACCGACACGCAGCGCGGGCGCTTCCTCTCTCCCGTGGCCGGGGGTCACGCGCACGGCTGCTTCGCCCTCACCGAGCCCCAGGCGGGCTCCGACGCGACGAACCAGCACACGGTCGCCGTGCGCGACGGCGACGGGTACGTCCTGAACGGCCGGAAGCTCTTCATCACGAGCGGTCGGGAAGCCTCCTTCGCGCTCGTCTTCTGCCAGACCGACCGCGCGCGTGGCCACCACGGGATCTCGGCGTTCGTCGTCGAGAAGGGTACGCCGGGCTTCGGCGTGTCGAAGACCGAGGACAAGCTCGGCATCCGTGCCTCGGACACGGCCGAGCTCGTCTTCGACGACTGCCGCGTGCCCGCGGCGAACCGGCTCGGCGAGGAAGGGCAGGGATTCAGGATCGCGATGGGCACGCTCGACGGCGGCCGGATCGGGATCGCGGCCCAGGCCGTGGGGATCGCGACCGGCGCGTACGAGAAGGCGCTGGCGTACGCGCGCGAGCGGAAGTCGTTCGGCGTGCCGATCGGCCAGCACCAGATGGTCCAGTGGATGCTTGCCGACATGGCGACGGCCATCGACGGCGCCCGGCTCCTGACGCTCCGGGCCGCGACGCTGAAGGACGCGGGCAAGCCGTACACCACCGCGGCGGCGATGGCCAAGCTCTTCGCGGCGGAGACCGCCATGAAGGTCACGACCGACGCGGTCCAGCTGCACGGCGGCTACGGCTTCATCAGGGAGTACGAGGTCGAGCGTTACTTCCGCGACGCCAAGATCACGCAGATCTACGAGGGCACCTCACAGATCCAGAAGCTCGTGATCGCGCGCGACCTGCTCGGACCGTGAGCGCCTGGAGGCTGGCATGAGCGACACGCGCAAACCGGAGGCGAAGAGACGCGGGCCCAGCGGGTCGAGCCCGCCCGAGCGACCGGTGCGGTTCGAGTCGCTCTCGGGCCTCCCGATCGCGCCCCTCTACACCCCCGCGGACCTGGCGGGGAAGCCATACGAGGAGCGGCTCGGCGCCCCGGGCGAGTACCCGTTCACCCGCGGCGTCTATCCGACGATGTACCGCGGCCGGCTCTGGACCATGCGCATGTTCGCCGGCTTCGGCCGCCCCGAGGACACGAACGCACGCTTCAAGTACCTGCTCGCGCAAGGCCAGACCGGCCTCTCGACCGCCTTCGACATGCCCGCGCTGATGGGCTACGACGCCGACCATCCGCGCGCCCGCGGCGAGGTGGGCAAGGAGGGCGTCTCGATCTCCACGCTCGACGACTTCGAGCGCCTCTTCGCCGACATCCCGCTCGGCGAGGTCACGACGTCGATGACGATCAACTGTACGGCCTCGGTCGCGCTCGCCATGTACCTCGCGGCCGCCGACAAGCAGGGCGTTCCGTGGGACCGGATCGGCGGCACCATGCAGAACGACATGCTCAAGGAATTCATCGCCCAGAAGGAGTGGATCTGTCCGCCGGAGCCCGCGGTGCGCATCGTCACCGACATGATCGAGTTCACCGCGAAACACGTACCGCGCTTCAATCCGGTCTCGATCTCCGGCTACCATATCCGCGAGGCGGGGTCCACGGCGGTGCAGGAGCTCGCGTTCACCCTGGCCGACGGGCTCGCCTACGTCGAGGCCGCGCTCGCGCGCGGGCTCGACGTCGACAGCTTCGCGCCGCGGCTCAGCTTCTTCTTCGACATCCACAACGACTTCTTCGAAGAGATCGCGAAGCTCCGCGCCGCCCGGCGCATGTGGGCGCGCTTCATGAAGGAGCGTTACGGCGCGAAGAAGCCGGAGTCCATGCGGCTCCGCACGCATACGCAGACCGCCGGGGTCTCCGCCACCGCTCAGCAGCCGCTCAACAATGTCGCGCGCGTCGCCGTCCAGGCGCTCGCCGCGGTGCTCGGCGGCGCCCAGTCGCTCCACACCAACTCCTATGACGAGACCTGGGCGCTGCCGACCGAAGAGGCGGTCACGGTCGCGCTCCGGACCCAGCAGATCATCGCAGAGGAGACGGGTGTCGCGCTCACGATCGACCCGCTCGGCGGCTCGTACTACCTCGAACAGCTCACCGACCAGATCGAGCAAGCCGCGCTCGGGTACATCCGGTCGATCGACGCCATGGGCGGCATGATCCGTGCGATCGACGCGGGCTATCCGCAGAAGGAAATCGCCGACGCCGCCTACCGCTATCAGCTGATGGAGGACCGCGGCGAGAAGGTGGTCGTCGGCGTCAACAAGTACGCGATGAAGGAAGAGCGCCCGATCAATTACCTGAAGATCGACGACACGGTGGAGCGGGAGCAGGTCGAGAAGGTCCAGCGGTTCAAGGCGTCGCGGGACATGGGCCGGGTCGAACGGCGACTCGCGCAGCTCGCCGACGCCTGCAAGAACGGCCAGAACCTGATGCCCGTGCTCATCGACGCCGTGCGCGACTACGCGAGCCTCGGCGAGGTGTCCGACGTGTACCGCCGGGTGTTCGGCCTGTACCGCGAACCGATCATCTTTTAGATTCGCCGTCGGGGGCGCCGCAGCACCCGACGGTCGGGGAGGTCAACCCGTATGGGCCAGATGAACGAGCCGATCAGGATCACACGGGCCGCGACGAAGAAGCCGAAGCCGAAAGACGCCGAGCTGAGCTTCGGCACGATCTTCACGGATCACATGTTCGTGGTGGACTTCCAGGAGGAGAAGGGGTGGTACGACCCGCGGATCGAGCCGTACGGGCCGTTCAGCCTGGACCCGGCGTGCGCCGTTCTCCACTACGCGCAGGCGATCTTCGACGGCCTCAAGGCCTTCCGCGGCAAGGACGGGAGGGTCCGGCTCTTCCGGCCCCAGAAGCACATCGAGCGCCTCAACAACTCGGCCCGGCGTCTGTGCATCCCGCCGGTCGATCCGGACCTGGCCCTGCGGGCGCTCATCGAGCTGGTCAGCCTCGAGAAGGACTGGGTGCCGTCCACGGTCGGCACGTCGCTCTACATCCGCCCGACGATCATCGCCAACGAGCCCTTCCTCGGCGTGCGGCCGGCGCGGTCCTACATCTACTACGTCATCCTGTCGCCCGTCGGGGCCTACTATCCCGAAGGCATGAACCCCGTGAAGATCCTGGTCGTGGACAAGTACGTCCGCGCCGTCGAGGGCGGCGTGGGTGGCGCGAAGACCGGCGTCAACTACGCGTCGAGCCTCTACGCCGCCGAGGAGGCGAAGCATCAGGGGTTCACGCAGGTGCTCTGGCTCGACGGGCGCGAGCGGAAGTACCTCGACGAGGTCGGCACGATGAACATCATGCTGCAGATCGGCGACGAGGTGGTCACGCCGTCGCTCGGCCACGGCACGATCCTGCCCGGAGTGACCCGCGACTCGGCGCTCACGCTCATGCGAGAGTGGGGGATGCGCGTCTCGGAGCGCGCGGTCTCGATCGACGAGGTCGCGCGGGCGGCCCGTCAGGGCCTGCTCAGGGAGGTGTGGGGCACGGGTACGGCCGCGGTCATCTCGCCCGTCGGGGAGCTCGCGTACAAGGGCGAGCGGATCGTCATCAACCAGGGCAAGATCGGCGAGCTGACGCAGAAGCTCTACGACGCGATCGTCGGGATCCAGTACGGGACCGCGCCCGACACCCACGGGTGGACCGTGGTCGTCGAGTAGGGGGCACGGTGGACACCTGCGTCTTCTGTAAAATTCGCGACGGCCAGATCCCGGCGATGAGGGTCTTCGAGGACAAGCGAACGCTCTGCATCATGGATATCAACCCGATCAGTCCCGGACACTGTCTGGTCCTCGTCAAGGCGCACGCGGCGACGATCTTCGACGTGGCCGCCACCGACCTGCAGGCCGCGATCGCGACCGCGAAGCGCGTCGCCCTCGCCCTCAAGCAGACGCTGGCCCCGGAGGGTCTCAACATTCTCCAGGCCAACGGGCCCGCCGCCTTCCAATCGGTGCCGCACTTCCACCTGCACCTGATCCCGCGCTGGATGCGCGACGGCAAGGGGTTCGACTGGAAGCTCTCGCCGGGCGACCGTGCCGAGATCGCGAAGACGGGCGAGAAGCTTCGGGCGGCGATGGGCGGGAGCGCGTGATGGCCGAGCGCACGGTGCGCGTCGTCGTCGCCAAACCCGGTCTGGACGGCCACGACCGCGGCGCGAAGATCGTCGCGCGCGCGCTGCGCGACGCGGGCTTCGAGGTGATCTACACGGGCCTCCACCAGACGCCCGAGCAGATCGTCGCGACGGCCGTCCAGGAGGACGCGGACGCGATCGGGCTCAGCGTGCTCTCCGGCGCCCACAACTACCTCTTCAAGCGCGTGCTCGAGCTCCTGAAGGAGAAGGGAGCGGAGGACGTCGTGGTCTTCGGCGGCGGCATCATCCCGCCCGAGGACATCGCCGCGCTCAAGGACCTGGGCGTGAAGGAGCTGTTCACGCCGGGCACGTCCACCCAGGACATCGTCCGCTTCGTCCGCGAGCACGTCCGCGCGGCGGTCTAGACGGTGCTCCGTGTGAACAGCCGATGATCCGGAAGATCGGCGGCAAGTACGTGGTTCTCTCGGAGACGACGGGACGCCGCTTCGGCGCCTACGCGACGAAGGCCGAGGCCGAGAAGCGTCTGCGCCAGATCGAGATGTTCAAGCACCTGGCCAAGGGCGGCGCCCGCCGCCGGCGCCGCGGGTAGGGCATGGACTTCGAGCTGACGGACGACCAGGAGCGGATCCGCGCGGTGGCGCGCGAGTTCGCGGACGCGGAGCTCGGCGACAAGATCGCGCCGTACGACGCGCGCCACGAGTTCGCCTGGGAGATCGTGAAGAGGCTCGGCCCCCTCGGCTTCCTCGGCGTGCTGGTGCCGGAGGAGTACGGCGGCGCCGGGCTCGACCACGTCTCGTACGCGCTGATCGTCGAGGAGCTGAGCCGCGGCGACGCCTCGGTCGGCATCACCATGTGGGCCCACAACTCGCTCTGCACCAACCACATCGCCCTCTTCGGCTCGCCCGAGCAGAAGCGGATGTATCTCCCGCGCCTGGCGTCGGGCGAGGTGCTAGGAGCCTGGGGGCTCACCGAACCCGGCTCGGGCTCGGACGCCGCCGCGCTGCGCACGCGCGCGGAGGAGCGGGGCGGCGCGTGGGTGCTCAACGGCAGCAAGGCCTTCATCACCAACGCGTCGGTCGGTGAGATCGCCGTTGTCATGGCGCGGACCGACCCCGAGAAGAAGTCGCGGGGCATCTCGGCGTTTGTTCTGGAACGGGGGATGCCCGGGTTCAGCGCCGGGACGCCCTACAAGAAGCTCGGCCTGCACGCGTCGGACACCGCCGAGCTGGTGTTCGAAGACGCGCGGGTGCCCGCCGCGAACCTCCTCGGCGAGCGCGGTGCGGGCTTCGTGCAGGCGATGACCGTCCTGGAGGGCGGGCGCATCGCGATGGCGGCGATGGCGCTGGGCATCGCCGAGGCGGCCGTGGACCAGGCCGTCAAGTACATGAAGCAGCGGAGCGCGTTCGGGAAGACGCTCGCCGAATTCAACGGCCTGCAGGGGATGCTCGCGGACCTCGCCACCGAGGTCGAGGTCGCCCGCCTGCTGACACTCCGCGCGGCGTGGCTCAAAGACGAGGGGCGCCCCGCGATGCACGCGGCGGCGATGGCGAAGCTCTTCGCCTCGGAGACCGCGATGAAGGCGGCCACGCAGGCCGTGCAGATCCACGGCGGCGCCGGCTACATCACGGAGTTCCCCGTCGAGCGCATCTTCCGCGACGCGAAGCTGACCGAGATCGGCGAGGGAACGTCCGAGATCCAGCGCCTGGTGATCGCCCGGGAGATCCTCCGCCTGTCGTGAGCGCGTCCCCGCCGCTCATCGCGGTCGAGGGCGTCAGCAAGTGCTACGCGACCGGCTCGGGGCCCGTCGAGGCCCTCCAGGACGTCTCGCTCGCCGTCGGTGAGGGCGAGTTCTGCACGCTCATCGGCCCCTCCGGCTGCGGCAAGTCCACGCTCCTCGGCATGCTGGGTGGGCTCACGACGCCCGACGGCGGGCGCGTCCTCGTCGAGGGGCGGCCCGTCACGGGGCCCGACCCGCGGCGCGTCGCGACCGTCTTCCAGGAGCCGGGTCTCTTCCCGTGGCGCACTGCGCTCGAGAACGTCGAGTTCGGTCTCGAGCTCCAGGGCGTGGCCGCCGGGCGGCGCCGCGCGGTCGCGACGGATCTCCTGGGCCCGCTCGGCCTCGCGGGCTTCGCGGGCAAGTACCCGCGCGAGCTCTCGGGAGGCATGCGGCAGCGCGTGGCGATCGGCCGCGCGCTGGCGATCGACACCAAGATCGTGTTGATGGACGAGCCCTTCGGGGCACTCGACGAGCAGACGCGACTCCTGATGGGCGAGTGGCTCCTCGAGATCTGGCGGCGGACGGGGAAGACCGTGATCTTCGTCACCCACAGCTTGCAGGAGGCGCTCTTCCTCTCGACGCGGATCGCGGTCATGACGGCGCGTCCGGGACGGATCAAGTCGGTCCTCGAGCTCGGCATGGACTACCCGCGGCCGATGGAGTCGCCCGAGATGGTCACCTTGCGCGCGAAGCTCTGGCACGACATCCGCGAGGAGTCGCTGCGCGCGATCGGGGGCCAGCGATGAGCGACGCGCGCCTGTCTCAGGCCACCCACGGTTCACGCCGGTCTCGCGGCCCCCGCTACCAAATGACCGACGCGCGCCTGTCTCAGGCCACCCACGGTTCACGCCGGCCTCGCGGCCCCCGCTACTCATGACCGTCGTGCTCGTCCGGCTCGGCCTCGTGGCCGCCGTGCTCGCCGTTTGGGAGGTGGCGGGCCGCGCGGCCAATCCGCTCCTGGCCGTCCCACCCTCGGCGGCGCTCCCGGCCCTCCGGGACCTCCTGTTGCTCCGCTCGTATCCGGACCTCGGCGCGAGCCTCCTCCTCACGCTCCGCGAGATCGCGACGGCGTACGCGCTCGCGGTCGCGGCGGGGCTTGCGGTCGGCGGCGCGCTCGGGATGAACCGCCTCCTCGGGCGCGCCTACGGACCCATGCTCGCCGCGCTCTACGCGGTGCCGGCCGTCGTCTGGTACCCCTCGCTCATGCTCTTCTTCGGCCTCGACGCGGCGTCGAAGATCGCGTTCGGGTTCCTCCTCGGCTTCTTCCCGGTGACCCTCGCCGTCCTCGCGGGCATCCGACAGGTCGACCCTCACCTCGTCACGGTGGCAAAGAGCTACGGCGCGGGCCCGCTCACGGTCTTCGGCCGGGTGGTGCTGCCGGCGACGCTCTTCACGCTCGTCGGGGGTCTCCGCACGGGGCTCGCCCTGTCGGTGATCGGCGTGATCGTCGGTGAGATCCTCGGCAGCAAGCGCGGCATGGGAGCGCTCATCAACCACGCCTACGGCCTCCTCCGGACGGCCGACTACGTCGCCCTCGTGTTGGTGACGCTCGCGTTGATCGTCGGCACCGACGTCGTCGCGGGACTCGTCGAGCGGAAGGCGCGCGCATGGAGCGAGTGAGCGCGCCGCGCGTGCGCCGCCTGCAGCTCGTCAGTGTCCTTCTCCTGCTCGCGGTATGGGAGGCGACGGCGCGCGCGGGCTGGGCGGATCCGCTCTTCGTTCCCGCGCCGAGCGCGGTCGCCCGCGCGCTCGGGACGATCGGCGGCCCCGCGCTCGCGGCGCTCGGCGACACGCTGGGCAAGACGGCGATCGCGTACGTGCTCTCGATGGTCCTGGGCGTCGCGGCCGGGCTCGCCGTCGGCTCGATCCGCCTGCTCCGCGAGGTGCTGAACCCGTTCGTCGTCGCGCTCTACGGCATGCCGAAGATCCTCGTGTTGCCGTGGATCGTGCTGCTGCTCGGCTACGGCACCGCGCCTGCGATCTTCTACGGCACGCTCCACGGTCTCTTCCCGGTCCTGGTCCTCGTCACGGGCGCGGTACGCGACGTGGACAAGACGCTCGTCACCGTGGCGCGCGCCTACGGCGCCACCACGTGGCAGCTCTACTGGAAGGTGCTCCTGCCCGCGATCGTCCCATCCGTGTTCGCCGGGATGCGCCTCGGGATCGTCTTCTGCCTGCTCGGGGTGCTGGTCGTGGAGATGTTCGCCGGGATCCGAGGCATGGGCTACGTCATGGGCGCGCTCGCCAACGGTTTCCAGGCCGCCGAGCTCTTCGCCGCCACGGCCCTCGTGTCCGCGGCGTCGATCGCGATCGTCCTGGCGCTCGACCACGTGAGCGAGCGCCTCTCCCACTGGCGCGGCTAGCCCCGACCGGCGCCGCACGCGACCGCGCGCCCTCCGTTCGTTCCCCGTGCCCGCTCAAGGCTTTTCCGGCCTCGATTTGCGGTGCCTTCCCGATGGTTACGCCCCCACGGGAGGCTAGACTCCTAGGCAGGGAGGAACCACGATGGCCGGGGCTCACAAGAGCGTCACCAGAGTTCTCGTGGCGCTCGCGCTGTGGTGGGTGCCGGCCCTCGGGGCGGAGATGAGCGTCTCGCGAGACGTCGATGTCGCCGGCGACGACGTGGTCGGGCAGCTCACGCGGCCGGTCGCCGACATGGAAGACGAGCTGGCGCAGCGGGGCTGCGTCGCGTTTTCACGGGCGTACTGGTCCGACACCAGTCCGCTCCGGACCATTCACATCGAGGTGCGATGCAAGGAGGGCAGCGACCATGAACGACTCAGCCTCCGCTGAGATTGTGACGGTGTACCGGGCGTTCGATGGCGGCATCCGCCACGCGCGGTGCGGCCATGAGATCGCCCTGCAAGGGCGGCGCGGGAGCGTGGGACCGGAGATGGAGCTGGACTTCTACTGCTTCGCGTGCGCCGAATCGGTGACGCTTCCATTCTGCGTGCTGTCGCGCATCCCGGTGGCGGGCGAGACCGCAGACGCCGCCGCGGCCTAGGCTCGACGGCCCGCGCGCCCGCTACTCGCCCCGCAGCGTCGGGTCCAGCAGGTCACGCAGCCAGTCGCCGGTGCGGCTCACCACGAGCGAGGTGAGCATCAGCACGAGACCGGGAAAGGTCGAGATCCACCACGCCGTGTCGAGATACTCCCGCCCCTCCTGGATCATCCCGCCCCAGGACGGCGTCGGGGGCTGGATGCCGAGGCCGAGAAACGAGAGCGTCGCCTCGAGCACGATGGCCCGCGCCAGCTCGAGCGTCGCGATGACGACGAGCGTGGAGAGCACGTTCGGCAGGATGTGACGGAGCACCACGCGCGCGACCGAGCCGCCCAGCGCCTGGATCGCGTCCACGAATTCGCGCGAGCGCAGCACGAGCACCTGGGAGCGCAGGATGCGCGCGTAGGAGACCCACCCCGAGAGGCCGATGACGACGATCAGCGTCGGGAAGCTCGGCCCCAGCACGGCGATGATCCCGATCGCGAGCAGGATGAACGGGAAGGCGAGCTGCGCGTCGGCGAGCGTCATGATCACGCTGTCCGTGACCCCGCCGCGGAACCCGGCGGTGATCCCGAGCGTCGCGCCGACGACGCCCCCGACGACCACCGCCGCCAGGCCCACGACGAGCGACACGCGCGCGCCGTAGATCACGCGCGAGAGGACGTCGCGCCCGAGCTGGTCGGTGCCGAAGAGCCGCGCGCGGCCGTCGGCCGCCTCGCGCGTGGGCGGCGCGAGGCGCCCGCGCAGCGCCTGGCGGGTCGGATCGTGGGGCGCGAGCCACGGCGCGGCCGCCGCGACGAGCGCCAGCAGCGCGACGAACGCCAGACCCGCCGTCACCAGCCGCGCGGTGCGGCGCGCGCGCGCTCCGCCCCGGGCGGGCGCGGCGGCGTGCGGGGCGTCAGCGAGGACGGGCGCGGGGATCGAGGAGGCCATAGATCGCGTCGATCGCGAAGTTGATGACGATGAACATGATCGCGGAGAGGAAGACCGCGCACTGCACGACCGGGTAATCCCGGTTGTAGATGGACTGGATCGCGAGCCGCCCGATGCCGGGCCACGCGAAGACCGTCTCGGTGACGACGGCGCCGCCGAGGAGCGTGCCGAACTGGAGGCCGGTGATCGTGACGATGGGGAGCGCCGCGTTCTTCAGCGTGTGCTTGGCGATGACGAGCCACTCGGCGACGCCCTTGGCACGCGCCGTCCGGATGTAGTCGGCGTGGAGGACGTCGAGGACGGCCGAGCGCGTGAGGCGCGCGATGGAGGCCATGGCGAAGGCGCCGAGCGTGAGCGCGGGGAGCACGAGGTGTGTCCAGTCGCCGCGGCCGCCAGTCGGGAAGAGGTCGGCCTTCAGCGAGAGCACCAGGATGAAGAGGATCCCGAGGAAGAACGTGGGGGCCGCCTGGCCGACGAGCGCCAGGCCCATCGCCGCGTGGTCCACCAGCGAGTTGCGCCGGATCGCCGAGAACATGCCGATCGGCACCGCGACGAGGGCCGCGAGAAGAAAAGCGGTCAGCCCGAGCTCGACCGTGGCGCTCAGGTAGCCCCTCACCACGGCGAACGCGGGCTCGCGGAAGTGGATCGAGCGGCCGAAGTCGCCGCGCAGGATATTAGCGGCGAAGACCGCGTACTGGACGGGCAGCGGGCGGTCGAGGCCGAGGTCGCGGCGCACGCGCATGATCTCACTCGTGGGCGCGTCGGGCGGCAGCAGCAGTGGCACCGGGTCGCCCGACAGGCGCATGACGACGAAGACCACCGTCGTGACGAGCCAGACCGCGACGAGCGCTCGCAGGAGCTTCGGAGCGAGGAAGCCGAGGACGACGCGCATCGAGAATGACATGCCCGGGGCTCCGGCCACGGAGCCCCGGGCGCGCTGCGCGCTACGCGCGCTTGAACTTGAAGTTGAAGCGACGGATCTCGAACTGCTGGTTCGGGTTCGGCGTCCACTCGACGTGCTTCTGGAGGCCGTAGTCCTCGTACGGCTGGATCACCGGAAGCCACGGGAAGTGCTCGAGGAAGATCGTCGTCATCTCGCGGTAGGCCTCGGCGCGGAACTTCTCGTCGACCGAGAAGCGCGCGGCGTTCCCCAGTTCGTCCCAGCGCGGGTGGCGCCAGTAGTCCTGGGGACCGCCGGGCCCGAGGAGGCGCCACATCATGCCGTCGGGATCGCCGAGCGTCGAGGTGGGGTCGGACCAGAAGACGCCCTTGAACGACTTCTCGCGGTTCTTCTGGGCGCGCACCGAATACTCGATGACCTCGACGTTCACGTTGATCCCCACGTCCTTCCACATGCCCTGGATCGCCTCCGCCATCTGCTTGTCGTTGGACACGTAGGCGACGGTCGTCTCGATGAAGATCTCCTCGTTCTTGTAGCCGGCCTTCTTCAGCAGGTCGCGCGCCGCCCCGGGATTGTAGGCGAGCGGCGCAAGCTTCGCGTCGTAGTGGTTATCCCCTCGGGCGATCGGGCCGTTCGGCACGACGCCGCGCCCGCGCCAGAGCTCCTTCACGATCGCCTCGCGGTCGATCGCGAGCGAGAGCGCCTGCTTGACGAGCGGGTTGTCGAGCGGCGGACGCTTGCTGTTGACGGCGAGCACGTAGAGGCCCGCGTAGAGAGCGCCGGCGACCCGCGTCGAGGCATTGCCGGCGACGCGCTCGCCCTGGTCCGGGGGAAGCTGGGTGATGATGTCCACCTCGCCCTTGAGCAGCGCGGCGATGCGCGGCGCCGTCTCGGGGATCGCGCGCACGACGAGCCGGTCCATGTCGACCCTGCCGCCCCAGTAGTCCGGGTTGGCCTCCAGCACGAGCTTGTCGTCCTTGACCCACGAGACGAAACGCACGGGCCCGGTACCGACGGGCTTCGCGTTGAACGCATCGTTGCCGACGGCCTCCACGTGCTTCGACGGCACGATCTGGCCGCCGTAGAAGGCCAGGCGGGCGGGGAGCAGCGGGTCCGGCTTCTTGGTGTGGATGATGAGCGTGACGGTGTCCGGCGCCTCGATCCGGTCGATCGTGGTCAGCGTCGTCGCGACCATCGTCTTCGAGTTCGGATCATACGTGCGCTCGATGCTGAACTTGGCGTCGGCGGAGGTGAACGCGTCGCCGTTGTGGTACTTCACCCCCGAGCGGAGCTTGAAGGTCCAGGTGGTCGGGGCGGTCAGCTTCCACTCCGTCGCGAGGCCCGGGTGGAGCTTGCCGTCCGGATGACGGCTCACGAGGTTGTCGAAGATGTTGAACGACACGCGGATGTCGTTCGACGAGGTGCTGAAGTGCGGATCGAACTTCGAGACGTCGCCGCCCTGGGCCACGACGAGCTCGCGCTTCTGCGTGGTCTGAGCGTCGGCGGAGCGCGGGCGCGGGTCGGGCAGCGCGGCGGCGGCGCCGAGCGCGGCCGCCCCTTTCAGTAGCTCGCGTCGCGTGACATGGACCATAATGGCCTCCGTGGTGCAGCCGATGGTGACTCGGGTAGACGGCAATATATACGGTTGTCCTGGGCCGTCAAGCTCCGCGTGATCCTGCCGTTCACCGAGGTACGGAGCGCGCCAGGACGTGCATCATCCGACACTGACCGAGCGCGGGTAGAGGAAGATCCAAGGCAAAGTCGTCGTCATCACCGGGGCGACCTCCGGGATCGGACAAGTCGCAGCGGAGCGCCTCGCCGGCATGGGCGCGCGCATCGTGCTCGTTGCGCGTGATCGGGCGCGCGGCGAGGTGGCGCTGACGCGGGTGCGCACGTGCGCCCCCGGTGCCGCGCACAGCATCCACTTTGCGGACCTCTCCCGCCTTGCCGAGATGAAGCGAGTGGGGACCGAGATCGCCTCGGCGGAATCCCGAATCGACGTTCTCATCAACAATGCCGGTGCCTTGTTCGGCTCCCGTCAGGTCACCGAGGACGGCCTGGAACGCACCTTCGCAACCAATCACGTGGCGTACTTTGTGCTGACGGAGTACTTGCGCGCGCGCCTGATCGCTTCGCCGTCGGCGCGGGTGGTCAATACCGCTTCGGACGCTCACAAGGGCGCCACGCTCGACTTCGATGACCTGCAATCGGCCAACGGCTACCGCGCGTTCCAGGTCTATAGCCGCTCAAAGCTCTGCAACATCCTCTACACGCGGGAACTTGCACGCCGGTTGGCCGACACGAGGGTCACGGCCAACTGCCTGCATCCCGGGTTCGTCGCCACTCGCTTCGGGGATCAGAGCGGGGGCGTGCTCTCCTACGGCGTGCGCATCGCGAAAGTGTTCGCCATCTCGCCTGAGAAGGGAGCCGACACACTTGTCTACCTCGCCTCCGCACCCGAGGTGGCCACCGCAAGCGGCGGCTATTTCGCCAAGTGCCGTCCGGCGACGCCATCGAAGGAAGCCCTGGACGACGCCGCGGCCAAGCGGCTATGGTCCGAAACGGCGAGACTGGCGCGAATGGAGTAGGGCCCGATCTCCCTTGAGGCGCCGAGCGAACAGGAGAAGCCTATGAAAACCCTAAGCGCGTGGTCCTCCCTCATGGCATCAGTGATCTTCGTGCTTGTGATCGCCGTTGGAGCGATTGAGGCCAAGGCCGAGAGCCCGAACGATGGCACTGCCCTATCAGGCTTGAAGGAAATCAAAGTTGCGTTCGACATGACGAGCGGGGACGCCAAGGCCCTCCTCAACCAGCTGAATGTCATAGGGGAGACGCGTGACTCGTTGATCAAGCAGGGGGTGACGCCTCAGTTCGTCATTGCATTCCGGGGACTCGCCACCCGTCTTGTCCAAACCGACCTTGAGAAGATCAAGCTTGAGGATCGCAGCCTGGCTGTCAAGATCGCAGCGAAGGTCGACGAGCTATCGAAGGCAAGCGGCGTTGTCATGCATCAGTGCAGCGTCGCGGTGAGACAGCAGGAGGTGAAGCCGGAGAACGTTCTGCCGGCGATCGCGGTCATCGGGAATAGTTGGATCTCGCTCATGGCCTATCAAACGAAGGGCTTCGCGTACATCCATCCGTGATGCTCACGCTGACATCGTGTCGCGGTCAGAGCGGCTTGGCCGAGACGAGGACGAAGACCACCAGGCACGGCGCGTTGCTCCGGTTGCTCCAGGCGTGGTTGGTGCCGCGCTGGATCAGGCAGTCGCCGGCCCTCATGAGGGTCTCGCCCTCGTCCATGATCGCGTAGATCTCGCCGGCGAGGACGATGGCGTAGTCGACGGTGGCCGTCGTGTGCATGCCCGGGTGGCGGGCGCCTTCGCGGTCCATGGCGCCGCCCGCGTGCATGGCCTCGAAGAGCTTCTTGCGGTCGAGCTTGCCCACGGTGGCCTGGTCGGGTGGGAACTCCACCACGCGGAAGATGCTGCCACCGCGCGGCGGCTCCAGCGTGATGGCGGGACGGGCGGCCGCATCCGCGCTGCCGGAGTTGTCCGCCGGCGAGCCGTAGGTGACCCACAGATCTGTCAGCCCGAAGGGCGGATCGTCCAAGAGGGCGAGCACGTGCGGCGACGGCGCGTCGCTCACGATCACGGACCTCCCCTGCGCGTTGTGGCCGGTCACGATGCGGCGAATCTTCCTGAGCATGCGGGCCTCCGTGTGGGAGCTGGCCGGCGCGAGTGTAGCGCCGCCGGCCGGACGTTACTCCGGCGGCTATCCGCGGCACCGGCTCGGAGGCTCACCATCTCCGACTTTCGGCGCTGGCCGCGGCGCCACGGCTTCACCCGTCACCCGCAGGTGACGCGGCGGGCATACGCGAGCATACCTGGAACCGGGACGACTCGATCACCATATCGAGGTTGTCGAGGTGGTTGACCACCTATCTCGGCCGGGCTAAGCTCGGCCGTCCACAGGAGGTTCAGCCATGCCAACATACGTCACCCTACTCAAGTTCACCCAGCAGGGAATCCAGACCATCAAGGAGGGACCGAAGCGCCTCGACACAGCGAAGAAGCGCTTCCAAGACGCGGGGGCCGAGCTGAAGGCATTTTATCTGGTGATGGGGGAGTACGACGCCGTCGCCATCGTGGAAGCCCCGAATGACGAGACCGTCACGAAGCTCGCCTTGGGGAACGCATCGGTGGGCAACGTGCGAAGCGTGACGATGCGGGCCTTTACCGAGGCGGAGTATCGGAAGATCGTCAGTTCGCTACCCTAGGCAGACGGCGTCTCTCACTTTCGCAGGAGGACGGTCGAGTAGGCGTTGGGCATGAACAGGCGCGGCGGCTCGCCGCCGCCGTCCGCGGGCACGACCCAGGTGTTGGTCACAGCCGTGCCCTCCTCGGGCAACGAGTACAGCACCCGGCGATCGTCGAGCCACTCTACCTGATCGTCGACGCTCCGCTTCTCGGAGAGCGGCCAGTCCTCGAGCGTTTTGAGCTCCAGCACCGAAAGACGCCACGTCACCGGGCCGAACCCCCCGTCCTCACGCTTCTTGAAGGCGAGCCGGGTGTTGTCGGGTGACAGCGAGGGGCACTCGACGTTCTCGCGGAGGACGCGGGCCTCACGAGTCTTCACGTCGCCCTCGATCAGATATGTCCGTCCTCCGGTCCGAAGCGTGGCGTAGAAGCGGCGGCTATCGCGCGCAAAGGTCACGCCCCAGATGTTGAAGTCAATCTCGCGAAGAGGCTTGCCGTCGCGCAATATCGTGAACTTCTCGATGTTGTCGATCAGCATGTCGCCGCTCTCGAGGTCGACGACGGTCGTCAGCGTCGAAAAGCTGGCGGCCGCATACGAATGGCCGTTGACGAACACGGTGATCGCCGCGAGATGGCCGTCGGGCGAGACACGCACACGACTGGGGACGCCGCCGCTCCGCGGGAACGTGTGACGCGGCCGGAGCTCGGCGTCGAAGACGATCGCACGATACGTCGGGAACGGCAATCCGCCGGGATCCGTGTTGAGGCAGACTCCGGCGCCCGCGGCCATGTGGACCCGGACACAGTGCAGCGTCGTGATCGTCGATGCTCCGCCGAGCGCATCGAGCGGCGCGAGGGCGAGGGAACCGTATGTGCTTCCGAGGGCCGTGCTTCGGAACACGAGGTAGGCGGTCTCGCCACGGGCCGCCGGGCGCGCCTCACTCGAGGCCTTCGAAGTCTCGGGCTTGGTCACGCGCGGCGCGGTCTCCGGACGGGCCGCCGCTTCCCGACGCGGCTCGTGCTCACGGTCGTCCGGTGTTCTCTTGGCGTTGCTCCCGGCCGTGCTTGCGGGCGCGCGTTGAACAGGCGGTGATTTGGCGGGAGCGAGGATTGGAATAGTCGTCGCCGCCGGCCCGGCCCGACGGGCCGTGTATACGACGTAGACCGTAGCCACCGTCACGGCAAGCGCGCAGAGCCCGATGAAGCCACCAAGCCGGAGGCGGGAAAGCCGCATCTCAGGCCATCTCCGATTCCGGTTCGCGTGACCGCCGCGCGAGCCCGAGGGCCGCCAACGGGACCCCGGCGGCAAGCCCGACCACAAAGAACACGACAGTCCACTCCG
>Ga0137415_10002344_pt1 | contig 18895 bp, 15 predicted proteins | sample CZODoug3_1_1_16f_FD_183082 | JGI IMG/M metagenome (GOLD analysis project Ga0137415, IMG submission 183082) | Vadose zone soil fungal communities from Angelo Coast Range Reserve, California, USA - CZODoug3_1_1_16fungal (Hybrid Assembly) | ecosystem: Environmental > Terrestrial > Soil > Vadose...
GGCCGAAATATTCAAACACCACTCGGGCAAGCCTCGTCATGGACGCTGAGAGTCATATTGCGCATGGCCTCGACGATCCTCACTTGAAGATCTGGGGCGACGCTTGAGCTATGACGTCAGGGCTTGAGTATGCCCACGAACAGCGGCCGTACGTACAGGCTCGCGACATCACCCGGTTTGACGCCTTTCAGCCAGGCTGAGAGCTCGGACGCTGAATTCACCGCCGCGAGGAGCAGCTCGCTGGCGATCATCGGGTCGATCGGACGGATCGATTGCTCGGCAATTCCGTCGCTGATCATCCCGGCGAAGCGCCTGGATACCAGGTCGAAATCGCGCAGGATCTGCGGGCGTGCATCGGCCGGCAAGGCCAGCGCTGCCCCGGGTCTGAGCAGGGGGCGGGCGCCTGCCTGCACGTCGACCAGGGCCTGGCAGGCGGCTATCAACTTGTCCCAGTTGCTGGCGGTGAGCAAACCGGCCGCAATCTGAGCATCGGTGATGATCGCAAAGGTTCGCTCGAAACACCTCGCCACTACGTCGTCTTTGGCATCGTTGTGGTGATAGAAGGCACCCTTGGAGACGTTCAGACGCGCGGAGATCTTTTCAACAGAAGCGCCGTGATAACCCTCTTCATTGATGAGCTGGGTCGCGGCGATCAGAAAGGAGCTGCGTGCACTCCTCTCATCGGGGGTCCAGCCGTTGGGCAGCTTCGGCGGCGTCCAGGAGGCGAACTCGTGCGAGGCAATCCCGCGCAGAACGATGTCGAGTGTACGCTCGCAAGCGCGAACATAGTCCTGCCCTATGCGCCCCTGAACCCACCGCGGGACTGACAGCGCAAGCTGAAACAAGAGGGCGGTGCGCGCAATACGGCTGTGCCGTTCCATCCAGCCGAGCTCCGGCGTCTCCAGGAGGCTGCGTAATCTCCTGAACATGTCCACCAACACGACGCGCACACGATCGAAATTCCCTGTGTTGAGCGCCCGGACCTCGCCGAGACTGGCGACGGGCGGCTCTTCGCCCGCGCCGACTCGCGCCATCAGCGCCAGGAAGGAACGGAAGAAGCGCGAGACGCGATCCTGCGCGGTTGCCTCCTGCACCGCCTCATCGATAAGGACATTGAGGCGCGCAATCGTCCGCAGGACGCAGGCCGCGGCGAGATCGTCCTTTTTCGGGAAGTAGTACCCCACCCCCTGGGTGATGAGTCCGGTCCTCGAGGCCACCTCTGCCAAAGTAAAGCCTTTGAGGCCGCGCTCGAGCAGGACTACGGTCGCGGCCGTGATGATCTCATCCTGCTTCAAAGCAAATTTGGTCGTTTCCGACCGGGGCTCCACCTGGGGTTGAGCTGTTGCGCGCTGAGACCTGGGAGGCGACATGCAATGACCTATGGTTGCAGATGACGATTCAAATTCGACCCGGGAATGGCGGGCGTGGCAAGTACGCTTGTTGTACCGCAATTCATCTCGAGACGGCGCTATAGATGAAATTCTTCTTGACGACAGTGAGGGGCCGATATTTTCTCGTGCCGGTATCGTTTGGACTATGCGTATGTTCGCCGTATCAGCACTCGGGCGCTAACAAGGAAATTCTGGATAGGCAGTATATCACGCCGCATCCCTCTCGCCGCGTCTCGGGCGGGCTCCTCGCCGGAGCCGCTATGGCGTCGGAAAAGACGGGGGGGCATTCGGGTCGTCGAGGCCGAGAGGCGGATTGCGCACGGCCTCGATGATGGCGACCTCAGGATCTGGGGAGACGCCTGAGCCCGCTGGGCTGCCCCCCAGGTTCCCATACCGGCTATCCGAATGGGGTTGAGCTGCCCTCGGCCCGGCTAATCCAACAGCGAGCTGGTGGGGCGTCACTCTCTGTCCCCCAAGGCATGGGCACGTGCGCACGAGGATCGCACCGCTACTGCGAGAGTGATCCTTTGAACGCCATTTACAGGCTGAATCAGCCACCGAGGCTCACGGGAGTCGCTCAGGCGAGCCGCGCATGCGCAGGCAGGGGCGTCATCTTCTCGAGTCAAACCCAAAAACCTTCTAGCGATTCGCAGGCCTCTCGAATCACGTGCTTGACACCGCAGTACTGCTCTGCATAGCATACCGTAAATCAAATTTCTGTCTGGAGAGTTCCGAGAATAGAGTCATAACGGAGGGGGGGATGAGAAACAAATGCGAACGGGTGCTGAGAAGCGCGGTTCTGATCAGTGTGTGCGGCACTTGCGCGCTGTCGAGCGCATGGGCGCAAGAGCAACCCAATCGGCAGGACGGGCGTACGGGCCCGGTCGAGGCTCTGGAGGAAATCGTGGTGACTGCTCAGAAGCGCTCGGAGCTTCTTCAGGACGTTCCCATCGCTGTTTCGGCCTTCGGCGACAAGCAGCGTGATGAGCTCGGTCTGATCACTGCGCAGGACTTCGCCACCTTTACTCCCGGACTGAGCTACTCGAGCGACGGCAACCGCCTGTTCCTGCGCGGCATCGGCCAAACCACCACCCAGGGCAACGTCGAGGTGGGGGTCGGCACCTATACTGACGGAGTCTACAACTCGGGCGCCGGCTCGATCGCAACCCCTGCAATCCTGATCGATCATGTGGAAGTCCTGCGCGGTCCCCAAGGCACTCTCTACGGCCGCAATACGCAAGGTGGGGCAATCAACGTCGTCTCCAAGCGTCCGACGGATCACTTCGAAGCCGAATTCAGGCAAGCCCTGGGGAACGATCAAACCTCGCGATCCGGCGTAACGGTGGCAGGTCCCATCAACGAGCGTTTGCGCTATCGCGCGGCCGGCACTTTCAACTACCAGGGGGAGGGTTATACCGACAACATCGCCCGCAGCTATCACCTGGGGAGCGATGCGATCCTGAACCTGCAGCTGGAAGCGGACGTCACGGACGATCTGAAGGTCTGGATGAAAGGGGTGTACGCGTACATCTACCAACACCCGGACCAGCCCTACAACGGGCATCCCTATGATACGACGACCGACAGTTTTAATGGTGGAGTCACCATCAACCCACTGTTCGGCTATACCGGCTCGAACCCGGCGTTGACGGATCACCGCAAGATCGAGCAGAACACAGTCCCACTGGTGCACCTGAAATCCCGGCAGTTCGAACTGACCGCCGATTGGAATCTCGGTGCGGCGTCGTTGCGCTATGTCGGCGGCTACAACCACTCGGAGTTGCACGTTACGGCAGACCTCGACGATTCCGCACGTTCGCAGCCCTTCCTGTATACGGGCAGCGTCTGCGTGTTCGTGGGCGGCTGCACAATCTCGCCCGTGGACATCGCCGACATCACCAGCACACCGGTGTATTACAGTAACGAGCTCGATCTCATCTCCCAGAGCGAGACGCGACTCAAATGGATTCTCGGCCTTTATCAGTATCACGAGCGAAACAACCTCGATTCGAACCTGCATCGTCCGCTCGAAGCGGCCTTGACGGCCCTGCCCAACAACCCGACCGGCTCTTACATCGACGCCATCGGCGGAACGACCATCAGCTCGTGGGCCGCGTTCGGCCAGGCCGATTACGCTCTCAGTCGCACGTTCACGCTGCAAGCCGGATTGCGCGAAAGCCATGACAAGAAGGACAGCTTCTCCGGTCTACCCTATCTTGCCTTTTCCGGCCCCGTCGGCTTGCTCCTGTCAGGCTTCACCTCGCCGGCTGCGCGGATCCCTACAGGCCCGGCCGCTTATTTCAAGGACAGCTGGCAGGGGTTGACGGCCCGGGTTGCCCTGCAATGGCACCCGGACGCGGATACCAATCTGTATGCCCTGTTTGCCTCGGGCTACAAGGCGGGCGCGATCACGGATCCGTCACTGAAGGTGCGCGCGCCAGGCGCAGCGCCTGCACCGCAGGTCCTGCCTGCGGAACATCTGTATGATTACGAGTTGGGCCTCAAGAAGGTGCTGCGTTCCTCGTTGCGGCTGAATCTTGCGGCGTTCTACTACAACTACAAGAACATGCAGGTGCAGACCACCGGCCCGGATCCGACCATTCCCGGCAATTTCGTCCCCACCTTCGTCAGTGCACCCAAGGCCCGCGTGTTGGGATTCGAATCGGAGCTGAACTGGCAGGTGACCCGGCACATCGATGGCTTACTCAGCTACTCGTACCTCGATGCGAAGATCCAGGAGCTCAACAACGTCGTGGATCAGTCGCTGCCTGCGCCGCGGCAGCTCCAGAATGTCAGTGGCAACCGGTTGCCGTTCACGTCCAAGCACCAACTCGCGCTCAATAGCGGCTATACGTGGACCTTCGCACCGGGCTCCTTGCGCTTCGGTGCGACCTATGCCTACACGAGCGCTCGGTACTACGACATTTTCTCGACGCCGACCTATCGAGCCCCCGGGTACAGCCAGGTGGATCTGCGCGCCCTGTGGAGGTCTGCCAATGACCACGTGGAGCTGATCGGCTTCGTATCGAACCTCCTCGACCGAGAAAGCGTGAATTTTCTTAGCTTGACCAATGGAACGGCCAACACCGCGCTCACGCTCAATCCGCCGCGGACATTCGGAGCGGAGCTGCAGCTGCGGTTTTAGCATTCACATTCACTCATGGCTGTGCCGGTCGTCGCCCGGGAGGGGCGGGCCCGGCCGGCTCTTCTGAAGGCGGAGAATCCTATGGGAATCCCAGCGGTGCGCTATGAAAACGTCGCACCGGAGATTGCGCGGCTGACACTCAATCGCGCCGAGGTGCGCAATGCGCAGGACACGCGCTTGCTGTATGAGTTGAATGACGCCTTCGACAAGGCGGCCCAGGACGATGCGGTCAAGGTCATCATCCTGCGGGGCGAGGGCCCGCACTTCTCATCGGGGCATGACTTACGCGAGCCCCAGTCGAAGGAGCAGATTAAGCAGTTTCGTACCGTGGGAACGTGGTGTGGTTTCCAGTGCGCGGGCGCCGAAGCGCTGATGGCGCGCGAGAAGGAAATCTACATTGGCTTCAGCGAGCGGTGGAGGAATATCCCGAAACCCACTATCGCCCAAGTGCACGGCAAATGTATTGCCGGTGGCCTCATGCTCGTGTGGCCTTGTGACATCATCGTGGCGAGCGAGGATGCGCAGTTCCAGGACAATACCGTGGCGATGGGTGTGAACGGGGTGGAATATTTTGGCCACCCGTGGGAAGTCGGTCCGCGCATGGCCAAAGAACTCCTCTTCACGGCTGACTGGCTGAGCGCACGGGATGCGCAGCGCCTCGGCATGGTCAACCATGTCGTACCCACGGATCAATTGTCGGACTTCGTCGTTGAACTCGCGCAGCGCATCGCGCAGAAGCCCCTGTTCGCACTGAAGCTTGCAAAAGAGGCCGTGAATGCGGCGCAGGATGCTCAAGGGCGTATGACTTCGATGCAAGTGGCATTTGCTCTGCACCAATTGGCTCACAGTCACAACATGCAGGTGCATGGCATCCCGCTGGATCCCGCGGGCGTCTCCCCCGCAGTCAAGGGGCGCGGCCCGAAAACCTGAACGCGCCCCCGACATGGCTACGCCATTACGAATATTTCGCCAACCCAGCGTGAATGGCATACCATCTTTCCAAATTGTGTTCGGGCAGGCGCCAGGAGCAACAGCGTGAATCAGACTTACGAAAATATTCTCACCGACCGTCCCGCGCGCGGGATTTTCCGCATTACGCTCAATCGGCCCAACAAGCGCAATGCGCTCGGCAATTACTTGCGCCGCGACCTGTTCGCCGCGCTCGAAGCAGCCGACGTCGATTCCGACGTGCGCGTGACGGTCATTCGCGGCGCGGGAAGCTGCTTTTCGGCCGGTTATGATCTAGGCGCCGATCTGAGCAAAGATCTCGCATTCCACAGCGCTGGCGGCGCGGGCTATTGGGCCCGGCACGCTGCGGAAGGCTGCTTTCGCATTTGGGACCTTGCCAAGCCCGTGATCGCGCAAGTGCATGGCTACTGTCTGGCCGGGGGCACAGAGCTTGCGGCCTCCTGTGACCTCGTGTACGTCGCTGACGATGCGCAGATCGGCTATCCGGCCGTACGTTCCATCAGTCCTCCGGACAATCAGTTCTATCCGTGGGTCATCGGCATGCGTCGGGCCATGGAGATGATGTTGACCGGCGATTCCATTTCCGGACAGCAGGCGGCGGAGTGGGGCTTTGCCAATGCGTCATTTCCGCTGGCGGAGTTGGAATCGCAGGTGCTGCGGATGGCCGAGCGCGTCGCGAAGATCCCGCCCGACATCCAACAGATCAACAAGCGTGCGGTGCACCGCCAGATGGAGGCGATGGGCATGAGGAATGGGATTCGGGCCGGCACCGAGCTGCAGGCGTTGTCTCTACAGACTGCATCGCATATCGCCTGGACGACCAAAGCCCAGACCGAGGGAATCAAGTCTGCGCTGAACGAACGTGATGGCGCCTTTGGCGACTATCGGACATCTGACACTGAGAGGACAACTGAATGAAACTGGACGGACGCGCGGCGATCGTCGTGGGCGCAGGTGCCCAGACCGAGGGAATAGGTAATGGTCGCGCCGTGGCCATTGCCTATGCGCGGGCTGGCGCTGCGGTGGTGTGCGTGGATCGCATGCTCGAGCGGGCTGAGGCGACGGTTGAGCATATTCGTACGGCCGGCGGACGGGCGATGGCGGTCCAGGCCGATGCCACCGCGGGTGCCGATGTGGAACGCGCCGTGGCCAAGACGCTCGAGACATTCGGACGTCTCGACATCATGCACAACAATGTGGGGGCCGGTGGTGGCGCGGGTGGTGATCCAACCACAATTTCTGAACAGGCCTGGGACCGCGAAATCGCCATCAACCTGAAGTCGGCCTATCTGGGGATCAAATTCGCCGTGCCCGCCCTGGAGAAGCAGGGCGGCGGCGTGATCATCAACATCTCATCGACCCTGGCCATTCGGTTCCTGCGCAGCCCGACAGTCGCCTACACGGTGTCCAAAGCCGCCGTGGAGGCCATGACGCACGCCTGCTCGCTGTATTACGGACCCAAGAACATTCGCGTGAACGCGATCCGGATCGGATTCAGCGAGACGCCCCTGGTGATGGAGGGCTTGCGCGCGCGGACACCGGATCCCGCGCAGCAGGAGCGCGAGCTGTCCAAAAGCCGTGCAATCGTTCCGCTGCGCCGTCATGGCGAGGCCTGGGATGTGGGCGCAGCCGCAGTCTTCCTCGCCTCTGACGAGGCCCAATACATCACGGGCGTCGTGTTGGATGTAGACGGCGGCCTCAAGAATGCAAAACTGTAGAAGGGTCAGCCTTTCAACCTGATTTCGGGAGACGTATGCGAGAAGCGGTCATTGTGGCGACGGCCCGCACGCCCATCGGCAAAGCCTACCGGGGCGCGTACAACGATACATCGGCTCAGGCGCTGGGCAGTCATGTCATCGCCGAAGCGGTGCGGCGCGCGCGGGTCGATCCGGGCGAAATCGATGATGTCGTGTTAGGGGCGGCGCTGCAGCAGGGATCGACCGGCTTCAACATAGCGCGCCAGAGCGCCTTGAGGGCTGGCTTGCCGTTCACCGTATCCGGAATGAGCGTTGACAGACAATGCTCGTCGGGTCTGATGGCCATCGCGACCGCCGCCAAGCAGATCGTAGCGGATGGCATGACAGTCACTGTCGGTGGGGGCTTGGAATCCATCTCGCTCGTGCAGGAGGAACACCTGAATCGATGGCGGAGCCTCGATGTGGAGTTGCAGGAACGGGTGCCGCAGTTTTACATGACGATGTTGGAGACGGCGGAGATCGTCTCTGAGCGCTACGGCATCACGCGCGAGGCACAGGACCGCTATGCACTTCAGTCTCAGCAGCGAACGGCGATTGCACAGAGCGAGGGTCGCTTCGACGCCGAGATCGCACCGCTGTCCACGGTGATGCGGGTCACGGATAAGGTCACTGGTCGTTCGTCCGAGAACAGAGTGACGCTCGCGAAGGACGAGGGCAATCGTCCGCAGACGACTCTCGCGGACCTAAGACGACTCGAGCCGGTTTTTCGTGATGGCCAGAATGTGAAGCAGGGGCGCTTCATCACGGCCGGCAATGCGTCCCAGCTTTCTGATGGGGCATCCGCCTGCGTTCTGATGGATGGGCGAACGGCCGAGCAGCGCGGGCTCGCAGCGCTGGGTGCCTATCGAGGTATGGCGGTGGCGGGGTGCAACCCGGATGAGATGGGCATTGGGCCCGTGTTCGCGGTGCCGAAGCTACTTAAGCAACACGGCCTGTCCGTCGATGATATTGGGCTGTGGGAGCTGAACGAAGCGTTTGCCTGTCAGGTGCTTTATTGCCGGGATCAGCTGGGTATTGACAATGACCACCTGAATGTATCGGGCGGGGCGATCGCGGTGGGTCACCCCTATGGAATGTCTGGCGCCCGCATGGTCGGACATCTCTTGATCGAAGGAAAGCGCCGCGGGGCGCGCTACGGTGTCGTGACGATGTGCATCGGAGGCGGCATGGGTGCGGCCGGCCTGTTTGAAATATTTTGAGACGCCATAAGCTATTGTTGAGGGGGCTCGCAGGGGTCACCCTCCCTGTCGTAGCGCTAGCCGCGTCCTACAGCTCGCCGGTCGCGGCCGAGCAGCGAGACGGCGCATCGCCGGCGCAATCGGACGTCTTTTCCTCGCCGCTTTCAAACCTGGCTAACCCTCGAGCGGGAAAGGCCATGCATGCGGGTTCGTGGGACCGGCAGCATCAGAACACTGATTTCCGGAGCTTGAGGCCCGGCGAGGTCCTGACGATTTTCCAGCATCAAGGCGCGGGCACGGTGCGTCGATTTTGGGTCACGATCGCGCCGCGCACGGACGTGAGTATCCTCAGCCAAGTCATCCTCCGGATGTACTGGGATGACGACAAATACCCCAGCGTGGAAAGTCCGATCGGCGCCTTTTTCGGTGTCGGATTCGGGGAGCAGAAGGACTATATCTCTTTGCCCTTGAGCGAGACCTCAGGCGGCTATAACTGCTACTGGCCGATGCCGTTTCACAAGTCTGCCCGTTGGACGCTGACCAACGGATCGGGCAAGGAACTGCAGGCCTTCTACTACAACATCGACTACACCTCGCTCAAGTCGGTGCCCGCCAACGTTCGCCATTTTCATGCACAATTCCGCCGGGAGAATCCAACCACTGCGGGCAGGAACTACACGATCCTGGACACTACGGGGTCAGGACACTACGTCGGAACCGCCCTCTTTATGGCGGGACGGCGCCTCGGTTTTTTGGAAGGCAATGAGATGGTTTACGTGGACGGGAGCACAAAGCCCACCATCGAGGGAACCGGCACAGAGGATTACTTCTCTTCAGGTTGGTACTTTGATCGAGGGCTCTACAGCGCTGCGTATCACGGTGTGGTGCTCAAGGAGGAACATCCAGCGAGGATTTCCGCCTATCGTTGGCACATAGAGGACGCTATCCCGTTCACCCAATCCATCCGCTTTACGATCGAACACGGCGCGCAGAATACGCAGACTGCCGACTACTCTTCAGTAGCTTACTACTACCTCGCTGGACCTTCGCCAGCGCCATTTCCCCTTCCACCAGAGCTTCTCCCGTCGTCCCTGGTGCTGCCGACGCCAATGACGATCGCAGGCGCTATCGAGGCGGAGAATCTGAAGGACTCCGCGAAGGCGACAGGCGGCGAAGTCTCGACCTTTTACGCGGACGCAGTTGACGATCGAGATATCTGGTCCAATGGCCAGGTGCTCGTCTGGAGCCCGGATCACCCGGATACGGAGTTAACCCTGCAGCTCCCCTCCAGCGTAGGCGGCCAGTTCGAAGTGATTGCTCGAGTGGTCAGCGGCCCCAACCTTGGGATCATTCAATTCATGGTAGACGGTAAGCGGGTTGGGGAGCCCGTCGACTTCGCCGCTGCGAAATGGGACCCGAAGGAAGTGTCGCTCGGTATTGTCAATCTGAAGGCAGGAGCCAACCCGCTCGTGCTCAGGGCCGTGGGGATGAATCCCCAATCGAAGGGCCTCACTGTTGCAATCGATGCCTTTATCCTAAAGGCGCCGCAATAGCGGATGCTGTGTTCCGTCAGCGCCCCGCCATGCGGAGCGCCCCATCCAGCCGGATATCCTCGCCGTTCAAATAGCCGTTCTCAATGATTGCGAGCACAAGGTGGGCAAATTCCTCCGGCGCGCCCAGTCGTCGCGGATGCGGCACACTCGCGCCGAGCGCCGTCGTGACCTGCTCTGGGGTACCGGCCAGCAGAGGCGTAGCGAAGAGGCCGGGCAGAATCGAGTTGACCCGGATGTGCTCGCTCGCCAGATCGCGGGCAATGGGGAGTGTCATGCCAACAATAGCCGCCTTCGATGCCGAATAGGCGGCTTGGCCCATCTGCCCGTCTTCGGCCGCAATAGAGGCCGTGTTGATGATGACGCCGCGATCGCCATCACCCACGTGCGCGATGGCCAGCATACCCGCCGCGGACTTGGCGATGCAGCGGAACGTTCCTATGAGGTTGATCTGGACGATGCGTTCGAAGTCGGCGAGTGGGAAATGTCTGATGAGGCCAGTCCGCTTGTCGCGTGAGGCAGTCTTGATCGCATTTCCAGTGCCGGCGCAGTTCACCAGCACGCGTTCGATTCCGTGAGCGCTGCGCGCCTGCTCAAATCCCGCCGTAACGCTCTGCTCGCAGGTCACGTTCACCTCGCAGAACAGGCCCCCGATTTCGCTGGCCACGGCTGCTCCGCGCGTGCCATTCAGGTCAAACAGCGCAACCTTTACACCTTTCGAGGCCAGAAGCCGGGCGGCGGCCTCGCCCAGGCCGGATGCACCTCCAGTAATTACCGCGGAGACCGCTGAGCTCAGATGCATGAGGAATTTCGGCCGGAGTATTGAGGCTGTAGGCAATTGTCGCGCCAGCAGGGTTGGATCTTGGATCGCCCGCAGGTGGGTGGCTACTCAAGCCGTAAACCGGCTGTTGTTCCCGACGATACGCCGCAGCAACGCCGCCGGCTCGAAGGCGGCCCCGAGCTTTGCTTCGTATTCCTGCAACACCGCCAGGACGCGCGCGGGGCCTACCGTATCGGCATAGAACATCGGCCCGCCGCGATAGGTTGGCCAGCCGTAACCGTGCACCCAGACCACGTCGATGTCCGAGGCGCGCGCAGCTATACCTTCCTCGAGTATCTTCGCTCCCTCGTTGATCATGGGATAGATGCAGGTCTCCAAGATTTCCGCATCGCAGATGGGTCTACGCTTGATTCCGTGTGCCGCTGCGGACTCCAGGACGATCTTCTCGACGAGCGCGGACGGACGGGCATTGCGCTTGCCGTCGTAATCGTAGAAGCCCGCCCCGGTCTTCTGGCCGCGGCGATCGAGCTCGCAGAGCCGGTCGCGAAGGGACTCGCCACGAGAGGATTCGCGCGACCAGCCAATGTCGAGCCCGGCGAGATCCGCCATGGCATAGGGGCCCATCGGCATGCCGAAATCACACAGTACACGATCGACATCCCACGGCATCGCGCCCTCGAGCACCAATCGCTGGGCTTGCTCTTGCCGTCTGTTGAGCATGCGGTTGCCCACGAAGCCATGGCCACACGCCCACAACAACGGGAACCTTACCAATGAGCTTGGCGAGTGCCAGGGCGGCAGCAACTACGTGGGCTGAAGTGCGGCTGCCACGGACAATCTCCAGCAGTTTCATGACGTTCGCCGGCGAAAAGAAGTGCAGGCCGATGACCTGGCCGGGCCGGCTCGTCACCGCAGCGATCTCGTTGATATCGAGGTATGAGGTGTTGGATGCGAGAATGGCCCCGGGTTGGGCGACCTTGTCCAGCCGACGGAACACAGCCTGTTTCAGCGCGAGGTCTTCGAAGACCGCTTCGATGATGAGATCGCGGTCGCCCAGCGCTTCCAGCTCTACGCCGCCGCTGAGCAGGCGCATGCGTTGGTCGATGTCCGCGGCGCTGAGCTTGCCCTTGGCCGCGGTAATATCGTAATTCCTGCGGATCACTTCGATCCCGCGCTCCAGGGCTTCGCGGCTGACATCGACGATCTTCACCGCAACGCCGGCATTCAAAAAGTTCATCGCAATGCCGCCGCCCATCGTGCCCGCGCCGACAATGCCTACGCAGCGCAGGGGTGCGCTCGGCGTGTCCTGCGGTATACCGGACACTTTGACGGCCTGGCGCTGTGCGAAGAAGGCATAGCGTTGTGCCCTCGATTGCTCGCCTGTCACCAACTCGGCTACCAGCTTCGCTTCAAGCTCGAGGCCCGTCTCGAATGGCTCATTCACGGCCGCCTCGATGCAGCGGATGCAGTATTCCGGGGCGAGGAGGCCCCGCATGCGCCGCGTGTTCGCGCCCCGGAATTCGGCGAAGATCTGTGGGCGACCGCGCGCCTTGCGAACCTCGTCATCGTGCTCACGGATCCGGCGCAGCGGTTGGTGCTGATCGACAATGTCGCGCGCGAATTCGAGCGCGCGGGCGCGTAGCTCCCCATCCACGCACACCACATCGAGCAGGCCGAGCTCGAGGGCTTCGCCGGCAGCGACATGCCGACCGGAAACGATGATGTCGAGAGCCGCCTCGACACCCACGAGACGTGGCAGCCGCTGGGTGCCACCGGCACCTGGCAACAGTCCGAGCTGCACCTCCGGCAGGCCGACCTTGGCCGACCTTGCTGCGATTCGATAGTGGCAACCGAGTGCAACTTCGAGCCCGCCTCCGAGCGCGGTGCCATGGATGGCTGCGATCACGGGCTTAGGACTCGACTCGATCGCCCCGATCACGGTTCTAAGACTGGGCTCGGTGAAGGGTTTGTCAAACTCACGGATGTCGGCACCGGCGAAGAATGTGCGACCGGCGCAGATGAGCACGATCGCGTTCACGACCGGATTCGCGGTGGCCACGCCCAGGGTGGCCAGTAGACCCTCCCGGACCGTCGTGGACAGGGCATTGACGGGCGGGGAGGCGACCGTAATGACTGCAATCGGTGCGCTTATGGACAGGCTGACGACCGCGTTTGGGTGCATTTCAGATATCCAAAAACATAAAATGATAGCTATAATGAAGCATAATGCGACATACCGTAGTTCCGAATCAAGTAAACGGCGCAGCCGTTGAGCTATCCGCAAATCAGGAGCGGACAGATATCAACTCCGTGTACTTCGACTGTTGGGAGTCTCATGGCGCTTCAGGGGTAGGTCAGGGGTGAATATGCGGGGACGGCTCGCCGGAAAACGTTGCCTTGTGACCGGCGCCGGCCAGGGTATCGGACGCAGTATTGCCGAGGCCTTTCATACCGAGGGCGCTAGGGTAATCGCGACCGATATCAACGCGGAGTTCTTGCGCGGGCTGCCTGCGGACGTGATCACTGCTCCTTTGGATGTCACGAGGGCGCAAGATGCGGCAGGACTGGCCACCCAGCATCCCGACGTGGAGGTGCTCGTCAACTGCGCCGGGTACGTTGCAGTGGGCAACGTGCTCGCCTGTACGGAGGAGCAGTTCGAGACCAGTATCGCGGTCAACCTGCGCTCCATTCTGAATATGATGAAGGCGTTCGTGCCTGGCATGCGGCTTCGGGGCAAAGGGTCGATCATCAACATCGCCTCGGTCGTTTCAACGACCAAGGCCGCGCCTGAGCGTTTCGCCTACGCTGCGACCAAGGCGGGCGTTATTGCGATGACGCGCTCCGTGGCGCTGGACTTCGTCAAGGATGGCATCCGCTGCAATTGCATCAGTCCAGGAACCATCGACACACCATCGCTGTCAGCACGGATCGCCGCTTCGGGCGAGCCCAACACCACCCGGACCTCTCTCATCGCACGTCAGCCGTTAGGCCGACTTGGCCGGCCTGGGGAGGTTGCGGCATTGGCCGTGACGCTTGCCTCGGATGAGAGCGGTTTCATGACCGGCGCAGACCTGGTGGTCGACGGCGGCATGAGCCTTTGATGGACATCTGCATTATCAGGGGACCGACTGCATGAATGGCTCGTCCAAGCTCGCCGTCGTCACGGGCTCGGGCTCCGGCATCGGCCGCGCCATAGCCTTTGCACTCGCCGAAGACGGGTGGAATGTGGCGTTAAGCGATTTGCAAGGGCGCGAGGCGATGGGAGCACTGGAGCAGGAGATCGCCGCCCGCGGGCGATGCGCTTGGAGTGCGCGCTGCGATGTTGGACTGCGCGAGGACGTCGAGCACTTCTTTGCGCAGCTCTTCGTGCAATTCGGCCGCGCGCCCGATCTGCTGGTCAACAACGCCGGCGTACAGACCTGGAGTCCGCTGCTCGAGCTCGACGAAGTGCAGTGGGACCGGGTCATACGCACCAACCTCAAGGGCTGCTTCCTGAATATTCAGCAAGCGGCGCGGCTGATGATCCGCGAACGGCAGCGCGGTGCGATCGTCAACATTGGCTCCGGTTGCAATAAGGTGCCCTTTGCAAACCTCGTGGACTACACAGCCTCGAAGGGCGGGATCGAGCAGTTGACCAAGGTCGCGGCGGTCGAGCTCGGGCCGCACGGCATCACGGTCAACTGCGTGGCGCCCGGTGCCATCGAGGTCGAGCGCACACGCCGAGAGTTGCCCGACTACGCTGCAAGCTGGGCACGTGTCACACCCGTGAGGCGCGTCGGTCGCCCGGAGGACGTGGCTCACGCCGTGTTGTTCCTTGCCAGTGAAAAATCCGACTTTATTACCGGCCAAACGCTGTTCGTTGATGGGGGCGCCTTCACCAAAGCGAACTGGCCATCCTGAGCGCTCACTAACTAAGACGGAGCGAGAACACTCATGCGCATGATCAAAGGCCCGGCAATTTTCCTCGCTCAGTTCGCGGGGCCTCAGGCTCCCTTTGACAGTCTGCGTGCAATCGGTCGGTGGGCGGCGGAATTGGGGTTCAAAGGCGTCCAGATCCCGACCTGGGAGCCGCGATTGTTCGATCTCGCGCGTGCTGCGCAGAGTAAGACGTACTGCGACGAGATCAAGGGCGTCCTGGCAGAAGAGAGACTCGAGATCACTGAGCTGTCCACCCATCTGCAGGGGCAGCTCGTTGCAGTTCATCCTGCCTACGACGAGGTGTTCGACGGTTTTGCCCCAGCGGAACTCCGGGGTAATCCGCGCGCACGGCAGGCGTGGGCGGTTGATCAGGTAACCAAAGCTGCTGAGGCCTCGAGGCATCTCGGGCTGAAGGCTCATGCCACTTTCTCCGGCGCGCTCGCATGGCCCTATTTTTATCCGTGGCCGCAACGTCCACCCGGACTGATCGAGACGGCGTTCGCGGAGCTGGCGCGGCGCTGGCGGCCTATCCTGGATGCGTACGATGCGGCAGGGGTGGATCTGTGCTACGAGATTCATCCGGGCGAGGATCTCTTCGACGGGGCCACGTTCGAGCACTTCCTGGAACGCGTGGACGCGCATCCTCGGTGCAAAATTCTTTACGACCCCAGTCATTTCGTGCTGCAGCAGCTCGACTATCTGGGATTCATTGACACCTATCATTCACTCATTCGCATGTTCCATGTGAAGGACGCCGAATTCCGACCGACGGCCAAGCAGGGCGTGTACTCAGGCTACCAGCCCTGGATCGATCGTGCCGGTCGCTTTCGCTCCCTCGGCGACGGTCAGGTGGACTTCACAGGTATCTTCTCCAAACTCACGCAGTACGGGTACGACGGTTGGGCGGTCCTCGAATGGGAATGCTGTATCAAACATCCTGAACAGGGCGCCGCGGAGGGAGCGCAATTCATCCAACGGCATCTGATCCGCATTGCCGATGGCGCATTCGATGATTTCGCGGGCGCGAGCAGCACCGATACAGAGTCGAGCCGACGCATGCTGGGGATCGCATGATTCGCCGATTGCAACTCGGTATGGTCGGAGGAGGCCGCGGTGCGTTCATTGGCGGCGTGCATCGAATGGCGGCGCGGCTCGATGATCGTTATCAGCTCGTCGCTGGCGCCCTGTCTTCCGATCCAGCTACAGCCAAGGCATCCGCGGCCGATCTGGGAATTGCCGCAGAGCGCGCCTATGCGTCCTTCGAGCACATGGGTCGAAAGCGAATCACGCCGGCCGGATCGGATCGATGTGGTGTCCATAGTGACGCCGAATCATCTGCACTTCGCTGCCTGTAAGGCGTTTCTCGAAGCCGGTTTTCACGTCATCTGCGATAAGCCAATGACTACGACCGTTCGCGATGCGGAGGAACTGGTCACCACAGCTGAACGGATGCAGCGAGTGTTCGCGGTCACTTACAACTACAGCGGCTATCCGCTCGCGCGGCATGCCCGGGAGATGATTGCTGCCGGCACGCTCGGGGAGATCCGCGTCGTGCAGGTGGAATACGCCCAGGACTGGCTGAGCACGCGGCTTGAATCCACCGGCAACAAGCAAGCCGCCTGGCGTACAGATCCGCAGAAAAGTGGCATCGGTGGTTGTTTGGGCGACATCGCCACACACGCATTCCATTTCTCTGAATTCGTCACCGGCTTACAGGTCGCGCAAGTGGCAGCAGATCTGTCCACCTTCGTCGCTGGGCGCAAGCTCGACGACAACGTACAGCTGATGTTGCGCTATGCGAATGGCGCGCGCGGGATGCTTTGGGCAAGCCAAGTCGCGCCGGGGAATGAGAACGGACTCAGGTTGCGCGTGTATGGCGACGGGGGGAGCATTGAGTGGTCGCAGGAGGAACCCAACCATCTGCGCTACACCCCGTTCGGCCAGACACCACGCGTCATCGCGCGTGGCGGTGCTGGGACGGGATCGGCGGCAGCGCATTCGACCCGACTTCCTCCTGGACATCCTGAAGGCTACCTGGAAGGTTTCGCGCAGCTTTACCGGGATATCGCCGATCTCATCCAGGCGCGCCTGGACGACACGCCAGTCAATCCGCTGGTGGCGTGGGTTCCAACCGCATTAGACGGATTGCGGGGTGTACGTTTCGTTCATGCAGCTGTGCAATCGAGCCGCAACAACGCCTCATGGATTTCTCTATAGCGGCTCTCGACGGTATGAATGGGACTAATCCTTGTTAAGGATGCTCGAGTTAAATCAATTACTTGAGAAAATGGGAGCAGAGATCGGACGATGGCATTGCCGCGGCCCGCCGCGAGTGGCGTGAGTGAATGGGTAGTGCGTCATGGGCCGCCGTGATACGGCAATGCAGAGTTACGTAGGCGCTCGCGAACACGACACCGAGCTGTTGGATTTGGCCCGCCACCGGATCGACACATGAAGGCGGGCCAGATCGAGGACGTGATCCATGCGATCCGATCTCACGGCGAAGCATTTACCTGATCAAGACGGGAGATCGGTAACCATGCGAGCAGATTTTGGGGCCGGTGCGTCATGATTTGCCGGCCAGTGCGTCGTCGTTTGCTGAGCGGACAAACTTTTTGCGTCAACATTATCATTTGTCTGCAAGCCGGACTCCGTGCGTCGCGATTTCGGGCCGATGCGTCATGATTTGGCTGATAGTGCGTCAACATTTGCTGAGCCGACCAATGAACTCCCAGAAACGCAACACTGGCAAACATACCATCGCTGCGCATAATGTATATTATGGCAAATCGATGCCGTAAGCTGCGGCGGTGCCTCAAGAACAAAAACGACCGGCCGCTACCCCTCGAATGGACCTGGGCACGGATTCGCTCTACGGGATCGGTGCTGAGGACCTGGTCGCTATCACCGGTGCCCACCTAAGCACTGCGCGCCGCTGGAAACGCCTGCGGCGCGTCCCGCGCTGTCCGGGATCATCATTGATGGCACTCGATCATCATTTTTGGCACTCGCTGAGCCTTTCCAATCAGCTAGTTGCCAGATTTGTTGATCGTAGATCGAGCCGGATGTCAGGGATCAACATTAATGGCAGCGGCGGCGGCCAGCGGGCAACTTCAGGCGGTGAAAGGCGCACTTGGACCGGCGTCAATCCGACTGAGAATTGCTGCCGCAAGCGCGTTGAAATCACTCCACGCGTCTTTCACTGCGTAAGAGTGACTGCCGATAGCGCCATCCGCAGCTGTTAGGTGGAATATCGGCTTGCGCACTTCCAGCGCCATTGGCACAAGGCTGCGATAGTGCTTTAGCCGCGCAAGGCAGTCCGACTCGTTTGGCGGGCCACGAGAATCGCCGCGCACGCTTTGTTGGTAGGTTGACGGAATCCGATCGGCCCACTTCTTATATGCCTTCACCGGGCGGGATAGCCGCTCGCTGTGCTGCATCAGTATGTAGCCGAGCGGAACCATCGCCCCTGCAGGCAGATCGAAAGTCGGTGTGGACCAATTGTCGACCCGCTTGCGCCAGTCTGCACGCCAAGCGCGCAGAGTCGGGCCCAAGTTCCGCAGGCCTTGCAATGAAAACAGGTCAGCTGCGAGCGGAATCACGACGTGATCCGTGGCGATCAGCGCCGAGCGATTGATGGCACCGAGATTCGGACCCACGTCGGCCAGAATGAGATCGGCGCTGTGCTGGCGGGCAGCGAGCTGAGCAACTTGCCAGAACGAGGACAAGATTCGGAACGGGCGATATAGAGTTCCGGACCCTAATGCATTGGGCCACTCCTGGGACAGAAAATCTTCAAAGCCGGCAAGGCTCAAGTCGCCAGGGACCAAGTGCAACCGAGGATTGATGCGTTGGGTATGTGGGGGCACGATGTCGCCCACCTCAGTCAACGGGCGAACGCATTGATAGATCGTTGTACCTCCTTGCTCGGGGCGATCAGGGTCCCAAAGGGCCACCAGGTCGTCCTCGGCAAGAAAGGCCGAGGTAAGGTTAGCCTGTGGATCAAGATCGATCGCGATTACGCGCTTCTCCATCTCGGAAAGCATCCAGGCTAAATGAAACACAAGCGATGTCTTGCCAACTCCGCCTTTGTTGTTGAAGAACGTCACTACAGGGACGCTCACGGGGTCCTCCTAACCACGGCGAGGACCATGGTCGGCTCAACCTGGAATTCCAAACGTGGATTGCCGTTGGCGTTGAGCGCGC
>Ga0137415_10002345_pt1 | contig 18890 bp, 15 predicted proteins | sample CZODoug3_1_1_16f_FD_183082 | JGI IMG/M metagenome (GOLD analysis project Ga0137415, IMG submission 183082) | Vadose zone soil fungal communities from Angelo Coast Range Reserve, California, USA - CZODoug3_1_1_16fungal (Hybrid Assembly) | ecosystem: Environmental > Terrestrial > Soil > Vadose...
AGCAGCTGCACCTTGTCGTGCCCGTACAGCTTGAAGTACCAGTAGGCGTAGGCGGCGAACCAGTTGTTGTTGCCGCCGTAGAGCACGATGGCGTCATCGTTGCTGATGCCCTTCTCAGACAGCAGCTTCTCGAAACCGGCCTTGTCCACGAAGTCGCGGACAACCTGGTCCTGCAGCTCGGTCTTCCAGTCGACGCGCACCGCGCCGGGGATGTGGCCACCCTCGTAGGCGGTGGTGTCCTCGTCTACCTCAACGAACACCACACCGTCGGTGTCGAGATTCTGCTCGGCCCAGTCGGCGGTAACCAGGACGTCCTGGCGACTCATGCGATTGCTCCCTGCTGTGTGTCTGGATGTGGCGGATGGTGGATGAGACGGGTGAACACCTGGTACAGCGCTTGATAGGCCACCCTGGCCGGACTGAAGCCGGAGGCGGCGTTGACCACGCCGTCGGCCAGCAGCAACCCCGCGGCGACCACCCCGAGCCCGGTGAGCCCGGTGAGGTAGCCGAGGGTGCCGAGCACGGCCAGGGCGAACCCCAGCGCGTAGGCACCCCGGACCGGCACCGCCGCCTCCGGTCGGGACGCCGCGCCGAGCCGGGTCAACCCCGGTGCCCGGCGCAGCGCGGCCAGCCGAGGCGCGACCGCCGCCCGGTACAGCGCCGGGTAGGGCGCATACCGAGGACCGACGAACGCCCCGAGCGCGAACACCACGGCCTGCGCGGCGAACAGCGCTTCGTCGAGGGTCAGCAGCACGCCGAGCATGACCAGCGCGGTCAGTGCGGCGGCGAACCGGTCGCCCCGTGGGTCGGCGGGTGGATCGGCGCGCGGCGTCGGGCCGCGCGCGGGTGATGTGGGCATGGCAGGTTCTCCTGAGCCGAGGGGTGGGGTGCAGCCCTGGTCGGACGGGTGGGCTCGGCGCGAGGGTTACCTGGAGCCGAGCGGAGGCCGTCCGCGCTCAGCGGACCTGACACAGGCAGCTGCCGACACGGCACAGGTCGACTGCGCGGCGTCGGGTCAGCGGCCAGTACACGGCGCCCAGGGTAACTGAGCGAGCCGGATTTAGAAGCCTTCGATCGGGCAGAAGATCCCGGGGGACACGCCCTAGTTCCCCGCACTCGCCGAGCTGACCCCCTGGCTGATCACCAGATCGTGCGCCACACCGGAGATGAGCAGCCCGTTGTCCACCGCCTGCAGCGAGGTCGGGGTGACCGAGAACGGCAGCACACCCGGGTCGATGCGCACGGTGAACATGCTGCGCAGCCCGGTTTGCACCACCTGCGGCAGCCGGGTGGCGTCCGCGCTGGAGCCGACCCGGATGTCCCGGGGGCTGATCTGGATCTGCCGGCCGGCCAGCTGCAGCACCGCGATGACCGAGACGTCGACCTTCTGGCCGAGTACCGAGGTACTGGCCACCATCCGCACCGACTGGTCCGGGCTGATCCCGGTGACCGAGGAGCCAGGGGCGGCGTTCGCCGAGTCCGCCAGCGCGGCGTCCAGCGCGCCCCGGTCGACCGGCCCGATGGTCAGTTTGGTGACCCCGGGCAGCTGCTTGATCAGGTCGTCCTTGGTGATCAGCACCGAGCCCTGCGCATCGTCCACCCGGATGGACGGCGACCCGCTGAGGATCTCCCGCAGCGGCACCCGCACGTGGTACAGCTCGGCGCGCACCCCGACCTCGTGCATCTCGCCGACGGTGAGCCGGTCGGCGGACACGTCCACCTTCTTGTAGTCCCCGGCCAACGCCTGGGCCAGGAATGGGAAGCCGTTGATCTTCACGGAAGGGTCGTCCGGCAGCGCGAGCTGCTCGCGCACCTTGCTGGACACCTGGTACTCGGCGGCGGACGCGGCGGCGAAGTCAAGCGCGACCAGCAGCACGATCACCACGATAAGTCCGATCACGATTCGCTTCATCCACGATCTCCGACAACCGGCGGCGCCTTGATCGGCACCGCCGTGGTGGGCATCGACACCACCGGCAGTGCAGTGGACGCCCCGCCGATCTGAGACAATGCGTCATCGACCGGCGTGAACTGCGACGCGCAGGGGTTTCCGGTGGTGCTCACCCCGGTATCCTCCCCGTTACCGGGATTTTAGGGACAACCGGGTCCGGAGAGGGAGGAGGCAACCATGGAGTTGCTGCTGCTCACCGCCGACCCGAGCCCCGAGTCGGTGCTGCCGGCGCTGTCGCTGCTGCCGCATGGGGTGCGCACCGCCGCGCCCGAGGTGGCGGCGCTACTCGACGCTGGCCCGCACGACGCGGTGCTGGTAGACGCCCGTGCGGACTTGGTCGCCGCGCGCGGGCTGTGCCGGCTGCTCGGGACCACCGGCATGGAGGTGCCGGTCGTGGCCGTGCTGACCGAGGGCGGCCTGGTCGCCGTGTCCTCGGAATGGGCGGTGGACGACATCCTGCTGCCCTCCGCCGGCCCCGCCGAGATCGACGCCAGGCTCCGGCTGCTGCGGTCTCGGCCGGGCACGGATACCCAGTCCGGTGGCGCCGCGCTGGTGCTGGGTGAGCTGGTCATCGACGAGGCGACGTACACCGCGCGGCTGCGCGGCCGGGCGCTGGAGCTGACGTACAAGGAGTTCGAGCTGCTCAAGTACCTCGCGCAGCATGCCGGCCGGGTGTTCACCCGCGCGCAGCTGCTGCAAGAGGTCTGGGGCTACGACTTCTTCGGCGGCACGCGCACGGTGGACGTGCACGTCCGGCGGCTGCGCGCCAAGCTCGGCCCGGAGCACGAGGGGCTGATCGGCACCGTGCGCAACGTGGGCTACAAGTTCGTCCGCCCCGGGCGCGCCGGCCTCGGTCAGCGGGACAGCGCGGACGACCTGGACCCCAGCCCGGGGCTGAGCTCCGGGGCGGAGGGCAACGGGTTGGTCACCGGGATGGACACCGACGCCGACCTGGGCACCGAGATGGGCACCGGACTGCGCACCCCCGGCCGGGCCACCGACCACGACGCGGGAGCCGGCCGGCGCGGGTAGCCTCGACGCACGTGACAGCTGTGCAGAGCGCGCTGACCTGGCGGTCCAGCCTGGACGACGATACCGCCGCCGCCGTATCGGCCCTGCTCGACGCGGCCACCGACGCCGACCACACCGCGCCGGTGTCGGAGAACGTGCTGCTGCACCTGCGCCGGGAGCTCGGCCAGCGCGCCGCGCACCTGCTCGCGCACGATCCGTCCGGCCGGCTGGTCGGGTACGCCTTCGTCGACCTCGCCGCGCCCGGGTCCGACCCCACCGGCTCCGCGCCCGGGTCCGACCCCACCGGCGCGGGGCCCGGGTCCGACCCCACCGGCGCGGGGCCGGGGTCCGACAGCCCGGCCGAGGCGGTGGGCGAGCTGGCCGTGCATCCCGATGCGCGCCGCCGCGGGGTGGGCGCCGCGCTGGTCGGCGCGTTGCTCGCCCGGGCGTCGGGCACCCCGCTGCGGCTCTGGGCGCACGGCGAGCACCCCGGCGCGGTGCGGCTGGCCGCCACCCTGGGGTTCCGCCAGGTACGCACGCTGCTGCAGCTGCACCGCGAGCTGACCGAGCCGGTTCCGGCCGCCGAGTTCGCCGACGGTGTGATGCTGCGCACGTTCGTCGTCGGCCAGGACGAGCCGGAGTTCCTCCGGGTGAACAACGCGGCGTTCGCCTGGCATCCGGAGCAGGGCGGCTGGGACCTCGACCAGGTCACGGTGCGCGAGGCCAAGCCGTGGTTCGACGCGGCCGGGTTCCTGCTCGCCGTGCCGGCCGACCACCCGGACCGACTGCTGGGCTACCACTGGACAAAAGTCCACCAGGAGGGCGCCCGCAACGGTGGCGGCCCGATCGGCGAGGTCTACGTGCTCGGGGTGGACCCGGCCGCGCAGGGCCGCAAGCTCGGCGCCGCGCTCACCCTGGCCGGCCTGCGCTATCTGCGGGACGCACGGGGAATGGACGAGGTGATGCTCTATGTCGAGGCGGACAACCACGCCGCGGTGAAGGTCTACCAGCGGCTGGGCTTCACCAGCTGGCACAGCGACGCGGCGTTCCTGCACGACTGAGGCGACCGCTCATTCCGGGCGAGAAGTTCCTGAGAACGGCGAGCCAGCGCGGCCCCATACCCGGAATCGCTCATGATCCAGTCACAATCTGTTCACGTTGATATCACGGCACGTCATCGCACTAGTCACGAATGGACTGGTCCGCCCGCCATTGGCGGGTATTGCATCACCCAAGGTGATGTGTTCACCTCCCATTCACCTTTTGGGCGGCTCGCGTCCACCGGGCGTCCCTAACGTGCGCCCCTGAGCGGCTACCCCGAGCCGCATAACGCCGCGCCCCCGCGGATCACGGACATCTCGGAGGAATTGATCGTGAAGCTCATGCGGCACGGCGCCGTGCTTGCCCTGGTGGCCGCCGGAGCACTCGCTCTCGCGGCCTGCGGCAGCAACCCAACCCCGGCCGGTGGCGGCGGTGGTGCATCGGCCTCCAACGGTTCAGCGGCCTGCGGCGGCAAGAAGAACCTCAATGCCGAGGGCTCCAGCGCCCAGAAGAACGCGATCGACGTATTCGTGCAGGCCTACCAGCAGCAGTGCGCCGGCTACAACGTCGCCTACAACCCGACCGGCTCCGGTGCCGGCGTGAAGCAGTTCAACGCCGGCCTGGTCGACTTCGGTGGCTCGGACTCCGCGCTGAACGCCACCAACGGCGAGGTCGCGGCGGCCCAGCAGCGGTGCAAGGGCAACCCGGCCTGGAACCTGCCGATGGTGTTCGGCCCGGTCGCCATTGCTTACAACGTGCCCGGCGTGACCGACCTGGTGATCAACGGGGAGACCATCGCCAAGATCTTCAACGGCGGCATCAAGACCTGGAACGACCCGGCCATCGCGGCGCTGAACAGCGGCAAGCAGCTGCCCGCCCAGCCGATCAACGTGATCTACCGCTCGGACCAGTCCGGCACCACGGACAACTTCCAGCAGTACCTGCAGGCCGCGGGTAAGGGCGCCTGGACCCAGCCGGCCGGACGGACGTTCAACGGCGGCGTGGGCACCGGCTCGCAGGGCTCCGCCGGGGTCGCCCAGTCGATCGCCGGTGCCCCCGGCACCATCGGCTACATCGAGTTGTCGTACGCGCAGGACAACAAGCTGGCCATGGCCCAGCTGGACTCCGGCTCCGGCCCGGTGGCGCTCACCGACGCCTCGGTCGGCAAGGCGATCGCTGCCGCGAAGGTCACCGGCCAGGGCAACGACCTGCGGCTGGACCTCAAGTCGGTGTACGGGGCGAACACCGCCGGCGCCTACCCGCTGATTCTGGCCACCTACGAGATTGTCTGCTCGAAGGGCTACGACCCGGACCAGGTCCAGGCGGTCAAGGCGTTCCTGACCGCGGCCGCCACCGCCGGTCAGGGCCAACTCCCGGCCGCCGGTTACGCGCCGCTGCCGGCGGAGTTCCAGCAAAAGTTGCTGACCGCCATCCAGGCCATCAGCGCCTGATCCCGTTGCGCGGTGGCACAAGCTCGGCGAGTCTCGGAGAATCCAGTTGAGCGATCCGATCGCCACAGGTGACCCCGCCGCTACCGGTGACCCCGGTGAGCGCGCGGGGTCACCCGCACCAAGGTCAGCCACGGAGGCCGGTATTTCCCGCAGCACACCCCCATCCAGCAGTCCCCCGCCGGATTCGCCGGCCGCTTCCCGCGGCGTGGTCCAGCGCGGCGACCGCGTCTTCTCCGGTCTGGCCACCGGCTCGGGCACCTTCGTCGTCGTGGTCATCGGCGCGATCGGGCTGTTCCTGCTGCTGCAGGCGATCCCGTCGCTGGTGCACAACCACGCCAACTTCCTGACCAATCGCGAGTACCTGACCGACGACCCGAACAACCTGCGGTTCGGCATCCTCGACCTGCTCGAGGTCACCGTCGAGGTGTCTGTGTACGCATTGGTGCTGGCCATGCCGGTGGGGCTGGGCATCGCGCTGTTCCTCACCCAGTACGCGCCCGCTCGGGTGTCCCGGCCGTTCGCCTATCTGATCGACCTGCTCGCCGCCGTGCCGTCGATCATCTTCGGGCTCTGGGGGATCCTGGTGCTCGCGCCGGTGATCCGCCCTATCGCCGAGTGGCTGAACGCGCACTTCGGCTGGATCTGGCTGTTCCGCCACGGCAACGTCGGGCCCGACCTGGGGTCGAACCTGTTCACCGCCGGGATCGTGCTCGCCGCCATGCTGCTGCCGATCATCACGGCGATCACCAGGGAGGTGTTCAGCCGCACCCCGACGGCCCAGATCGAGGGGGCGCTGGCGCTGGGCGCCACCAAATGGGAGGTCATCCGGACCACCGTGCTGCCATTCGGCCGGGCCGGCTACGTGAGCGCCTCGATGCTGGGCCTCGGCCGCGCGCTGGGCGAGACCATCGCGCTGACGGTCATCCTGAGCGCCTCCAACCAGGCGTTCGGCGGCAGCCTGTTCGACGGCGGGGCGACCTTCGCCTCCAAGATCGCGTTGTCGTTCGCCGAGCTGAACAACGCGCTGTCCGCCGGCGCCTACATCGCCGCCGGCCTGGTGCTGTTCCTGCTCACCTTCGCGGTGAACGCGCTGGCCCGCTGGATCGTCAACCGAGGGGTGCCCCAGGCATGAGCATCACCACCCCGCCGGTCGACGCCTCGGCGATCAAGCCCACGTTCACCAACATCAGCGCGAGCCGGAAGATCCGCAACGGGCTCGCCACCACGCTGGTCACCCTGTCCTTCCTGATCGCCCTGGTGCCCCTGGTCTGGGTGATCGTCACGGTGCTGGTCAGGGGCCTGGCCCCGGTGCTGAACCCGGACTGGTGGCTGCAGTCGCTGAACGGGCTGCTGGCCCGGCAGCAGGGCGGCGGCGTCTACCACGCGATCTACGGCACGCTGGCGCAAAGCCTGGTGGCGGCGGTCATCGCCACCCCGATCGGCATCATGGTGGCCATCTACCTGGTGGAGTACGGCGGCCGGGGCAAGGCGACGACCCGGCTGTCCAAGGCCACCACGTTCATGGTCGACATCCTGACCGGGGTGCCGTCCATCGTGGCCGCGCTCTTCGTCTACGCGGTGTGGATCTCCATCCTCGGCATGGGGCGCAGCGCGTTCGCGGTGTCGCTGGCCCTGGTGCTGCTGATGGTGCCGGTCGTGGTGCGCTCCACCGAGGAGATGCTCAAGATCGTCCCGGATGACCTGCGTGAGGCGTCCTACGCGCTCGGCGTGCCGAAGTGGCGCACCATCCTCAAGATCGTCATTCCGACCGCGCTGTCCGGCATGCTCACCGGGATCGTGCTGGCACTGGCCCGGATAATGGGTGAGACCGCCCCGGTGCTGATCCTGGTGGCCTACGCCCCGTACATCAACTTCAACCTCTTCAGCGGCAACATGGCCTCGCTGCCGCTGCTGATGACCGTCGAGCGGAGCAACCCGACCGCCGCGGGCTCGGACCGGATCTGGGGCTCGGCGCTGACCCTGATCCTGCTCATCACGATCTTCCAGCTGATCGCCGCCGCGCTGTCCAAGCTGACCGCGCCGAAGACGAAGTAGGACGAAGACTGACATGGCCAAGCGGCTGGACATCAAGGACGTCGACATCTACTACGGCGCGTTCCAGGCTGTGGACGGCGTCAGCCTCACCGTGCCGCCGCGCAGCGTGACCGCGTTCATCGGGCCGTCCGGGTGCGGCAAGTCCACCGTGCTGCGCACCCTGAATCGGATGCACGAGGTCATCCCGGGGGCCCGCGTCGAGGGCGAGGTGCTGCTCGACGGCGAGGACATCTACGCCCGCACCGTGGACCCGGTAGAGGTGCGGCGCACCATCGGCATGGTGTTCCAGCGGCCGAACCCGTTCCCCACGATGTCCATCCGGGACAACGTGGTCGCGGGCATGAAACTGCAGGGCATGAAGAACAAGGGCCAGCTGGACCAGATCTGCGAGCGCTCACTGCGCGCGGCCAACCTGTGGAACGAGGTCAAGGACAGGCTGACCAAGCCCGGCGGCGGGCTGTCCGGCGGGCAACAGCAGCGGCTGTGCATCGCCCGGGCCATCGCCGTGCAGCCGGATGTGCTGCTCATGGACGAGCCGTGCTCCGCACTGGACCCCATCTCCACGCTGGCCATCGAGGACCTGATCGGCGAGCTGAAGAAGGACTACACGATCGTCATCGTCACGCACAACATGCAACAGGCCGCCCGGGTCAGCGACCAAACGGCGTTCTTCAACCTGCGCGCCACCGGGGAGCCCGGCCGGCTGGTGGAGATCGACGACACCGACAAGATCTTCTCCAACCCCACGGAGCGCGCCACCGAGGACTACATCTCCGGCCGCTTCGGCTAACCCGCCTCCTCTTCTCGCCCATACAGCACGGCTAGCGCTCACACAGCGGCTCAATAGGCTGTGTGAGCGCGCCGAGGCTGTGTCGGGGGTGGGGTGGGCGGCGGGTTAGGTGTCGGCGCTGGTGGGCATCTGGCCGGTGATCACGTAGACCATCCGGCGAGCCACCGAGACCGCGTGATCGCCGTAGCGCTCGTAGAACCGGGCCAGCAGCGTCACGTCCACGGCCGTCGCGACGCCGTGCGGCCACTCGCGGCCCATCATCACGGTGAACATGTGCCGGTGCAGATCGTCCATGGCGTCGTCGTCGGACTCGACCTCCTGGGCCAGCGCCACATCGGGCGCCAGGATCACCCGCGCCGCCTTGTGCGCCAGCTCGCAGCCCACCTTGCCCATCTCGGCGAAGTACGGCTTGATCTCGTCGGGCAGCACGCTGGCCGGGTGTCGCCGCCGGGACGCACGGGCCACGTGCAGCGCAAGGTCGCCCATTCGCTCCAGGTCGCCGGCGGCGTGGATGGTCGACACCACGACCCGCAGATCGGTGGCCACCGGGGCCTGCAGGGCGAGCAGCGCGAAGGAACGTTCCTCGGCTTCGTTGCGCAGGTCGTCGACGCGCAGGTCTTCGGAGATGACCTCTTCCGCGAGCGCGAGATCCGCGTTCAACAGCGCGTCCGTGGCTTTCCGCATGGCCGTGCCGACCGATGTGCACATGACCGCCAGCTCCTCGAGCAGGCCGTCGAGCTGGGTCTGGTAAGCCTCGCGCATGTTCCGAGCCTATGCGACGTGAGTCACCTGTTCAGCAGTGCGACATGAACGAGCCGTGAACGCTGCCGCCTACCGGCAAGGTCCGCTGGCCGAGCTCAGCGTCCGCAGGCCGGCCGCTGACTGGTCGGCGCCGCCCGTGCCCGCCGGTGCGGCCCGGATCTGGCCGTCGAAACCGTCGCCCAGCACCAGGTCGAGCAGCCCGGTTACCCCCGGCACCGTCTCGCTCACCGCCGAGGGAACCGCATCGGCGAGCGCGGCGGCCTGGTTGGCGCGGTCCGCGGAGTGCCGGATCAACGTCCGGCCGCCGGCCGAGGGCGGTGCGTCGCCGACCGAGGCCACGGTGAAACCCAGGGGGCGCAGCGAGTCGGCGGCCTGGTTCGCCAGCCCGACGCGTGACGAGCCGTTGCGCACGTTCAACGTGACAGCGCTCGGCGCCAGCGCGCTGGCCTGGAGCGCCTGCGTACTGTCGTCCGTGCTGTTGCCGGGGACGGGACCGTTCGCGGCGTTCTCGCCGGGCAGCGGTCCATCGGTGCGGACCGCGTCGAACAGTGCCTTGGTCGGGTCGGCGGCCACCGCCTGGTTGCCCTGGGTGTCCGGCGGCCCGGCGGTCGGCACGCTGGCCAGGAACACCTGGGCCGGGTCCAGGTTCTGCAGCGACCGTGCCAGGCTGACCAGCTGGCCCAGTCCGGCGTTGTCGCTGCGCGAGTGGGCGCCGAACGCGGCCACGAAGCCGCGCACGTCGCCCAGGTGCAGCAACACCTGGTCGGAGGTGGCTTTGCGCAACAGTGCGGCAAGGAACAGCTGCTGGCGCCGCGCCGGCCCACCGCCGGCGTCCGTGGCCAGCGCCCCCGAACCACCGGCGGCCGGTTGGGCGCCACCGGTTGGCTGGATGCCGCCGGTAGCCGGCTGGGCTCCACCGACTGGTTGGCCGCCGGCTGGTTGGGCGCCGGCTGGTTGGGCGCCGGCTGGTTGACGACCGACTGGTTGGCCGCCGGCTGGTTGGGCGCGGACGAAGTCCATGGCCTGAGCGCCGCCGAGCACGGTCGGTCCGCCCGCCTCGGCGCCTCCGGCCATGCACACCGGGACACCGTGTACCGCGTCAACCATGCCACCCAGGGCGCTGACGTCCATCCCCGTGTAGTGGTTCACCGACAGCCCGCTGAGCTGCTGGATCGCCTTGGTCAGGCAGCGCGGCCCGCCGACGCTGTAGGTGGTGGCCAGCGGCACGCCGGCCTGGGCCGGGGTGGTGCCGCCGGGGTAACCCGCGCCCACCGGGTCCCACCGGTCGCAGCTGGGCCGGTCCACCGCGAGGTTCGCCGGGAAGGAGGTCATCACCACCCGGTCGGACTTGGCCGGGATGTGCACCAGCATGACCGTGTCCAGCCGAGGGCCGTCCGGCACCGGGGCGGTGTCGTCGGCCTGGTGCGCCGGGGGCGGCTGCGCGGGGCCCGACGCGGCCGGGTCGGTGCCGACCAGCAGGTAATTGTCGTCACCGGCCTGCGCGGCCAGACCGACCACCGTGCTGGCGTTCGGGTCCAGCGCGTCCACCGACTGGAGTTTGCCGTTCAGCCAGGCCTGGGTGCCCCACCCGGTGGCGGTGCCGACCAACAGCACGGCGGCGGCGATCAGCCCGGCGATCCGCCCGGCCCGCGTCCAGCCGGGATGACGCGGAGCGGGTGGCTCGCCGTCGCCGGGGTCACGGCCATCCCGATCACCGCCGCCCGCGCCGGCACCGCCGCCCGTGCCGGCACCGTCCGCGCCGTCCGGGGACAGCTGCTCGCCGCCGCCGTCGACGATGGCCGGCCGATTGGACCGACTGACCCGCTGCGTCATCTCGTGGCCAAGGCCGGCATGGATGGCGGTCAGCCGGACCAAGCTCTCGTCGATCCGGCGGGCCCGCATCGCGAAACCGGCGGAATCATCCGAGTCGTCCGAGTCTTGCGGATCGCCCGAGCTACCGGAGGCTTCCGCGCTCCGTTCGTCGGAACGCCCGCCGGCTGCTCCGGCGTCGTCCTCGGGGTCCTCGGCCGTGTCGACGGGGTAGTCATCGGGGTCGTCAGGGTAATCATCCGGGTCGTCGGCCAGCGAGTGGCGGGCCGAGGAGCGCTCGACGCCCATGTCGGCGGTCGACTCGACGCCCCGGTGCGCGCCGGCCTGGGTAGCCGCGTCGACGGCCATTCCCTCGGTGCGCTCCGCGCCCGACCCGGCAACCCCGATGGCTCCGGCGGACGCGGACGCCCCGGCGCTGTCCGCGTCCGGGGCGCCCGGCATCACCGGCGGTACCGCGGCCGTGGGGGCGTCCGGGTGGGCGTCGCCCAGCTCGGTGGGCTCGGCGAACAAGCCGGCCGGGAACAGCCGGTCGGTCAAGCCCTGGTCGATCTCGCGCGGGCGATAGTCAACCAGGTAGTCCTCGCGCAAGTCGTAGTCGACGAGGTGATGGTCGCCGCCCGACCATCCGGCCTCGGACCAGCCATTCCCGTTGGCGGCCTCTCCGGCCCCGGACCAGCCATCCCCGTTGGGAGCCTCACCGGCCTCGGGCCACTGGTCAAGGCGATGCCGGGTGGCTGCGTTGGGCTCGGCGTCCGCGCGCGGCGCCCCGCCGTGCCGGGCGAGCAGGTCGGCGACGCTCAAGCCCCCCTGGGCAGCCGCGTCACGGCGGCGGCGCGAACGAGGCGCGGAGTCGAACTCAGCACCCTCTTCCACGCCACCTCCCGCCCCAGGCAGATTGTTGCGGAATGGTAACCGCCCGGCCTCCGCCCACAGTGTGCGGGGTCGACCCGACAATCCGGCCGGACGGTATCAGTCCAGTGCCGCCGGTTGGGGGATGCCACGCCGCGCTCCGGCCGGACCGGCTAACGCCACCCGGCCGCTCTCGCCACGGAACGCCACCGCGTTGCGCCCGGCCCCTTTCGCGGCGTAGAGCAGCACGTCCGCGCCGACCAGCAGCTGCTCCACGTCCGGCGGCTGGGCGACGGAGTGGGCCACGCCGACGCTCACGGTGACCCGCAGCTCCTGATCCAGCTCCAGCCATCGGTGCCGGTCGATCCGGATACGGGCCCGCTCGCACACCTCGACCGCCTCGGCCGGCTCGCAGCCGGGCAGCACCAGAGCGAACTCCTCGCCGCCGTAGCGTGCGCAGAACGCCCCGTCCGGCAGCGCGGCGTCCAGCTCGGCCACCACCCGCTGTAGCACCCGGTCGCCGAACGGGTGACCGTACCGGTCGTTGACCTTCTTGAAGTGGTCTATGTCCACCATGGCCAGCGCCATCCCGGAGCGGGTCACCGAGGGATCCTCGAGCAGGGTGGACAACCGGTCGTCCAGGTAGCGGCGGTTGTAACTGGCGGTGAGGAAGTCCCGGCGGGCCTGCTCGCGGGCCGCCGCGCTCTCCTCGCGCAGCCGGGCCAGCTCGGCGCGCACCGGGTGGTGCACCCGGTCCGGGGAGTGCAGCAGCTCCACGGCGCCGCGCAGCCGTTGGTACGCCTCTTCCCACAGACCGACCCGGGCGAGCTCCTCGGAAGCGGTCACCTGCGCCTGGACGGCGTCGGCGTCCAGGCGAGCGTCGAGCTGCGGGTCCAGCGGGGAAGCGGAGGCGTGCCCGCCACCCACACCGTCCGCATGGGGCGCCAGCCGCTCGACCGTACGGCTACGCCTCGGTGCGCTCACTTCTCATCCACCTCCTGCTGCCCATGGTCGGTGTTGTTCGGTCGGAGGCCCGTTGATCACACTCGTTGTCTGGATCATTTCGCCCGTGTGAGCGAAGCCTTTGTAGGTCTGACTACCCGGCGACACCCCGCACCCCGCGGGCGTGGCACCTGGCTGGCACCACGCGGTGGAGGCGGTTCCGGGAGGCATACCTAGCCCCCGGAACTCGCCAACTCGGCGCCGCCGGGCACGGTGACGTCGTCCGGATCGTCCAGCCACCCATGTGGCAGAGTGACCCGCCCCGGCGAGCCCTGCCGGCCGCGTGGTGCCGTCGCGTCCTCGGGGAGCGCGCCGGGATCCAGCTGGCCGAGCAGCTCGTCCAGCTCGTCCAGCGAGCAGACCATGCCCAGCCGCCGGCGGAGATCCGTCCCGGCGGGGTAGCCCTTGAGGTACCAGGCGACGTGTTTGCGCAGGTCACGGATGCCTTTGTAGCCGCCGAGGTGGTCGCACAGCAGCCGGGCGTGCCGGGCCAGGGTGCGGGTCACCTCGCCGAGCCGGGGGGTGTCCGGCATCGGGCGGCCGGTGAGCGCCGCCTCCAGCTCGCCGAACAGCCAGGGCCGGCCCAGGCAGCCGCGCCCGATCACCACGCCGTCGCAGCCGGTGGACGCCATCAACCGGTGCGCGTCGGCCGCGCTGAAAATGTCGCCGTTACCCAGCACCGGCAGCTCGGCGGGCAGCGCATCCCGCAGCCGGGCGATCGCCGACCAGTCCGCCTGGCCGGAGTAGCGCTGCGCCGCGGTACGGGCGTGCAGGGCCACCGCGGCCACCCCGGCGTCCGCCGCGGTCCGCCCGGCGGCAAGGTAGGTCTGGTGCTCGTCATCGATCCCGACCCGCATCTTCACGGTGACCGGGATGCCGGCCGGCGCGGCCGCGTGCACGGCGCCACTGACGATCCGCTCGAACAGCCGCCGCTTGAACGGCAGCGCCGCGCCGCCGCCGCGCCGGGTGACCTTGGGCACCGGGCAGCCGAAGTTCAGGTCCACATGGTCGGCCAGGTCCTCGTCCGCGATGATCCGGACGGCGGTGGCCACGGTGGCCGGGTCGACCCCGTAGAGCTGCATCGAGCGCGGCCTCTCGTCCGGCTCGAACCTGATCATCTTGAAGGTCTCGGGGTTGCGCTCGACCAGGCCGCGGGAGGTGATCATCTCGCAGACGTAGAGGCCGGCGCCGTACTCGCGGCAAAGCCGCCGGAACGCCGGGTTGGTGACCCCGGCCATCGGGGCAAGCACCACCGGCGGATCGACCTCGAACGGGCCGATCCGCAGTGCCACCCGCGCCTGGGCGGGAGCGGTCAGTGTCGCCACCGGACGGTCACCAGCCGTTCCTCCATCTTCGCGACGGTACCCGGATACGGCGAGGGCAACTCACCAAGTCCGCGACGCGTCCGTTGCACGCGGTAACCGGCTGATCCCGCACGGGTGCCCGCGCCGAGAATCCCGTCGAGCGCCGCTCACCGGCCGTTTCCAGGCGCTGACCGGCGCTGCCGCCATTTGGGAGTGATACCGCCCGCCAGCCCGGCGTCAACGCCCGTACCCTCGCGGTGCCCGCCCAGCCACCCTCGCGGTGCCCGCCCAGCCATGCTCATCAGCCCCACTCAATGATCAACTCGACCCTGCTCTGGTCGACATACCGAGAGAACCAGACCAGGGTCTGGTGACCATGAAATCGGCGAGCTATTGAGTTGCCGGGTTGGCGCCGTGCTGTTCATGGTCAACGCAACGTGGGTCTGGTTCGTGGCCGAAAAACCTGGTTCGTGGCCAAAACCAGGCTCATAGTGCGCAGATCATCAACTCGCGGATTCGATGCCTGTGGTGAGGGTGGCGTCGTTGGTCGCGGCTCGTGTGGTGAGCTCGGCCGGCGTGGAAGCTGGCCTTCGGCGGGCTCGGCGGTACGGCTGTGCCGCGATGATTCTTTTACGTCAGAGCTCTCAACCTACGGTCACGCAGCTGTGGTGTGGCATTTGACGAGAGTGCCGGTCGGCGATTGCCCGCCAGGGGCTGTCGCGGCTCGTCCGGCCAGTGGCTTACCCCGGGACAGGGTGCTCGCACTCACGGCGGTCGGCAACGGCGCCCACGACGTCCACGCCTGCCTGATACCACCCCAATCGGGCGTAATCGGTGCGACGGCGCCTTGTTCAGAGCCAACCCCTGACGTCCTGATGATCAAGGGAGCGGCGGGGAGTGGGAGCACGGCGACGCGGCGGCACGCCGCGCACCTCGCGGGGTCGTCGCGAACGCTCCGGGTGCACGCCGCGCACCTCGCGGGCATGGCTCGAGTAGTGCGGTAACCCCATAACGTGCGCGGCGTCGAGTGGGCGACCGGGGCGCCGGGGCGGCGGTCGTCCTGGAGGCGCGTCGAGTGGGCGACCGGGGACCGGGACAGCGGTCGTCCGCTCTGGCGGCCGGGCACGGCCAGCCCCGCGGCGGCGGCCGCCGCCGGCCCCTCCCAGGGTCGGGCGGCACCGGGCTGGGCGACAACACTTGACAGCACCCCCGTCGCGCCGGTGAGCTGCCGGGTCAGCGCCCGCCCCGGGCCGCCGCGGCCAGCCGCGTACGGACCGGGGAAACGCCGACCGCCGCGCGGCGCGAAACTGGCCACATGGCGGCACCAGAGCGCCATACTGTTCCCCGATCAGGCAGGAACCGCCGCTTAGGGGACCGATCGAGGCCGCCGGAGGGATGCCAGTCGATGTCGCCGCCGCGCCCGACCCCGTACCACCGATCCGAGCAACCCGCCGAGCTGCCCTCGGTAGTGCCCGGTGAGGTCGTCGAACCGGCCGCGGCCGAGGTGCGGCAGCCGGAGCCGCTGATCCGGCAGCCGGAGCCGCTGGTCCGCCAGGCCACCACCGAGCCGGAGCGCGGCCCGAGTGTGGCCATCCTGAGCCTGCGCGAGGTGCGCCCGATCGCCGACTTCGGCGGGCTACTCGAGGCCGAGGACGTACTGCGGGACACGCTGTCCGCCGGGCTCTACCGGGTGGTGGTGGCCTCGCCCCGGTACACCCGCCCACCGTTCGACCGGCCCGTGGTGCGCCGGGTGTTGGGCTCCAGCCGGCTGGCGCACCCGTACCGGATCGAACACCACCAGCGGTACGGGGAGCCGGCGGACGTGCTGCTGGTGCTGGCCAGGGACCTGCGGGACGCGTCCACACTGGTCGGCCTGCCGGAGTGGTGGGAGCTCGGCCACACGGTGGTGCTGCACCTCTCGGTGGTGACCGAACGCGAGCTGCGCCGGTTCCCCGAGCTGGTCGCGCAGCTGCGCCGGCGGGTGAACGCGCTGTTCTGCGGCAGCGAGATGCCGCCGCTCGGGCACCTGCACTCGGAGCGATTACACACCGTCGGCGTGGTCCCGCCGCTATTGGACGTGCTCGCGTTCGGGCCCAAGTCGGCGGCGGAGCGCACCATTGACGTGTTCAGCCCGGGGCATCGCCCGCCGGGCCAGGACCGGCTGCTTCGGCATTGGGCGAACGCCCATGACGGCAACTACCAGCAGGACATCGGCCAGCTCGGCGCGATCACCTCGCTGGTGCAGCACCGCCGGATCTTCACCACCATGGCCACCCGGTCCCGGGTCTTCCTGACCAACTACGACCGGTTCGGCCACCGCAGGCACGCCGGCACGCACCGGGAGGTCGGCCCCCGGTTCTACGAGGCGATGGCCGCCGGGTGCGCATTGGCCGGCGACCTGCCGGTGTCCTCCCGCCAGTTCGGCGAGTACGTCGCCGACGCGCGCCCGCTGCAGTTCCCGGCCGACGCCACCCGGCTGCCCAGTGAGGTGGCCGCCGCTCTGGACGACCCGACGGAGAGCCAGCGGCTGGGCCGCGCTGCCCGGGTGGCCGCGCTGCGGCGCAACGACGTGGCACACCGCTGGCGGGAGATGGCGGAGCTGGCCGGCATCCCGATGTCCCCGGGGATCGAAGCACGGATCACCCAGCTGGCCGCGCTGGCCGACACGGTGGCGGCCGGTGGGCCGGACTCGAGCGGCCCGGACATCGGCGGTGGCTACCGCGAGACGGGGCCCAGCGGCTCCCGCGAGACGGGACCGGGCGAGACAGGGCCGGGCGAGGCGGGGCCGTCAACCGGCGGCGGGTACCGCGACCCTGCCTTCGACCGCCCCTAGCGCGATGTCCGAGCGGAAGTGCGAGCCGGGCAGCCGGATCTCCACGACCCGCTGGTAGGCGTTTTCCCGGGCGGTGGCCAGGTCCGCGCCGGTACCCACCACGGACAGCACCCGCCCGCCCGCGCTGACCACCGCGCCGTCCTCGCGGCGCCGGGTGCCGGCGTGCAGCACCCCCTCGGCGTCCGCGCCGACGATCACATCGCCGAACCGGGGTGTGCCGGGGTAGCCGTCGGCGGCCACCACCACGGTGACCGCCGCGCCGGGCGCCCAGTCCAGCTCGGGCTGCCCGGCCAGCGTCCCGGTGGCCACCGCGTTGAGCAGCCCGGCCAGTGGGGTGCGCAGCAGCGCGAGCACCGCCTGGGCCTCCGGATCGCCGAAGCGGCAGTTGAACTCCACCACCTGGGGGCCCTGCGAGGTCAGCGCCAGACCGGCGTAGAGCAACCCGCTGAACGGCGTGCCCCGGCTGTGCAGCTCGGCCACCACCGGCGCCACAATCCGGGCCACCACGTCGTCGATCAGGCCGGCGTCGGCCCACGGCAGCGGGGCGTAGGCACCCATCCCGCCGGTGTTCGGGCCGGTGTCCCCGTCGCCCACCCGCTTGAAGTCCTGCGCGGGCAGCAGCGGCACCACGGTCCGACCGTCGACCAGGCAGAACAGCGACATCTCCGGGCCGTCCAGGTACGACTCGAGCAGCACCGGGTGGCCGCCGTCCAGCAACGTCATGGCGTGCGCCCTGGCCAGCTCCAGGTCCGAGCTGACCACCACGCCCTTGCCGGCGGCCAACCCGTCGTCCTTGACCACGAACGTGGGGCCGAACCTGGCCAGCGCGGCATCCAGGTGCGCCGGGTTGTCCACCGTCTCGGCGCGCGCGGTCGGCACGTCGGCGACGGCCATCACGTCCTTGGCGAAGGCCTTGGAGCCCTCGATCCGGGCGGCGGCGGCGGACGGCCCGAAACAGGCGATACCGTCCGCACGCACGGCGTCGGCCACCCCGGCGACCAGCGGCAACTCCGGCCCGATGACGACCAGGTCGGCGCTCCACCGCCGGGCCAGCGCGCTGACCTCAGCGGCGTCGGACACGTCGAGCAGCCCCAGGTGCTCGGCCACCGCCTGGGTACCGGCGTTGCCGGGCGCGCAGGCCAACGCGGTCACCAAGGGGTCCTGGGCCATCGCCAGTACCAGGGCATGCTCACGGGCTCCGGAGCCAATCACCAGGACGCGCACAGCCCAGTATTAAAGACTGCCGCGAGTCGGGGATCTTGACAGGGTGAGTCGGGGAATCCGTCCGACCCAACCCGTCACCGGCCGTTCACCTGACGGCCCCCCGGCCGCGCCCACACCGTCGCCGCCGCGTGGCCGGGCGAAACCATCCTGCACAATCGTGACCGCCATGCCTGCCACCCGCACCCCCTCAGCGCTGATCATCGGCCACCGAGGCGCCTCCGGATACCGCCCGGAGCACACCCTGGCCAGCTACGAGCTCGCCGCCCGGCTGGGCGCGGACTACCTGGAACCGGACCTGGTGAGTACCCGGGACGGCGTGCTGGTGGCCCGGCACGAACCGGAGATCGGCGGCACCACCGACGTGTCCGCGCACCCGGAGTTCGCCGACCGGCGGACCGCCAAGCAGATCGACGGGCAGACCGTGGACGGCTGGTTCACCGAGGACTTCACCCTGGACGAGCTGCGCACCCTGCGCGCGGTGGAGCGGATTCCCGCGCTGCGCCCGGGCAACACCCGGTTCGACGGCCGCTACCCGGTGCCGACGTTCGGGGAGATCCTCGACCTGGCCGAGCGGTTGACCGGCGAGTTGGGCCGGACGATCGGCGTCTACCCGGAGACCAAGCACCCCAGCTACCACGCCTCGATCGGGCTGCCACTGGAGCCTGAGCTGCTCCGCCGGCTGCGCTGCGCCGGGCTGGACCGGCCCGGCTCCGCGGTGTTCGTCCAGTCCTTCGAGGTCACCAACCTGCGGAAGCTGGCCACCGAGATCGAGGTCCCGCTGGTGCAG
>Ga0137415_10002347_pt1 | contig 18878 bp, 18 predicted proteins | sample CZODoug3_1_1_16f_FD_183082 | JGI IMG/M metagenome (GOLD analysis project Ga0137415, IMG submission 183082) | Vadose zone soil fungal communities from Angelo Coast Range Reserve, California, USA - CZODoug3_1_1_16fungal (Hybrid Assembly) | ecosystem: Environmental > Terrestrial > Soil > Vadose...
GCGCCGCTGGTGGTCAAGGACATGGTGATCATTGGCGCCCAGGGCGGCGAATGGCCCGGGCGCGGACCGATCTTCGGTGTCGACGGCAAGACCGGACAGAAGAAATGGCAGTTCGACACGGTCGCCGGGACCGAAGAGGCCATGGCGACCTGGGGCAATGACTCCTGGCGGACTGGCGGCGGCGGCGGCTGGATGCCCGGAGCCTATGACCCTGAGACCAATTCGGTGTGGTGGGGCACCGCCAACCCGGCGCCGCTTTACGACTGGTCGGGCGCCGACTGGAAGAAGAGCGGACCGCGGCCGGGCGACAATCTCTATACCACCTCGGTCATCGCGCTCGATCCCGATACCGGCAAGCTCAAATTCTACCACCAGGAGCTGCCGCACGATGCCTGGGACTTCGACTCTGCCGTGGGCGAGTTCGTCATGATCAACCGTGGCGACAAGAAGCTCGTGGTGCACGCCAACAAGAGCGGATTCGTCTTCGTCTATGATCGTTCCAACGCCAAGGTCGAGAACGTCTGGCAGCTGGTGAAGAACGTCAACTTCGTCAAAAGCATCGATCCGAAGACCGGCGAACTGATCGGCCGCCGCGACCTGGTCGCCGGAAAGGCGGATACTCCGTTGTGCCCGGCGATCGCCGGCGGCATCAGCTGGAACTCAGGCGCCTACAGCCCGAAGACCGGGCTCTACTACAAGATCGGGCAGGAGTGGTGCATGGATGTGGCCGTGGAGAAGACCACACCGATCCTGGAGCCGATGGCCCAGCTCAACATCGGCGCCCAGTTCAAACTGGTGGCGCCGCCGGACGGGCCCGCCCGTGGTCATCTCGACGCTCGTGATCCCGTCAGCGGCGTCAAGAAGTGGGAGGTCAACTACAAGGCGCCGCCGCTCGCCAGCGTGCTCGCCACCGCCGGCAATCTGGTATTCGTACCGGATTCCGAAGGTGTGGTGCACGCCTACGATGCGGATAGCGGCCAGGAGCTCTGGTCGCGCAACAACGGCACGGGTCATAACGCCGGCATCATCAGCTACATGGCAGGCGGCAAGCAGTACATCGCGGTACCGGCGGGCTGGGGTAGCCTCGTGGCCGACGAGTTCGTCGCGCTCTATGGCGAGCCCTACAAGAGCATGCCGAAGAATACCGGCGCGCTGATTGTCTACGCGCTCAGGCAATGACGATGGCGTGGGCGGCAGGGATCTCTCCCTGCCGCTCTTGCGGTCAATTCGGATACCGGAATGCGAATACCGTTAGTGATTGTTGCTTCCCTGGCCATCCTCTCGCCGTGGCTGTCGACCGCCGCCGTTGCCGAACAGTCGACCCCGGCGGGCTCTCCAAGTCTCGTGGCTAAAAGTCCGCTCGCGAACGCCGAGGCCTCGCCGAGCGATATCGATGGCCAGCAAATGTTCGCCACCACCTGCGGCTTTTGTCACCAGGATGGCGGTCGCGCCGCGGGCAGGGGTCCAAAACTGTCGAAGTCCGAGCGCAGTGACGAATTCATCATCGACCGCATCAAGATGGGCAAGGTAGGCGCCATGCCGGCGTTTGGTTCAGTGTTCAGCGACGGCCAGATCATCGCCATCCTGGCCTACATTCGGGGTCTCGATGATTAGAGCGTTTCGCGACCGCCGGACTGCGGCGAGGAAACCGCGATACCGCCTCGCCCGAACCGCGGCAAGCCTCTCGCTGCTGGTGCTCGGGAGCGCAGCAGCCGACGCCCGCTCGCTGGAAACCATCATCGAGCGTGGGGCGTTGACGCTCTGCGCTAACCCCAACGCGCTGCCGTTCGCCAGCAAGGCCGGACCGTTACAGGGATTTCAGATCGAGCTCGGTGAGAAAATTGCCCAGCAACTCGGGGTCAAGCTGGCGCGGGAGTGGGTGGTCAGTGCGATCCAGTATCGCCGCGTCGATTGCGACCTCGTGCTCGACTCCATCGCCCGCAAGGACACGCCGCCCGCGGGTGGTGTGCAGATATCGCGCCCCTACCATCGCAGCGGTGTCGTGCTCGCGGTCCGGGTCGACTCGCCCGCGTCGTCGCTGGCCAGTCTCGGCTCCGATCAGCGGGTCGGGGTACCGGTCGGCTCGCTGGTCTCCATGACGCTGGCCAAGGGCGGCACGGTCACGTCTTCGTTCGTGTTCGAGGACGATATCGTTGCCGCGTTGGCCAATCGCGAGATCGAGGCGGCCGCCGTCACTCCGGCGACGGTCGGCTGGTTCAACCTGCAGCATGCCGACAAGCCGTTGCGCCTGATTCCGGCGTTCGACAACGATTCTGATTTGAACTGGAACATCGCAGCCGGGCTGTTTCGTCCCGACGACAAGCTGCGACAGCGTGTTGATGCGGCGCTTGCGGCGCTGCTGGCGGATGGCACCATCGCGCATATCTATGCGCGCTACGGCATCGAGCTGCGACCTCCGCAGTGAGATGTCGGATTCAGGCCGAAGACGAGCCGATTGGTGGCGCGGCGCGCCGCGACAAGTCCATTCATCGCGTAGGCAGATTCCGGATCGACCTGTCGCCCCCAGGGCGCCATGTCAGCCGAATAGATCAAAGTGGCTTGCTGTGCAAAAAAACCCGTCCTCCCTCCACAGCGACGCCGGGCAGCCTCGCGTTTATGCCGGGACTTGGGGCTCTAACGGCCAACCCCGAGCCTTCACCTCACCGAATTTACACCCGAGGGCCCTTCAGCTAAGGAACCCCCGTATTCGCTCTGTCTCTCTGTTTCTGTGCCCGAGGCTGTAATGTATTTGAGGCCATCAGACGCCACTGCCTCGCTGCAGCTCTCCAGTCAGCGCAAGCGCGATCTGCTCGAACATTACGAGGCCAATGTCGACGAGCTCGACCGCTGGCGCGAATTCAATGCCGCCTACCACGAGGACGACAACAAGTTCATGCGTTTCCTGATTCCACCGGGCAAGCGGGTGCTGGAACTGGGCTGCGGCCGCGGCGATCTGCTCGCCTCGTTGCAGTCGTCTTACGGCGTCGGCGTCGATTTCGGTGCCGAGACCATCGCGAAAGCGAACGCCCGTTATCCCGAGCTTTGTTTCGTGCTCGGCGACGTGGAAGATTCGCAGACGCTCGCCGCGATCGAGGGGCCGTTCGATTATATCGTGATCTCCGACACCATCGGTATGTTCGAGGATATCGATGGAACGCTGCGGCTGATCCATCAGGTATGCGCGCCGTCTACGCGGATCATCATCTCCTATTATTCGCACCTCTGGGAGCCGGTTCTGAAGACGGCCGAAGCGTTGCGGTTGCGCCGCAGGCAGCCGAAGATCAACTACATTGCGACGGCCGACTTTCTCAATTTGATGGATCTCGCGGATTTCGAGGTCATCAGCCAGCAGAAGCGGCAATTGCTGCCGCAGCGCTGGCTGGGGCTTGGCCCGATCATCAACCGGTATTTCGCGCCGCTGCCCGGCATCAGGCAGCTATGCCTGCGCACCTATCTGGTCGGCCGTCCGGTGCGGTCGTTTCCGGACCGCAAGCTTTCCGCGAGCATTCTGGTCCCCTGCCGCAACGAGCGCGGCAACATCGAGAACGCGGTTCTGCGGATGCCGAGGTTCGGCAGTGCCCAGGAGATTCTGTTCGTCGAAGGCAATTCCAGCGACGGCACGTTCGAGGAATGCGAGCGCGTCCGCGACGCCTACAAGGACCGCTGGGACATCAAGGTGCTGAAGCAGGACGGCAAGGGCAAGGGCGACGCCGTTCGCAAGGGTTTTGCCGCGGCAAAGCACGACGTGCTGATGATCCTCGACGCGGACCTGACCATGCCGCCGGAGGCGCTGCCGAAATATCACGCGGTGATCGAGAGCGGGAAGGCGGAATTCGTCAACGGCACAAGGCTGGTCTACCCGATGGAAAACGAGGCGATGCGCCCGCTCAACTTGATCGCCAACCGCTGCTTTGCGTATCTGTTCAGCTATCTGGTCAATACAAGGCTGACCGACACGCTGTGCGGCACCAAAGTGCTGTTGCGCAAGGATTATGAAGTGCTGGCGCGGGAGCGCGATTATTTCGGCAATTTCGATCCGTTCGGCGATTTCGATTTGATCTTCGGCGCGGCCAAGCAGAATCTGAAGATCATAGAGACCCCGATCCACTACAGGGCGCGCACCTTCGGCGAAACCCAGATCTCCCGCTTCCGCGACGGCTGGCTGCTGTTGAAGATGGTGTGGTTTGCGTACCGGAAGCTGAAGGCGATTTGACAGCGGGTCGTCATTGCGAGCGCAGCGAAGCACCGACTTGCCGAGCTTGGCGAACTGAACCGCAGCCCGGCGGCCGGAAGGGCCGGAGCCGATCACCAGCATGTCATAGTCGTATATCGCAGGCAGTCCCGAGCGCGCGCAGCAATCCGGCCCAGATCGTCCGGGATGCTTACCTCGCAGGTAATCGCCGGAATGACCGAAATCTGTAAATCACGGCTGCAACAGAATTTCGGACAAGGCGGTTTGGCATGCACCAGAAGGTTTCAACCCCGGTCGATTCATCGCGCCGCTGGTGGGTGCTCGCAATCGTCGTCGCCGCGCAATTCATGTTCGGCGTCGACGCCTTCGTGGTCAACGTCGCGATCCCGACCATTGCGGCCGAATTGCACGCCAGCCCCGCGCAGATCGAAGCGGTGATCGCGATCTATCTGATCGCCTATGCCACGCTGGTGGTGACCGGCGGCCGGCTCGGCGATATCTACGGCACCAGGAAGGTGTTCATCGCCGGCGTGGCGGGCTTCACCGTCAGCTCGCTGTGGTGCGGGCTCGCGCAATCCGGCCCCGAACTGATCACGGCCAGGCTCGCGCAGGGCGCGACCGCGGCGCTGATGGTACCGCAGGTGCTCGCGACGCTGCATCTGTTGTTTGCGGATGCCTCGCGTGCCCGCGCATTCGGCATCTACGGCATCGTGCTTGGGCTCGCCGGTGTGGCGGGTTTCACGCTCGGCGGCATCCTGGTGACGCTCGATCTTGGAGGGTTCGGCTGGCGCACGGTGTTCTTCGTCAACGTGCCGTTCGGCGTCATCATCGTCGCTGCCGCCTTGAAGATCATGCCGGCGTTTCAGCGGCGCGCCGGCACGCGGCTCGATATTCCAGGCGCGATCGTGCTGTTCATTGGCTTGCTGGGCCTGATCGGGCCGCTGCTGTTCGGTCATGATTTGCACTGGGCGGCCTCGGTGTGGCTGGTGATGGCTGCAGGTGGCGCCATCATCGCCGGATTCCTCCGGCTTGAACGCGCGGTTGCAGGACGTGGCGGCATGCCGCTGATCGATTTGACGCTGTTGTCGGATCAAGCCTTCATGCGTGGGCTGGTCGCGGTGTTCTTTTTCTTTTTCGCGAACCTGTCGTTCTACCTGATCATGACGATGTTCATGCAGCAGGCGTTGCATATCCCGCCGCTACAGGCCGGCCTCGTGTTCGTGCCGCTGGGGCTGACCTTCGTGATCGCTTCGCGGCATAGTGGTGCGCGCGCACGGCATCGCGGCACACTGGTGCTGATCGAGGGCTGTGCGGTGCAGATCATCGGCCTTGCGATATTGGTGGCTACGATCGAATGGATCACTGCGCCCTCCGCGATCGTGCTGGCGCTGGTGCTGATGGTGTTCGGCTACGGACAGGGACTGGTGATGGCGCCATTGTCGAGCGCGGTACTTTCGACCGTGAAGCCGGCCAGCGCCGGCGCCGGGTCCGGCATGTATGGCACCACCGCGCAAATCGCCAATGCGGCCGGCGTTGCGGCCATTGGCGCGGTGTTTTTCGCCATCGCAGGGGGCGGATCGGCGCGGATGGCGCTATTTGCGGCATGCGCGTTATTTACGCTGTCGATCATTATTTGCGCCGCATTCCTATCATGGATGCGTCACGCGGCGGTCTGATCTCAAACATTAACGTCAACCGCTACAATTTCGGGGAGAATGACAGTACACGGCCTTTTCATTTTGCAGTGCAGCAACTATCTGTCCATGGTGAGGTTGGAATGCAAATCACCTCGGGAGTTGCCGTTGTCACTCGTCAAGAACGTCGAATTTTTGCGCCATTTGCCGAAGCTGAACGGCTTCAGTGGTTTGGCTGCGTATGGACGAAGCTTTGCGCCGGGCTTTCACAGTCCGCTCGCCGAGACGACCGAATTCGGTTCGAATCCGGGCGCGCTCCGGATGTTCTCCTACGTTCCTGAACAGCTGCAGCACGGCGCGGCGCTTGTCGTCGTGCTGCACGGATGCGGCCAGACGGCGGCCGGCTACGATATGGGCGCCGGCTGGTCGACGCTATCAAGACATTACGGTTTTGCGCTGTTGATGCCGGAGCAGCAGTCAGCCAACAACGCCAACACCTGCTTCAACTGGTTCGATCCGGAAGACACCACGCGCGGTCGTGGCGAAGCCTGCTCGATCCGGCAGATGATCGCGCGCATGGCTGACGATGATAAAATCGATCCACGCCGCATCTTCGTGACCGGGCTTTCGGCCGGAGGTGCAATGACTTCCGTGATGCTCGCGACTTACCCGGAAGTGTTCGCCGCCGGCGCCATCGTCGCCGGCCTGCCGTTCGGCGTCGCCACCAATCTGCGCGAGGCCCTCAGCGGCATGATGCAGTCGTCGCCGCGTCCGGCGGACGAATTGGGCGATCTCGTGCGCAACGCGTCAAAGCACAAGGGACCTTGGCCGAAAGTGTCGGTCTGGCATGGCAGCGCCGATCGCACCGTCAATCCCGGCAACGCCAATGAGATCGTCAAGCAGTGGCTCGACGTGCACCAGCTGCCGCTCACGCCGATGTCGGCGGTCGATGTCGACGGCTATCCGCGCGAAGTCTGGTGGAATGCCGACGGCGAAACCGTGGTCGAATCCTACACCATCACCGATATGGCTCACGGCACCCCGCTCGGCGTCGCCGACAACGACGAACGCTATGGCGAGGGCGGCGCTTTCCTGATCGACGCGGGAATTTCCTCGTCCTATCACATCGCCAATTTCTTCGGCCTGACCGAACAGGTTCGCCAGCCCAAGGTCGCCCCGACGGGGATTTCGCGAGAACATGCCGGCACCATTGCGATGACCGTTCCGGTGCCTGCGCCGGAGCCGGATCTGGCCACGGTGCTATGGCCTCAGGCGGCCTCGGCTAGCCGCGCCCAGTCGTCGCAGGAGCCGCGTCGCCGCGCTATCGATGTCGGCGCCGTCATCACCCGCGCGCTGACCGCCGCGGGATTGATGAAATAATGGTTGCCGGCTTATCTCAGGCGGCCTGCCGATCGCGGGTCATAGTTCGCCCGTTATGAACGGATTGGTCATCCGCTCCTGGCCGATGCTGGAGCCCGCGCCGTGGCCGCAGATGAAGCCGACATCGTCGCCGAGCGGCAGCAGTTTTTCCTTGATCGACTGAATCAGCGTGGCGTGGCTGCCGCCGGGCAAATCGGTGCGGCCGACCGAGCCGTTGAACAGGACGTCGCCGACATGGGCGAAGCGCAATTCCTTGTTGAAGAACACCACGCTGCCCGGCGAATGGCCGGGGCAATGCAGGATGTCGAAGGTGAGGTCGCCGATCGAGACAGCATCGCCTTCGTCGAGCCAGCGGTCGGGTCCGAAATTGCGCACATCCGTCATGCCGAAGCGTTCGCCGCTGCTCACGACATTGTCGAGCAGATATTTGTCGGCGATATGCGGGCCCTCGATCTTGACCTGCAGCGCGTCGCGTAGCTCGGCGGCGCCGCCGACATGGTCGATGTGGCCGTGGGTCAGCCAGATCTTTTCGACGGTGACGCCGGTCTGCTTGATCGCAGCCTGAATCTTCGGAACGTCACCGCCGGGATCGATCACGACGGCCTTTTTGGTCGGCTCGTGCCAGATGATGGTGCAGTTCTGCTCGAACAGCGTCACCGGCACGATGATCGCGCCGGCTTTCGGTTTGGTCTCGGTTTTGTCATCCATGGGGACCACCATATTCTTCCCGGAAAAGTCGTCAACACGGCCAGGAAACCTGGTAGCGCTGCATACGGTCCCGAAAAGGTCCGTGATAGGGTTGCGTTCGAACGGAACATTTCCTGAGCGGGGCGGATTCCCGTTCGCTTGGGCTTCGATGTAGGCTTCCGCAACTCGGATTTCCATGAACCAGGCCTCCAAATCGCCACTGGGCGGGACCCGTATGACGGCCCGCGCCTTCTTTATCAGCGACCGTCTGAATACGTCGGGCCTCGAGCGCGGCGACGTGCTGGCGACGACGCCGCTGGCGTTTCGGGTCAATGAGAGCGGCGTTGCGATTCTGTTCCGCTACGGTGTTGTCGTCCTGATCGGCCTCAACGCGCTGGAGGAGGAGGAATTTCTGCGCGGCCTGCAATCGCGCATGACCGGAGCCTTCGCGCGGCGCGAGGAGGAAATCGCGACCATCGAGCTCGCCTCCGAGCGCGAGGACCAGATACCGCCGGGCGGTCCGATCTGCCTGCAAAGTCTTTCGCCGGAGCGGCTCATTCTGATTGGCGAGGCGCTGGCCAAGAGCGTCGTTCTGGCCCGGCACGAGCGCGAGGTCGCCGCCGTGTTCGACATGACCGAGCCATTCGCGCGGGAACTGGCGCAGAGCGGGCGGATGCGCGGCGGCCGGCTCTCGATCCTCAAGCAAATCGGCAACGCGCTTTTGGTGCGGCACCGGGTGTCGGGGCCGGTCGAGGTGTCCGAGAAACCCGATATCCTCTGGGACAAGCCGCAGCTTGAGCGGCTCTACGCCCGGCTCGAGGACGAATACGAGCTCAAGGAGCGGGCGGAATCGCTCAATCGCAAGCTCGCCGTGGTCGCCGAGACCGCGCAGGTCCTGACCGATATCATCGATACCCGCCGCTCGCTCCGGCTGGAGCTGATCATCGTGTTCCTGATCCTGTTCGAAGTGCTGATCACCATGTATCAGATCGCCATGAGCCGGCATGGCTAGAGCGTTTTCGAGCGAAGTGGATACCGGTTCGCGTGAAGAAAACGCGTCAAAACAAAGATCTCTAGCGCGGCGCGATCCCCCGGGATGGTGAAATTCGGCCTGAACCGATCGGCGTTTTCGGCGTTGCCTCGCTCCGGCCAGAATTTGAGGGTGATTTCCTAAAATGGATCACAGCGACAAAGACTGGTGGCGGCACGGCGTTTTCTATCAGGTCTATCCGCGCTCGTTTCAGGACTCCAACGGCGACGGCGTCGGCGATCTCAGGGGGATGATCGCGCGGCTGCCTTATCTGAAAGAACTCGGCGTCGACGCGGTCTGGCTGTCGCCGATCTTTCCCTCGCCGATGGAAGATTTCGGCTACGACATTTCCGATTACACCGGCATCGATCCGCTGTTCGGCACCATGGATGATTTCGATGCGTTGATCGCAGCCGCCCATAACAACGGCCTCAAGCTGATTCTCGATCTGGTGCCGAACCACACCTCCGACCAGCATCCCTGGTTCATCGAGGCGCGAAGCTCGCGCGATAATCCAAAGCGCGACTGGTATATCTGGTGCGATGGCGCACCGGATGGCGGCGTACCCAACAACTGGCTGTCGGAGTTCGGCGGCAGCGGCTGGGAATACGACAGCTCGACCAGGCAATATTACTACCACGCCTTCCTCGCGAAGCAGCCGGACCTGAACTGGCGTAACCGCGAGGTGCGCGAGGCGATTTATGAGGTGATGCGGTTCTGGCTGGAGAAGGGCGTCGACGGCTTTCGAGTCGACGTGATCTGGCACCTGATCAAGGACGAAGGTTTCCGCGATAACCCGGCTAATCCGCATTATCGTGACGGGCGGCCGCCGCACGAAACAATCCTGACGCAGTACTCGACCGATCAGCCCGAGGTGCATGGGGTGATCGCCGAGATGCGGCGCGTGACCGACGAATTCGACGATCGCGTGCTGATCGGGGAGATCTATCTGCCGCTGCACCGTCTCGTCGCCTATTACGGCAACGATCTGGCCGGGGCGCAGATGCCGTTCAATTTCGCGCTGTTGTCGACGTTGTGGAGCGCGCGTTCGATCGAGAAGATCATCGCCGACTATGAGAAAGCCCTGCCGCCGGGGGCGTGGCCGAACTGGGTGCTCGGCAACCATGATCGGCCGCGGGTGGCGAGCCGGGTCGGCGAGGCGCAGGCGCGCGTCGCCGCGATGCTGCTGTTGACGCTGCGCGGCACGCCGACACTTTATTACGGCGACGAGATCGGCATGCGCCAGGTCGCGATCGCGCCCGAACAGGTGCGCGATCCCTTCGAGAAGAATGTGCCGGGAATTGGTGTTGGCCGCGACGGCTGCCGCACGCCGATGCAATGGAGGCCCGGGCGCTACGGGGGCTTCTCGACAACGGTGCCGTGGCTGCCGCTGGCGCACGATTTTGCGCGCGAAAATGTCGTCAATCTCGATGCCGACGCGGACTCGATTCTCAACCTCTACAAGGCGCTGATCGCACTGCGGCGGAAGCTGCCGCAACTCGTGACAGGGGTTTATGAGCCGATTGCGGTCCAGGGCGATGTTCTGCTTTATCGTCGCAGACATGAGGCAGGCGTGGTCGTTATTGCGCTCAATCTTGGGGCCGAATCGGTCACGGTCACGTCAAGTGCAATTGGATTCAGCAATGAAATCTTGCTCTCGACCTTCCGCGACCGGCAGGGTGAGCGCGTTGAGGGCGTGCTGGATTTGCGGGCAAATGAAGGTGTCATTGTCGGCCCGGCTCTGGAATAAAAATCAGTGTCGTCCCTGCTTTCGCAGGGACGACGATGTTGGATACCGCTAGATCACCGCTTGATCTGTGCCTTCAGCGTATCCTCGACCACGCGGTCGAACGACGATGCCTTGGCTGGCGCCCTGGCGCGCTGTTCGGCGACGTATTTGTCGCGCATCGCCACCAGCGCGGCGAGTTTGTCGTTGAGCTCCTTGCGCTCGGTCATCTGCTTGTTGACTTCGTCCATGCGCGCCTCCGGTTTCAACGCGCGCAAATTGTGGTGAGATCGATCGTCCGGGTGACGTAGTCGTCGCCGATGTCGCGATAGGCGACGAGGCCCATGCGGATGTCGGCGTCGGGATTGCTATCGACGATCGCGGTCGCAATCGACCAGATTTTCCGCTTGGCGGCTTCGATCAAACCACCCATCGATCCCGTGGGGTCGAGAACGAAGGCGACCTCGACGGCGGGTTTTGCGATGGCGGATGATACGCCGGCGGACAATGCCAGGGCAGCGAGAGCGAATGCGAGCGAGCGAAGCGTGAAGCCTGACTTCATGGTTCTCGTCCTTGTTGTTTCGTCCCTCGGAACCCAGGTTCCCTCGGCTTCGGGGTGGCGTGAGGCCGAAAACAAGGCGGGGTCCGTACCAATTTGCGGCCGATTCCGCGCCGCGATGCCGTTGGGCGGCCGAGCCGAAATCGGCTAGTCTGAAGGCATGGAATCGCCCGCCCGTCAGATCGCGCTCGTCCCCTTGGCCGACCGCCGCCAGTCCGAGACCGCGCTGGCGATCGCGCGGGGCACGGTGAGGCTTTTGAGATCGCTGGGCTTTTCCTGCATCAGCGAATTGCCGCTGCCGTCGGGCCGGCGTGCCGACCTGGTGGCGCTGAACGAGAAAGGCGAGATCTGGATCGTCGAGATCAAGTCATCGGTGGAGGATCTGCGCGCCGACCAGAAATGGCAGGATTATCGGATGCATTGCGACCGGCTGTTCTTTGCGTTCACGCAGGATCTGCCGTGCGAGATTTTCCCTGCCGATACCGGGTTGATCGTCGCCGACGCCTATGGCGCGCACATGCATTGTGAGGCGCCCGAACATCGCCTGCCGGCGGCGACGCGCAAATCGATGACGGTGCGGTTTGCGATCGCGGCCGCGCAACGGATCAACCGCCTGATCGATCCGCAAGGCGGCCACGGGGAATTCTAGAAAGCGTAACCCGGATTTCGCTGCGCTCCATCCGGCTAAGAGACCTTGGTACCTCATCGGACGTCAGAGCTTCCGTCCGAGATATTTTTCCACCTGACGCCGTTCCCATTCGCCGTTCAGGAAGGGGACCTTGTCGAACACGCGCAGGCTGTGAAACAGGATGCCGATACCCCACCCCAAAGTGGGCCAGATGAACCAGAGATAGTGGCGGTAGGTCACGAGGTTCACGATCATCAGGAAACCGATAACGAGGCCGTAGATCATGAGATGGAAATAGAATCCCTTTAGTTTGCGTACATGCGCCAGCGCGAGGGCTTCATCGGCGCTGACACTTTGGCTTGCGGGCGTTTGGCCCATGACCGGGTTCATTTCTGGCTCCTTCAAATGAGAAAAATCGATCTCAAAGGCCGCTCCCAGCGCTTTCAAAGACTCCAGGCTGGCGGTTTGTCCCCGCTCAAGGCGCTGGATGGTGCGAACGCTCAGGCCGCTCACTTCGGCCAATTGTTCCTGAGACCAGCCACGCTGCAGCCTGAGTTTCTGAATCAACATCTGGAACCCCTCGATCGACCCGCAACATTTGCGTGGAGGCCAGCGGGTTGAACACGTCAGCGACCCGCCAGCGACCCGACTTCAGCACGTCAGCACAAAAATACCCCCCGGAATGCCCCGGAGGGTATCGAAAACGACGGATTTTGGACGTGGCCCTTGCCGACGCCGGAAAGCGGATTACCGCGGCGCGCGCTTGGCCAGGATGCGCTGCAGGGTGCGGCGGTGCATGTTCAGCCGCCGCGCGGTTTCCGAGACGTTGCGGTTGCACATCTCGTAGATGCGCTGGATGTGTTCCCAGCGCACACGATCGGCCGACATTGGATTCGACGGCAGTTCGGATTTCTCGGTGCCGCTGGCGAGCAGTGCGGCGACAACGTCGTCGGCATCGGCGGGTTTCGAGAGATAGTCGACCGCGCCCATCTTCACCGCGGTCACGGCGGTGGCGATGTTGCCGTAACCGGTGAGCACGATGGCGCGCGCGTCGGGACGCTTGCGCTTCAGCGCGGAGACCACGTCGAGGCCATTGCCGTCGCCGAGCCGCAGATCGACCACGGCGAAGGCCGGCGCGGCGCGGCCGATCTCGGCCAGACCGTCGGACACGCTGTCGCATGACTTCACCGAGAAGCCGCGCGTTTCCATGGCGCGCGACAGCCGCTCCAGAAACGGCTTGTCGTCCTCGACGATGAGGAGCGAGCGGTCGGCGTGATCATTCAGTTCGGCGATGGCGTTCACGGTCGGATATCCCTGTGTCGTCTCTTCAACATATGGCGTGGCACTGCGGCGCTGCCAAGGCCACCTAAAGTCGAGCGGTTAATGGTTCAAATTGCCAAGAACCACCAGCACCGTTCTAAGAAGCTGTTTCGTCGCTGGTTTCAGCGGCCTCGAACGCGCTGCGCGGCCAGGCGATCTGCACCACGGCGCCGTGATCGGGAAAGGTCCGGTTGCCAAAAGAGACCTTGGCGCCGGTGCGTTCAAGCAGCGTGCGGGCGATGAAAACGCCAAGACCGAGGCCTGAGCGCCCGCTTTGGGCCTCATCTGCGCTGCGCCGGCGCGATAAATAGGGTTCCCCGATCCGTTTCAGCATGTCGGGCGCAATGCCCGGTCCATCGTCGGAAATGAGAATTTCGACCGTTTCCGCGTTCCACCATGCGTTCACCTCGACGGTCTGATGGGCGAAATCGACGGCATTTTCCAGGATATTGCCGACGCCATAGAGAATCGCGGGGTTGCGGGCGCCGACCGGCTCGCGGGTAGCTGCGACAGCAAGCCGCACCTTGATGGTGACGTCAAAATCGCGATGCGGCGCCACCGTCTCCTCGATCAGGGTCGACAGCTTCATGCGGTCGAATGGTGCGCCGGTCGAGGATAGCTGGGTGATCTTGCCCAAAATCTCGCGGCAGCGCTGCGCCTGCTCGCGCAGCATCTTCAGATCGCCCGCGAGGTGGCTTTCGTGCACCGTCTTCTCCAATTCGCGCGAGATCAGGAAGATCGTCGACAGCGGCGTGCCGAGTTCGTGGGCGGCGGCGGCGGCAAGGCCGTCGAGCTGGGTCAGATGCTGTTCGCGCGCCAGCACCAGTTCGGTCGCGGCCAGCGCGTCGGAAAGCTGGCGCGCTTCTTCTGTGACCTGAAACGCATAGAGGCTGGTGACGCCGATCGCGAGCAGGATCGAAAGCCAGACGCCAAACAGATAGATCGGCGGCAGCACCAGCGGTTCGTCGCTGTCCCACGGCAGCGGCTGATGGAAGAAAACCAGCGCCGAGGCGCAGGCGATTGCCAGGACACCGAGCGCGATCGTCAACCGCACCGGCAGCGCGGTCGCGGAGATCAGCACCGGGGCCAGAAACAGGAAGGAAAACGGATTCTCCAGGCCTCCGGTGAAAAACAGCAGCCCCGCCAGCTCGACAATGTTGAGCGCGAGCAATCCGGCCGCGTAGACCGGTTCCAGCCGCTGCATCGGATTGAAGGCGATCTGCAGCGCCAGATTGAGCAGCGCCGAAAGCCCGATAATGGCGATGCAGGGGACGACGGGAACGTCGAATTCCAGCCCCTGGGCCACGATGAAGACCGCGGCGAGCTGTCCGAGTGCTGCCAGCCAGCGCAGCCGCAATATCGTATCCAGACGGACATAGCGGCGCGGTTGGCGGAAATCGGAGGCTGCAACGTCGGTCATATCGGGAGTTTAGCGGCGTGGCGTTCCGATCACAAATTCGCTCGATCTGGCCTGTTGTTTCCCCGGCCATGACGACCTTCTTGCACTCGCCGCCGCAATGGCCCAATGAACGGCCCCAAATGCTTGGGAGCGAGACACCATCGGCACAATTGTCCGCGGCCGATCCGGCAGGATCGGCGGCGATCGAGGTCGCGCGTCTGGTCAAATTCTACAAGACCACCTGTGCGGTCGATGACGTGTCGTTTCGCATTGCGCGCGGCAGCATCACCGGCCTGCTCGGCGGCAACGGCGCCGGCAAGACCACCACCATTGCCATGATCATGGGACTGGTGTTGCCGACTTCCGGCACCATCCGCGTGCTGGGCGCCTCGATGCCCGACCAGAGCACCGAGGTGCTGGGCCGGATGAATTTCGAAAGCCCCTATGTCGATATGCCGATGCGGCTGACGGTGCGGCAGAACCTCACCATCTTCGGCCGGCTCTATGCGGTGAAGCGTCTCGCCGAGCGGATCGAGCAACTCGCATCCGATCTCGATCTCAAGGAGTTCCTCGATCGCGCCAATGGCAAGCTCTCGGCCGGCCAGAAGACGCGGGTCGCGCTGGCGAAGGCGCTGATCAACCAACCCGAGCTGTTGCTGCTGGATGAGCCGACGGCTTCCCTCGATCCGGATACCGCCGATTGGGTCCGCCAGCATCTTCAGACCTATCGCAAGACCCATAACGCCACCATCCTGTTGGCCTCGCACAACATGCTGGAGGTGGAACGGCTGTGCGACCGCGTTATCATCATGAAGCGCGGCCGGATCGAGGACGACGACAGCCCCGACCAGATCATGGCCCGCTACAACCGCGCCACGCTGGAGGAGGTGTTTCTCGACGTCGCGCGCGGCCGGGCGCGGGAGGGCGCGTCGTGAGCGAGATCGTCACCCATCGCGGAGTTTCGCCGCATCGCATCAATGCGATGGTACTGCGCTATTGGTACCTGCTGATGTCGTCGTGGCCGCGGCTCCTGGAACTGGTCTACTGGCCGGCGCTGCAGATCATCACCTGGGGCTTCCTGCAGAACTACATCTCGCAGACGTCGGGGTTTTTCGCCCGCGCCGGCGGCACGCTGATTGGCGCCGTCATCCTCTGGGACATTCTGTTTCGCGGCCAGCTCGGCTTTTCGATCTCGTTTCTGGAGGAGATGTGGGCGCGCAATCTCGGCAACCTGATGATGAGCCCGCTGAAACCGATCGAGTTCCTGATCTCGCTGATGATCATGAGCCTGATCCGGCTCGCGATCGGCGTCATTCCGATGACGCTGCTGGCGATGTTCTTCTTCGGCTTCAATTTTTACAGCATCGGGCTGCCGCTGATCGCCTTCTTCTGCAATTTGATCTTCACCAGCTGGTCGGTTGGCATCTTTGTCTCGGGCCTGGTGCTGCGTAACGGGCTCGGCGCCGAAAGCATCGTCTGGACGTTGATGTTCGGCGTGATGCCGCTCGCCTGCATCTATTATCCCGTCAGCGTATTGCCGTATTGGCTGCAATATGCCGCCTGGACGCTGCCGCCGACCTATGTGTTCGAGGGCATGCGCTCGCTCTTGATCGATCATGTGTTCCGGGCCGACCTGATGGTCGATGCGCTGGCGATCAACGTGGCGTTGTTTGCTGCCTCATTTGCGATCTTTCTTGCCCTTTTACGCAGCGCCAAGCGCCATGGCTCGCTGCTCGGGGGCGGCGAATAAAGTTCACTTTCCCGTGGATTTGCGATGTTTTAGGGCCCTCACGTCCCCAGATAGACCGATCTGTGCATTGACGCATTATTACGCATTCGCCAGTATGCTGCGGCGCAAAACAGGGGTCTGAAAAAAATGCCGATAGGTGAATTTGGCGGGGCACCGCCACTCGTGGCGGAAGGCAGTCCGGCACTCACGACGCCGATGTACTGGATGTACGAGATGGCGCAGGCCTCGCTCAACCCGGCGCGCGCGGTGACCGACGCCACCAAGATCCTGTTTCAGAACCCGCTCAATCCGTGGTCGCACACCGAGTTCGGCAAATCGATCGCCGCGGGGTGCGAATTGTTCGAACGCACCACGCGCCGTTACGGCAAACCCGAATGGAATCTTCCCACCACCGAGGTCAACGGCGTACGCACGCCGGTCGAGGTGCGTTCGATCTGGGAAAAGCCGTTCTGCCGTCTGCTCTATTTCGATCGCAAGCTGACGCGCCCGCTGCGCAGCCCGCAGCCGCGCGTCCTGATCGTGGCACCGATGTCAGGCCATTACGCGACCCTGTTGCGCGGCACCGTCGAAGCCTTCCTGTCGACGCATGAGGTCTACATCACCGACTGGTCGGACGCGCGCATGGTGCCGCTCACCGAAGGCCGCTTCGACCTCGAGGATTACGTCGACTACGTCATCGAGATGCTGCACGTGCTCGGCGGCAATATCCATATCATCGCGGTATGCCAGCCTTCGGTGCCGGTGGTGGCGGCGGTTTCCATCATGGAAGCCGAGCGCGATCCCTTCGTGCCGCTGTCGATGACGTTGATGGGCGGTCCGATCGATACCCGCCGCAATCCGACCGCGGTCAACAATCTGGCGGCCGAGCGCGGCATCGAATGGTTCCGCAACAACGTCATCACCAAGGTGCCGTTTCCGCATCCCGGCGTGATGCGCGATGTCTATCCGGGCTTTCTGCAGCTCTCGGGCTTCATCACCATGAACCTCGACCGCCACACCGACGCGCACAAGGCGCTGTTCAGCAATCTGGTGAAGGGCGACGGCGATCTGGTCGACAAGCACCGCGACTTCTATGACGAGTATCTCGCGGTGATGGATCTGACCGCGGAGTATTATCTGCAGACCGTCGATGTCGTTTTCGTCAAGCATGCGCTGCCAAAGGGCGAGATGACCCATCGCGGCAAACCGGTCGATCCTGCGCAGATCAAGCGCGTGGCGCTGATGACGGTGGAAGGCGAGAAGGACGATATCTCCGGCCTCGGTCAGACCGAAGCAACGCACGCGCTATGCACCTCGATTCCCGATCATCGCCGCGTGCACTACGTGCAAAAAGGCGTCGGGCATTACGGCGTGTTCAACGGATCACGCTTTCGCTCGGAAATCGTGCCCCGCATCTCCGATTTCATGGTGTCGGCGGCGAATACCCGGCTCGCGCTGGTCGCCGCCGCCGAATAATGGCGGTCGGGCCCTCGATTCGGCTGGCGGGGTAAGCCCCTGAATCGATTAAAAGAATCCGGATTCGCGGCTCTTGGAAGGAATGAGGATTTCCTCATTCCTTGGACCTAGTTTGCGAACCCGGTTCAGCCCAAAATTTGTGGTTCCGACCCCTGCCGGTAGAGGTCAATTAGTGACCAGCCCCTGTATATTGGGCAAATGATTTGTTTTTGCGCCGAGCGATTTCACTGGCGGCGGATATGGCAGAATCCGGGCGAACTCCTGCTCCCCGGACTGTCAGACATGGCCACTCGCGCCCTCCTTTATCGGCGGCCTGCCGAACCCGCGACTCTTTTGGTCAAACACGGCTCGCAAATCTATTCGATCAGGTTGCGCCGGCACCGGCGCGCGCGGCGCTACACCTTGCGCATTCATCCAAGCGACCGCGAAGCGATCCTGACCATGCCGCCACGCGGCACGATCGCCGACGCCAAGGACTTCGCGCAGCGCCACGGCGGCTGGATTGCCGCGCGCCTCGGCCGGCTGCCAAAGGCAGCGCCGTTTCTTCCGGGCACCGTGGTGCCGCTGCGCGGGCTAGCGCATCGGATCGTGCATCGCGCCGGTGTGCGCGGCACGGTGTGGACGGAAGTGCGCGACAGCGGTGAGCGGATTCTCTGCGTGGCCGGAGAGCCTGAGCATATCGAGCGGCGGATCCACGACTATCTGAAGCGTGAAGTGCGCCGCGACCTGCAGAAGGCGGCGCAGTCCTATGCCCAGGAGCTGGGCGTGAAGGTGAAGCGGCTGTCGGTCCGCGATCAGTCCAGCCGCTGGGGTTCGTGCACCTCCGCGGGCTCACTGTCGTTCTCGTGGCGGCTGATCCTCGCGCCGCCTTACGTGCTCGATTATCTCGCCGCCCATGAGGTGGCGCATCTCGTCGAAATGAATCATTCAGCGCGGTTCTGGCGGGTGGTCGCAAGGGCCTGCGGTCATGTCGAGCGCGCCAAGACCTGGCTCGATACCCACGGCAACGATCTGCATCGCTACGGCATCCAGGACTGAAGTAGCTGCCAGATCTCTCTTTCGTTGTCCCCGCGACGGCGCCCATTACGCCAAGCAGTCCAATCCCCATTGCCGATCTG
>Ga0137415_10002348_pt1 | contig 18875 bp, 15 predicted proteins | sample CZODoug3_1_1_16f_FD_183082 | JGI IMG/M metagenome (GOLD analysis project Ga0137415, IMG submission 183082) | Vadose zone soil fungal communities from Angelo Coast Range Reserve, California, USA - CZODoug3_1_1_16fungal (Hybrid Assembly) | ecosystem: Environmental > Terrestrial > Soil > Vadose...
ACCGGTCGGTATTGAACGTTCTTGCGTGCTGCACCCAGCTGCGTACGGAGCGCGTGCCCTGACCAGCATGGCCGGCGGCAAACGATGCGGCCCGCGGTGTCGGTCAGTGTGTGACCGCGCCGTACGTGCTGATCATGTCTGCCGCCGCTGCCTGAGCGTTCCTGCACGCGACGGTGTGGCTAATGCCTGCCTCGTCCGGCCCGCCGTACTGCGCCCAAAGCGTGACCCCGGCACCGAGGTCGACCAGGTAGACACAATAGGCCTTCGGATCCAGGTTGGCCGGCGTGTACTCCACGGTGGGGTGGTTGGAGATGGACGGGGCGGGGTTGCCCGCGGGCATGGGCCCCTGGAGAAGTTGCGCGAGGTATGCCCCGCCCCAGGGCGCCCGCGAGATCGTTTTCCAGACGCAGGCGGCGCCTTGGCGGACGCCCATGTTCACCGCGCGTTGATGCAGCTGGCGCGGAGTCAGCAGGGCGCACGGATCGACCGAGGATGCGGTGATCGGCTCAACAGCGCGTGCTGCGTCTGGGCGGGATCCCGTAGCCAGCACAGCCAAAATGAGCAGGACGCAAGCGCCCGCCTGTACCGGCGAGCGCCGATGAGCGCGGTGTCGGGCCAACGCTGGCCTCTTCTGCTCGGGTCGAGGAGGACATTGTTCCCCGGCGCAGAACCTACACCCGAGCGGTCGGGCAGCTGGGCGTAGTTTGGACGGCAAGTCCACCCTCGAGGGGCGGGCCAGCGTTCGGCGGCTTGATCATCTCCGTGTCCGGCCCTCGCGGGATGATGGCGAATGACCCCTGTCAGTGATGATCGACGAATGACCGTTTCGGCCATTCGACCGGGTCGCTCGCGGTATTGGCAGACACCGTCATGCGTCGTCGAGGGTCGCTCACTACCCGTCAGGTCATGGGTAGGGCGAACGCGAGCCCCGGCCTACATCCGTGTACAGCCAGGAAGGACAGCAACGCCAGCTTCTTCGACCAGTGCGAGCGATAGAATAAGTGCTGCGGATGCGCTATTGCCCTGAGGCTCGTCGGCCGGACACGACGAAGGTGGTCAGCAGCCGGTCGCCGTCGCGGACATCCATCTCGTACTCGGCGATCTGAGAGTCATCTCGTCCAGCGCGGCGCAATGCACCGACCAGCAATTCATGGAGCTCATCCGCTGAGCGTCGGTCCGCCTCGGCGGAGAACCGACGAAAGACGTCGCCGCGAAGGCGGATCTCGAAATCAAGGAGCGTCCGCGCGCTCTGGCCGGCCTGACCAGCCGTGAGCTCAACCGCGACCACGGTGCTGGGTGCTAGTTGTGGCTCGATTGCGGCGATGACAGTAGCTCGCTCCCCTGCTTCACCAGCGATCATGCCCCAGTCCTTCAGCAAGGCGAGCGCCCTGTGGGCGGTGCTCGGCGCTATCGAGTGGGTCGCTGCGAGTTGCTTAACACCAGGTAGGTGGCTACCAGGCGGGAACTCGCCGGCGAGGATTCGGTTGCGCAGGTCGGCGGCGAGCCGTTCTCGCGGGCTGCTCGGGTCGGTCTTCGCGCTCTCCGAGCGAATTGCATGTGGTTCCGGTCGGCCCGGCATCCTGGCGAGGAGACCCGCGGCGGCCCGCTGATCTGCCTCCGCCAGCCACGCCGCATAGACCCGAAGAGTCGTGAGCCCAGCCCCGCTGTGGCCGAGCCGGCCGGCGACGGTACGTACATCGACACCTGCCGCGATGAGCTCAGCCGCTGAGTAGTGCCGGAGGCTGTGCAAGTGCGCGTCGATCTCGAGCCGGTCGGCGAGGCGCTTGAACCGCTGCGTCACCGAGCTGGGCTTGAGGTGCCGCTGTCCGTCCGGATCAGGCGAAAAGACGAACGCGCTCCGGTCGAGCGTGAGCCCGAGCAGAACGGCGCGACTGCGGCAGCGGTCCCAATGCTCGGTCAGGATGGCTACGGTCTCCGGGTCGATCGCCAGCCGACGTTGTTGGTGGGTCTTGGTGTCCTTCTCCCAGGTATCTGCGCCGTCTTGCGCAATACCTCGGCGGATCGTGACCGTGCCGTTGGCCAGGTCGACATGTGACCAGCGGAGCGCACACAGCTCGCCCCGGCGCGCGCCCGTCGTCATGGTCAGCCAGACCAGGGTGCCCCAGTCCGGGTCGTTCCAGGCCGCCTCGACCAGCCGGGCCGCCTCGTCAGCGCTCGGCGGCCGTGGGTCGGGTGTCGGAGCTGGTGGTGGTTCTGCCAGGGAGACAGGGTTCGTGGACACCCAGCGCCATCGGATCGCCTTCTTGTAGGCGCCGTGCAAGACCTGGTGGACATCGCGGATCGTCGCGTTGGCTAGCGGCCGGCAAGCGTGGGAGCGGCACCGGTCGTCGCAATCGTGCGGTCGCGGGGTCCGGTGGTCAGTTCCCCTGCCGCGCCCGTCGCAGTGGGTTCGACAACGGCGCAGCTCCGCGTACAACGAGTCGAGGGCGTCAACGTCCAACGCGCCGGCCTTGAGGTGGCCCACGAACGGCCGGACATGCTTCCTCAGGTATCCCGTGTACGCGCGCCGGGTGTTCCGGCCTACGTCCAGCGTCTCGAGGCACCGGTCGAGCAGCTGATCGACCGACGCGCTGGTTCGCGGGTTGCGCTGCTCGTCGACCTGGTTGAGAAACCTCGTGCGTGCCGCCTCGGCCAGCGTCGCTGCCTTGGGTCCGGGCGGGATGACCTCGACGAGGTCGTGTCGGCGGCCGGAAACTGGGTCCTGGCCGGCGTACACCCGCACGCGCAAGGCGCCGCTCGGCAGCTCGTCAATGGTTCCGCGCTGCTTACGGCGACCCGCCCGAGGTGGCGTCACGATCCGAAGCATAGCCGAGTTGCGTCACATGACGTGTCACGACGACGACTGGCGATCAACCATAAACCAGAAGTTACTGGTCAAACTGGTGGGCGCGGCAGGGTTCGAACCTGCGACCGCTCGGGTGTAAGCCGAGTGCTCTTCCGCTGAGCTACGCGCCCATACCGACCCGGTGAGTGGTGTCGGTTGCCGATACCACTCACCGGGGTGCAGCGAGATTAGCCCAGCCCGGGGCCGCCTCAGTGCGAGGTCGACTCAGGCCGAGGCCAGTGCTTTCTTCCAGGCGCCCTGGTCGCGCGGCTCACCGGGCTGGTTGACCTCCGCGAACTGGACGATGCCCGAGCGGTCGACCAGGAAGGTGCCGCGCAGGGACATGCCGCGGTTCTCCTCGAACACGCCGTAGGCCTGCGCGACCGCGCCGTGCGGCCAGAAGTCCGCCAGTAGCGGGAAGTCGTAGTTCTGGGCCTCTGACCAGGCCTTCAGGGTGAACGGGTGGTCCACCGAGATCGCCAGCACCTGGACGTCGTCGTTCTGGAAGCTGCCGATGTCGTCGCGCACCGCGCACAGCTCGCCGGTGCAGATGCCGGAGAACGCGAACGGGTAGAACACCACGAGGACGTTCTGCTTGCCCCGGAACTCCGACAGCGTCACCTCTTCGTTGTTCTGGTTCCGCAAGGTGAAATCGGGTGCCTCGGACCCGACCTGGGGTGCCATGGGCGTCGTACCTCCTCAGCGCAACAGACGGCCACGTCGATCGACGCGGCCGTCCGAAGCCTAGGCCGGGGACGCGCTCCAGTCGACGGCGGCCGGGGGCGGGGTTGCGACTTCTCAGCGCCGAGACTTCGCCGCCCTCGGTGCCACCAGCCTGGCCCCGGCCCATTCCTCGCTGACGCTGACGTTGGATGTCTGGGAGAGCCCGGCGGTGGGGGCGGCCTCGGCGATCTCGCTGGGCTCCACGTGACCTCGGCGGCCGGTCTTGGGCGTGAGCACCCAGACCACCCCGCTTTCGGTCAGCGGTGTGCCGGCGCCGATCAGGGCGTCTGCCAGGTCGCCGTCCCCCTCCCGCCACCAAAGCAGTACGACGTCGACGACCTCGTCGGAGTCCTCGTCGACCAGGTCATCCCCACAGCGCTCCTCGACAGCGTTGCGGATCTCGTCATCGACGTCTGAGTCCCAGCCAAGCTCTTGAACCACCATGCCGGGTTCAATTCCGAGCCTTCCGGCGATGTCCGCCTTGCCGGCGTCTCCCGCGGCGGCGACCACGATGTGTTCCTCCTTGTGCTCTGGTGCGCTCTGCTCGCGATCCCCGCGTGCGAGATTGCCCACTCCCTTGGATGCGGAATCCGAACACGTTCGATCCCCCCAACGCAACCGGACGCACCGAGATCGTTTGACGGATTGAGATGGGACCGCCCTGCGCACTCCCCCTTGCAGGGGGCACGATGGTATTTACCGTTGCACCACAGCGACCTCATAGGGGCGCCGCCGAAGCACCGCACACGCCTCGGCGGGGCGGACCGAGAACTCAGGGAGACCCCCGTGACCGGCCAGAACAGAGTCCATGTCATCCGCGACGGGCTTGCGGCTTACCTGCCCGACGTGGATCCGGACGAGACCGAGGAGTGGCTGGACTCCTTCGACGGCATGCTCGACGCGGCCGGCCAGCAGCGCGCCCGCTATTTGCTGCTCCGCCTGCTGCAGCGAGCCCGCGAGCGACACGTCGGGGTGCCCGCACTCACCAGTACGGACTATGTGAACACGATTCCGACCGAGCGGGAGCCCTGGTTCCCCGGCGACGAGGAGTCCGAGCGGGCCTACCGGCGGTGGATCCGGTGGAACGCCGCGATGATGGTGCACCGGGCCCAGCGCCCCGGTGTCGGCGTCGGCGGCCACATCTCCACCTACGCCTCCTCGGCAACCCTGTACGAGGTCGGCTTCAACCACTTCTTCCGGGGCAAGGACCACCCCGGCGGTGGCGACCAGGTCTACATCCAGGGGCACGCCTCGCCCGGTATCTACGCCAGGGCGTTCCTGGAGGGCCGGCTGTCCGCCGACCAGCTGGACGGCTTCCGCCAGGAGATCTCGCACGGCGGGCGGGGCCACGGGCTGCCGTCCTACCCGCACCCTCGGCTGATGCCCAGCTTCTGGGAGTTCCCCACGGTCTCCATGGGCCTGGGGCCGCTGAACGCCATCATGCAGGCCCGGTTCAACCGCTACCTGCACGACCGGGGCATCAAGGACACCTCCCAGCAGCACGTCTGGGCGTTCCTCGGCGACGGCGAGATGGACGAGCCGGAGTCGCGCGGGCTGATCCACGTGGGTGCCACCGAGGGCCTGGACAACCTGACCTTCGTGATCAACTGCAACCTGCAGCGACTGGACGGGCCGGTGCGCGGCAACGGCAAGATCATCCAGGAGCTGGAGTCCTACTTCCGGGGCGCCGGTTGGAACGTGATCAAGGTGATCTGGGGCCGGGAGTGGGACGCCCTGCTGCACGCCGACCGGGACGGCGCCCTGATCAACCTGATGAACACCACGCCGGACGGCGACTACCAGACCTACAAGGCCAACGACGGCGGCTACGTCCGGGACCACTTCTTCGGCCGTGACCCCCGGACGAAGTCACTGGTCTCGGACATGTCCGACCAGCAGATCTGGAACCTCAAGCGGGGTGGCCACGACTACCGCAAGGTGCACGCGGCGTACGCGGCGGCGGTGGAGCACAACGGCCAGCCGACCGTGATCCTGGTCAAGACGATCAAGGGCTACGGGCTGGGCTCGCACTTCGAGGGCCGCAACGCCACCCACCAGATGAAGAAGCTGACCCTGGATGACCTGAAGTCGTTCCGGGACACCCAGCGCATCCCGGTCTCCGACGCGGAGCTGGAGCGCGACCCCTACTTGCCGCCGTACTACCACCCCGGCAAGGACTCCCCGGAGATCCAGTACCTGCTCGAGCGGCGCAGGCTGCTCGGCGGCGCGGTGCCCGACCGCCGAGTGGCGGCCAAGCCACTGGTGCTGCCCGGGGACAAGGTCTACGACGTGGTCCAGCGCGGCTCCGGCAAGCAGGAGGTTGCCACCACGATGGCCTTCGTCCGGCTGCTCCGCGACCTGATGAAGGACAAGGAGATCGGCGGCCGGTTCGTCCCGATCATCCCGGACGAGGCGCGCACGTTCGGCATGGACTCGATGTTCCCGACGGCGAAGATCTACAACCCGCACGGCCAGCTCTACACCTCGGTGGACGCCGAGCTGATGCTGGCCTACCGGGAGAGTGAGCAGGGCCAGCTGCTGCACGAGGGCATCAACGAGGCTGGCTCGGTGGCCTCGTTCACCGCCGCCGGCACCTCGTACGCCACCCACGGCGAGCCGATGATCCCGCTGTACATCTTCTACTCGATGTTCGGTTTCCAGCGCACCGGCGACGGGATCTGGGCCGCCGCCGACCAGATGGCCAGGGGCTTCCTGCTCGGCGCCACCGCCGGGCGGACCACCCTGACCGGTGAGGGCCTGCAGCACAACGACGGGCACTCGCTGCTGCTGGCGGCGACCAACCCGGCGGTGCTGGCGTACGACCCGGCGTTCTCGTTCGAGATCGGGCACATCGTGCGGGACGCGCTGGCCCGGATGTACGGCGACGACGAGGCACGGGCCGGGCGCGACCCGAACGTCTTCTACTACCTGACCCTCTACAACGACCCGTACGTGCAGCCGGCGGAGCCCGAGGGTCTGGACGTGGACGGGCTGCTGCGGGGGCTGTACCGGTACCAGGAGGCGCCGGAGCGCTTCGACCGGCGGGTGCGGCTGCTGGCCTCCGGCGTGGCGTTGCCGTGGGCGCTGCGGGCGCAGGAGCTGCTGGCCGAGCACTGGTCGGTGGCCGCCGACGTGTGGTCGGTGACGTCGTGGGGCGAGCTGCGCCGCGACGGCGTGGCCTGCGAGCAGCACAACCTGCTGCACCCGGACGCCGAGCCCCACGTGCCGTACCTGCGGCGCGCGCTGGCCGACCCGGCGGGCACGGCCGGCCCGGTGATCGCGGTGTCGGACTGGATGCGCGCGGTGCAGGACCTGATCCGGCCCTGGGTACCTGGCGAGTTCTATTCGCTGGGCACCGACGGGTTCGGGCTGTCCGATACCCGCCCGGCGGCCCGGCGGCACTTCACCGTGGACGCCGAGTGCATCACGGTTCAGGCATTGGCCGCTTTGGTGGAACGCGGAGAGCTGGACCGGGCCACCCTGGTGGCGGCGGCGAGCAAGTACCGCATCGACGATCCGAAAGCGGCCGGGCCGCAGACCTCCGACCCGGGATCAGCCTGAGTGGGCGACCCGCACTATTTACGCGCGGTTACCCAGAGGTAATTGACAAGTCGAATGTTCGAGTGTCCGGGGCGGCCCACACGGGCCGCCCCGGCACATGTCATGACCTGTACAGACACCAGTCCGCGGGGCTCCCGGATTCGTGTCTGTGCGGGCACCCGGACACGGGTGGCCGGGTGCCCGCTTAGTTCGAAGACTTTCTACTCGTGCCAATCACTCCACTTGGCGAAGCCCCTCCCCCATTTGGGCCAGGCGCGGTAGTCTGCCGCCGTTGCTCTTCTCGTCCGGAGGGGTACTCCGGACGCGGATAGCTTCCCAGCCCGCGTCAGGAACGCTGCGGGTCGGCGCGATATCCGGGGCAAGCGCCCGGAATTTCAGTACGAGGAGAGCAAGAATGGCAGAGGGCACCGTCAAGTGGTTCAACAGCGAGAAGGGCTACGGCTTCCTCGCTCCCGACGGTGGTGGCGCGGACGTATTCGTGCACTACTCCTCCATCCAGAGCAGCGGCTACCGCACGCTGGATGAGGGTCAGCGCGTTTCGTTCGACGTTGAGCAGGGCCAGAAAGGCCCCCAGGCAACCAAGGTCACGCCGCTAGGCTGACCGCGACCAAATCCTCTCCCGGAGGCTTGCCGACTCGGCTTGCCTTCGGGGCCCGGCACCGATCTCGCCGAGGCCCCGGTCGCCCGATTCGCGGCGATGCGGGCAATTGACGTCGATGGGTGCGTATTCAACGTGAGCTGCCGGGTTGTTCGCGGCCGGCGGCGTCATTCCGTGCCATGCTGCCGGATGTGACAACGGCGCGCGCGGTTTCCGGTCCGACCGTCTCAGCCCGGACCCGACGCCGACTCGAACAGGCCTCCGGCGGCCTGGCCACAGCCAGTGTGTCCGCCATGTCCGAGCGGCTGCCCTGGTTCCGCCGGCTCTCCGCCGACCAGCGTGCCGGCGTGCTGCTGGTGACCCAGACCGGCGTGACGAACTTCGGCGCGTGGCTGGGCGAGCCCGGCCAGACGATCCGGCTCACCGCCGAGGCGTTCCGCAACGCGCCCCGCGACCTGGCCCGGCGGATCACCCTGCGCCAGACCGTCGAGCTGGTGCGCGTTGCCATCGAGACCTTCGAGCAACAGCTCCCCCTGCTGGCCACCGACGAGCAGGAACGGCGGCTGCTGGTGGAGGGCATCCTGCGGTTCGGCCGGGAGATCGCCTTCGCGGCGGCCACCGTGTACGCCAGCGCGGCCGAGTCCCGGGGGGCCTGGGACGCCCGGTTGGAGGCGCTGGTGGTCGACGGCGTGGTGCGCGGCGAGGTGGACGACGCGCTGGTGTCCCGCTCGTCCGCGCTGGGCTGGGACGCCGAGCGGCCGGTCACCGTGCTGGTGGGCAGCCCGCCGCCGGAGAACCAACCCGAGCCGCTCGCCGCGATGCGCCGCACCGCCACCCGGCTGGGCCGCTCGGTGCTGCTGGGCGTGCAGGGCGCCCGGCTGGTCACGCTGCTGTCCGGCGCGCTACCGGCCCCGCCGGCGACCGGCGAGCCCGGCCCCGCCGACCGGCTGGCCGAGGCGTTCGGCCCGGGCCCGGTGGTGATCGGGCCGACTACGCCCACCCTGGCCGCCGCGCACGCCAGTGCCAGGGACGCCCTGCAGGGACTGCGGGCAGTGACCGGCTGGCCGGCCGCGCCCCGCCCGGTGCGCGCGGACGACCTGCTCCCGGAGCGCGCGCTGGCCGGCGACCCGTGGGCCAAGGCGCAGCTGGTTGCCACCGTCGTCCAACCGCTGACCTCGGCGGGCGGCGACCTCGGCCGGACGCTGGCGAGCTACCTGGATGGCGGCGGCGCGCTCGAGTCGTGCGCCCGCGCGCTGTTCGTGCATGCCAACACTGTGCGCTATCGGTTACGCCGGGTGACTGAAGTCACCGGGTTCGACCCGACGGATCCCCGGGACTCGCTGGTGCTCCGAATTGCGCTCATTGTCGGGCGGTTGCACTCTTCGGAGTGACCCGCACACTCGCACTGAGCAGCGGCGATACCTGTACGACCCTACAAATTCACTTAGACATTACTGATGTGAACAGGGTCATGTTTAGAGGAAACCTCCAAAGTACGTCCGCGGAGTTCGTATGCGTCATCACCCCCGCTAGAGCCGTCGACAGTGTTGGCTGTGGCGAGTGATTGCAGTGCTCGCCCCCGGACAGGGGTCACAGACACCCGGAATGCTCGGTCCCTGGCTCACCGGCCCGAGAGCCGAGCAGGTGAATGCCGCGTCGACCGTGGCCCGTTGGTCGGAAGTCACCGGGCTGGACCTGGCCCAGCTCGGCACCACCGCCACCGCGGCGGAGATCAAGGACACCGCGATCACCCAGCCGCTGATCGTGGCCGGCGCCCTGCTGGCCTATCAGCAGCTCGTCGCCACCCTGGGCGGTGAGCAGGCGCTGGCCGGCTGCCCCACCGCGGGCCACTCGGTCGGCGAGCTGGCCGCCGCGGTCGTCGCCGGCTCGCTCAGCGCCGACGCGGCGGTCGAGCTGGCCGCCGTCCGGGGCCGCGAGATGGCCGCCGCCTGCGCGCTGGAGCAGACCGGGATGAGCGCCGTGCTCGGCGGCAAGCCCGAGCAGGTGCTGGAGCGGCTCGCCGAGCTCGGCCTGGACCCGGCCAACCAGAACGGCGCCGGACAGGTGGTCGCGGCCGGGCCGCTCGACGCACTGGCCCAGCTCGCCGCCGAGCCGCCGGAGCGGGCCAGGATCATCTCCCTCGCGGTGGCCGGGGCGTTCCACACCCGGTTCATGGCACCCGCCGAGGAAGCGCTGCGCGGCTACGCCGACAAGCTGGACTTCGCCGACCCGACCCGACCGATGCTGTCCAACGCCGACGGCACGGAGGTCGGCGGCGGCACCGAGCTGCGCGACCGGCTGGTCGCCCAGGTCACCCTGCCGGTGCGCTGGGACCTGTGCATGGCCGCGCTGCGGGCGCTCGGCGTGACCGCGGTCGTCGAGCTGGCCCCGGCCGGCACCCTGAGCGGGCTGGTCAAGCGCGAGCTGCGTGGCACCGCCACGCTCCCCCTGAAGAGCCCCGACGACCTGGACTCGGTCGCCGGGCTGCTCGCCGAACACACCGGAGGTACTTCATGACCCGCCCTGCCACGTCGCTGCGGCTGGTCCCGGCCGTGCCCGGCGCCCGGATCCTGGGTTGGGGCAGCTCGCAGCCGGACCACGTCGTGACGAACGACGACCTGGCCAAGCGGGTGGACACCAACGACCAGTGGATCCGGGAGCGGGTCGGCATCGTGAGCCGGCGGATCGCGGACAAGGACACCCTGCTGGTCGACATGGCCGCCGACGCCGGCTCCAAGGCGATCGCCGACGCCGGGCTCGGCCCGGCCGACGTGGACACCGTGCTGGTCGCCACCTGCACCATGCCCAACCCGATCCCCAACGCGGCCGCCCAGGTCGCGCACAAGATCGGCGTCCCGGCGCCCGGCGCGTTCGACCTCAACGCCGCGTGCGCCGGGTTCTGCTACGGGATGGGCATGGCCTCGGACCTGATCCGGGCCGGCTCGTCGCGCAACGTACTGGTGATCGGCGCTGAGAAGCTGTCCGACTGGCTGGACTGGGACGACCGGTCCACCAGCATCATCTTCGCCGACGGTGCGGGTGCCGCTGTGCTCGGCCCGGCGCCGACCGCCGAGGACATCGGCGTCGGCCCGCTGGTCTGGGGCAGCGACGGCGAGATGCACGAAGTGATCCAGATCGTGCCGGACTCCAACAGCATCCGGCAGGAGGGGCAGACCGTCTTCCGCTGGGCCACCACCCAGATCGCCCCGATCGCGCTTCGGGCCATCGAGCTCGCCGGGCTCACCCCGGCGGACATCGACGTGTTCGTGCCGCACCAGGCCAACCTGCGCATCGTCGAGTCGGTGGCCAAGCGGCTGCGCAAGGCCGGCGCCCGGGAGGACATGCGGGTCGCCCAGGACATCGTGCACTCGGGCAACACCTCCTCGGCGTCCATCCCACTGGCCATCGACCACATGCGGGCGGCCGGCCAGATCTCCCGGGGCGACGTGCTGCTGCTGGTCGGCTTCGGTGCCGGGCTCAGCTACGCCGGCCAGGTGGTGGTCTGCCCATAGACCACCCGGGATCGACCGACCCCGCTGCCCCTGCTTCCGCCCGCACACATCAGACTCGGCGGATCACATCCGCCAAGGTTCCACCCAAGGAAAGGGAAACCCACGTGAGCAACGAAGACATCCTCTCTGGTCTCGCCGAAATCGTCGAAGAGATCGCCGGAGTGGACGCCGCCGAGGTCACCGCGGACAAGTCGTTCGTGGACGACCTCGACATCGACTCGCTGTCCATGGTCGAGATCGCGGTCCAGGCCGAGGACAAGTTCGGCGTGAAGATCCCGGACGACCAGCTGGCCGAGCTGAAGACCGTTGGCGATGCGGTGGACTACATCGCTAAGTCAAAGTGACCTCGAACAACGACGTCGTTGTCACCGGGCTCGGCGCCACGACCCCGCTCGGCGGGGACGTGGCGTCGACCTGGGAGGCCCTGCTGGCCGGGAAGTCCGGGGTGTCCCGGATCGAGGCGGACTGGGTGGAGCGCTACGAGCTGCCGGTGAAGATCGCCGCGCAGCTCGCCGTGGACCCCAGTGAGGTGCTCAAGCGGGTCGAGGCCCGCCGGCTGGACCGCTGCGAGCAGGTGGCGATCATCGCCGCCCGGGAGGCCTGGCAGCACGCCGGCGCCCCCGAGGTCGAGCCGGAGCGGCTGGCGGTGATCGTCGGCACCGGGATCGGCGGCGCGGTCACCCTGCTCACCCAGGACGACATCATGGAGAACGACGGCGTCCGCAAGGTCAGCCCGTTGACCATCCCGATGTTGATGCCGAACGGGCCGGCCGCGCACGTCGGCCTGGAGTTCAAGGCGCGGGGCGGCGTGCACGCGCCGGTCTCGGCCTGTGCGTCCGGCGCGGAGGCCCTGGCCTGGGGCTGGCGCATGCTCAAGGCCGGCGAGGTCGACGTCGTCATCGCCGGCGGCGCGGAGGCCTGCATCACCGGCATCCCGCTGGCCGGGTTCACCCAGATGCGCGCCATGTGCGTGAGCCACAACGACGACCCGGAGCACGCCTCCCGGCCGTTCGACGCGGGCCGGGACGGCTTCGTGCTCGGCGAGGGCGCCGGCATCATGGTCCTGGAGCGGGCCGAGTTCGCCGCCGCCCGGGGTGCCACCCTGCACGGCCGGCTGGCCGGTATCGGCACCTCGTCCGACGGCTACCACATCACGGCGCCGGACCCGGAGGGCCACGGCCAGGCCAGGGCGATGAAGGCCGCGATGCGCAGTGCCGGGCTGGACCCGGCCGACATCGGCCACGTCAACTGCCACGCCACGTCGACCCCGGTCGGCGATGTCGGCGAGGCGGTCTCGGTGCGCAAGGCGATCGGCGACCACCCGATCCTGACCGCGCCCAAGGGCAGCCTCGGCCACCTGCTCGGCGCCGCCGGCGCGGTGGAGGGCATCGCCGCCCTGCTGTCCATCCGGGACGGGCTCATCCCGCCGACGGCCAACCTGGAAAACCTCGACCCGGGCGTCCAGCTGGACGTCGTGAGTGGTGAGGCGCGCAAGGTCGAGCTGACCGCCGCGCTGAATGACTCGTTCGGCTTCGGGGGGCACAACGTCGCGCTCGCCTTTGCTTCGGTCTGACCCACCTGACCCCAAGGAGCACGCAGATGACAGCGGTCGATATCCGCCCGCCCGTCACCGCCACTTCAACGAGCACTGCCGCTACCACTGCCGCACCGGTCGACCCCAGGGATCCTGAGGTCCGCCTCTCGGCACTGTTCGACGAAGCCACGCTGGTACCGATGCATGCCCGCGACTCCAGCGGCGTGCTCGCGGCGCACGGCCGGATCAACGGCGCCAAGGTGATCGCGTACTGCTCCGACGCCGTCCGGATGGGCGGCGCCATGGGGTCCGAGGGCTGCCGGCACATGGTGGAGGCCATCGACGCGGCCGTACGGCTGCGCTGCCCGGTGATCGCGGTGTGGCACTCCGGCGGCGCCCGGCTGGCCGAAGGGGTCGAGGCCCTGGACGCGGTCGGCCAGGTGTTCGCCGCGATGGTGCGGGCGTCCGGGCGGGTGCCGCAGATCTCCGTGGTGCTCGGCCCGGCGGCCGGCGGCGCGGCCTACGGCCCGGCGCTGACCGACGTCGTGATCATGGCGCCGGAGGGCCGGGTGTTCGTCACCGGGCCGGACGTGGTCCGCAGCGTCACCGGCGAGAACATCGACATGGAGGCCCTCGGCGGGCCGAGCGCGCACGGCAAGCGGTCGGGCGTGGTGCACGTGGTGGCCGACTCCGAGCTGGACGCGCTCTACCGGACCCGCCGGATCACCACCATGCTGGCCCGGCCGGGCATCTTCGACGTGCGCTCGCTCGGCGAACCGGTCGACCTGCGGGCCCTGCTGCCGCAGCAGCGCAAGCGGGCCTACGACGTCCGGCCGCTGGTCCGCGCGGTGCTCGACGACGACCCGGTCGACCCGCACGGCTGCGCGTTCGAGGAGCTGCAGCCCAAGTGGGCGGCGAACATGGTGATCGGCTTCGGTCGGATCGGTGGGCGCACCGTTGGGGTGCTGGCCAACAACCCGCTGCGGATGGGCGGCTGCCTGGACTCCATCTCGGCGGAGAAGGCGGCCCGGTTCGTCCGGATGTGCGACGCGTTCGGCGTTCCGCTGCTGGTCCTGGTCGACGTGCCCGGCTACCTGCCCGGCGTTGGCCAGGAGTGGGACGGCGTGGTCCGGCGCGGCGCCAAGCTGCTGCACGCGTTCGCCGAGGCGGTGGTGCCCCGGGTCACCTTGGTCACCCGCAAGTCGTTCGGCGGCGCCTACATCGCGATGAACTCCCGCTCGTTGGGCGCCACCGCGGTGTTCGCCTGGCCGGACGCCGAGGTCGCCGTGATGGGCGCCAAGGCCGCCGTGGGCATCCTGCACCGGCGCGCCCTGGCCGCCGCGCCGGCCGACGAGCGCGACGCACTGCACGACCAGCTCGCACAGGAGCACGAACGCCTCGCCGGCGGCGTCAACCGGGCACTGGAGCTCGGTGTGGTCGACGAGGTGATCGACCCGCGCGACACCCGCCGCCGACTGGTCGAGGCGCTGGCGGAAGCCCCCGCCGGCCGAGGCTCACACGGCAACATCCCACTCTGAGCGCGGTGCGCCCGGCAACGTCGCCGGGTGCGGTCGCGCGCTAGCCGGCTGTTACCGAACTGCACGTCAGGCAGCTTTTTTCATGATCGAAACTGCCTGGTGTGCAGTTCGGTAACGACAGGCAGGGCGCGCGCTAGCAGGAGCCGCGCAGGATGCTGCCGTTCTTGCCAACGTCGATCCGGGGCGGCTCACCGGTCAGTGGGATGGACTCGCGCCAGCAGATCCGGCTGGTCTTGAGGCCCTCCGGGCCGTCCTCGGGACGCTGGACGCTCAGGTAGGACACCAGCGCCACCAGGTGCCCCGGCGAGACCTCGTCGATCCGGCTGAGCCGGATGGTGCCGTCCACGGTGGTCGCGTAGCCCTGCTGCCAGGCCGCCTCGGACTGCTGGCCGGCCCGCGCCGGTGTCACGGTGGCGGTCCAGGCGGCGTAGTTCTTCGTGTTGATCGCGTCGAAGTAGCGGTTCAGTACGTCCGTCACGGCCGGGCCCGAGGAGTACGCCCAGGCGTCCGTGCTGACCTCCACGCTGGTCGATCCGGCACCGGAGGCCGGCAGCGCGCGCGGCGCGGCCAGCGGCACCGCCCGCATCTGGGCGAGCCGCAGCCCGGCAACCCCGATCAAGGCGCCCACCAGCACGAGCAGCACCACGACGAGCGTCACCGCCCACCGCCGGTCTCCACGTCTGGCCACGCCCGAAGCTTGGCATACCCCCCGCTGGGTGCCGGTAGGAGGTCGTGGATCAGCCGACCTGGTGCAGCAGCGTGACCGGGGCGCCGTCGCCGGCCAGCCGGTAGGGCTCCAGGTCCTCGTCCCAGGCCGTGCCGAGCAGCTCGTGCATCCGGCCGCGCACCTGCGACCGCCCGGACATGACCGAGCGCAGCTGGTCCTCGCCGACCACGATGTCGCCGTTTGCGCTGGTGCTGCCGCGCCACAGCCCGAGGTTGGGCACGTGACAGAACCGCTGCCCGTCCACCCCCTCGCTGGGCTCCTCGGTGACCTCGAAACGCACCACCGGCCAGGCCCGCAGGGCACCGGCGATCGCACCCGAACCGCCGGCCGGGCCACGCCAGTTACATTCCGCGCGCAACGTACCGGGAGCCGCTGCCTGTGGTGACCAGCGCAGCGTGATCTGACTCCCGAGCACGCCAGAGATCGCCCACTCGACGTGCGGGCATACCGCAGTCGGCGACGAGTGGACGTAGATCACTCCACGTGTGCTCACTGCTGACCTCCGCTGTCGACGAGGAACGTCTTCCCCAACGCCCTCATGACTTACGGATCAATCTGCAGTCGCGGATGCGAGTTTGCCGCAGCAGGCCCGGTCACGCCAGCCGCCACGCAGGCCGGGCGTGTCGGCTGCATCTCATTGCGGCTTGATGCGGCACAGCGCCACCCGTACGTGAACAAAAGTTGGCCGACTCGGGAACAACAGCCGAGGGGGTGTCGTTGTAGAGATCGGTTGGCGGGTGCGGGTCCCCCGGGCCTCACCCTATTGACGGTGCGGAATACCGCGTCACGGCTGGAGCCGCACCGATTCCTTTCGCCGAGAGGCGACCGGCCCGCCAACCGTTAGTGCGCCGCACTGGCGCCCGTGCCCCGGTCTCTGCCCGGGGCACGGTCGCGAGTGCCCGCCGGACAAGTTACCGGTGAGTTCACAAAGTTCCGCCAGCCGTTGACCGCGGATCGCCCGGCAACTCATGATGAGCCAGATCACTCGCCGAGTCTCAGCGCCGGGTCAGGCGCTCGGAGGAGCAACGATGCCCGAGACCTTTGTGCTGATTCCCGGCGCCTGGCTCGGCGGGTGGGCCTGGCGACCGGTCGCGCAGCGGCTGCGGGCGGCCGGGCACCGCGCGGTGGCGCTCACGCTGCCCGGGCTGACCGACGGGGAAGACCCCCGCGAGCTGCGGCTGCGCCATGCCGTCGACTTCGTGGTCGAGGAGATCCGGCGCCGGGACCTGCGCGGCATCACCCTGGTCGGGCACAGCTGGGGCGGCTACCCGATCAGCGGGGTGGCCCACGAGGTGCCCGACCGGGTGCGCCGGCTGATCTACTGGAACGCGTTCGTCCCGGAGGGTGGCCGCCCGGTTCTCGAGGAGATCCCGAAGCACCACGCCGACGTGTTCGCCCAGCTCGCCGAGGCCTCCGGCAACAACAGCATCACGCTGCCGTACGAGGGCTGGCAGAAGTCGTTCCTGCAGGACGCCAAGGAGCCGGTGCGGCGGCTGGTGCACTCCCTGCTGGTGCCCCAGCCGTTCGGCTACTTCACCGACGGGCTGGACATCCCGCCGGTCACCTCCTTCGGCATCCCGGCCAGCTACGTGTACAGCACCGAGGACCTCGCGCTGCCACCCGGCGAGCTGGGCTGGATCCCCCGGTTCCCGGACCGGCTGGGGGTGTCCGCGATCGAGGTGCCCGGCGGCCACGTGTCGTGCCTGACCCGGCCGTACGAGCTGGCCGACGCGCTGCTGAAGGCCTGAGGGGCGCGGTGAGCTCGGGCCACCACAGCTCGGCACGGTCCGGGCTGGCGATCACCGACGACCACCGCGAGCTGGCCGCCGTGGCCAGCTCCTTCCTGGCCGACAGCGGCGCCACCGCCGCCGCCCGCGCGCTGCTGGACGCCGAGCGGGAGGCGTTGCCGCCGTTCTGGCCGGCGCTGAGCAAGTTGGGCTGGCTCGGCCTGCACCTGCCCGAGCGGTACGGCGGCGAGGGCTACGGGCTCCCGGAGCTGGCGGTCGTGCTCGCCGAGCTGGGCCGGGCGGTTGCCCCGGGCCCGTTCCTACCGACCGTGCTGGCCAGCGCGGTACTCGCCGAGGCCGCCCCGGCGGCACTGTGCGAGGCCCTGCTGCCCGGCCTGGCGAGTGGGGCGAGCACCGGCGCCGTCGGGCTGAGCCCGGCCGACCCGGAACAGGGCTGGCTGGTGCTCGGCGGTGGCCTCGCTCAGGTACTGCTGCTGCCGGCCGGGGACGACCTCATCGTGCTGGACCGTGCCGCCGAGGGTGTCGAGGTGGTGGCCCCGGTGGACGGCCTGGATCCGACCCGCCGGTTGGCCTGGGTGCGCGCCGACGGGGTCGCCGAGCTGGGCCGGATCACCGGCGGCCGGGCGGTGGCGCTGCGGCTGGCCCGGACGCTGGCCGCCGCCGAGGCCTCCGGGACCGCCTCGGCCTGCCTGGACGCCGCCGTGCACTACGCCGGGCAGCGCGAGCAGTTCGGCCGCACGATCGGCACCTTCCAGGCGGTCAAGCACCACTGCGCCAACCTGCTCGTGGACACCGAACTGGCGGCCGCCGCCGCCTGGGACGCCGCGCGCGCCGACGCCGACGCGACCAGCGGCACCGAGACCGCCGTGGATGCGGACGCGGCCGGCGCGGACCCGGCCGGCGGGGGCGACCGGCGGGAGGCGGAGTTGGCCGCCGCGGTGGCGGCCGCCAGGGCGCTGCCCGCCTCGGTGCGCGCGGCCGAACAGAACATCCAGCTGCACGGCGGCATCGGCTACACCTGGGAGCACGACGCACACCTGTACCTGCGGCGCGCGCTGGTGCTGAGCACGGTGCTGGACGGCGCGGGCGCGGCGACCGACGACGTGCTGCGGCTGGTTCGCGACGGGGTGCGCCGGCGCCCCGGCCTCGACCTGCCGGCCGCCGCCGAGCAGTACCGCGAGCGGGCCAGGGCAGTGGCCACCGAGGTCAAGGCGCTGCCGAAGGAACAGCGCCGCGACGCGCTGGTCGCCGCCGGGTACCTGGTGCCGCACTGGCCCCGGCCGTGGGGGCGGGACGCCGGCGCGGTGGAGCAGCTGGTGATCGAGCAGGAGTTCGCTCACGCCCGGGTGCGGGCGCCCAACCTGGGCATCACCGGCTGGGTGGCGCTGACCATCGCCCAGCACGGCACGCCGGAGCAGTCCGGGCGGTGGATCGCCGACGCGCTGGTCGGCCGGACGATCTGGTGCCAGCTGTTCAGCGAGCCGGGTGCGGGCTCGGACGCCGCCGCGATCACCACCCGGGGCATCCGCGACGAGGGGGGCTGGCGGGTCTCGGGCTCGAAGGTGTGGACGTCCGGCGCGCAGTGGAGCCAATGGGGCTTCGCCACCGTGCGCACCGACTCGTCGGGGTCCAAGCACGCCGGCGTGACCATGATGGCCATCGACCTGTCCGCGCCCGGCGTCACCGTCCGCCCGCTGCGCGAGCTGACCGGGGCATCCCTGTTCAACGAGGTGTTCTTCGACGACGTGTTCGTGCCCGACGCCGACGTGGTCGGCGAGGTCGGGCAGGGCTGGACCGTCGCCAGGGCCACCCTGGGCAACGAGCGGGTGTCGCTCGGCGGCGGCGCCGGGCTGATCGGCATGTCCGCCGGCGATCTGGTGGACCGGGTCGGCGAGCACCCCGATGGCGCCCGCTTCGAGCCGGAGCTGGCCGAGCTACTGGCCGAGGACCAGGCCAAACGGCTGCTCGGGGTCCGCCAGGCGGCCCGCGCGGTGACCGGCGCCGGCCCGGGACCGGAGGGCAACCTGGCCAAGCTGCTCTCCGCCGAGCACGACCAGCGGGTGGCCGACCTGGCGCGGCGGCTGGCCGG
>Ga0137415_10002349_pt1 | contig 18865 bp, 17 predicted proteins | sample CZODoug3_1_1_16f_FD_183082 | JGI IMG/M metagenome (GOLD analysis project Ga0137415, IMG submission 183082) | Vadose zone soil fungal communities from Angelo Coast Range Reserve, California, USA - CZODoug3_1_1_16fungal (Hybrid Assembly) | ecosystem: Environmental > Terrestrial > Soil > Vadose...
GAGATGGGCCGGGCCATCCTGCTGCTGTACCGCTCGGCCGTGCAGCCGGCGCTGCGCGAGCTGGGTGAGCACCTGCCGGCCGCCGGAGCCCGCCCCGGGCTGGCGATACTGGCCACCGAGGACCACTTCGTCGGCTCCGACGAGATGCGCCACCGGCAGGCGGCCCGGGCGGGCGCGAAGGTCGCCGTGCTGGACGGCCTCGGCCACTGGTGGATGGTGCGGGACCCGGCCAAGGGTGCCCAGGTGCTCACCGAGTTCTGGGACACCGTGGAGTAGGACGGCCGCGGCCGTAACCTCGGCTCGGCGCCCTTCGTTGAGCGGGGCAAGGCTGCCGGCCGGTGCGCGCTCTTGACACAGCCGAGGCGAGTCATCCTTGTCGCCCAACGCCCGGCCGGCAGTCCCACGCTCGGATCCGGCGGCGACGTCGCCCTGTCTAGAGGCCGAGCAGCCCGCCGCGACGGTGACTCCTGGAGGGGGCATATTCCGCCGTGGGCCCGTCCACCACCTGGACCGTGTCGCCGACGCTCAGATTGTTGTAGAAGTACCGCGCGTCGACGTTGGCCAGCCGAACGCAACCGGCGGTGCGGTTGCCCGCGTCCCCGCCGCCGTGGAACGCCACCCCGGACCTGGTGAAGAACACCGAATACGGCATCGACGAAGGGGCACCCTCGGCGTCCGTCGTCTCGGTGCTGCTGTGGTTCAGATCCTTGGACAGCACATGGAAGGTCCCGATCGGGGTGTCCTCGCCGGGGCCGCCGGTGGACGCGTCCACCGGGCCGCGCAGGACCCGCCCGTGCTGGATGATCCACGCCTTGCCGTTGAAGCCGCTGTGCCCCACCGCCACACACGCGGTCACGCCCCTGGCGCAGGGCGTGCCCGGGACCAGGGAGGACAACCGAGCGGTGGGAGCGCTCGACATCGGGCTCGCCTCGGCCGGTGCGCTGCCGACCAGCGGCACCACCAAGAGCGCGGCGAGCGCACCGAGGCCGGCCACCAGCCACACCCGACGGAAGGTCCGACGGCCGGCTCGATGGCCGGTCATTCGCTCAATCCAGACATACGAAGTCCTTCCGGCGAACGTCAACCCGCTAAATGGCGGCACCATATCGAGACGATCAGACGTGACCGTCGGCGACCCCCTGATTACTTTTCGTAGCGACCGGGTTAACCGAGTCGGGTGATCCGGGCCGGAAAATGACCACGCACCGGTGACAACGAGTGAGCAAACCCGGGGAAACGGCTTCAACCGACCCGGGCGGCAGCCAGCACTCCAGCAGGCCGCGGGCTCCAGCGGCGATGTCGGGCTCCAGCCGGCGGCGCCCAGCGCTCCAGCGGCGGTGCCGCACTTCAGCGGCGGTGCCGCACTTCAGCGGCGGTGCCGCTCCACGGCGGCCGCGCTGGGCTCGTCGCCCGTCGCGCGCAGCCCGTCGATCACGCCCGCCACGTCCGCCGGCGGCCGGTTCTGGCTGAGCTTGAACTTGGCCTCGACGCGGCTGATGGCCAGCTCCACGCCGACGATCGCCCGCAGCTGGCCGGCGATGAACGCCGGCGGCGCGTCGTCCACCGACCACTGCTCGGCACGGCCGGACTCGTGATGGTCGGTGAGCCGCCGCACCAGTGCTCCGACCCACTCGGGGTCGTCGTGCACGATGAGCCGGCCGTACACGTGCGCGGTGACGTAGTTCCAGGTGGGCACCACCCGGCCGTGCTCGCGCTTGGCGGCGTACCAGTTCGGGGTGATGTACGCGCTCGGTCCCCGCATGATCACCAGCGCCTCGCCGAGCACGGTGCGCCGCCACTGGTCGTTGTTGCGGGCCAGGTGGCCGAGCAGGGCACCGCGCTCGCGGTCGTAAATGAACGGCAGCTGGGTGGCGACCATGCCCTCCGGCGTGGCGGTGATCAGGTCGGCGGCGCCGTGGTGGGTCAGCAGATCCTGTACAGCGGCGTCGTCGGGGGCGAAGTGGGCGGGAACGTACATCGGGCGGATTCCTTCAGCGCGTCGGGTACTCCCATGGTCACCGATCAAGTGGCCTGACGTAAGGGCCAACTGTTCGGCTATCTGAGATGCCACTTACTCGCGCCCAACCTGGGACGGCCGGCGCCGCGGTGCTCCAACTCGCAATCATTGCCGGCATGTGACTATCGCCGCACGACTATCCGTGACGCTCGACCCCCAGGACGCCGCTGGTTACAGTCGGGGCCCGATCGGGTGACAGGGGTGTGGAGGGTGGTCAGGACGAGGGGTCGATCGAGCCGACCGGATCGCCGCTCCTTGGCTGTCCTGGCGATCGCCGCGTTGCTGTTCACCGCGCTGTTGACCGCCTGCGCCTCGTCGACGGCGGCGACCCGGTCCCCGGATGCGCCGATCGTGCCGACCGACCGGCTGTACGTCTCGATCGGGGACTCCTACGCGGCCGGCTACCAGCCATCCGGACCGGCCAGCGGCGCCACCACGACCAACGGGTTCGCCTACCAGTTGGCGAACCGCTCGGCGGCGACCGGCACCGGCATGCGGCTGGTGAACTTCGGGTGCTCGGGGGTGACCTCCACGGCCCTGCTCAACGACCGGGGCTGCGTCCGCGAGGCGCTGGCCCCGGGCGCCCCGGACTACGCCGGCGTCACCCAGGCCGAAGCCGCCGAGGCGTTCCTGCGCGCGCACCGCACGCAGGTCGTGCTGGTGAGCGTGGTGGTGGGCGGTAACGACGTGAAGCCGTGCCTGCTGACCGCGCAGGGGACGGTGCGCCCGGACACGGTGCAGTGTGTCGCCGACGCGGCCGCCACCCTGCGGTCGAACCTGGCGCGGCTGCTGGCGGGTGTCCGGTCCGCGGTGGGGGCGGACGTCCGGGTGGTCGGCCTGACCTACCCCGACATCTTCCTCGGCGCCTGGGTCTCCGGCGGACCGGACGGTCACGAGATCGCGACCCGCTCGGTCGCGGTGTTCCGCGACGCGCTCAATCCGACGCTGCGGGCCGAGTACGTGCAGGCCGGTGCCTCGTTCGTGGACATCACGGCCGCGTCGGGGGCCTACGGGTCGATGGCCGACTCCACCGTGGTGCCGCCGTACGGGCCGGTGCCGGAGCCGGTCGCGCAGGTGTGTGCGTTGACCTTCTACTGCGAGTACGGCGATCCGCACCCCAAAACCCAGGGCTACACCCTGATCGCCGACCTGGTGCAGCGCACCCTGCCGGCGTCCTGACCGAGTGGAGCCGCGATCATGAGCCGGACGGACACCGGGGCCGACCCGGGGCAGCCGATGCGCGTCGTCATCGTCACGCCCGGGTATCTGCCCGACCAGGGCGGGGTGGAGACGCATACGACCCGGCTGGCCACCGAGCTCGCCGCGCTCGGGGTGAACGTGCGGGTGCTCACCGCGCGCCGGGGGATTCGGCGGCCGCGCACCGAGCAGCGGGACAGGGTACTGGTGCAGGTCTTCCCGGCCTGGCGGAGCACGGTGCTGTCGATCTCGCCCAGGCTCTTGTGGGCCGCCCTGCGCGCCTACCGGGACGCCGACGTCGTGCACGTGCACAGCTACCACGCCGCGTGCGGCTTCGCCGCGCTCACCGGGTTGGTCGCGCCCGTGGTCCTCACCCCGCACTACCACGGTGGCGGGCACAGCCGGCTGGCCGTCGCACTGCACCGCGGGTACCGGTTCGTCGGTCGGGCGCTGTTCCGCTGCGCCGACGCGGTGGTGTGCGTGTCCCGGTCCGAGCGGGACGCCGTCGTGGCGGACTTCCCGTCCACCGCTGGACGTACCCACGTGGTGCCCAACGGCGTCGACACGCGGGCCATCCGTGCCGCCGAGCCGTACGCCGGGGAGCCGCCGACCGTGCTGAGCCTCGGCCGGCTGGAGCCGTACAAGGGGGTGGCCGGGCTGCTGCGGGCCGGCCCCGCCCTGCCGCCGGACACCCAGCTGGTGGTGATCGGAGAAGGATCCCAGCGCGAGGAGCTCGAGAAGCTCGCGGTCGAGCTCGGCATGGCGGACCGCGTCCGGTTCCTCGGAGTGGTCGGATCCGACGAGCTGAACCGGTGGCTGCGCACGGCCGGCGTGCTCGTGTCGCTGTCCGAGCACGAGGCGTTCGGGATGGCACCCGTCGAGGCGGCCTGCGCGGGCGCCCGGGTCGTCCTGAGCGACATCCCGGCCCACCGCGAGATCGTCGCCGACTACCTGGGCGACGCCGCCCGGCTGGTGGCACCCGAACCGGACGTCGTCGCCTCGGCCGTCGCCGGGCAGCTCGCCTTGACCGCGCGGGCGGAGGTCGAGGTCCCCGACTGGCGGTGGATCGCCGGCCGGACCGTGGAGGTGTACCGCGCCGTCCGCGCCGGCCAGGCGTCCCACAACCGAGGGGAACCATCTCCATGAGCACCACACGAGCGCCCGAACAGCACGCCACCGGCCGGCCGCGCGGGCGGCGCATCGCACTGATCGATCGTCCCTGGATCGGCTACCGGTCGGTCATGCTGGCCACGCCGTTGGCCCTCAGCACGCCGGAGGAGATCCGTGGCGTGCTGGCCGACTACAGCAGCGATCACCCGACCGCGCCATTGGCCGGGCGCATCGACGAGCAGGCCGGCCGCTGGGTGCCGGTGCCGCGCTCGGAGCGCGACGCCCACCTGGATCGGGTGCTGATCAGGTCGGGCGACCTGGAACCCGACGGCATCGAGGCGCACGTCGCGGCGCACGTCGCCGCCGCGGCCGCCGACCTGCCGTTCGTCGTCGTGGTGGGCACCCGGTCGATCTGTGTGTACATGAGCCATGCCGTGGGTGACGCCACCGTGCTGTCGCGGCTGATGCTCGCGCTGGCCCGGGCGGACCGCCGGGGCCTGGAGGCGATCGGTTCGAGGGCCGGCACCGCGACGCCGCTGCGCGCGCTGGTCCGACAGCTCCGGCCGCACTACCGGCAGTGGCTCGAACAACTGCGTCACCCGGTGGGGCCGCCCGCGCTGGACACCCCGATCCCGGTGGGACCGCCCGCGGTGGACACGCCGACTCCTACCGAGCCCGCCACGCCGCCGCGACCGACCTTCGCCGGGTCGGTGCTCGGCGGCCCCGCGCTGCGCGAGCTCACCCGGTGGCGCAACGCGAACGCGCCGGGGGTATCCCTGACGTCGGTGCTGACCTCGGCCACCTACCGGGCCCTCACCGAGCAGGGCCTCAACATCCACGGCGGGGGCTGCTACACGCTGGTCGACATCCGGTCCCAGCTGCCCAGGACCGACGAGCTGCCCTACGGGAACCTGGCCAAGAGCCTCTACCTCGCCGCCGATCTGACCGACCCGAAGGCCGTCGCGGTCGCGCTGCGCGAAGCGATGGACTCCGCGCGGGCGATCCCGGCGATCGTCGTCGCCACCGCCACCAGCCCACTGCGGGGACCGGCGCGGCCACAGCCGCACCCACCCGGCGCGCCCCTCATGTTCACCATGAACTCGATGCCGACCCTGCCGGGGTTGTCGGACCTGCCGTGGGCAGACGACGCCGCGGGCAGGCGGTTCTACGGCGTCGGGATGTCCGCCGGCCCCGGCGGGATCACCGTGTTCGCCCTGCGGATGCGCGACCACATGCAGCTCACGGCCAGCTTCGACGAGACGACGGCCGCCCCGGATGCTGTTCGACGCGCACTGGAGGCGCTGGCTGACCCCGCGTCGCTGATGGGGCGGCGACTCGGTTCGGCTTGACCGGGGCGTCATCACGCCGCCACACAAGATGTCCGGCGGCGTAACTTATGTGATTGACGATGCCGAAAGCGACGGAATCATGTCCATGATTACCGTTCAGATGGCGCCGAGATTTCTCGTGTGTTACGCCACCGTGCCGTCTTCCCCAAGAACAATGAGATTTGAGTCACGAAGGTTTACACGGCAGCCGCAGGAACTGTGATGCCGTTCACACGATTGGGTCGCCCTGAGGTGCAACACTAAGTCGCTTCACAGCGAAGACATATCTAGTGGTACCCAATGGAGTGGATCACGTCCCCAATCGGGGGAACACCACAGCACTCTCCGTGAACAGCCTGGGCTCGATGCCTCGTCCGCGCGGGAGTGAAACAGAGGGGCTGCCATGACGAAAGTCGCGACCTTCACAAAGCTGTCCATTGTCATGCCGGTCTATAACGAGAGCCGCACGATTGTGTCCGCGATCGAGCGGGTCCTGGCCGTCGACTATCCGTGTCCAGTCGAACTCGTCGTGGTGGACGATGGCAGTCGCGATCGAACTCCGGAACTGTTGGCGGCGTACACCGAACACGGCCTCCGGCTTATCCGGCACTCCCGCAACCTGGGTAAGGGCGCGGCGGTCCGGACCGGCGTCGCCGAGGTCACCGGCACGCATCTGATCATTCTCGACGCGGATCTCGAGTACTCGCCGGCCGACATCCCGGCGATGCTGCGGCCGGTCCTGGAAGGCCGCACCGACCACGTCTTCGGGACCCGCGTGTTCGGCATGAACACCCGTTTTCAGTCGTTCCGGTTCGCCATGGGTGGGCGGCTGCTGACCTTGGCGGCGAACGTGCTCTACGACTCCTGCCTGACCGACATGCACAGCTGCCTGAAGTTGGTGCCGGTCGAGCAGTTCCGGTCGATGACCCTGGCGGAGAACGGGTTCGGGCTGGACACCGAGCTCACCGCTCGGCTGCTCCGAGTCGGGGTGCGGCCCTACGAGATCCCGGTCAGCTACGACGGGCGATCCTTCGAGCAGGGCAAGAAGATCAGCTGGCGGGACGGCGTGCGCTGCCTTTCGATCCTGGCCAAGGTGCGGACCACGCCGGCGCAGGAGCTGTGCGCCCGACCGAACACCGGCCGCGCCACGCCGCCGAACGGGGCGTCGGTCGGTGCCTGGCGGGTCTCCGCGCCGGTCGCGCGCGACGCTCCCCCGCCGGCGATCGAGGGCAATGACACCTCGGACCCGGCCGTAGCGCTCTGAGCTGGACGGGAGACTCATGACGGAGGAGCGGGATCCGACGCCGTCGGACTCGGCACGGGCGAGGAAGGTGTGGGTGGTCGGTCCCGGGTTCCGGTTCCTCAGCGGCCTGTCGGTGTACACCTGCCGGCTGGCCAACGCGCTGGCCGCCGAGCACGACGTGTCGGTGGTGTCCCTGCGCGGGCTGATCCCGGCGTGGCTGTACCCCGGCGGCGCCCGGACCGGCCAGGACCTCACCAGCCTGCGCTACGCGGACGACGTGCGGCTGGCCGGGGAGATCGACTGGTACTGGGGCGGCCAGCTGCGGCGGACCGTCGACCGGCTGCGGCGGGATCCCCCCGACGTGCTCGTGCTGCAGTGGTGGACCGCGGCCACCCTGCACACCTACCTCGCGCTCGCCCGGGCGGCCCGGCGGGCCGGGGTGCCGGTGGTGATCGAGTTCCACGAGATCCAGGACACCGGCGAGGCGTCCGTCCCGCTGGTCGCCCGCTACTGCCGCCGGCTGATGCCCGCGCTGCTGGCCCGCGCCTCGGGAGCGCTGGTGCACAACCGGCACGACCTGGGCCTGCTGCGGCGGACCTACGGCGACACGGTCGAGCGACTGGCCGTCGAGATCGCCCCGCACGGGCCGTACGACCACCTGCCAGCGGCCGGGTCGCACCCCGGGCGGGAACCTGGGACACCCGCCGAGCCGGACGACACCACCCGGTTGCTGTTCTTCGGACTCATCCGGCCCTACAAGGGACTCGAGGACCTGATCGAGGCGTTCAACTCGCTGACCCCGGAGCAGGCCCGCGCCTTCACCCTGACCGTCGTCGGCGAGACCTGGGAGGGCTGGACCCGCCCAGCCGAGCTGATCGCCACCAGCCCACACCCGGAGCGCATCACGTTCGTCAACCGCTACGTCAGCGACGCCGAGGCCGGCGGGTTCTTCGGCCGGGCCGACGCGCTGGTGCTGCCCTACCGGCGCGGGTCGGCCAGCGGGCCGTTGCAGATCGCCATGAGCGTCGGACTGCACGTGCTGCTCTACGAGGTCGGCGGCCTGGTCGAGGCGGTGGAGGACTACAAGGGCGCGGTGCTGGTGCCGCCCGGTGACGTGGCGGCGTTGCGCGCCGCGCTGCTGGAGCTGCCGCTGCGCCGCGCGCTGCGGTACCCGGACCCGCACTCCTGGGCCGCAACGGCCGCCGCGCTGACCCGACTCACCGAGACCGTGGCCGCGGCCCGATGAGTTCCACCGAGCTGCGCCCTGATCCGGTGGACCGGACAATGAGCCCGACGGCGGACATCGGGCCGGCCACGTCGAGGCGGCGGACCGACCTGGTGTCCAGGTTGACCGGCTGGCCCGCCCTGGTGGTGGCCGCCGCGGTCGGGATCTTCGTCATCGGGGTGTCCTACCGGCTCTCCGCGAGCGGCGCACCGGCCCAGCTCTACTACCTGACGTTCTGGGCGGGCGTGCTGCTCGCGCTGCTGCCGGGCGCATGGCTGGCGGTCACCGCAACCGATCGGCACCGACGCGGCTGGGCGTTGGCGCTGGTCGGGCTGATCACGTTCGTCCCGAAGTACCTGCGCAACCCGTTCGCGCCGAGCTACCACGACGAATACGCGCACTGGCACGAGGCCGTCCAGGTGCTCTCGCTTGGCCGGTTGTTCCAGGGCAACGCGCTGATCCCGATCGTGGAGTACTTTCCGGGCACCGCCGCGCTGACCGCGGCGGTGACCCGGCTGACCGGGCTGTCGCCGTGGTCCTCGGGCGAGCTGATCATCCTCGCCGCGCACCTGTTGGCGCTGTTCGGGGTTTTCGTACTGGCCGAGGTACACCTGAGGTCGGCCCGGGCCGGGGCCATCGCCGCGCTGATCTACGCGCTGAACCCCTCCGAGATGTACTTCGACACCCAGTACGCCTACGAGGGCATCGCGGTCGCGTTCTTCGTCTGGGTGCTGGCACTGGCCAGCCTCGCGGCCCGGGCCCGGGGGGCGCGGCGGTTCACGCTGACGGTCGCGGCGCTGCTCAGCGCCGGGGGCGCCGTGGTGACCCACCACCTGACCACGGTTTTCCTGCTCGGGGTGCTCTTCTTCGTGGCCTCGGTCGGCACCGCCGCGGCTTGGCGGCGGGCGCGGCGGGCGCGGGCGCACGTGTGCGACTCGTGCCGAGGGCCGCTGACGCCCGAGCCCGGTCCGGACCGGGGGGTGCTGATCTGGTGGGCCGTGCTCGGCGGCACCGCGGTGATGGCCGGGTGCTGGCTGGTGTTCGTGGCCTGGCCGACCGTCAGCTATCTCTCGCCGTACTTCGGCGGCTCGCTGCGCCAGCTTGCCGCCATGACGGCGAAGAGGTCCAGCACCGGGCGGGTGCTGCTGGCGGCCAGCGTCCAGCCGCTGTGGGAGCGGGCGATGACCGCGCTGGTCCCGCTGATCGCCGGGCTGTTCAGCCTCAAGGCACTGCTGATGGTCCGCCGGGAGCGCGGAGTCTGGTCCTTCGACACGCTGGCCCTGATGGCCTTCGGGCTGCTCTACTTCCCGTCGGTGCTGTTCCTGTTCGCACCGTCCGGCGCCGAGGGGGCCCGCCGGTCCTGGGCGTTCAGCTTCGTCGGTCTGGCGCTGATCGGGGCCTACCTGCTGCGGCGCTTCCCGGACTGGGGCCGGCCGAGGGTGCCGGCGCGCTGGCGGACGCCGATCGGGCTGGTCGTGCTGACCGTGCTGCTCATCGGCGGCGTCGGTGGAGGTCTGAACGACCCGTACCGGTTCCCCGGCCCGTTCCGCTGGGGCACCGACACGAACTCGGCCAGCGCCGAGGCGCGCACGGTCGGCCAGCAGCTGGCCGCCGAGGCGGGTCCGGTCCGGGTGGTCGCCGACCAGTACACCGCACTGCAGCTCATCGCCTACGCCGACCTCGACGTCGCCGCGCCGTCACCGGGCTTCCCGGCCTGGGCGCTCGTGCAGTCCGGCGACGACCCGAGCCGTGAGCTGGCCGGCATGCTCTACGGCTCCCGGTTCAACTACCTGGTGGTGGACGTGCGGATGGCCGAGCAACCCGCCTTCAACGGGACCAACTACGGGTCCGGCGACCCGCTGGCCGGACGGGTGACACCGATGGACTACCTGGACCGGCTGGACCACGTGCCGTGGGCCAGCCGCATCATCAGTACGCAGCACCTGCGGGTCTACCGGCTGAACCTGCCGCTGCTCGGCCAGCAGCCGCGGAGCGGGCTGTGAGTACCGCCGGCGCGAAACTGACCGGGCGCACCGTCGATCCGGGCCACCTCACGCTCGGCCTGGTGGGGCTCGTCGGGCTGGCCGTCGCGCTGACCGTGGCACCCACGCCGGTGCCGATCCGGGCGCTGTTCGTGCTGCCGATGCTGGTGCTGGTCGCCGGCGGTTCGGCCGCCGCTCTGGTGCTCGGCCGGCGGAGCGGGAACGCCGCCGACGGCGAGCCACCGGACGCGCTGTTGCGCCCGGTGTTGACGGTGCTGTTCGGTCTGCTGGTCCCGCTGGGGTCAACGTTGCTGCTCGCGGTGCCGAGGGTGCCACTCAGTACGCGGGCCATCGCGCTCAGCACCGCGGCGGTCACCTTGGTGTTGCTGCTCGCCGCCCGCGGCCGCACCGTGCTCCCCCGGCGGGGCAGTGCCGGCGAGCGGGTTCGGCTGCCCAGCCGATCCAGCGTGCGGGCCGTTCTCGGGGTGACCGCGGCGGTGCTGTTGCTGGCGGCGGCGCTGGCCGGGGCCATCGTGATCCAGCCGAAGACCGTCGACCGCTACGCCCAGCTCAGCCTCGACAACCCCGCGGTGGTGCGCGGCGAGCCGCTGACCGCGTCCGCCGGGACGCGGGTGGTGCTGCGGTGGACGCTGCGGAGCTACGGCTACCCGCTGACCAGGGCAGAGCCCAGGGCCGACGTCACGGTCGGCGGGGTTGCCGCGGTGGCGGTGATCGTGCGTCAGTCGCCCCCGGTGCCCGCCGACACCGCCGGCATCGGATCGGTGAGCAGGCTGGACGGCACCGTCGAATTCGTCGCGCCGAACAACGAGGGTCTGTACACCACCCAGATCGCGATCGCCCCGAGCGCGGCTCCGGCCACCGACCGGACCGAGCTCGTGGTGACCCTGCAGGTGACGCGTTGACCACCGGGAAGACCGCCCCGGCAGGTGCGCTGCCGGCCGATTCGGACCTGACCGGGGCGCGCCCGGTCGATGCCGGGAGCGCCGGTTCGCTGCCGGTCCGACTGCTGGCCCGGTTCGGCTCCGACGCGATGCTGCGCAACAGCCTGTTCATCATGGCCACCAGCGTGGTCACCTCGCTGCTGGGCTACGTGTTCTGGCTGATCGTCGCCCGCACGCAGCCCGCTTCGGTCAGTGGCGCCGGTGCGGCCGCGACCAGCGCGCTGCAGGCCGCCGCGCTGTTCGCCTGTGTGGGCGCGGCCGCCGCCATGATCGAATGGCTGCCGCGGAGCCGATCGGCGCTGGAGTGGCGGCGCAGGGTCACCGCCGGTGTGCTGGTCGCCGCCCTCGCCTCGGCCGTCGCCGGGGTGCTGGTCGTCGGGTTGCTCGGCCATCTGCTGCACACCCTGCCCGCGCTGGGCACGCTCGCCGGGGGCACGCTGTTCTGCCTCGGCACGGTGTTCTTCGCGGTCGGCACCGTGGTCGACTACGTCGCGGTGTCCGAACGCAGCGGTGGGCGGATGCTGGCCAGGAACGCGCTGTTCACGGCCGCTCGGATCCCGCTGGTGCTGCTGCCGTGGCTGCTGCCCGGCACTACCGACCAGATCCTCACCTCCTGGGCGGTCGCCGGGGGCGTGGCGTTGCTGGTCGGGCTCGCCGGTTTCCGGGGCAGCACGCACGGGCACAGCATGCGACCCGCGTTCGGCGGCCTGGCCGCCCACGTACGGGAGATGATGGGGTCGCTGATCGGGCAGCACTTCATCACGATCGCCGCAATGCTGGCGTCGTACCTGTTGCCGATCATGGTGGTGGCGCGGGTCTCGGCGGCCGCAAACGCCTACTTCTACGCGACCTGGATGCTCGGCGCGGTCTTCTTCATGATCAGCCCGGCGGTGTCGACGTCGCTGTTCGCCGAGGCGGCCGGCAACGCGGGCCAGATCCGTGCGCTGGCCCGACGCTGCGCGCTGATCATCGCCGCGCTGCTGGTGGTACCGATGGCGGTGTACCTGGCCGGTGGCGGTCTGCTGCTCGAACTGTTCGGGCCGGCCTACCCGCACGAGGGTCGGCTGCTGCTGGTGCTGCTGACGGTGTCGGCCGTGCCGGACGCCGTCACCAACATCGCGGTGGCCATGTTGCGCGCGACGAATCGGCTGCGCACCGCCCTGTGGCTGAACACCGCCATGCTCGTGGTGAGCCTGGTGCTGTCATGGTTGCTGCTGCCCGGGATGGGGATCGTCGGGGTCGGCGTCGGCTGGCTCGTCGCGCAGACCGCCGGCGCGCTGTGGGCGCTGGCCCGCTGGCGCCAGCTCGGCACCCCGCCAACCCCGACACCGCCGACAGCGCCGACAGCGCCGACAGCGCCGACAGGATGAGAATCCTGCAGGTCAGCGACAGCTACCCGCCGGCTACCGGCGGCCTGGAGCGGACCGTCCAGCTGCTGGCCCGCGAGCTCGCCCACCGCGACCACCGGGTGGATGTCGCGACACTCAGCTATCCGGATACTCCCGCCCAGGAGAGCGAAGGACCGGTCACGGTGCACCGGCTGGACGGCTGGAGCCGGCACCTGCGGCGGCTTTCCGCCGACCCCGGGCACCACTTCCACCCCACCGCCCCGGACCCATTGCTGGTCCGGCGCCTGCAGGCCCTCGTCGACGAGCTCCACCCCGAGGTGGTGCATGCGCACGGCTGGATCCTGCATTCCTGCCTCGGGCTGCGGCTGCCCCCGGGCTCGGCACTGGTGGTCACGCTGCACGACTACAGCCTGGTGTGCGCGAAGAAGACCATGATCCGCCACGGCGAGCTGGACCGTCGGTGCCCCGGCCGCTCGCTGCGCGGCTGCCTGTCCTGCGCGAGCGGGTACTACGGCCCGGTCAAGGGCGTGCCGCTGGTGCTGGGGCTCGCGCAGGCGCACCACCGACTCGACCGGGTCGCGCTGTTCCTGCCGATCAGTAGCGCGGTGGCGCGGGCCTGCCTGCAGGGGGTGAGCCCGGATCGGGTCGCCGTGGTTCCCTCGTTCGTCTCGGACGACGTGGCGGCGGGTGCGCGGGCCGGTCCGCGCCCGGACTTCCTGCCCGACGGGGAGTTCGTGCTGTTCGTCGGCGCGCTGGGCGAGCACAAGGGAGTCGGGCTGCTCGCCGAGGCACACCGTCGGATGACCACCTCGGCGCCGCTGGTCGTGATCGGCGCGCGGCGCGCGGACAGCCCCGCGCTGTACGGCGACCCTCGGCATCCACTGGTGCTGCGCGACGGGGTCCCGCACCGGGAGATCATGGCGGCGTTCGCGGCGGCGGCGGTCGTCGCGGTGCCCTCGCGCTGGCCCGAGCCGCAGGGCCTGGTTGCCGTCGAGGCGATGGCCTCCGGGGTGCCGGTGGTGGCCTCCGAGGTCGGCGGGTTGGCCGAGCTGGTGCTGCCGGGTGAGACCGGTCTGCTGGTCCGGCCCGGCGACGCGGGTGCGCTGGCCGGCGCGCTCGACCAGCTACTCGGCGACCCCGCGTTGCGGTCCCGGATGGGTACCGCGGCGAAGGCGCGCGCTGTCGACTTCACCGCGGCGTCCATCGTTCCCCGGGTGATCGAGGCCTACCACCGCGCGCGGGTCACGACGGCGGCGTAGCGGCCGCCTTCCACCCGGAACGCTGCACCAGATCCGCCGCGTAGGAACCGAACCAGACCCCGGAGGCCGGCTCGCTCCGGTTGCACTCGCCGTCGGACTGACCAGGGTTCTTGATCCAGAGATACGCGTCGGCGTGCGCCCCGGCGGTCTTGGTGGTCGGGGCCGAGCCCAGCATCCGGCCCGGCGGGTTGCACCAGCTCAGCGTCCCATCGGGGGGAGGACCGGCGCCGTTGCGCGAGGTGTCCAGGACGTAGTGCGCGCCACCGAGCAGCGACGACACGCCTTCGCCGTAGGCGATCTCCTCCGATGTGCTGTAGAAGTTGGAGACGTTGAGGCTGAACCCTCGAGCCTGCGCAACGCCCACCTGGCGGAGCCGGTCGGCGAGGTCGGCCGGGCTGCGCCAGCGCGAGTGGCCGGCGTCGATGTACACCACCGTCGACGCGTCCGAGCTGAGCTGGGACACCGCGTCGGCCAGCGCGGCGAAGCGGGCGGTGCGCCCGCCCGGGCCGGTGCAGTCAGCGGCCGGCAGGGCGTCCGGCTCCACGATCACGGTGGCCGGCCGACCGCCGATACCGGCCTTGACCTGGCGGATCCAGGCGCCGTACGCGGTGGCGTTCGGCAGACCGCCGGAGGAGAAGCCGCCGCAGTCCCGCTGCGGGATCGCGTAGACCACCAGCACCGGCATGGCACCGGCCGCCGCCGCTGGGCCCACGTACGCGGACACCGCGCCGGCTACCTCGGCGGTGGGCGTCGAGTCGGTGAACCAACGTGCCTGCGGGGTACTGGCCAGCGGCCCGGTGATCGAGGCGCTGGCCGGGTCGGTGGACAGCGCGCGACGGGCCCCACTGTCCGGGTCGACGTAGAGCGGGCGAGCGGCCAACGGGTTGACGTCGGACTGCGCGGTCACCTCGACCGGGTCGGCCGAGGTCTGGGTGGCAGAGAGGCCGAACGACATGCCGACGGCCAACAGCACGCAGCTGAAGATCATCGGCACGCGGCGCACGGGCGGTCTCTCCTGTCGGTACCTGACTGGACAATCCGGAGCGGACACCGCCCTGTGCTGGCCGCCGGCCGAGGCACGCCCGGCTACCCCGAATCATGCCCTGGGATCACTGAACTGGCTACCCGATGGTGTCCTCAGCCACCTCGTCGGCGAGCACGTCGTCGATCAGCGACTCCAACGCGGACAGCGTCCGGTGTGGGCCGTCGGTGCGCAGCACGACCACGCCGTCGTCCTCGGCGCCCGACGCGGCCAGCCCCGCGCTGATGTCGTGCGCGGCGCGCAGCGCGGTCTTGCCGAACCGGTCGGTGGCCAGGTGCTTCGCCGGGATCGGCTGCTCGTCGGGCACGTGCCGACCTCCCTGCTTCTTGTTGTGAGCGAAACTTGTGCGTCGCGCGTTGTGACCAGTCAGTTACTATTATCGCTCGAACGTATCCGCCCCCGTGGTACCCGATCGGTACGAGGAGGCAGCCGATGAGCAGTGTGGTTCTCGCGCACTGGCGGTGCGTGCCCTGCGAGGTGGAGGGCCGCGATCTTGCGGCCGAGCCAACCTGTTGGAACTGCGGCGGCGCGGTCACCGTGACCGCGCGGCCCACCGTGCCGGTACGCCCCGGCGCCGACACGGAGTAGCTCCCGCGCCGGCGTCGGAGTTTCGGCCCCGGTGACCGTTGCGACCCCAGCCGCATTGGTCACGAGGTCACTGCACACTGCCCCCTATCTGCCCGCACCGGCCCGGCGGAGGAGGGCTTGACATCGAAGTCGAAGATCGCCGTCGGCAGGTAGAGCGAACAGCACGCGTTCGGGATGTCGACCACGCCGCTGATCCGGCCTTCCAGCGGTGCCGAACCGAGCAGCAGGTACGCCTGCTCGCCGGAGTAGCCGAACTTCTTGAGGTACTCCACCGCGTTCAGGCAGGCGCGCCGGTAGGCGACCGTCGCGTCCAGGTAGTAGTTGGTGTCGGTGTCGTGGTCCACCGAGACCCCGATGAAGGTGAGGAACTCGGAGTACCGGGGCTCGACGTTGCCCGGCATGAAGATCGGGTTGGTGGTCACCCCGTAGGTTTCCATCCCGCCCTTGATCAGGTCGACGTGGAAGTCGATGAAGCCTCCCATCTCGATCGCCCCGCAGAACGTGATCTCGCCGTCCCCCTGGCTGAAGTGCAGGTCGCCGCCGGACAGCTTGGCGCCCGGCACGTGCACGGGGTAGAAGACCCGCGATCCCCGGGTGAAGTTCTTGATGTCGTGGTTACCGCCGTTCTCCCTGGCCGGGACGGTGCGCGCACCGTCCCGCGCGATTGCCTGAGCCACACCTCCGGTCGCCGTGCCGCCCAGGCTGTTGGCCTCGAGCGGTGGCAGCGCCAGCGGCGGCACCCGGTCCGGGTCGGTGTCGATGAGGGCCCGCTCGCGACGGTTCCACCGGGCAAGTAGGTCGGCCGAGGGCGCGGTGCCGAACAGGCCCGGGTGGGTGATACCGGTGTAGCGGATCCCGGGCAGGTGCCGGGAAGTGGCGACCTGGCCCTGGAAATCCCAGATTGCCTTGTACGAGTTCGGGAAGTAGTCGGTCAGGAAACCGCCGCCGTTGTTCCGGGCGAAGACCCCGGTGTATCCCCAACCCTGCCCGGGCGCGTCCCCAAACTCCTGCGGGGCCTGCACCGGACCGAGGTCCAGGATGTCCACCACGAGCAGGTCGCCCGGCTCGGCGCCCTCGACGCCGATCGGACCACTGAGCATGTGGCAGCGGGTGAGATCGACATCGCGGACGTCGTTGGCGGAGTCGTTGTTCCCGATCTGCGCGTCCGTCCATTCCCGGCACTCCACCCGGAAGCTCGAACCCGGGCGGACCATCACCGCGAACGGGACATCCGGGTGCCAGCGGTTGTGGCCGGGCACCGCTTGGTCGTGCATCGACTTCGCCTGGTCGACGCTGAACACCACCTCAGGCATAGTTCTTCACCCTTTCTCCTCAGCCGGCTGGCGCCGGTAGATCAGGACGAGCGGTACGGGTCGGGGTGCCGCCACGGGGCTCGTGGTGGCGAGTCACCGGCACCAGTGCGGTGAACACCACGATGCCGAACGCGGCCAGTGCCACCGCGTAGGTCCCCGGTGCCTGCCACAGGCCGGTGAGCAGCAGGAATGCCGGGATCGCGGCGGTCACCCAGCCTTCGATGGCGGTGACCCAGCCGGTGTAGCGGGTCAGTCCTTCGTGCTTGAGCCCGAGCAGCACGAAGAACAGTCCCCACAGGAAGGACCAGAAGAGCCAGATCACCCCGAACGCCGGGTCGCCGACCAGGGCGAAGTTGACCCAGGAGTAGCCCAGCGCCGCGATGGCCACGAACAGCGAGTAGTAGCCCACCCCGGTGGTGTCCATCCCGGTCAGCAACCCGATCCCGACGTACAGGTAGGTGAATCCGAACAGGTACAGGCCAGAGGCAGCGAGGATCTGCGCGGGATTCCCGTTCGCGGTGAAGATCAGGTACGTAGGGGCGATCACCTGGAACGCACCCACGAACAGGTTCAGCGGGGCGGCCGCCTTGGCCTCCACCAGGCCGAGCAGCATCAGCCCGTTGATGAACAGCACCACGCCTACGTAGAAGAGCCCAACAGTGCCCATCACATACAACCTCCTCCTCGCGTGCCTCGGCGCAAGGCCGTGTGCGGTCACGGACGAGGCAGCGAGTTCCATCTCGGGTCAGCGGGAGCAGCGCGCCGCGCCGAGGACGGAACGGCATCCGTCACGGTGGGCACGTCACGGCTCGCCTCCTCCCGCGACCGTGGTACACGCAGCGCGGGCGGGGTGCGGGTCAGCATCGGCGGGGTGTATCGGCGACGTCCAGGACGGCCGCACCGCGGACAGTCCTCGGTGCTTCGAGCCGTTCCGATCGACCGGCGGAGCTCCCAGGGTCCACACGCGGCGCACGTGTATGCGTAAATCGCCACAACTGTCACCCCGACACATCATTGTATCGACAGTCTCACGATAGTAGTGATGCGATGAGGTGGGCGATAGGGTCTAATCACCCTAGTTATCCGGCATCCGATTGTCCGGGCCCCGCTGCATCAATCAGCGTAATGCGCATCCGGCGTAAAATCGAATAGCGGCATTCCCTGGATCGGCCGACATCAATTTAGGCTAAAATTGCGACCGAGCGAGTGTGTCCGGTATCAGTTGGCGGCACCCGGTCCGGTGACGCCGGCGTTCTCCTGGAGGCAGGGCGCTCCTAAGCGTTGAGCCGGACGAATACGGCCGCCCCGACGAAGATCATCGCGGTCAGCGCGCTCATCGTGGCGATCACTACCGCGGGCCGGTTGTACCAGCGGGAGCGCGCTGGAAGCAGCTGTGTCTGCCCTGGGTCGATGCGCCCCTCCAGGTACTCGGCCCACGTTCCGAAGCCGATGAGGATCACCACCCCGAGAGCGAACAGACCCCCGTGATATTTCGCCAGCCAGCTGGTCGCCGATTGGAAGATCAGGAAAGCGCTGGAGATAAGGATAGCTATGAGTGACACGTGGAGGATCATTTTCGCGATGACGATAAATCCTCGCCGACTCGGTATCGACCCGTATTCGTCCTGGAGTCGTGCGGCGGAGGTGACAGCGCAGTCATGGGTACCCCTTGTGGCCGTCACGAAGCCACGCATCGGGTCGAACGCCAGACGCGAATTATCCACGTGATGGACGAACACCTGGGCGATGTTCGAGTCAGATTTCGGATAACTTCTGAGATAGTCGAGACCGGGCGCGTCGGTGGCGTGGGCCTGGCACCCGTCCGCCCAGATGACCGTCACCGAGGTCCGCTGAGGCGAATCGAGCGCAAGATCGATCAGCCTGAGCAGCTCCGCAGGTGTGAGCCGTTTCGGCGGGAGCTGCACACGCACCTGCGTGTTGCTCACTCGCGGACCCATGGTCACCCCCCAAACCGGGCGACTCGCACGCGCAGCGACCGAAGAAACGAGTGTTGGCCACCTGGCAACTCGTAGCCGCCGCCCAATGTAGCGAGCCAGCACGAGAGACACGAGGCGTTCATCCCGGATTCATTCCACGGGATCCGGCTCTGCTCCGACCAGCACCCGAAGGTGTTGGTCAGGGCCCGTGAGCGTTCCGCTCGCGCCGCGGTTACCGCTCCTCCGCCAGTTCACGATTCGCCCGTGTGCCGCGCAGCAAGCGGGCGGTCCACAAGCCGGACCAAAGGGGCAC
>Ga0137415_10002351_pt1 | contig 18853 bp, 18 predicted proteins | sample CZODoug3_1_1_16f_FD_183082 | JGI IMG/M metagenome (GOLD analysis project Ga0137415, IMG submission 183082) | Vadose zone soil fungal communities from Angelo Coast Range Reserve, California, USA - CZODoug3_1_1_16fungal (Hybrid Assembly) | ecosystem: Environmental > Terrestrial > Soil > Vadose...
AAGAAGGAAATCGTCCACCGCGACATCAAGCCCGACAACATCATGTTCGACGAGCACGGCCACGCCGTGGTCACCGACTTCGGCATCGCCAAGGCGGCGTCGGGCGGCAAGCTGACCGGGACGGGGATGTCGATCGGCACGCCGCATTACATGAGCCCCGAGCAGGCGAAGGCCCAGCCGCTCGACGGCCGCAGCGACATCTACTCGCTCGGCGTCGTTGCGTACCAGTGCCTGACCGGCAGCGTGCCGTACGACGGTGAGGATTCGTTCTCCATCGGCTACAAGCACATCATGGAGGAGATCCCGACCCCGCCGCTCGAGAATCCCGAGAAGCGGTCGTTGTTCGAGGTCATCCGCAAAATGATGGCGAAGACGCCGGCACAGCGCTTCCAGAACGCCGATGAGCTCGTCAGCGTACTCGAGGGCGGCCGCTCCGTCTCCTTCACGACCGACGCGACGATGGCCATCCCGGCCATGACGGGCGCCCGTCTCGCATCGGCGGCGACGACGCCCCTGCCGCGCGCCACGGGGGGGCGGCCTCCCGGAGCCGAGCCTGAACGCCGCTCGGTCGTTTCGGGACTGCTGTTGTGGCTGCTGATCGTTGGGACGGTGTTCGGCGGCGGCGGGTTCTACGCCTACAAAAAGGGGCTGATCTTCGCCAAGACACCCGGGGGGGGTGGCAGCGACTCGACCGCCGCGCGCGATACCACCGCGCGCGCGCACGACTCGGCAACGGCTGCCGGTGACACGACAAAGGGGGCCGCCGACAGCAGTGGAACCGCCCCTCCGCCACCGATCGGCCCCGGGTCACCGGGCCGCCTGGTGCTGCAGAACGTGCCGCAGGGCGCGCGCATCAGCATCGAGGGCCAGCAGGTCCGCGGCACACAACTCGACCTGCCTCCCGGAGTCCATCGCCTCACGGTCCGCGCCGCCGGATTCCAGACCTATGAGCGCCAGGTCATTATCACCGCCGGTGAGACGTTCAGCGTCAGGCTGGACATGCAGGCCAGCGACGACGGCAGTGGTCCGTGTGACCGCTTTGGGCCCGCCTACAATCAGGACAACCTCTGCTTCGACAGCCGGCCGGTGCCGCTTTCACCGACGCTCATCCCGGTGCCGCAGGATGCCACGGTCTTCCCGCGGGCGGCGATCCTGCTCGTCAGGGTATCGCGCGACGGGGCGACGATGGAAGCCCGCGTGTACGCCCCGTCGAACGTCGACACCTTCAACAACCAAGCGCTCGACATGGCGAAGAACCTGCGCTGGAACCCGGCTCAGAAAAACGGCGAGCCGACCGAAGCGTGGGTGCAGTGGCCGTTCCAACCCGTTCGCCAGTAATCCACAAAACGGCGTTCATCGCGCCGACTGCCGTGGTGCTCGGCGACGTGACGCTGGGCCCGCGCTCGAGCATCTGGTACCAGGCTGTGCTGCGCGGCGACATGGCGCCGATCGTGATCGGGGAGGCGACCAACATCCAGGACGCAACCATCGTGCACGTCGATGAAGGGAAGCCGGCGCTGATCGGTGCGCGGGTCGGCGTAGGGCATCGGGTCATCCTGCACGCCTGCGTCGTGGAGGACGACTGCCTCATCGGGATGGGGAGCATCCTGCTCAACGACGTGCGCATCGGGACGGGGAGCGTGGTCGCGGCAGGCGCGGTGGTGCCGGAGGGCATGCAGGTGCCGCCCGGTTCGCTCGTCATGGGCGTCCCTGCGCGTGTCGTGCGTCACGTCGATGACGTTCTGCGCGCGCGCATACGGGGAACGTGGGAGCACTACGTCGTGGAGGCCGAGCGGCATCGCAGCGGGGCCTTTCCGGTGCAGGGGACAAGTTTGTGATGTTGATAGTCGGAGTGTGAGACGCGTCAACGCGGGTCTTCAGTCTTGCCCGGGTCTCATGCCACGTCTACCTTGGGCCTCCACGTCCCGTTAACTTCCTCAATTCAACTCGATTCGCCGTGAGATTCGCATGACCGCATCTGACTCCCGTCTGAGCCTCGATCTGAACGCCAACGCGCTCACCGTACTCGAACGCCGGTATCTGGTGAAGGACGACCAGGGCAAGCCGGTGGAGCAAGCGGAGGACCTCTTCTGGCGGGTGGCACGCACCATTGCTGCCCCGGATCGGTCCTATGGAGCGTCGGCCAAGGCTGTGGAAAGCCTCGCCGAGACGTTTTTCGAGCTGATGGCGACGCGGGTGTGGATGCCGAACTCACCCACGCTGATGAACGCCGGCCGCCCCCTGGGACAGCTCTCCGCCTGCTTCGTGCTTCCGGTGGAGGACGCCCTCTCCAACGGTCGCTCGGGCATCTACGACACCCTGCGGGCGATGGCGCTGGTGCACCAGTCGGGCGGCGGGACCGGATTCTCGTTCTCCAGATTGCGCCCCAAGAACGACGTCGTCCGTTCGACGATGGGTGTAGCGTCCGGTCCCGTCTCCTTCATGAAGCTGTATGACGCCTCGACTGACGTGGTGAAGCAGGGGGGCACCCGGCGCGGCGCCAACATGGGCATCCTGCGCGTGGATCACCCCGACATCCTCGACTTCATCCACTGCAAGGACGACCTCACGCAGGTGACGAATTTCAACATCTCCGTGGCGGTCACCGATGCCTTCATGCTGGCGCTCGAGGCGGGGAACTCGTACGACCTGATCCACCCGCGCACCGGCAAGGTCGTGGGTCAGCTCGACGCCCGCGACGTGTTCAAGCAGATCGTGCACGGCGCCTGGAAGACGGGCGAGCCCGGTGTGTTCTACATCGATCACGCCAACCACTACAATCCGGTGCCGCAGCTCGGCAGCTACGAGGCGACGAACCCCTGCGGCGAGCAGCCGTTGCTCTCCTACGACGTCTGTAACCTCGGCTCGATCAACGTCGGGCTCTTCATCAAGAATGGCGACGTGGACTGGGACGGCCTGCGCACGACCGTCCACCTCTGCACGCACTTCCTCGACAACGTCATCGACGCCAACAAGTACCCGCTGCCCGAGATCGACGACCTCGCCAAGCGCATCCGCCGCATCGGCCTGGGGATCATGGGCTGGGCCGACCTGCTGATGCGCCTCGGCATTCCGTACGACTCCGACGCCGGTGTCGCGCTGGGCCGCAAGCTGATGGAGTTCATCGACGAAGAGTCGAAGGTTGCGTCCGAGAAGCTGGCGGAGCAGCGCGGCGTGTTCGCCGAGTGGGAGCGCTCGATCTGGGGACCGGACGAGACGTGCGCCCGCAACGCCCGCGGCGAGCGGATCCGCCCGCTGCGCAAGCTGCGGAACTGTAACCTGACCACCGTAGCCCCCACCGGCACGATCTCGATCATCGCCGGCTGCTCATCGGGGATCGAGCCGCTGTTCGCAGTCGCGTTCATGCGCAATCAGGCGGGCGTGCTCATGCCCGACGTGAACGAGGACTTCATCGCCATCGCCAAGCGCGAGGGGTGGTACTCCGACGACCTGGTGAAGCAGATCGCGGAGGCCGGTCACATCCACTTCGATGCGGTGCCGAAGAAGTGGCAGCGCGTCTTCGTGACGGCGCACGACGTGACGCCCGAATGGCACATCCGGATGCAGGCCGCGTTCCAGGACTTCACCGATTCGGCGATTTCCAAGACCTGCAACTTTGCCAACGACGCGACCGAGGAGGACGTCGATCAGATCTACCGCTACGCCTACGAGCTCGGCTGCAAGGGCGTGACGGTATACCGGGACGGCGCGCGCGAGAACCAGGTGCTGTCCACCGGTTCGACCGCGAAGAAGGTCGTCGAGGCAGGGAAGGACGCCTTGGCGGAGGCGCTCAGCCGCATCGCCGAGCTCGAGACCGAGCTGCATCTGACCAAGGAGCGGCTGCACGACGTCGAAGCCGAGAACCTGCAGCGCCGGGCGAAGCGCTCGCGGCCCGACCTGCTCAAGGGATCGACTCGACGCATCGAGTCGCCGCTCGGCACGATGTACGTGACGATCACCGAGGACGACAAGGGCCAGCCGTTCGAGGTCTTCATGTCGCTCGGCAAAGCGGGCGGTGCCCTGATGGCGGACGTCGAGGCGGTTGGGCGGCTCATCTCGCTCGCGTTGCGATCGGGCGTGCCGTTGCTCGAGATCTACCGCCAGCTCCGCGGCATCTCCTCCGACCGCGCGGTGGGCCTCGGCCCGAACAAAGTCATGTCCGTACCCGACGCGATCGGTATCGCGATCGAGAAGTGGATGCAGGACAAGCAGGGCGTACAACAGGACCTGCTGGACACCAGGTCGGCTGCGCCGGCGGCCACGGAAGTCGTGCGGGGCTCGGTGGGCGATGCGGCGCTGCGGGCGGCACGCGGGCCGGAGCAGGATTTCATCGGCGCATGCCCCGACTGCGGCTCGCAGCTGGCGTTCATCGAGGGATGTGCCAAATGTCACGTCTGCGGCTTCTCAGAGTGCGGATGAGGCCTGAGGCGACCCCGGGGCCTGTGACATCAGTCACGACGGCCTTTTGCCTGGCAGGGTAGTCTAATGGCCATGGAAAGCACCAACCGGATGGTCACTCCCACGCGTCTGCAGGTGAAAGGTTGGGCGCGCGTCGGCCCGGCCGGCGCGCACACGCTGCGACGCGGCGCGTGGTACCCTGTGGTCCGTATCTCCTCGAGCAACATCGTCGTCCTCGACGTGAACCGGCACAACGTGCCGGTGGACCGTCGCTTCCTGGAGATTCGCTACCATCCGCCGGAGCGGTGGACCATCGTCCGCTGCGAGCCGCGCGTGATCGAACGGCTCGGCCGGATCTTCCCGCTGACGTACGCCGTCTGCCCGGCCTGCCGGCATCGCCAGGGGATCGAAGCGAGGACCAACGAGATGGAATGCGATCGCTGCCACAAGGCGGCGGCGATGGCATGGGACGAGTTGTCCTAGAGAATTGCGACCTGGTCGCCGAGGGAGACGGTCCCCGTCCCTTCACCGACGCAGTAGAAGCCCCGCATTCCCCCATCCAAAAACTGCAGATGCTTCTTGAGCTCCTCCGGCTCGACCTGCTTGCCGAGCGCCCATCCGGTAAATGGCCGGCACGGGTGCGCCACCTCAAGGATTTTCAGCCGGATTCGTTCGCTGCCGTCCGGCGCCAGGATCGCAACCCCGCCGGCGAGCTCGTCATACGCAAACCGCCGGTCGGTCGTCGCGATGATGTTCTCCCCCGCGCATCCCACCTCGAGCTTGTCGCCGAAATGTTGCCGCATCGCGTCGTAGTGCGACGTAAAGCCGAGCGAGATGCCGTGCAGCCCGTCCTCGTTTTTGGTATGCGGATGGGCGCGGTGGTGCACGTCGACGATCCACGTGCCCGCTTCATCGGGGCTCGCGCCCAGCGCGCCTTCCGGGGTGACGTTGAGCGCCGGGACGGAGAGCAGGGGAGCGGGATCGTAGACCCGCGTGGGCTTGTCGCCGCGCTTGAGTGAGCCGCGTTGGATCTGCAGCCGGGTGACCATTCCGATCGTGCGCATAACGCAATTTAGCGGGGTGTGCTACATTCAGCGCGCCTATGGTTCCCCCCTCGCCCAACCGACCACGTGGATGGGCCCGCTGCCTCGATAACGTCGCCGACATATTGCGGCGCGGCGCATGGTACCCGATCGTTGACGAAACCACCGACGGAAAAGTCGTGCTCGAGGTCCGGAAAAAACCGGTGCGGATCAGCCGCATCGACGTCGCCGTCCGCGACACGCCACCGGACCAGTGGAGCATCGTGACGCGCACCGGCCTGCTCCGCCCCACCCTGGGCGGCAGGGAAGGGGAGGAGGTCACGACGACGTACGCCGTCTGTCCGCATTGCCAGGAGCGGCAGGATCTCAAGGGCAAACCGGACACGCTGAAATGCGGCCGCTGCAGAAAAGAGTCGAAGGTCGACTGGTCGGAAACCTGCTGAACCCCCCGCGCTTGCGAAGCTGAAATGTATTTAGTATGTTAACTATCAACATGTTAACTACATGCCCGATCGCTCAGAGCTAGCCCTCCAGCTCACCGACGCCGTCGCGTCGGCCTACCAGGCGATCGAGCGGGCCGGCAATCGTGCGTACAAGAGCTTCGGCCTGTCGCAGCGCGCCCACGCAGCCATGGCGGCCATCGATCTGGGCGGGCCCGACGGCGCCCGGCCCAGCGACGTCGCCAGCGAGCTGGGCGTGTCCCGCGCCGCGGCCACGACGTTCATCCAGCGCCTGGAAGCCAAAGGCCTGGTCGAGACCACCACAGACCCCGACGACGACCGCGGCGTACGCGTGACCCTCACGCGCCACGGCCTGGAGGTGTTGCTGCGGGTGGGGCAGTTGGAGCGACGCCTGGCGGCGCGCACGATCGAGGGGATGCCGGCCTCCGCCATGGCGCGGGCCATCGACGTGCTGCAGGAGCTGCGGCAGCGGCTCGAACAGAAGTCGCTCGAGGTCGTCCGCTGAGCGCCCATACAGATGTGCGAATCTTTATGCAGGCGTCGGCCAGCGGCCGTCGGCCTACTGTCACTTCAGGTAGCACTTCAAGCGCTCGTATTAGGCATAGTCTTTTCAACATATTGTTGCGACGCGCTCGTCTGCTGGTGTCGCTTGTTGCCGTGCTCACGGGCTCCGTTGCAACCTGCCCACTTTTCCACATCTCCAACCCTGCGTGCATTTGTGGATAACCGTTCGAACGGCGTCCCCCAGATCCGGCGCACCAAGATCGTCGCGACCCTCGGACCGGCCACCGGCAATGAGGCGACGATCAGTGCCCTCCTCCAGGCCGGTGCCAATGTCGTACGCATCAACGCGTCCCACGGGACTGCTGAGATCCGTGCCGGGTGGATCGCAGCGGCACGGAAGGTCGCCGACAAGGCGGGGATGCCCGTCGCCGTGCTGCTCGATCTCCAGGGTCCTCGCATCCGGGTGGGCAATCTCCCCGCGCCGCGCGAGCTGAAGCCGGGACAAGAGGTCGTGTTTGCGCCGGAGGACGACGCGCGGGGTGATGAGCTGCCGACTACCTACGACCGTCTCGCCCACGACGCGCGCGTGGGCTCGCGCATTCTGCTGAACGACGGGTTGCTGTCGGTCGAGGTGACGGCGGTAGACCCCCCGCGCGTGCGCGGCCGCGTGATCGACGGGGGCATTCTGACCGCGCACAAGGGAATGAACCTTCCGGGCGTGCAGGTATCGGCGCCGGCGCTCACCGAGAAGGATCGCGAGGACGTTCAGGATGCGGTGAAGATCGGCGTCGACTACCTGGCACTGTCGTTCGTGCGGCGTCCGGAGGACATCGAAGAGCTGCGCAAGCTCGTCCCCGGCACGACCAAGCTCGTCGCCAAGATCGAGAAGGCGACCGCGCTCGATAATCTCGAAAAAATCGTCGCGGTGTCCGACGCTGTGATGGTCGCGCGCGGCGATCTCGGCGTGGAGCTGCCGTTCGAGCAGGTGCCGCTGGTCCAGAAGCGGCTCATCAGCGAAGCGAACCATCAGGGCAAGCCGGTGATCACGGCGACGCAGATGCTCGAGTCGATGATCCACCACCCCCGGCCGACGCGCGCCGAAGCGTCCGACGTCGCCAACGCGATTCTCGACGGCACGGACGCGGTGATGCTGTCGGCGGAGACCGCCGTCGGCCAGTACCCGGTGGAAGCGGTGCGCGCGATGGACCGGATCATCCGCGAAATGGAGCGCCACCCGCTGCGCCATCGGGAAGAGCGGCGCCGGGAGAGCGAAAGCGTGCACACCGAAGACGCGATCGCGTGGGGGACGTACGCCGTGGCGCGCATGCTCAAGACGCCGCTGATCGTGACGCTCACCAAGGGCGGATTCACTGCCCGCAAGGTCGCGGCGCTGCGGCCTCCGGTCCCGATTCTCGCCGTCACCACCGAGGGCGCCACCTACCGCCAGCTCGCCCTCGTGTGGGGCATCATTCCGGTGCTCGTGAATCAGGTGCCCGGCTACGATGCGATGCTGACGGTCGTGCGCGATCTCATTCTCAAACGCGAGTACGCGAAGTCCGGCGACTGTATCGTGATGACGGCGGGCGTCCCATGGGACGTCTCGGGCAGCACGAACCTCATCAAGGTCGAGGTAGTGTGACGTGCGACTGACCTTGCTCGGCACCGGCACGTCGTTCGGGGTGCCGCAGATCGGTTGTCGCTGTCCCACCTGTACATCCGCTGACCCGCGCGACCGGCGCACCCGCACCGGCGCATTGATCGACACCCAGGGCAAACGACTGCTGATCGACACGCCGCCCGAGCTGCGGCTGCAGCTCGTCGCCGCCGGCGTCGACCATATCGATGCCATCCTGTTCACGCACGCCCACGCCGATCACGTGCACGGCATCGACGACCTGCGGGCGCTCTCCGTGCGCCAGGGCGCGATGTTGCCGGCGTACGGCTCGCGCGCGACGATGGCGGAGCTGGTCGCGAAATTCCCGTACATCTTCGATCCCTCGATCGTCGTGCACGCGATGACGAGCAAGCCGGAGCTCGCGGCGCATGTGCTCGAGCCCGGGGTGCGCACGGCCGTCGCCGGCGTCCCGGTGCTCGCGCTGCCGCTGCCACACGGCGAGCAGGTGGTCTTTGGATACCGTGTCGGTGGAATTGCCTATCTGACCGACGTAAAGGTGATCCCGGATAGCGTGATGGAGGCGCTGCAGGGTCTGGAGGTTCTGGTCCTGAATGCATTGTTATCCCGTCCCCATCCGCTGCACTTGTCGATCCCGGAAGCCGTAGCGACCGCGCAGCGTGTGGGTGCGCGGCGCACGTTCTTCACGCATCTCACGCACGAATTCACGCACGCGGCGCTCGCCGCGCAGCTCCCGGCAGGCATCGCGCCCGCGTACGACGGGCTGGTTATCGACGTAGCCGGGGCATAAATTCCGCCGCGAGGAGGCGGTTCGCTCATGCTCAAGGAAAGCGCCAAGATCGACGCGCTGGTGCGCCAGGCTGTCTTCGGAAGCGAAGACGAGAAAGCGCACGCGCGCTGGATGATTTGGGAGATGGGGCAACAGGCCGGGGTGCGGCCCGCCTCGATCCACGACCTGTACCTGGCGCGGGGCCGCGGCGAGGTGCCGCCGTTCACGACGCCGGCGATGAACGTGCGGATTCTCTCGTACGACGCGGGCCGCGCGATCTTCCGCGCGGCGAAGCAGCTCGACGCCGGCGCGATCATCTGCGAGATCGCCCGCAGCGAGATCGCGTACACCGACCAGCGGCCGGCCGAATACGTCGCCGTGATGACCGCCGCCGCGCTGCGCGAGGGCTTCACGGGGCCGCTGTTCATTCAGGGTGATCACGTCCAGGTCAACGCGAAGAAATACGCCGCCGATCCCGCTGCCGAGCTGAAGGCGCTCAAGGCATTGATCGAGGAAGAGCTGCATGCCGGCTTCTACAACATCGACGTCGACACCTCGACGCTGGTCGATCTCTCCAAGCCCAATCTCGACGAGCAGCAGCGCACCAACTACGAGCGCGCCGCCGAGCTGACGCAATTCATTCGCGACCGCGAGCCGGACGATGTGACGGTCTCCGTCGGCGCCGAGATCGGCGAAGTCGGCGGCAAGAACAGCGACGTGCACGAGCTCGACGCGTTCATGGAAGGGTATAACCGAACGCTGAAGCGGCTGGGCACATACGCGGGCATTTCCAAGATCTCGGTGCAGACGGGCACGAGCCATGGCGGCGTCGTGTTGCCGGACGGGTCGATTGCGAAAGTGCAGATCGATCTCGACGCGCTGAAGGCGCTGTCACAGGCCGCGCGCAAGAAATACGGACTCGGCGGCGCGGTGCAGCACGGCGCGTCGACATTGCCGCCGGAGGCGTTCTCGAAATTCCCCGAGTGCGAAGCGGTCGAGATCCACCTGGCGACGAACTTCCAGACGATCGTCATGGATCATCCCGCGCTGCCCAGGGACCTGCGCCGTGAAGTGAACGAGTGGGTCAAGCGCGAGGCGAAGGACGAATGGAAGAAGGGCGACACCGAGGAGCAGTTCATCTATAAGAGCCGCAAGAAAGCGATCGGCCCATTCAAGCAGAAGTTCTGGGACCTGCCCGAGCGCGTGCGTGCGGCGATCGGCGCGGACCTCGAGAAGACATTCACCTTCCTGTTCGAGCAGCTGCGCGTCACAGGCACGCGCGCGGCGACCGACCGCTACGTCAAACCGAAGCTCGTGTCCCACGCCGCCCCACGGGCCGCACTCGTGTCGGCGCCGGATGACGCGGAGGCGGGCGAATGAGCGAGCGTAGTGGAGCAGGGTTCGGCGCGTTCCTGTTCGGGATCGTGCTCGGCGCGGTGGCGGGATTCGTGTTCGCGCCCACCGAAGGCGGCGAAAGCACGCGCCGCAAGGTGACGAAGGGCCTGCGCAATCTCAAAGAGCTGGCCGAAGAGAAGGTCGATGAGGTGCGCGGGCTGTTGCAGGAAGCGGAGGAAGACGCCGAGGAGTCGGAGGAGGAGGAAGAAGAAGAGCCGGAGATCACGACGCGCGAGCAGCTACGCCGCCGGCTCGAGGCGGCCCGCCGCCGCCGCGCCCGGGCGTCACGGCCTCCCGTGCCCCCCGCTGCTGAGGAGGAGGACGAGCCCCTCGCGTGAATGGTGAGGGCGGCTGGCATCGCACGGTCACCGGCGTCGTCCGGCGGACGCTCGAGGCCGCGTACGAAGACAACATCCCCTTTCTCGCCGGCGCCCTCTCGTTCGACATCCTGCTCACCGCCATTCCGTTCGTCGGGCTCGTCCTCGCGGTCGTCGGCTATCTCGTTCAATACCAGCTCGCCATCCACCAGCTGAATGTCCATGAGCTGCTGGAGCGGTTTCTCCCCGAGTCGAGCGGGGGCGAGCAGGGCACGTTCGGCTTCATCGAGCGCGGGCTCGGTGACCTGGTGGTGCGGCGCGGCCACATCACCCTCCTGGCCGCGCCCCTGTTCCTCTGGTTCTCGACCCGTATGTTCGGGGGACTGCGGGCGGCCCTGAACGAGGTGTTCGATACCGAGGAGAACCGGCCCTGGCCCATCGCCAAGCTCATCGATCTTGCCATGGTCTTCGTCGCGGGGGCGCTGTTCCTGGCCAACGCGTTCGCGTCCTCGACGCCCGGTTTCTTCTCCCAGCTGCTGTCGCTGGTCCTCAGCACGCTGCTGTTCTTCGTGATCTTCAAGTTCCTGCCGAGCCGCCGCATCTACTGGCGCACCAGCGTGGTCGCGTCGGTGTTTTGCGCGGTGGCCTTCGAGATCGCGAAACGCCTCTATGCCCTGTACGTGGCGCGGTTCGTGACGTTCGACCGGGTGGCATCGGACGCGAACCTGATCGGCTTCCTGCTGTTCATTCTCTGGATCTACTACACGGCCTACATGTTTCTGCTGGGCGGCGAGGTGGCGGAGACGTACGATCTGATGCGCATGCGGCGCCTGCAACGCGTGCGCCTCGGATGAACGTCATCGACCTTCGCTCCGACACGGTCACCAAACCGTCGGCCGCGATGCGGCGCGCCATGGCGGACGCCGAAGTCGGCGACGACGTCCTGGACGGCGACCCCACCACGCGCCGCCTCGAAGAGCGCATCGCCGCGCTGCTCGGCACCGAAGACGCGCTCTTCTTTCCGTCCGGGACGCAGGCCAATCAGACCGGCATCGCGCTGGTCACCGAGCCGGGCACCGAGCTGCTGCTCGAAGCGAACGCGCATCTCGTGCACTCCGAGGTCGCCGGCGTCGCCGCGCTGTCGGGCGTCCAGATCCGTCCGATCACGACGCCCGATGGCCTTCTGACGGCCGAGCTGGTGCGCGGCGTGATACGCGCGCCGTCACCGCACGTGCCGCGCGCCACCGCACTGGCGATCGAGAACACGCACAATACGGCAGGCGGCCGCGTGCTGAACGCGGCGGCGGTCGATGCCCTGGTTCGCGTCGCGCGCGAGTCGCGAATGGCGGTCCACCTGGACGGCGCGCGCCTGTGGAACGCCGCGGTTGCCATGGGCGTGCCGCCCGCGCGCCTGACGCAGGGCGCCGACACCGTGATGGTGAGCATCTCGAAGGGGCTCGGCTGTCCCGTCGGATCGTGTCTCGGATTCAAGAAGTCGATGCGGGCGCGGGCGTGGGAGATTCGCAAGCGCCTCGGCGGCGGGATGCGGCAGTCGGGTATTCTGACCGCGGCCGGGCTGTACGCGCTCGATCACAACCTCTCGCGCATCGGCGAGGATCACGCCAACGCCAAGCGATTCGCGGAGCTGTTATCCGACCATCCGGCCATCCGCCCATCCGCCCCCGAGACCAACATCGTGATGGTCGACCTGCTGCGCGAGCGCGATACGCCAGCAACGGTTGCGACGCGGCTTGCGACGGCCGGTGTGCGCATCGCGCCGTGGGGGCCGCGGCGGCTGCGCGCGGTGACGCATCTCGACGTCAGCCGCCAAGACGTTGAACGCGCGGCGGGGATCATCGTGGAGACCCTGGCGTGAGCCCGCGGCCGGAGCCGCGTTCGCAGCCGATGCCGATGGAGCGGGCGATCCTGTGGAACCCGCCCGCCGCGCCGGGCACGACCGCGCCCGGGCGCCCGTCCTCGCGCTCGCCCTATCCGATCTTTTTCCAACAGGAAGCCGTCATCGCGCTGCAGGAGCACCTCAAGAGCTCGCCGACCCAGGCGATCTTCGGATTCCTGATCGGTGACCTCTATCGCGATCCGGAAACGGGCGTGCTGTACACCGTCATCGACAAGACGCTGAAGCTGAGCCAGGCGATTTACGGTGATAAGACCGAAGTCGTCGTGTCCCGCTTGTGGGATCGGATGCAGGAACAGCTGGGGAAAGCGTCCGCCTCGTTGCTCGGGTGGTACCACAGCCATCCGGGCCAGGGCGGCTTCCTCACCCCGCACGACGTCGAGACGCACGAGAAATTCTTCACCGACCCGTGGCACGTCGCGATTCTCGTGGCGGCCGAAGCGGGCGGCGTCACCGGCCGGTTCTTTCGCACGACGCAGAATGCCGACTGGCACAAGACGCCGCTGCCATTCTATGAGCTGCTGCAGCCCGACTCGATCAAGCCGGACGGGAAGAAGCGTTCCTTCATTATGTGGCGGAATTACAAGGCGTACGGTCCGACGCTGACCGGACCCAAACCGCCGAAGCCGGCGCCCGCGCCACCTCCCGCACCGAAGCCACCCCCGCCGCCCAAGGCGGAGGAGCCGGAAGAAGAGGAAGCCGAATCGGTGGAAGAGACGCAGGAGACCGCTCCGGCGCCGCCCCCCCCGGCCCCCCCGGCCCCCCCGGCCCCCGAAAAGGGGTTCCGCATCATGCGCTCGAGTGCGGACGACATTCCCGTCATTCGCAGCAGCGCCGACGACGAGCCGGCGCCGCCCCCCAAGCCGGAACCGCCGCCGCCACCGGCGCCTCCGCGCAAAAGTGCCGCGAAGACGCAACCGGCGGCACCAGTGTTCGTGCCGGACGAACCTCCCACTCCCCCTCCACCTCCCAAACCGCCGCCCGCGCCGCCTCCAACGCGGAAGCCAATTGATGACATTCCCTGGACGGTGACACCGGAGTCGGTGGCGTCGGTGCCGCCGCCCGCGCTGGCGCCGCTGGCGCCGCGAGAGCCGCGGCGCACGCCGATCCCCACGTTCCGGCTGCTCGACCAGGAAGAGGAAGAGAAAAAGGCCGCGCCCGCCCCCAAAGTGCGCCGCCGGAAACGGCGCGGGCCCTGGTTGCGGCGGTTCGCCATGCTGCTGTTGCTGGCCGGCGTAGGAGCGGGCGGGTACTGGTACTTCGCGCTGCGCAATCCCGGCGTGCCGCCGCCGTGGGCGGGGTTGCTCGACAAGGCGAAGCAATTGGTGTCGCGGGTGACGAAAAAGAGCCCCTCGCCGCCAGCGGCGGCGGGTCCGCGTCGTCCCCCTCGCACGACGGCGAGCGCACCCCCTGCTGCGACGTCTCCGGTCGCCGCTGCGCCGCCGGCCGCGTCGCCCCAGCCACTCCCACCGCCACAGCCGCCCCCGATCGTATCACCGTTCGCGCGGTTCGATCGGTTGAGCGATTCGTTGACGCGGGCCGTCCGCAATTTCCAGGATCGGACGCGCCTCTTCGCGAGCGGTCAGGTGGACTGCGCCGGACTGGCCACGGGACTCGTGTCCGTCGAAAACCTGTGGATCACCTACAGCACCGAGCGACGAGCGCGCGTGGCATCGTTCGATCAGCGGCGGTCGATGCAGGATCAAGCGCTCTACGCGGCGGTCGACTCGGTTTCGCGACGCTTCGACAACTCGGGATGTCCGCGGCCGTGAGCACCTTGCTCGTCCTGCTGCTCGCCGTGCAGGGCGGGGGGTCCGCGCCCCTCCGCAAGAGCGATCTGGTGCGTCTGATTTCGGGCTCGGTGATGGCGCCGGCGGAGCTGGCGCAGCTGGTGTGGCGGAACTGTCTGACGTTCGACCCCACTGACCGTGACCGCAACGACTTTCGGGCGTTGGGGGCCGATGCGGCGCTGCTCGCGGCCGTCGACGATTGCGCTCGCCGCGTCGCGGCGCAGCGGGCACCGCCCCGCCAACCTCCACCGCCTCCACCATCTTCCCGCGTCGCGGGTGCGCGTTCGGGCTTCGTGTCAGGTGGCGGCCAGCGCGGCAATGTGGGGGCGCTGTTGCCGCGCGCGCTCGTGTTTGAAGCGCGCGACTCGGCGGGCACAGCGCTGTCGCGTCAGGCGGTCGCGTTCACGGGGATCAATGCGCGCATCCAGCCGGCGGCCGCCTCGACCGACGCGGCAGGACAAGCTCGCGTCGGCGTAACGCTGGGCGAGCGTGCCGGGGCGGCGACCGTCATCGCTTCGATCGGCGTGATCGAGAGACAGGTCGCGTTCAACGTGGCGGCAGGACCAGCGGCGCAGCTGGTCGTCATGTGCGGCGAGGCCAGCGTCGCCACGCGATTCGTCATCCGTCCCGACACCGTGATCACGTTGCGCGTCTCCGCGCAGGATGGCTTTGCCAATCCGACGCCGCTGCTGGGGCTGCGCGCGGCCGTCGCCGACGCGCGCATCTTCCGCGTGCTGAGCGTGGCGCAGGACAGCGTCGCTGGAGTCGTCGCGCTCAAGCCTGACCAGCCGGGGACGACGAGCCTCGCCGTGATTGCGAACGGGATGCGCCAATACCTTACGGTCACGGTGCCACCGCGCGCTGCCCCTGGGAAGGTCGACTGCCGCTGACGCGGAATGCCCAATGTAGAATGCTCAATGATCATTGGGCATTGATTATTGGGTATTGGACATTGGATATTTCACGCGCCCCAGGTCCGCAGGCTTTCCGCTCGTGAACCGCGTCAGGCCCCCGCAGGGAGCAGCGCTAAACGATGTCGGGATTCGTTGCGGGGTGCCTGGGGCATTTTACGTCGCGCAAATCCGCAATCCGAAATCCGCAATCCGCAATTCCTGCTAGATTCCCGAGATGATCGCGTTAGCTCGGAAATACCGCCCCAAACAGTTCACCGATCTCATCGCCCAGGACCACGTTGCCGCCGCACTCCGCGGAGCGGTGGCGCAGGGCCGGGTCGCACACGGCTACCTCTTTGCCGGCCCCCGAGGCGTCGGGAAAACGACCGCCGCCCGCATCCTCGCGATGGCCCTCAATTGCGAGCGCCGTACCCCGGCGGCAGCCGGCGAGCCCTGCGGCGAATGCGATCCGTGCCGGCGCATCTGGACGGGCGCGGCCAATCTGGACGTGGTCGAGCTCGACGCGGCCTCCAACCGCGGCGTGGATGACGCGCGCGACCTGCGCGAGCGGGCGATGTACGCCGCGAGCACCGAGTCCGGGTCCAAGGTCTATATCGTCGACGAGGCGCATATGCTCACCCGCGAGGCGTGGAATGCGCTGCTGAAAATCCTCGAGGAGCCACCGCCGCGCGTCGTCTTCGTCTTCGCCACCACCGAGCCGCAGAAGATCGCCAACACCGCCGCGCCGATCCTGTCACGGCTGCAGCGCTTCGACTTCCGGCGCATCGGCCCGCACGCGATCGTCGCGCGTCTCAAAGAGGTCGCCCAGGCCGAGAAGCTGTCGGTCGATGCTGACGCTCTGCATCTCATTGCGAAGAGCGCCAACGGCGGGATGCGCGACGCGCTGTCGTTGCTCGACCAGGTGCTCTCGTTCGGAGAAGGCCCCGTCACCGCCGCGCGGGTGCGCGAAGTGCTGGGGCTGATTCCCGACGAGCTGTACGCCGAGATGCTCCGGACCATCGCGGAACGCGATCCGGCCGGCGTCTTCCCGCTGGTCGAGCGGCTGCTCGAGGGTGGCGCGGACCTCGGCGAGTTCGTCAACGGCGCCGCGGAAACATTGCGCGCGTTGCTCCTCGTCGGCGTCGGCGGCCAGCCCGAAGGCATGACGGAAGGGCTGTTGGCCGTTGTGCGCCAACACGCGCCGCAGCTCCCGCCCGGCGACATCGTCCGCTTGCTCACGATTCTGAGCGAATCCGAAGAGCGCCTGAGCCGCAGCGCCAATACGCGGATGCTTGTCGAAGTGCTGTTGCTGCGCTGGGCGATGCTGGATCGGACGGTGGAGTTGTCGGAGGTAATCGACGCGTTGAAAGAAGGGAAGGCGGACGAGGGACGGGGGAAGGGTTTGGCACCGGCTCCGGTTGCACCACCGGTGGCCCCCATCCCTCCTCCCGCGTCCCCCGTCCCCAGCAAGAAAGTCGAGCCGACCCTCGACAACATTCGCTCCGTGTGGGCGACTGTGGTCGCGGACGCCCGTGGGAAGACGCCGATGCTCGGTAGCCTGCTGGCGGAAGCGGATGTCGTGAGCGTCGAGGGACGCGTCGTCACCCTCCGTCCCGGGCATGCGATCCATGCCGAGGGACTCGAGCGGCAGCGCGATGTGATCGCGCAGAGCCTCGGGCGTTACGTGAGCGAGGCACCGCGCGTGAAGGTCGTCGCGGGCGGCGCGACGCCCCCAGTCGCCCCCCCCGAGCGCATCACCGAGCAGGGAGCCAATGCCGAGCGGCTCAAGCGTCTGCGTGCCAAGGATCCCACCCTGAGCGCGGCGGTGGACGCATTAGATTTGGAGCTGCTCGAATAGCTTGCTAACAGTCTCAAGCGGGGTAACTTTCGACGTATGGCGGATTTATCTAGCCTGCTCCAGCTCTCCCAACAGATGCAGGGGCGGCTTACCGAGATCCAGTCCCAACTGGCCCAGCAGACCCTGACGGCGTCGGCCGGTGGCGGCATGGTCGAGGCGACGATCGACGGACGGGGTCACATTCGCGCAATCAAGATCGACCCTGAGGCGGTGAAGCAGGGCGACGTCGAGATGCTCGAGGATCTCGTGCTGGCCGCGGTGGCGGAGGCGCAGAAGCGCGCGGCCGAGATGTACCAGGCCGAGATACGGAAGGTCGCGTCAGGCCTGCCATTCCCGTTTCAGTTGCCGTTCTAGGCTGCCGTGTCCGCCATCGAGGAGCTCGTGGCGGAGCTGGCCAAGCTCCCCGGCATCGGGCGTAAGACTGCCCAACGGCTCACGTTCCACTTGCTGAAGCAGCCTGCGGAGGCCGCCGAGCGGCTGGCGGATGCGATCCGGCGCGTCCGAGGCAAGGTCGTGGCGTGTGGGGCCTGCGGCAACCTCTCGGACGAGGATCCCTGCCCGATCTGCCGCGACCCGCGGCGCGATGCGGCGCTGCTGTGCGTGGTTGAGGAGTCGGGGGACGTCGGTGCCATCGAGCGGGCGGGCCGCTACCGGGGTCGTTATCACGTGCTGGGCGGCCGGATATCTCCCCTGGATGGCATCGGGCCGGATGACTTGAGCGTAGACCGTCTGCTGGCTCGGCTGGCGAACGGGTCGGAGGTTCGGGAAGTCATTGTGGCGACCAACCCCTCGATGGAGGGAGAGGCCACGGCGACGTATCTCCAGCAGGTGCTGAAGCCCAGCGGCGTGCGGGTCACCCGGATCGCGCGCGGGCTGCCCGTGGGCGGCGACCTCGAATATGCCGACGCGGTGACCATTGCCCAGGCGCTTGCGGCCCGGCGCGAGATGTCCGAGACTGACTGACTCCCTGACCCACCTCTAGGAGGCGCATGGCCGGGGCTGCAAGCTGGTCTTTCAACGAGAACGATTTCAAGCAAATCCAGACGCACCTGCAGGCGTTCCTGCGTGACTCGAACGCCCGCTGTGCGCTGCTCGTCGATCGCAACGGCCAGCTCGTCGCCACCGTCGGGGAAACGCCGCAGTTCGATCCGACCGCCTTTGCCTCACTGACCGCCGCCGATTTCAGCGCCAACGATCAGCTCGCGAAGATGATCGGCGAAGCGGAATTCGCGTCGCTGGTGCATCAGGGCGAGCGCGAGTCGATGTACCTCGCGGACGTGGCGAAGCGGGTGATTCTCGTCGTGCTGTTCGATCAGCGCGCCACGCTGGGACTCGTGAAGCTCAAGGCGAAATCGGTCGTGGGAGAGCTCAACAAGGTCTTCGCGGAGATGTTCAATCGGGTCGGCACGGGCCAGGCCCAGCAAAAAGGCCTGCTCGAAGGGGCGGAAGACGAAATTGACAAACTCTTCGGTTAAAGGGACGCGCCCATGTCGATGATCAACTACGCGTCCCGCGAGATCAACTGCAAGCTCGTCTATTACGGACCGGGCCTCGGTGGGAAGACGACCAACCTCGAGCACATCTACGGGAAGGTCTCGCCCAACACGCGCGGCAAGATGATCTCGCTCGCCACCGAAACCGAGCGCACCCTGTTCTTCGATTTTCTGCCGGTCGACCTCGGGACGATTCGCGGCTTCAAGACGCGCTTCCATCTCTACACCGTCCCCGGGCAGGTCTACTACAACGCCAGCCGCAAGCTCATCCTCAAAGGTGTGGACGGCATCGTGTTCGTTGCCGACAGCCAGATCGAGCGCATGGAAGCGAACGTCGAGTCGATGCAGAACCTGTACGACAACATGGCGGAGTACGGCTACGAC
>Ga0137415_10002352_pt1 | contig 18852 bp, 16 predicted proteins | sample CZODoug3_1_1_16f_FD_183082 | JGI IMG/M metagenome (GOLD analysis project Ga0137415, IMG submission 183082) | Vadose zone soil fungal communities from Angelo Coast Range Reserve, California, USA - CZODoug3_1_1_16fungal (Hybrid Assembly) | ecosystem: Environmental > Terrestrial > Soil > Vadose...
GTACTTACACATATGCTTGGCGTAATACTCGCACTGGACACACTTCTGATATTGCAAATTATGTTGCTAGTACAGCGTCTTTCCAAACCTATACAGGTGGAGCTTGCACTGTAATTTCACCAGCTACCCAGGTCATCGGGAATATTCCTTATGGAATTGGTTATACTCAAATACAATTAACTATAACTCCTGTCCTTCCAATTGATATTCAAGTTGATACTTGCCTTATTGTAGCCACTTCAGATGGTGGGGATCTTGAACATTTGTATGAAGTTACGCAAATCCCAATTGATCCTACCACAGTAAGCACGATTACTTTTACTGATACTCTTCCTGATACTTTCAACGATCAAACAAATCTTGCTGGAAGTGGCGGAGGAGCTATTATAGTCGCTTCCCCTGTAGCAAAATTTTTACAAGGAAACAGTCCCGGTGGTCCTTTTGTAGCAACTTTGTCTACTCCTGTTTTGTTTAATCAAACTTTTAATAGTTTGATGTTTAACTCACATCCTGCATCTATTTGCCCTGGATACACAGTGAGTAACGGTAACCAACTTCGTCCTTTTACAAATCAAGCCTTGAGTATTTATGGACAATGGGCTGGCGATATCCCCTGTACTAATGGAACGGTAACCGCAGGAAGCGGATCTAATTTTAATTTTCAAGCTAGTATAACAGGTTCTTTTGTTGTTGCAAGTGCTGGTGACATAACCTTTAATTGCTATTGCGATTCTTCCTATTTTATAGGAATCCAAGGTGCAACTTTTGTTAGCGGAACTCAAATCTTTGGTGGATATCCAACGACTCTTTATCAAGGATATACTTCAACTTTTGGTCAAAATGATGGCCATACAGATTGGCATGATACTTATTTAATCAATCAGGTTGTGAATTTTCCTGCTGCTGGAACTTACAATTTTGAGATTTGCTATTCAACCCGAGATCATGATGAACGGGAATTTGCTCTTCTGGCTAATGGAGGGGTTATTTCGCCTGGTGTTGTGCCTAATAGCCAAGAAGTTTCTAAGACTCTTCTGGCTCAGAATCTTTGGGTAGATACAGATTCCTATGGAACAATCTTTGGTATTGCAGCGAATACCCCTCCATTGCAAACAATGCTCTATCCAACAGCCCATCAGGGTCGTATCTTCGCTACAGATGGCCAGAATGTTTATTTCTCAAAGAGTATCGATGAGGTTACCACTTCCACGGGATTGATTACTTCTAAGTGGGAAGAGGCTTGGGATGGAACAAATGTTCTTCCTATGGCTCTTAAGAACGACCATGTGACTGGACTTAAGTCTGATAATCAGCTTCTCCATATAGGAACCACTCTTGCAGTATATACTTTGCAGGGGGATGCTCCTGGAAATTTTAGTGTGCCGAATTTGTTGTTCCAAGAGACAGGGGTTCTAACTCACGATCTTTGGTCGATTGTTTATTCGGAAGGGGAACCTCTTGGATATCTCTGGGTAACTCCTGATCTTAAGATAATGTACTCGGATTTTAATACCTATATTAATATCGGTACTCCGGTATTTCCTTATTTGGAACTTTGGGATTCTGCCTTTACGGAACAGGCTTCAATTTTCTCCTTTTCTAGTGGACCCTACAATTTCGCAGTCCTTACATTTAAGCCTACAAATTCAACTCTTCCCATCTTCTTAATGTATGAAACGAAGCTTAGAAAATGGTATCGTTGGACTGTTTCCGCTTTGGATAGTGGACCTCTTTGTTCCTTCGTCTATGAGCATCCTGAAAATGGTTATCGAGGACTGTTTTACTTAGAAAGCTCTAGTTCAAATACAATTATGAATTATAGGTTCTTTGATCCTCTTTCTGTATTAGATAACCCCGTCTCCGGTACGGGTAATACTATCCCTTGGAATATTCAAACTTCTTGGTATGATTTAGGAGATCCTACTACCTATAAAGTTTTGAATGAAATAGAAGTTCTAACTACCGATACTCCTATAGTATCGTTGTATGGTGCTCGAACCCAGAATGATTTTTCAAGCCCGATTCTTTTAAAGACTGGAACAACAGTTACCGGACCTCTGAAAACTCAGAAGTTCTATTGTGCTGGTGTTCCTACTGCACAAACCTATTACTCATTCCGATATGGGATAACATCTACTGCTTTAACAAGCGTCAGTGCTGTAGATGTCCTTACTCGATTTGATGTTGAACACTTCCCATTGACAAGAATGTAATGCCTTTAAAACTTTCCAAATTCGAACCGTCTCATCTGGTTGTTCTTAATCGGTGGGCTGATTCTCATGAGAATCAGGTAAACTCCCACGAAACAAAGATCAATCAACTTCATACTCTTTTGACTCAAATCTTTAAACAAAATCCAACTCTGGTAGACCCGCGTGCTAAAAAATGAAATCGTTCAAACTCTCTACTATACTCTCGGTGCAGCTACCTTTCTGGTTCTTAGCGTTCGCTTTCTTTATGGATGGTTTAGAGACTATGATAACGCCACAAAGTTTACAAGGGATATGGCTAAACACCATCTTCCATTTATTTACACTCAATTAAATCAGATTTGTAAAAAGCTTGATATCGAAGAGGCTCAGCCTCCTCTTATCAATTTCACCGATGAAAAATAATACCAGGTTTTAAACCCCTCCATATAGAATCCGAGACTATGGACATTATTAGATTAGCAACAGAAGAAGAAATTCAAAAGATCAGTGAAAACTCTGATCTAAGTTATGCAACAAGTGTATTATCCTTTGGCGGAAAAGACTTTGCCGTCCTTAGAAATTGTTTTGAAATTGATCCATTTTATTTTGCAGAAGATACTACTGTAAAACGAATGCTTTTATTTGCAATGAATATCGAAACTTCTCTTAGATTGCAAGGGGTAAAAGAAGTTTATTTCAATGTAGTTGCACGAGATACAAAGTTTCAAGAGGTTCTAGATACTTGGGGAGCAGTTTCCACTAGCAAAGAACCGGAGATCCGTTATAAGAAGGTTCTTTAATGTCTACAAAGACTACAACAAATACTCAAAATCAGTATAATCAATCCGGAATGAATGCTTATAATGCCTTCATGCCACAGCTACAAAGTCAGCTTATGCAGCTTTCTGGCAATCCGCTGGGAAGTTCATTCTTCCAGAATCAACTTGGGATGGCCCAAAAAAATGCCTCCCAAATTGGACAACGCAACATAAGCAATACGTTGCAGAATGTCCGAGCAGGAGGCGGGTTGCTTGGTAATGCGGGAGCTTATACAAACGCTCTTCTTAACAAGACTATGATGGGGAATTCAGCATTGCAATCCAATGCTTTTAATTCAACACTAAATAATTCTCTTCAAACACGTAACTGGGCTCTTTCTGCTATGCAAGGATTCCAACCTCTTCAAACAGGTCAGAATACTACGCAGCAAAAAAGTGGCCTTGGAACTTGGCTTCCTCAGTTAGCTGGAGCTGCTATTGGAGGCTTGTCAGGAGGCATGGGTGGTGGCTTAATGGGTATGCTTAGTGGTGGTGGCGGTAGTAGTAACCCTGCTTGGGGTGGAGACTTTTACGGAGGTTAATAATGGCATTTACAGATAATCCTCTCATTGCCTCGATGTTTCATGCCGTGGGCTTAGGGCATATACTTCCGGGAAATACCGATGCTAGTATAGCAGGAGCCATGCCAAATATGGATGCCGCTGTTAGTTCCGGTATGCCTGCTGCTGCAAGAAGCAAACCCAATATTACTCCTTATAAGAATCGACCTTATATTCCGCGGAATGAATCTCCTTCTGGACGAAGCAATCCTCAAACAACTGCTGGTATTGAACCTGGAACAATGAGTCCTCAAACTCTTCAATCTCCTGAAGTTCAAGGACTTCTTGGACGATTCGGAGTTGGTTCAGATGTGAATGTTGATCCTAATTTGTTTATGCACAATCAGCAATTCAATCAAGTACATCCGCATTTAGCGGGGGCTCTTGAAGGTGCTTTATCGGGATTGGCTTTTACTCATGGCGGTGATACTGTTGGAGATAGCCTTTCAAACATTGCATCTGGGATGATGAATGCACATAGTGCTCATGCGGAACATATCAATAGTCAGCTTATGGCACCTTTCCAGCAAGCAACCGCAGTTGCTAATCTTCAAAAAGAAGCTGGAGCCATCGACGAACAAAAAGCTTCTATGGCTCATTCAAAAGCTATGAGTGATTACTACGCTGACATGGCGGATCATTATAAAGATCAAGATGATATTAAACAGCAAATGCTTGATCAAAAGAAAAGCTATGATGATAAATTAAGCCAGCTTAAAGAAGATTCTCAAGATCCTCAGAAGCTTGCTGGACATACTTATCTTACGCGTGCTTATAAAGAGCTAACAAAACAATATGGTGGCGAAGAAAATATTCCTGCCTCTGCCTATATGAAAGTTATGCACGGTCTTAATACCGAAGTATATGGAACCAAAGCTCTTGAACACCCTGCACATCCTCGTGCTAGTGGACTTACTGCGAATGATCGATTGACAAAGGAACAACTTTCAGTTCTTCAAAAACAACGTTCCACACTTGATAAACAATACACTAATGCCACCAAGAATCCATATATCATAGATGAAAATGGAAAAATGTGGGTGTCAGGAAGTAAAGAACATAAGCAATACGTTGACAATATTCGATCTCAACGAGATCAAGTAGATCAACAACTTGGAAATATAGTTCATCTTCCAACCAATGCAAATCCTGTTCAAGCGCCTTCTCCAGTAAATCCAACTGGAGTTATTCCTAAGAATCCCTACTAATTCATTATCCGAGAAGTGAATGGAACCGAACGATCTTAAAAGTTATTTAGATTCACAATCCATAGACCAACCCACTAAGAAAGCTGTGTGGGATTCCTACTATGGTGCAAAAGATCCAAATGATTTCATAAGCAAATTTAATGGCGTTAATACTCCTAATGAGATTAAGCGCAATCTTTATGATGCCAGATGGAATAATAAACCTCTGGCATCTGGTGTTTCTGCACCTTCGCAAACTCCTGGTTGGTTCAGCAAGGAAAATTTAGGAAGCGGATTGTCTGAACTTGGGCATTCCATTATGACTGGGATTAAACATCCAATTGATACTTTTGGTTCTACTGCAAAAGATATCATTTCTCATCCTATGGAAACTCTTATAGGCGGAGGTAGTCTTCCAGTAGTTCCAACTTCTGTTACTTCTGAAAACCAACAGAGAATGCAAACAGCAGCTGAACAAGGAAATAAAGCAGCTCAGGCAGGTGTAGCTGCTCAAAAGCTTTCAGAAGAACCTGTTATAAATATTTCAGGAACTAAAGCTTTCCAAAAGGTATTAAATCCAACCAGTAAGAATGTAGCTTCTCGTGCAGCTACTGGAGCAGTTAAAACCATAGAAGGATTGACCTCTCCCGTAAATCTTGAAACTCTTCTCCTTATGGGTGTAGCCCCTGGAGGATTAAGCAAACTTACAACTGCTGGATTTACCGGACAAATGGCTCCTCAAGCAATTCAGCAAGCTGGAGAAGCTATTCAGGCAGCCCGAAAAGGTGAAGCCGGAGCTGCTGCTGAAGCAGGAACTCAAGCGCTTCTAACAGGAGCAATGGCTGGAGCTGGAGCTTTAGATGTTCTTAAAGCAAGTCCGCATCCTACAGAAATACCAAAACAATCAGAGATTCCTACTGTAGCTACTGAAGTTCCTAAAGTGGAGGCGACTCCTACTCCAGAACCAGTTCCAGTTAAGAAAGCTATAAGCTTACAGGATCTAAAGCAACAAGCTTCCGAACGTAAAGCTGTGGCATTACGAGGGGTTATTAAGCCTGGTGTTGTGCCTAAAACTCTTGAAGGAAACCTATTAGAGCCTTTGGAAAGCGGTGGAACTGTTGAACATCTTCCGAATGGTGGTTTAATTCATCATCCGGAAACTGAAGCACCCACCAGGCCGATAACCCCTCCCCTAGGAGAAAAGGAAGGTACTGTAGCCTCACCCAAGGTTCAAGAGCCTCTTAAAACGGCTCCTAGCGAGGAAATTCCGTCTGAAAAGGCTCAAAATCCGAAGATTGCAGCAGTTGAAGACCAAATGCGTCCTTTGATAGGAAAGGTGATTCTGCTCAATCGACTTATCAACGGAAACAAAGCGGCCCGTATAATTCAGCAAGCTCAGGAATCTACAGAGATTCCTGATGAAATCAAAGCTCCTCTTTCTAAGCTTTTGAAAGAAGATGTTGGAAATACTTTAACTCCAGATCAATCATCTAAGCTAGACGATCTTATGGGACGAACGGCGGGTACAGAACCTAAGATTACAATACTTCGTAAAGCTTCTTCTGCGATGAAGGATCGTATTGCTGCGTCTCGGGAACGAATGATTGCTGATTTTAATGATCCGAATACTGATCCATCAGCTAAAGAAAAATTAAGTGATGCTCTTGCATCCGATGATAAAGGAAATCCGAAGCCTGTTCTTTATGAACCTCGTGCTGGTTTTCCAAAGCCAATGGATTTACCTGAAGATCATCCTGAAGCACCTTTCAATTCTAAAGGATTTCCGGCGAAGATTGCTCCTTTGTCAATGGAAAATATAGAAGCAGCTTTGGGTAAACGGCCTCGTGATTTAACTCTAGGTCGAATGAGTCCAGATGAAGCAGAGCAACTTCAGAATCTAAAGTCTGTCATGGGTTCTTCTTATTCTCCAGAGGAAATTCAGGATGCTTTAAATTCAGGTCTTTCTATTGGAACATCCGAACTCTCAAAGGTTTCACAGGATCTTAGAGATCTGAAGAATGAGATCTATGAAAACTCAGCAAAGAAAGAATTACTTTCAAATAAACTACAGCTTAGAAACTTGGTCGATGCCTGGAATTCTACTAAAGCCGAAGGTGGTTCTAGCCTTTTAGAGCAACAACTTTCAAAACTTAAAGGAGATGCAAAGAGGACTTTACCTCAAGAACTTTATGGCAAGAAATATACTGGAACCAAGAGAAACGAAACGGCCAGTGGGACCAACATTCAAGAATCCCCTTCGATCCCCGAAAGCATCCCGTCGTCCACAGCCACCACTTCCGCCACTAGTGCGAAGATCCTGGGGAAAATAAATAGTTTAACTGAGAAGATTGAAACCAATCATCCAGAATACGCACAGCATATCAGTACTATTATGGACGCCGCGTTGGATAAGTATAAAGATCCAGATGTTCAAGTGAAGATGATGCACGCGGGAATCAAACTATTTCATACAGGACTTGAAGAAGGAGCACCTGATGCTCTTAAAAAAGCTATCGATGCTATTCATAGGACAGGTGAAAAGGGTAGTATAGGTAAAGACGTTTCTACTTATTCACCTGAAGAAGTTAAATCTATTTCAGCTGTGAATGCTAAAACCATTCTAGGACGTTATGATAAAATGACGCCCTTGGAAATAGCTGGATATAAAGAAAGCCTTTGGAATGAAGATCTTAGGAGAATGGTAGAGGATTCTCAAGATCCAGTAATTCGAATGAAGTATTCAGAATTGATCCAAAGAATTCCGCCTTCGAATAGTCCATCTATTGCCCTCAAGGATATCTTTAATCGTCAGGAACAAGCAGCTCAAGCAAAGCAATTCATTCGGCAGGAATCTGGAACCTGGTATCGAAATAATCTTATTCTTAAAAAGAATATGGATATGTTTGATCGTCTTATGAACGATCTCAGTCCTGCAGAATCCCTGCGTTTCATGTATAACATGGAACATGGAGAAGAGCAGGTAGGCGGTTTATTTGATACACTACGTCCTGAGTTTCAACGGGATTGGGCAAAAAAATACGGAATGCGTATTCCGCATCCCGATGATGTAGCCTCTTATTTAAGAGGAGCCTTGGATCGTGCTCGTAATGATGTTACCGAGGCTACTGGCAAGCTGGAAGAATACATTGAAAATTATCTTCCGCATATTTTTGCCAATGTAGGCAAGGCCCAAGATTTCGCTAAGGATTGGGTAGCTCGTCGTCCTATGGAAGGCTCTACCAGTTTTCTTAGACAGCGGGAATATCAATTCATGGAAGACGCGGTAAATGCCGGATTACAACCAGCTACCTTTAATCCTGTACGTCTTTCGCTTATGCGCATTGAGCAATTAGATCGCTATACAATGGCTCACAAGATTCGCAATCAGTTTACAGAAGCTGATTTAGCTCAACGTTTTCCTATGGGACAACAGCCTAAAGGTTGGGTTCCACTAGATGATAAGATGTTTCAACCTAGAACTTTCAGTGAACAAGAAGGTGGATTTGTTAATCGGGGTCAATACTATGCTCCAGAAGCGGTAGCAAAAGTATTCAATAACTTTGTAAGTACAGGACTTCGAGGCAAATGGAAGATTCCGTATACTCAGTTTTCTTTGTACGATGCTGCACGTGGATATGGAAACTTAGCAAATCAATTCCAACTATCCATGTCATTCTTTCATGGAATGGAAACCTTAGTAAATACAGCTATTAGTGATTTAAGTACTGGACTTGTTTCATTGATTAATGAAAGAAACATATCTTCTATAAAACGATTTCCTTTACACTTTGGAAGAAGTTTGAGTCTAGTAGGATCTCTCGGAGATAAATTATACTATGGTCAACATTTAGCGGCTGAAGTTGAGTCTCCAGGAACCTATCTTAATATGTCTGAAGCTGCCCGAGATTTTGAATTGGCTAACGGCAGATTATCAGCAGATCCTTTTTTACGTACTCATTCAACTGAAGCTTTAAAGTTAAATTGGAAACTAGCTAATGATGATCTTCGCCCTACTTGGGATCGCATGAAAGCCGGAGGAAAAACGATACCAAATATTGCTGGTAGTATTATTGAAGGAACTTCTTGGCCTCTAATGAACTATCTTGTTCCTAAAGCTAAGCTAGGAGTATTCAATGAAATGGCTCAGCAAATTCGATCTGAGTTTGAAGGCTCTTCCGAATCAGTTGTTTCCAGAGAACTTCAAAAAGCCTGGGATTCCGTGGATAATCGATTTGGTGAAGTAGTTTATGATAACTATTTCATGAATAAAACTTTAAAAGATTCGTTAACTTTACTTCTTCGTTCTCCTGGATGGGTATTAGGAACTGTTCGAGAAGTAGGAGGAGGTATCTTAGATGCTGGAAAAAGTATATACAATACCGCAGCTAAAGGAGAACGTTTCAGAATAACACAACGCACAGGTTATGTTTTGGCTCTTGGAGTTATGACAATGTACATTAATGCAATGTATCAACTCCTACATCCAAATGCTCCTAAACCCGAAGGCTTAGACTATTTGTATCCTAGAAATGGAACTAAATCAGCTACGGGCGAAGATAATAGAGTATATCCAAAGCTTTATACATATGAATTAATTAATGCTTATAAGAATCCTGCTGATTTTGTTTTGCATAAACAAGCACCTTTGATTTCGACAATGAGCGATCTTTATAGGAACTCTAATTTCTACGGCCGACAAATTGTTGATCCAGGAGATCCCTTTATTCGTAAAGTAGGATCAATGTCTTCTTATCTTCTGAAACAATTCGAACCATTTTCATTTTCTAATCAACAGGAACGTTCACTTCGTAATGAACAAAGTTTTGCATCTAAACTAGAATCTAGTTCAGGTATACTTCCTGCTCCTAAATGGGCGGGACAGAGCAAAGCTGAAAATTTGGCTTATGCCTATTTCAAAGGAACTAAAGCTAGCGGACCAGAAGATCCAGTTGAATTTGAACGTAAAGCAGGCTTTATAAAACTCCGTAATGCTTTTGTAAATAACAAGTTCAATTCCGATGATCTACAAAATGCTTTAAACAAAGGACTTATTAAACCGCGACAACTTAGATATCTTTTTGATACCCGTCAGCAGAGTAATCTTGAACGCTGGACTCCTAGTCTTACTATGAATCAAGCTTTCAATGTATGGCGTGCGGGGAATGATACGGAAAAAGAAAAGCTGCTCCCCATCGTTCTTAAGAAAATTGCTTCAGAAGGCGGCGAAGAGCAGCAACAGTACCTACAACAAGTACAACAATTCATGGATTCCAGGAATAAATAACTTCCATACTCGGAATGGAGGGGTTATTTGGCCTGGTGATTAGGGTGGCTTCGGTCACCCTTTTTATTTTCTTACTTTATAACCTGTACCACTTTCGGTAATAGTGCATCCTGTAACAGTACCACCTGTTATACAAATAGTACAAGTCGTTGAGTGTTCAATTGGTCGCTGATAACGGATTGTAAGGAAAATAATTAAACAGCAAACCCAAATTCCAGCCCAAAACTTAAATATATCATTTAGCCACATTCTCATTTTGGTAGCTTTCCTATAGCAGTTCTTACTTCATTTGCATCCGCAGCAGTTAGATATCGCGATGTTGTAGCTATGTTAGCATGCCCCAAAAGGTCTGCAACCATCCGCAAATCCACTCCACTCCTAAGCAAAGTAGTAGCAAAGCTCCTTCGGGCTCCTCGTAATCCCCTGACAGGTATTTGCGCCCTCTTACATAGCTTGTTCCATTTATAACTGAGGGCAGCAGCATTTTTTGCATATCCTTCAAAGATTCTTTCTGTTGGAATTTGAGACAATAGAGTTAATTCTTCTGGCCGTAAAGGTACTTCATGATGCCTTGCAGCTTTCATTTTTTCAGCCGGTATAACCAAACGCCGCTCAATAAAATCGATATCACTGCGACACAACTGAGCAAGGGTAGCGGCCCGTAAACCTGTCGCAAGAGAGAGCCCAACCAATAACCTATCATGAATAGACCCACTCGTAGCAGTACTTTCATATAAATGCTCCTGTTGATCCAGTGTAAGAGACTTTCGTTCCGGTTCCTTAGTCTTCAAGCGTTTCACAGTTGATGCTGGATTCCATTTCACCAGATCACATTGCATCATCCAGTTCCAGAAAGCTCTTACAATCTGAACTTCATAGTTCACTGTTCTTGGATTCACTCCACTGCGAAGCCGAAGAATCTTATAGTCTTCTATATCCACGCGAGTAAACTCACTAGGATCAGTCATATCTCTAAAACGAGAAAAAAACTGCTCCAAAGCTTTAGCGTATCGTATCGCTGTTTGCCTTGAAGCAGTTAGAGATATGTATTGTTCGTACTTGGCTTGGAGAGTTTTAACTTCACCAGGCATTAAACCCCTCGCTTAATTGGTAATGGCTTTTTCCATTCCTCAATATTTAGTTCCAAAACTCGTCGTATCATTTCTTGGGTACTACGAGCACCTGTCTTTTTATAAACATTGAATCGCCAAGTTAGATTTAAATTCCATGTAGCTTTATTCCAAGGTGCTCTAGGAAAAGGTCTATCTCCACGACACCATTGCCCTGGCAAATATTGAACACGAGGCCAGAGTAATTCTCGAAGCTTTTTTGTTTTGCTCATAGGAGTTTATCAAAAGCTCCATCATCCATTAAGCGCTTAAGTTCTGCTTTAAATTCCTTGCCATGCAAAAATCTTGGATACTTTACATGAATCATTTCATGGAGTAGCGCTGCTTGAGCATAACAAGAGAAATTTATAAGCCCCGGATCAACTGAAATTTGAATGGCTCGTTCATTACCTACAAAGGTATCCGCCGCATCTTCATGACAAAGTTCCCAACGAAGAGTTATATCCGTTGGAAGTTCTGAATTAAAGTATTTTTTATTGTAATAATTGTACCATCGACGAAGCTGCTGAGAAGGAGTCACTCTTTTTCCTTAGTAGACTGCCGCGGTTGATAACACTCTAATCGATATGATACAATAGCAAAAACTACTACTATTCCAAAAGCAACGGCTAATGCGGTGATAAGAAAAATTTCCATTAGATCCCCCAAGCATCATCTTTAATTTCCATTGCTTCTAGTTCTTTTTCCAAGAGTGCCAAGGAACGCCAACAAACTTTTGCTGAATGAAGCGTACCATCTGTATCTTGAGTTCCCCTTTGTAAAAAATGTCGAATCAAAGCATCAGCTTCATCAGTGGATTTAGATCGATCCCAATGAAGTGGAGTATTAGGACCATTATGTTGGTCATTTCCTACTTTACTTACCCGAGCAACTTCAGCTAGAGCCCGTGGAAAATAATCTAATACACCCGTTGCAACTGGATAAGTTTTCCGTTCTTTAGGATCTGTCGGAAGTATCTTAGACATATAATTTTGCAAACTCCTCAAATGAATCAACACGTTGAAACAGAATATCATATTCAAAATCAGGATCAATATTCTGATTATGTGATCTATTTCTGAGAAACAACTTCGTTCCTACACCCGTATCGTTATACCAGATATCTTCAATGTTCTTAAAACGATCATCTATAAAAGCATCGAGTTTTAAAGCTGCTACGATAGAACCCTTATTCTTTGTTACGATTACAGTTGGCTTTACAAAACCAATGCTTTCAAGCCAGCAAGCTGTTTGAACTTCAACTGGCATTCCTTTAGTAAAATCTCTAGAAGTAATGAAAAACAGATTATTCTTTCGATCTAATTGCCAGAGATGTTCAAGCTTAATATCTCTGCAAGTATCAAGAGTCATCCAGAAATTATTAACACTATCAACCAAACGCCACGCTGCATCAATCTCTTGCTTCGATACTTTCCAGTTAACAAAATCCCAGCTACCTGGTTCGCCTTCTAATCTGCGTCCGGTAACTTTTTCCAGATATGTTTTGAACGTTCCAATAAAATCTGCTAGAACATCATCAACATCAAGGCCGATTTTTAAGCGAGTGTCTTTCATTGTTTATCCCTTTGATGCGGACAGATTCCATGTGCCCATTTTGAAAAATTACAATTATGACAAAGAGTTTGATAGCCTTCTGGATAACCCCTTTGGTACAACCAAGCGTGAAGATGATACCATTTTTCTTTAATTTTATGCTGTCTTCCACCACCATTGATATGATCAATAGCTAAAAATTCTATAGTTGATTCACCACAACATTTGCAAACTAAACCATAATGCTCAAAAACTAATCGACTTATTCTCTTAGTATAAGCTTTTTGTCGTGCTAACATATGAATTTTATTTTTTAAATAGTAGAGTCGTTTGCGCTCTTTAATACGTTCTTTATTATCTATATCATATTGTTTTACATAAAGTCTTCGTTTTTCTTTTTGCTCATCTGTAAAAACTCTTTTGCGATAGCCTTTATTGTATTCTCTTACTTTTTCTTTATTCTTTTTTCTATACTCTCTTTGATATTCTTTTTCATCAAAAGGCATTAACTTTTTACTGGAACCCCATATAATTCTCCGGCAAAAGAAAATCTGCCATCTGTAACAATTACAGGATAGACATTAAAAGATTTCCCATTGGGATGTAACTCAACAATTGTAAATCCTTGAAGCCAAGAAGTTGGTCGATTTCTAAGATAAACAGGATTAGTGCTTCCACAAATTGGAGAAATCCAAGCCATAAATTTCTTTCTCCTATCTACTGGAGATATTTTAGTGAATGATTGTGGAGAATGGGTATGACCTGCTAAAACATTATCACCATAAAGTTCAACTGCTTTTTTAGAAGGCATGGTGCCACATTGGTTACCTATGCCAGATAAAATTTCTCCGTGAATAACATTCAAAGCACCAATCTTATAAGCATGCCCCAAAGGAATATATTCCCAGCCCCGTTCAGCCATTTTCAAGCCATCAAAATGACTCATCAAACCATCCATCTGCGGATGCTTCTCTACAAAATCATCCCAAAAACGTTCGTGGTTTCCACAAATGAATTTCTTATAAGCATCCTTTGGAAGGATCTCCTCTAATGGCGTAAGTATATCACGCTCAAACCCTAGTCTATCTCGTTTATACCCACCCTGCACATGATACAAAGGCTTCCCATCATTATGATGGGCTATACAAGCATTGTCCCAGGCATCTCCAGCAAGGCCAAACCCAGCAATTTTTTTCGAATTACGCCTAATAAAATCAAATAGCGCATACACGGTCGGCTTATCCCACAAAGGGTAATGAAGATCGTGTACTACGATATGTAGATTTTTCATAAAATTCCTTAGAATTCGCTTCTCGGAAAGCTTAGATTATATGGAGGGGTTTAAAGCCTGGTGGAAGAGTAGCTTGATACTAGCTATCCTCAGCTCTTTATAGTATCACCAGAGACACCAGGCTTTAAACCCCTCCATATGTTACTTCTTTAAATCTCCTCGATCTCCAAGGATTTCTCCGGAGTATACTAAACCTTCCAGAGCCCTTTCAACATCGGCAGTTGATAACTGAACCTTTAAAGCTTTAATAACATCGGTATTACGCATCGAATTATCATTCACAGTAGATAGCACAAGTGAAACTTGTTTACCTTGTTGTGAACTTGGAACTACGATATTTCCCAAGCGTCCAGCAATGTATTCATAAAGCTGTGTTGCACAAACAATATCTTCTTTTGTAATACTACTGCGCTTACAACTAATCGCAAGGATCATAGATAAACGCAGTACTAGTTCTCCAGCACGGGCAGCGAAAGGCGCGAGATAGCCTACTTCAGGTTCGTGAGTATCGTACCATCTTGCATACGCCTCTGCTGCATCATAGTCATCATAGTCCATTGCTCCTGCATGAGTTCCAATTATTTGTGTGAACTCTGCAAAAGTTTCCTCTCTAAGCTTTTCAAGTTTAGCTCGTTGTGCTGTACTTAAAAGCCTATGAGGATTGGCAATACGTTGACCTTTCTTCTCCTCATTCAATATGAGGAATCGTGCGAGGAAGCCGCCAGATACGGCGGAATCAGGAAGCTGCTCTTGCAGCCATGCTACTGTTGACCCGCCCATGATGGTTACTGCCGGGTCTTCAACTCTAATAAGATTGTCCTTGATAGTACGGAGTTCAATAACCTCTTCATAATCAAGGAGTTGTGTTACATATGGAATCAGACTTTCTTTGTACTTCTCTCTAGAAAAGAACGCTGCCAATTCAGGAGCAAAGAGAATTGCTTTTGGTTGATGAACCAAATCTCTATGAAGTTTTTCTTTTGTTGACCCGCCTTCAAAGAATTGAGGTCTATCGGTTTCTGGTATATGAGCAAGAAGACGTTTGGCAATCTTGACTGCACTGCTCTTACCTATACCAGAGGGTCCAATGAGCAATAGATTTAGCATAGGACGCACAAGATGAATGTCTTGATCTATCCATATTTTGCGTCCTAAGCAAGCTCCTAGAATCGTCATCCCAGAGAAGAGTATAAAACTCTTAGGAGATTCTGCAGTAGGCCACAAACTTATCCACTTACGGAACCAACTATCTTTCGGAAGACAATCAGGAATTTTTAAATCCACCAGGCCCTAAACCCCTCAATTAATAACTTCGACAGCACCAGACTTCTCTAGTGAACTTTTATCAAACTTCTTTCGTTGATCAAGAAAATAACTTGCATCGGAAAGCTCTTCAACCATTTTCTCTTTAATGGTTTGAAGTTCACCGAGCTGATACTCCTCAGTATCATGGCGTACACCGTCTTCACTTTGCACAGGACGACGAACTGTTGCTACTGGATTTGTACTACCATCTGCTTGCCCTTCGTAAACAATATCAAGGACATAAACAGGTTCTTTAGAAGTTTTCAAGACAACAACGGTTCCAACTTTAACTTCAAATTCATTACTCATTCTTCACAATCACCCCAAGAATTACCCACCCCAATCCCAATAGGAAGCGATAAATTTTCCAGTTCAGGCCAAGGTTGGGTCATTACTTCATTCAAGATTTTTTTCGTTTGGTCAACAAGCTCTGATGGACAATCAATTACAAGTTCATCATGTACTTGTATAAATAGTACTGCTTCATCTGGAAGCGGGGTTGGCGTAGGACAGATACGCTTTACCCATTCTTCAGGCCAATCGATCTTCTTATACATAAGACCAATCATTACCCTGAAAATTACATCTGCGGCTGTTGATTGTGGATAGAAACTAACGGCCTTTGTAGCACTGTTAGATTCCCATAACCAAAGCTTTCTTCCAAAGTTATTGCATACCCAACCCGTTCGTCTAGCATCTTCAGAAACTCGATGTTGCCAACGAATCGTATCCGCTATTTCTGTCTTCCAAGTTGATTGAATTTTTTTAACTTCATTGAAATCCAAATCAAATTGTTCTGCAATCTTCTTAGCCCCCATCATTCGATCGGAGCCATGTACTACGATTTTCGCCATTGCGTATGGCGAATCTTTATCCTTACTTTTCTCTACTTCTTCATAAGGAATTCCCTTGAATTTACTCGCTAGATACTTATGTTCAGAAAACGAAGTATCCGAAAGCCAAGAAGCTCTTTTTCTATCCTTCGCAAGGTAAGCTGTTATTCGGTTTTCAATACCTGAATAATCAACTGAAATGATTTTTCCGTCTTCAAACCGAGAAACGAACATGAACCTAACACTTCCCGGTTGATTCTGGATATTTGGACCTGAGCTACTATTGTGTAATGCTACATCTCCTCCAAATAAAGTATGAGTATCTTCAACTTCTAAATCCCAAACTTCTTCAGGATCACAAAATTCAATACTTTGAATTGTATGATTTGTAGCTTGTAATAATCCATATATTTTGGCAGTCCGTTTTACTGCTTTGCGTTGTGCATAAGTCAACGTATCTAATTTAGACAATAACTCTGTAATTTGTTCTGGCGTTCTTGTTCTTTTATGCATACGAATATGTTCTGCATGCATAATCTGTTCTAAATTATCAGGATAATTATTGATTTTATTCTTATCTTTATGATGTACATCCCATTTAGAAGGTAATCTATCATATCCTAATAATTGGGCCATTATCCAACGATGTTCTTTACATTTTCCTCCACTTTCTCCTCGAACTCTTCGAGTTGAAGAAGGAAAAAAGTAAGCATAATCGTCAATACCTCTTTTTGGCATCCCACAAAGTCTATTTCCAACTTTTAAGGAACCAGCAGGTTTCCAATCCCCATTAAACATTCGAACTAAATGATCTTCTGTAACTTTAAATGAAGTGATTTTGTTCCATTTACTTTTAACCGTTATTTTTAATACCGGTTTAATACCCGTTGGACCAATCCATTTTACTTTTTTAAGAGCAAGTCTTTTATCCCAAGTTAAAGTATATACATAATTATTGACTTTAATATCCCTTAAAGGAACTCCATCAGGATATTTTATCAGATCTCTAGGCATTTCAATTAAAGTATCAGGACTTATACACAAGCGTCCTGCTTCAGTTCCATGCACATTGAACGAAGGATGTAAGTAATCTTGTTTCGTTGTATCTTCTTTAGCAAAACTCGCAAGTAATGTTGCATACTTACTAAGTTCTTTTAGAACTTTAAGCTCTGGGAGCTTATGTCGATTGTAAAGTTTATCTAACGCTCCCTTATCAACCGTTGGTTCTTTAGTTTTAATATGTCTCTGAACCGGAAGACCAAGTGTTTCATAAAGATATTTCTTCTTTACATCCGAGCTTCGCCAAGGAGTTATGAACTTATCGTACAGTTCATAAGTAAATTTTATTGGTTTACCTTTATCATTCAAGGTGCCCTTTGGCGCGGCCACGCGTTTTCTTTTTTGAATCGCGTAGGTACGAAGTTCTTCAGGAAGTTTTATTTCAGCTTCCAATATTTTCTTACTGTACTCTTCTCGAAGTTCGAGAATACGGGAACCCGAAATTCGGACTCCAGCATTCGTCATATATTTGCATATCTTCGCAAGAGGAAGAGAAATGTATTGATAGGTATCTAGTAGATTTGCTTGCTTTAAAAGATGTAACAAGGGTTCAAAACATCTAAAAGTTACATCCGTATCCCTAGCACAGTAGGTTTCAAAAGAAGCTTTATCTGCTTTCCAAGCACCCTTGTTAGTAAATTGTTTTCCAATAAATTCTAAATCATGTGGAAAACTAGGAAACCTTAAATGGTGCATCAACATGATGTCCCATATTTGACATTCCTTTATCCCACGAATCTTTACTCCAGCTCTATCAAGAATCGGAAGATCAAACTGAACCAAATTCTGTCCAATTACTTCCGTAGCATTGATAAAAATCCTTTTAAGCTCCGATACATAGGGTTCCTGAAACGGAACCACAATCGAACCATACGGTTCCGCTGAAAGTCCCACCATGTAGATTTCTTTGTTGTCCCAACGGTTAGTCTCAATATCGAATGCAAATTTAGTCTCCGTAAATCGCTTTACTTCTTCGATGGACGGATAGATTGAGTAGTTCTCGGGCTCTATGTCCAAAGTTTTGCGAAGATCGTTTATAGCGACTGGCAGCATCGCTTGATCTTTTGCTAAATAAGCCGGATGAAAAGTGGGAATTGCAATTTTGGCGTTATCAAGCGCTGGAACTCCCAGAATTGATCCACGCCAATTAGTAACTCCACCATTCTTTTCTAAGATAAACTTAAGAGGTTTATCTCCAAACGTATCAATCCGTTTCCATGGACGAAGTTTTAAGAAGGGAATAACATGATTGGTAAGGCACTGATTAACTGCTTTATGTGCATCAGCATCGCTGATATAACTACGAGCAGCCGAATCAGTAGGAAAAATGTTATCAGGAGGCTGACACTGGATGACATTAAGAGCACTATTATCAGCTTCTTCTTCTCCAGCTTTAGCATACAGAACTTTCAACCATTTGCCAGAACCTCCTACAAATGGCTTTCCTTCGTCAGATTCAGCAATACCAGGAGCTTCTCCGATAGCCAATCGAAGATTGTTCCCAACACGAGGAGTAACAAAAACATTATCGGGATTAAGAATCCTAAGAGGACAACCGGTACATCCTTCATTTTCGCAAACTTTCTTCAGCAATTCCAGATTCCTCTGGAGGGGTTACTTGCCTGGTGGGGTGCTATTCTATTACAACAGGTTCTAAACC
>Ga0137415_10002354_pt1 | contig 18849 bp, 17 predicted proteins | sample CZODoug3_1_1_16f_FD_183082 | JGI IMG/M metagenome (GOLD analysis project Ga0137415, IMG submission 183082) | Vadose zone soil fungal communities from Angelo Coast Range Reserve, California, USA - CZODoug3_1_1_16fungal (Hybrid Assembly) | ecosystem: Environmental > Terrestrial > Soil > Vadose...
TAATATCCCCGAGCGGGGAATCCTGGCCCAGCCGATTCCCCGCTGTTTTCTGAATGAGTGGATGGCTCCCCAGCCAATTTCAATGGATGCGAAAGAGACTCTGCAATGTCGGCCCAAGGCGTGCTCGCGGCAACACTTGTAAAACCTGGACAGTATGAATTGCGGGAGTACCCGTTGCCGGAGCCCGGACCGGGGTGTGTGCTGGTGAAGATGGAGATGTCCGGGATTTGCGGGACGGACAAGCATACGTTTCAGGGGTATGTGACGCAGTACGGCGACCGGAAGCTGGAGTTTCCGATTATCCAGGGCCACGAAAATGTGGGAACGATTGCGGCGATCGGAGGGGACGGGCGGTACGCGGACTTTGAGGGTGTGACGCTGCGGGTGGGCGATCGCGTGGTGGTGGGCGCGAATGTTTCGTGCGGCGAATGCTACTACTGCCGGCATGATTTTCCGTACTACTGCTGCGAGAAGACGACGGATTACGGGAATAATTTGAGCGCGAAGAATCCGCCGCATTTGTTTGGCGGGTGGTCGCAGTACATTTATATTGTGCCGGGAAGTTTCTTGGTGAAGGTGCCGGACGATTTGCCTTCGGAAGTGGCGGTGTTGACGGAGATTTTCGCGGTGTCGGTGGGGCTGGACAGGGCGAAGCAGATGTCGGCGTTTCCGAACGAGTCGTTCCGGTTCGACGACACTGTGGTGGTGATGGGCGTTGGGCCGCTGGGAATGTGTTTTTTGATGAAGGCGCGGATGTTGGGCGCGGGAACGATTATTGCGGTGGATTTGTCGGAGTACCGGCTGAATTTTGCGAAGCGGCTTGGGGCGGACCACACGATTAATGCAGGGAAGATGTCGAAGGCGGAGCGGTTGCAGTTTGTGCGAGATTTGACGAATGGGCGCGGGGCGGACATGGTGGTGGAGTGCGCGGGCGTTCCGCAGGCGGTGCCGGAAGCGCTGGAGATGCTGCGGGTGAGCGGGTTGCTGGTGGAAGCGGGAAATTTTTCGGATTTGGGCGAGGTGGCGATCAGTCCGCACCGGCATTTATGCGCGAAGAATGCCCGGATTTTGGCCGTGGGCGGGGAAGAGCCGGCGGCGTATGGGCCGAGCATGAGGCAGATGGCGCGGTATATGAAACATTATCCGTTGCGGGAATTTGTGACGCACCGGTATGGGTTGCGCGATGTGGACGCGGCGATGAAGAAGGCGATTGATGCCGAGTCGATGAAGGTGGTTTTGGAGCCGTGGCGGTGAGGGAGAGGATTTGGGGTTGTAAGGGGCGGCCCCTCCAGGTCGGGGCCGCTGCGATGGCAGGAGTGGCCGATCTAAAGATCGGCCAGTACAAAGGCAAAGGCGCCCGCCTCAGAAGGCGGCCGCTACAGGAGAGAGGGATGAGCGGATTGAAGGAGAGGTTTTTGTTTGCTTGTGCGCCGGATAGTTGGGGCGTGCTGGATTATCCGGGGCCGTCGTGGGAGCAATCGTACGAGAAGATGCTGGATGAGATGGTGGAGGCGGGATACACGGGAACGGAGCTGGGTCCTTATGGCTTTTTTCCGACGGACGCGGCGGTGCTGAAGCCGCAGCTTGAGAAGAGAAAGTTGAAACTTCTGGGTTCGTTTGTGCCGGTGAAAATGACCGATCCCGCCGCGGGGAAGGCGGCGATTGAGCGGATTCGGAAAGTGGGGAATTTGCTGGCGACGCTGAAGGCGCCGTTCCTGGTGATGGCGGATGATCAATCGCCGGAGCGGAATGCGTATTCGGGGCGGGTGTACGAGAAGGGCTGCCCGACGTTGAGCGCGGCACAGTGGAAGCACGTGGGAAACATTGTGGCCGACGCGGAAAAGGTGGCGCAGGAATTTGGGCTGGACCTGGTGTTTCATCCGCATGTGGCGACTTATGTGGAGACGCCGGAGGAGTGCGAACGGTTTTATGATGCGACGTCGCATACAAAGATCGGGCTTTGCCTGGACACGGGGCACTGCGTGTATGGCCACGGAGATTCGGTGAAGGAGGCGGAGAAGTATAAGGATAAGCTGCGGTTCGTGCATATTAAGGATTGCAACTCCGAGGTGCTGGAGGAGGCGAGGAAGTGGCACTGGACTTTTGAAGAGGCGATTGAGAACAAGGTGTTCACCGTAATTGGGAAAGGGAATATCGATTTTCCGGCGTTCTTTCGGACGTTGATTAAGAATGGGTATTCGGGATGGTCGGTGATTGAGCAGGATGTGAAGTTTGGGGCGACGGAGATTCCGCCGAAGGATAGTGTGGCGGCGAGTTTGCGGTATTTGGAAGGGGTGATGGGGCAGTTGAGCGCGGCGGCTAAGGCGTAGGAGGTGGGAGAGAAAATAGAAAATAGAAAATAGAAAGAATTTAACGCAGAGGACGCTGAGACGCAGAGTGCGCAGAGAAGAGAAAGCTAAGAACACAGGCTGAAGCCTGTGCTACTAGGAGCGGAGTGACGGGAATGCGGAAGATCAAGATGGGCGTGTTGGGCGTGGGCGAGATGGGGAAGCGCCACGCGGAGAATTTGCGGCGACTGGTGCCGGGTGCGGAGTTGATCGCGATCGCCGATGTGGCGGAGGCGCGGGCGAAACAGGTGGCGGAGGAGTTGGAGATCGAACACGCGTTTGGCAGCCTGGACGCCATGCTGGAGTGCAAGGGATTGCAGGCGGTGTTGATTGCGACGCCGGACAAGTTTCATGCGCAGGCTGTGATTCAGGCGGCGAAGGCGGGGAAGGATATTTTGTGCGAGAAGCCGCTGGCGCTGACGATGACGGATGCTTATGCGGCGCTGGATGCGGTGGGCAAGGCGGGTGTGCGGCTGCAGGTGGGATTTATGCGGCGGTACGATCCGGCGTATGCCGCGGCGATGAAGAGGATTGAGGCGGGAGAGATTGGAACGCCGCTGATTTTCAAGTCGGTGGGGCGGGACAAGGATGAGCCGCCGATGGCGGCCTTGCAGTCCGGCGTGAACGGGATGCTTTTGTACAGCAATACGATTCATGATTTTGATCTGGCGCGGTGGATGATGCGCGATGAAGTGGCCGAGGTGCAGACGTATTCGACGGTGGCGACGCGGCCAGAAGTGGCGAAGTATGGCGATGTGGTGGCGAGTTCGGTGAATTTGCAATATCGCAACGGCGGGATTGGAAATATCGAATCGTACGCATCGGCGGTGTATGCGTATGATGTGCGGACGGAAATACTGGGAACCAAGGGCGCGATTTTTGTGGGGAGCATTGAGCAGACGCCGGCGGTCTTCTTGAGCGCGAATGGAAGTTCGCAGATGCTGGCGGATCATTTTCTGACGCGGTTTTCGGATGCGTATCTGGCCGAGGTGCGGGATTTTGTGCAGAACCTGCTGCGGGATAAGCCGGTGCGCGTGACGGGCGAGGACGGATTGAAGGCCCTGGCGACGGCGGTGGCGGCGGAGAGTTCGATCAAGCAGGCGCGAGCGGTGAAGGTGACACTGGAACGCTCGGCGGCAACGTGAGAATCTTCCGTGAGAGTATTACCGGCGCGCAGTTGATCGCTGGCGTGGCCGGAGAGGGTTCTGCCGAAGGGGGAATTTATGACGCAAGCGACCGCGACTGCATTTAAGAGTCCGTTGCACAAGATGACGCAGACGACGCCGACGTGTTTGTGGAACGATTCGGCATCAATTCAGGAATTGACGTACTCGATGGAACATGGCGGAGTCGGGGCGACGTGTAACCCGGTGATTGTGCTTGGCGTGTTGAAGAGCGAGCTTGCCATCTGGAAGAGCCGGATTGAGGCGCTGCTGAAGGAATTTCCGACTGCGGACGAGGATGAAATTGCGTGGAAAGTGGTGCGGGAGATTTCGGTGCGCGCGGCGGCTCTGCTGAAGCCGGTTTTTGATGCGCAGGGCGGGAAGAATGGAAGGCTCTCGATTCAGACCGACCCGCGGCTGTATCGCGATACGAAGAGGATTGTGGAGCAGGCGGAAGAGTTCAGCCGGCTGGCGCCGAATATGATTGTGAAAATTCCGGTGACTTCGGCGGGGATTCCAGCGATTGAAGAGGCGACGTATCGGGGGATCAGCATCAATGCGACCGTGTGCTTTACGCTGCCGCAGTGCGTGGCGGTGGCCGAGGCGGTGGAGCGGGGACTGAAGCGGCGGGAAAAAGAGGGCAAGGAAATTGCGAGCATGGGGCCGGTGTGCACGATTATGGTCGGACGGCTGGACGATTGGTTGAAGGTGCTGATTGAAAAGGAGAATGTGGCGATTGATCCGGGATATACGGAGTGGGCGGGCGTGGCGGTGTTCAAGAAGACCTACAAACTTTTTCGGGAGCGCGGATACCGGATTCGGCTGCTGGCGGCGGCGTTTCGGAATCACATGCACTGGAGCGAGTTGATTGGCGGAGACATTGTGATTTCGCCGCCGTATGCGTGGCAGGTGCGATTGAACAAGAGCGACATTGAAGTGGTGCCGCGGATTGATAGGCCCGTGGCACCGGAGATTGTGGAAGAGCTTGGGCGGAAGTTTGTGGATTTTCAACGCGCATATACGGAGAAAGGGATTTCGATTGCGGAGTTTGATTCGTTTGGGCCGACACGGCGAACGCTGAGGCAGTTTGTTACGGCTTGCCATGATTTGGATGGAGTGGTTCGGGACATTATGTTGCCGAACCCGGATGTTGGATGAGGGACCGGGGAGAGGAAAGATTTTAACGCAGAGGGCGCCCTTGGACCCCGGTGAAGCACGCGGGGCGCAGAAAACGCGCTTCGCGCAGGGCAGGCAGAGGGCACAGAGAAGAGAACCCCAAGAGCACAGCCAAGAGTGGCTGTGCCACAGATTCGGCGATGAGCAGTGAGTACGAGGAAGAGTTTCTGAGTTGGCATTCCCTTTGACATTTTAGATGGAGGTGTGCGCGCGTGGGGAAACTTGCGATTACGGGTGGGAAAGCGCTGAGGAAGACGCCGTTTACGCGGTGGCCGATTGCGACGAAGGGGGAAGCGGCGGCTTTGAAGGATGTGCTGGAGAGCACCTTGTGGGGCGGGCAACCATTTCCGGGAAAACATGCAGCAGCGTTCGCGGCAAAATTCGCGAAGGTGCACACGGCGAAGTATGGGCAGTGCGTGAACACGGGAACGGTGGCGATTCAGGCGGCGCTGAAGGCGATCGGGATCAAGCCGGGGGACGAAGTGATTGTGCCGGCGTACACGTGGGAGGGGACGGTTGGGCCGGTGCTGCTGGTGAACGCGGTGCCGGTGTTTGTGGATGTGGATCCGGATACGTATTGCCTGGACGCGAAGCTGATCGAGAAGGCGATTACGCCGAAGACGAAGGCGATTTTGCCGGTGCATCTGGGAATGCGATTTGCGGACATGGATGAGATCCTGCGTGTGGCCCTAAAACATAATTTGAAAGTGGTGGAAGATTGCGCTCATGCACACGGAGGGATGTGGAAGGGGAAGGGCGCGGGCTCGATGGGGGACATGGGTGCGTTCAGTTTTCAGTCGAGCAAATTGATTACTTCGGGCGAGGGTGGAGCGGTTATTACCAACAATCTTGAGTATATGGAGCTGGTGCAGAGTTACATCAACGCGGGGCGGGCGAGCCTGACGGACAAATATAAGAAGCGGATTATCGGGTTCAATTACCGGCTGGGAGAATTTCAGGCGGCGGTGCTGGGCGCGCAGCTGGAACGAATGCCGAAGCAGAGCGCGATCCGCGAAAAGAATATGAAGCGGTTCGAGGCGCGTTTGCAGAAAACTTGCGGGATTGGTTTGTTGAAACCCGATCCGCGGATTACACGGCTGGCTCCTTACGGGTATGTGATCAAGTATTTTGCGGAAAAGGTGAAGGGGATTCCGCGGGCGGCGTTTGTGGCGGCGATGCAGTTGGAGGGAGTACATTGCGACGGGTTGTTTTATGAGCCGGTTTACAAGAGCTCGCTGTTTCCTGTGGATGCTACGGATTTTCCGGCGTTGAGCTGGGGGCGGGAGAAGCCGCTGGATTTGCGATCGATGTATTCGTGTCCGGAGTCGGAGAAGGCGGCTTATCAGGAGGCGGTTTGGTTTCCGCACCAGCATTTCTTGGGGACGACGAAGGATGTGGATGATATTGCGGATGCGATTCACAAGGTGCTGGAGAATGTGGAGGAGTTGAGGGGGTTGGATCACAAGGCGATAAGGAATCAGAGGTTGGGTAGGGCGGATCGGGAGAGTTAGGGATAAAGAGTTAAGAAGAGATTTAACACAGAGTGCACAGAGGCGGAGCACAGAGGACGCAGAGAAGAGAAACCCAAGAGCACAGGCAGGAGTGCCTGTGCCACAGTCCTGGAATGCGCACACATGAGTGATAGGAAAAAAGTGGGGTTTGCGGTGGTGGGGCTGGGCGCGATTGCGCAGGGGGCGGTGTTGCCGGCGTTTCGGCATGTGAAGAGGGCGAAACTTGTTGCGTTGGTTGGCCGGGACAAAGGGAAGGCCGTGAAGTTGGCGCGGAAGTACAAGGCTCAAGAGGTTTACGGGGCGGAAGAGTTTGGCGACTGCCTGGAGAATCCGGCGGTGGATGCGGTTTATCTGGCCACGCCGCAGAGCGAGCATTTTAGCGCGACGATTGCGGCGGCTCGGGCGGGGAAGCACGTGCTTTGCGAGAAACCGCTGGCGGTGACGGCGGAGCAGTCGGCGGAGATGGTGCGGGTTTGCGAAGAGTGCGGCGTGCAGTTGATGACCGCTTACAGGAAATATTATGAGCCGAGTGCGTTGTACCTGAAGAAATTAATTCAGGGCGGGAAGCTGGGGAAGATTGACGTGATCCATACATCGTTCAGCGAACTACATGTGCCGGGACGATCGATTGCATGGCTGCTGGATTCCAAGGTGGCTGGCGGCGGGCCGCTGATGGATTTAGGCGTGTATTGCGTGAATACCAGCCGGTGGTTGGCGGAAGAGGATCCGGTGGAGGTAAGCGCGCACGCCTGGAAGAAGGATGCGGAACGATTTCGAGACGTGGAGGAAGGGATTTCCTTTCGGATGCAATTTGCGAGCGGGCTGGTGGTGCAGGGGGCGTCTACCTATAGTTCGGCGATTTCATCGTTTGTGTTTGTGCAGGGGACGAAGGGGTGGGCTTGCCTGACGCCGGCTTTTCCGTTTGATGAAGAGCGGCGGTTGACGGGGAAGATTGGCGGGAAGTGGTTCGAGAAGAAATTCAAGGTGGTGGATGAATTTGCGCCGGAACTGGATGCGTTTGCTGGGGCGATTCTGACGAAGAAGGGCGTGTCGGCGGATGGGCGGCAGGGGCATCGGGACATGATTATTTTGGAGGCGATTTATGAGTCGGCAAGAAAAGGGGAGCCGGTTGGCGTAAGATACGGGGTTCTTTGAAGCGGGAAGAACTGGGGAGAAGAGAAGAATTTAACGCAGAGAAGGCAGAGGCGCAGAGGATGCTGAGAAGAGAAGAGTGGCCCGCCACGGTCGGCGGCATCTACAGAAACAGGAGGACGGAGAAAACGCGTCCATGAGCCCGGGGAAAAATGCTGGACGGAAGAAGGCGGGGAAGGCCGCGAGCATTTACGATGTGGCGCGGGAGTCCGGCGTGTCTGTGTTTACCGTGTCGGCGGTGGTGAACAACAAGAGCCATGTGGGGAAGGGTTTGCGGGAGCGTGTGGAAGCGGCGATACGGAAGCTGAATTACCGGCCGAATTTGATTGCGCGGAGCTTGGCGAAGCAAAGAACGCACACGATTGGAATGATTGTGCCGGATATTGGCAACCCGTTTTTTCCGTTGGTGGTTCGCGGGGCGGAAGATGCGGCTCAGAAGCAAGGGTATAATTTGCTGCTTTGCAACAGCGACGATTCGCTGGACAAGGAAGAGAAAGCTATCGAGCTGCTTTTGTCGAAGCGCGTGGACGGAATTTTGTTGACGAAGGCAGCGGGAGATTTCCGGCCGCCGCTGCGGCAGATGATCAAAGAGGTGGATATTCCGTTTGTGCTAGTGATGCGGACGTACCCGAAGCTGACGAAGGATGCGGTGATTACGGACGATTACCACGGGGCGTATGAAGCAGTGTCACATTTGGCTCGCGCGGGACGGAAACGGATTGGGTTGATCAGCGGACCGCTGAAGGTGAGCAATGCGAAAGAGCGCTGGCAGGGATTTCATGATGCGTTGAAGGCGGAGGGGTTGCCTTACGAGGAGGATTTGGTGATTGAGGGCGATTACCGGCTGGAGTCTGGATTTCGCGCGGGGCATTCGCTGCTTTCGCGACGGCCGGACGGAATTTATGTGGCGAATCATCTGATGACGATTGGATTGCTGCAGGCGGCGGAGGAGATGGGGTTGCGGTGTCCGGAGGATTTCGGGCTGGTGAGCTTTGATGATTATCCGTGGCTGGGGATTTTTCGGCCGCGGTTGACGACCGTGGAATTGCCGAAGCACCAACTGGGGATGGAGGCGGCGGAACTTTTGATTCAGAGAATTACGGGGGATGGGAGCAAGCCGGTGGTGAGGAAGTTGCAGCCGGAGTTGAGGATTCGGGAGTCGTGTGGGTTTGGGTTGCGGGTAGCGATCGAAGAGAAGAAATAAGGAATGGAATAGAAAAAAGAAATTTGAAAATAGAAAAAGATTCTAACGCAGAGAACGCTGAGACGCAGAGTGCGCTGAGAAGAGAAGAGAAGAGAAGAAGAGCCCGCCACGGTCGGCGGCCTCTACAAAAGCGGGAGTCAGGTTTCGCTGAAGTCGAAGAGTTTGGGGCGGAGAGTGAAGCCTTTCGTTTTGTAGGCGGCGTAAAGAATTCCTGCCACCAGCCAGATGATGCCGGCCCATTTGGTCCAGTTCTGCAGGCTGAACAAGAGTCCGAAGCAAAAAACAAAACCAAAACCTGGGACGAAGGCATCGATGAAGAAGTTGCGCTTGCCGGCGTTGTCCGGGCCGAAGGAGAAATGCAGGAGGGAGACGAGGTTGACTCCCATGAAGGCGATTAGCGCGCCGAAGGTGACGATTTCGGCGGCGAGTTCCCACGGAATCGTGAGTACGCCGATGTAGGCGAGGACGCCGACGATCCAGACGTTGTAGATGGGATTGCCTTTTGTGGGGCTGATGTGGCCGAAGATTTTTTTCGGGAGGACGTCGTCGCGGCCCATGCTGTACAGGAGTCGGGAGGCGCCAACGTGTCCGGCGAGGCCGCAGGCGATACTGGAAACGAGGAGCATGATGCCGTAGGCGTGGAAGAGCCAGGGGCCGCTGGCGGCGCGGGCTACGTCCATGAAGGCGGTTTCTGGATTCAGATAGGTGGTGTAGTCCGGCAAAACGCGCTGAGCCATGTAGACCTGGAAGCCGCTGAAGAGTCCGGTGAAGATGCAGACGAGGACCGAGGCTAGTAAAACGTTGCGGCGGGGATTTTTTACTTCTTCGGCGAGGATGGAAACGCCGTCGAAGCCGATGAAGACGAGGGCGGCGAGTCCGGTGCCTGAGGCGACGAGGCGATAATTGAAGGTGTCGGGATTGTAGAGGGGGCGGAGGGATATCAGGCCGGAGAGATGCTGGTGGAGGATGAGGTAGCGGAAGGCCTCGACGAGAAACGCGGCGGTTACGAGGACCATGAAGGAAAGGAGGATTTGGTTGGTGCGGGCGGTGAATTTTATGCCCTGGACGGTCATGAAAGTGATGAGGCCGACTGCGAGAGCGGCGAGGATGGCGAAAGGAATTTTTGGGGCCATGCGCTGAATGGCGAGGACGGCGTAGAGTGCGTTTTGGATGGGTTGGAAAAGATATTCGAGGAACATGGCCCAGCCGACGACGAAGCCGACGTGGGGATTGAGTCCTTTACTGATGTAGGTGTAGACGGAGCCGGAGGAAGGGTAGACGGTGGCCATGCGGCCGAAGCTGACGGCGGTGACGGACATGGCGACCATGGCGAGGAGCAATGTGGTGACGGCGTGGCCGTGGGAGAGAACTTGCGCTTCGCCGAAGAGAGGGACAGCGGCGATGGGGGAAGTGAGGATGACACCGTAGTAGATCAGATCCCAGAGGCCGAGGACGCGTTTCAGGTGGGGCTGCGGGGTGGTTCCCGTTTCGAGTGTCCCTGTGGTTGTTTCCACGCCGGCCTCTTTCGGATGCGAAAAGATTTCGGGGCCCGATTGCTGTTCTGCGATTCGAAATTAATTTCCTAAAAGAAATAGCGTTCCTTCTTGCGCGCTTCCTCGTATTTTTTGCGGGCGGCGCGGACGGATTCGCGCTCGGAAACTTCGGCAATGGGGACGTCCCACCAGGATTCGTAGCCGGGGACGCGGTCGTCGTAGGAAGTTTCCACGACGACGACGGAGGTGCGCTCCTGTTTGCGGGCGGCGGCGAGCGCGCTGTGAAATTCGTCGTGCGTTTTGGCGCGGATGGTCCAGGCGCCGAGGCTGGCGGCGTTGGCGGCGAAATCCACGGGAATTTTGTCGCCGTCATATTTTTCGCCGCGGCGATAGCGATAGTTAGTGCCCATGCCTTCGTTGCCGCACCCGCGGCTTAGGCCGCCGATGCTGGAGAAGCCGTGATTGTCGAGGAGGACGATGTTGAGTTTGACGCCTTCCTGGAGCGAGGTGACGATTTCCTGGGCCATCATCAGATAGGAGCCGTCGCCGACCATCACGTAGATTTCGCGCTTGGGGTTGGCCATTTTTGCGCCGAGGCCGCCGGCAATTTCGTAGCCCATGCAGGAATAGCCGTATTCCATGTGGTAGCCGCCGGGCTGGCGGGTGCGCCAGAGTTTGTGCAGATCGCCAGGAAGGCTGCCGGCGGCGCAAAGGAGGATGTCGGAGGGTTCGGTGAAGGAGTTGAGGGCGCCGATGACTTCGCCCTGAGAGAGGGGCGGAGTTTTGCGCGTCGAGTAGATGCGATCGACTTCTTTTTCCCAGTCGGCGCGGAATGTGGCGACGCGGGCAGCGTAGTTTTTTTCGACTTGGTAGCCAGCGGCGGCGGATTGGAGTTCTTCTAGCGTGGCGCGGGCGTCGCCTGTTAGTGGAAGCGCGGCGTGTTTGTAGGCGTCGAATTCGGCGACGTTGATATTGATGAAGCGGACAGCGGGATTCTGGAAGGCGGTTTTGGAGGCGCTGGTGAAATCGGAATAGCGGGTGCCGACGCCGATGACTAAGTCGGCTTCGCGAGCGGCGATGTTTGCGCCGGGTGTGCCGGTGACGCCGACGGCGCCTAATTGTTGCGGATGATCGTAGGGAAGGGAGCCTTTGCCGGCTTGGGTTTCGCAGACGGGGATGCCGGTGGCTTCGGCGAAGTTAGCAAGAACGTGGGAGGCTTCGGAATAGAGAACGCCGCCACCGGCGACGATGAGAGGTTTTTTTGCTTGGCGGATTAATGCGGCGGCTTGCGATAGAAGTTCTTTGTCGCAACGGGCGCGAGGAATGATCCAGACACGCTTGCGGAAAAATTCTTCAGGAAAATCGAAGGCTTCGGCTTGCACGTCCTGTGGAAGGCTGAGGGTGACGGCGCCGGTTTCGGCGGGAGATGTTAGGACGCGCATGGCTTCCGGGAGGGAAGTGAGCAATTGTTCGGGGCGCTGGATGCGGTCCCAGTAGCGGGAGACGGGCTTGAAGCAATCGTTGACGGAAATATCCTGCGTGGAGGGAGATTCCAGTTGCTGGAGAACGGGCGCGACGTTGCGGCGGGCGAAGATGTCGCCGGGGAGCAATAAAACCGGGACTCGGTTGATGGTTGCGGCGGCGGCGCCGGTGAGCATGTTGGTTGCGCCGGGGCCGATGGAAGTGGTGCAGGCGAGGGCGCGGAGGCGGAAGCTGGTTTTGGCGAAGGCGGCGGCGGTGTGCACCATGGCTTGTTCGTTGCGGCAGAGGTAGTAGCGGAGGCCGGGGTTTTGCTCGAGGGCCTGGCCCATTCCGGCGACGTTGCCGTGGCCGAAAATGCCGAAACAGCCTTCGATGAAGCGATGCTCTTGAGAGTCGCGACTGGAATATTGGGCCTGGAGAAAAGCGACGATGGCCTGGGCGACGGTGAGGCGGCGGGTCATGGAAAAATTCTCCTGGGCAGAAGAGCGCGGGACAGGGGATAAGATTGAAGCAGAATGGGCAGAAAATACCAGCAGGAAATTGCAAGAATCTCTAAGCGCTTATCGGCGGCCTGTCCTGTGAGTTTGACTGGGTGGTTGTCTGCCATTGCGCCGTCCTATAGGAGTTGCGGGAAGTTTACTGCTTCAACGCACCAACGGCAATCGCGGATCAGTGTCTTTCCAGGTGGATTTCAGCCAGACGTGATTGGGATCTTCGGTGACGGCCAGGGTCCGGGAAGTTCCGGCGAGGAAATTGAGGTAGTAGACATCGTAGCCGGGACCCGCGACGACGGGATGAAAACCGGATCGCACGAGGACCGCATCGCCATCCTGCGCGCGGAGGGTGACGTCGCGAGCAAGATCGGGAGAGTAGAGACGCTGGAGTGCAAAGCCTTCTTTCGGGCGGTTGATGCGGTAGTAGTAGATTTCGTCGAGGTCGACTTCGGCAGGGGGATTGTGGACGTCGTGTTTGTGGGGAGGGAAGCTGGACCAGTTGCCGCCGGGAGTGTAGACCTCGATGACGACGAGTTTGTCGGCGGGGAAGTCCGGGCGGATGATGTCCACGATCTGGCGAGAAGCGTTTCCACCGCCACGGAGGCCGCTAACGACGTCTTTTGGGGTGATCAGTTTGGGCCGGAGTTTTGCTTCGGACGGAACGCGGCATTCGGCAATTTCGCAGACGGTTTCGGCTTGGAAAGTGACGGAATGATTCGTGGGGAGATAGAGGCAATAGGGCAGGCCGTCAAAAACATTTTTACGTTGGCCGATGGAGTGCGCGCCTTCGCCCCAATTTACTGTGCAACGGCCACCTAAAAGAACGAAGGCGGCTTCTTCACCCTTCGTGGAGGGGGAATAACTTTCGCCGGGATTCAGACGGCGGGCGGACATGCTCATCCATTCCCATTGGACGCTTTCGCGGGAAAAGTGGAGCAGCTCGCCGGAGTGGCCTTCGGGGAGAGAGCGGGAATGGACGATGTTCGGAGCTGTAGCCATGAAGCACCCCAAGCTGCTCCCGGCTTTCCGGGAAAGTCTGGCAGCGGTAAGGCGACGGTGAGCGCCGGGAAAAATCAAAGCGCTTTGCCGAGTGGATTGACCGTGGCCGGAAGCAATTGGAAAAGCGTGCTAGAAGCCAAAGGATTCCGAGTATAGGCCAGTCGCTAACCGCCTAGATTGTAACTCAGGAAGCAGAGATTTTGCCAATGATTCGGTGTGATTTAGACGGAACGCCGTCTTGGCATCAGTCAAACGAGGTGGGCCATTCGGGGTGGCGGCGATGGTTGAACATGTGCTCGATTTGGATTGGGGTTACACGGGGGAGAGACAGGGGTGGGATGTTGTTTTCGGCGAAAAAGTCTACGGCGGTGGTTTCGAGGCTTAGCTGTGGCGCACCGCCCGTGAGCGTGCAGATGAAGAAAAGTTTGTAGGAGTGGAAGGGATAGGGCGGGTGATCGTGGAGATTGTGGTCATAGACGGCGGCCAGCTTTTCTGCCTTGGCTTCGTAGCCAGATTCTTCGCGGACTTCGCGTAAGGCGGCGACGCTAGGAGCATCGCCAATGTCGGCCCAACCGCCGGGGAGCGTCCAGGCGCCGTCGTTGCGTTCTTTGACGAGGAGGATGCGATCGTCCTGGAAGACGGCGGCGCGGACGTCGACTTTCGGAGTGGCGTAACCGAAATTTATTTTGAAGAGATCGATTATGGGGTCGGTGGTGTTGGGATCGTCTGAGGAGGAGAGAATTTCGGCGGCGATTTGGCGGATTTGGGAGAAGCGCTCGAGGTCGAAGGGATCTTTGGCGTAGGTTAGGCCGTTTTGAGCGATTGCCTGGAGGCGTTGCGCCCATTGGATCCAGTTCGGATTTTTTGTTGGCATTGGTCGAGGACTTTCACCTGGATTAGCCAGCGATCGCAGGAAGGAGTTAAAGAAGAAAAAGGATTTTAACACAGAGAACTCAGAGGAAGAGCACAGAGGACACAGAGAAGAGCGGACGAAAAAACATCGTTAGCGCATAGCAAGGTTGAGGGCGGCTAGTTCGGCGTGGGTCAGGGGGCGGTGGGCTCCCTTTGGGAGGTGGCCGAGTTGGAGGGGGCCGATCGAGACGCGGATTAGGCGGAGGACTTCTATGCCGAGGGTGTCGAAGATGCGGCGGATTTGGCGGTTTTTGCCTTCGTCGAGGGTGAGTTCGAGCCAGGAGTTTTTTTCGCCGGTGCGGAGGAGGGTTACGCGTTTGCACCGGAGGATTTCCCCGTGTTCGGTTTTTACTCCGCGTTCGAGGGATTCACTGAGGTGAGTGTTGGCGACGGCGGCGATTTGCACGTGGTAGGTTTTGTCGAGATGCGTGGCGGGATCGGTGACGCGGGCGTTCCATTCGGAATCGTTGGTGAAGAGGAGGAGGCCTTCGCTGGCTTTGTCGAGGCGGCCGACGGGGGCGAGCCAGGGCTTGTCAGGAGGCAAGAGCGAATAGACGGTGTCGCGGCCTTTTTCGTCCGAGGCGGAAGTGATGATGCCCCGCGGTTTGTTGAGCATCAAGTAGATTTTTTCGGCGGGCTTGAGCGACTGGCCTTGGACCTCGATGCGATCGGCGCCGAGGCGGACGGGAGTTTCGGGATTTTTCGGAGTGGAACCGTTCAATCGGACTTTGCCTTGGCGGATTAGTTCGAAGGCCTGCTGGCGAGAGCAGTAGCCGAGTTTTGAAAGTGCGCGGGCCAGACCGATCTTGCGGGAGGAATCAGGTTTCGGCGGCGATTTGCGGGAGGCGCGATTTGTCACGGCTTCGGCGCGTGGGGCGCTACGTCTTTTTGTCCGGTGAAGCGGCTTCGGGATGTTTTACTTCACCGAAGCGATTCGCGAGCCAATCGCGGACTTCTTTGGGATTGTATTTGAAGGGGCCGTTGCCGCCTTTGTAGGAGATGCGGCCTTGCTCGTCGATGATGTAGAGGCGTTCGGGCCAGGCGGCGTAGGCGTCGTTGGCGGCGTTGTTCATTTCGTCGATGCCAAAGGGCACGGAGTATTTGAAACGCTGCGTGAAGTCGTTGGCGATGGCGACGCGCTGTTCGAGAGTCTTCGGCTGGGCGTAGCAGACGTTGTCTTTGTCTTTTTCGTTGGACTTCATCTGCCACTCGTCGAGCGGGTGGGCTTCACGGACGTAGATGGTGAGGAAATCCGCGCGGTCTTTATAGTCGTTGTAGATTTGCGCGATGTCGCCGACCTGGCGACGGAACGGCGGTCAAGTGAAGCTGCCGAAGACGAGGACTAGCGGCTTGCCTTTGGTCCGCTCGCGGATGTGAAAGCGCGTTGCGCCATCGAGGGAGACGAGGGTGGCGTCGGGGGCGTCGCTGCCGACTTGGAGATTGCCTCGGTGCATGTGCGGGAGGGCGTAGCGGACCATGCCGATGGCGTCTTTGGGGCTGCCGGCCATGATGCTGAGGCCGATTGCGGCGGCGAGGATGAGAGCGCCGACGGCGATTAGAGACCATTTGAGGATGGGGTGCATGGGTTGGCTTCGTGTCGTTATCGTCTCATAAGTGGAGAGAAAATTTTAGAGCGTTGAGGAAAAAAAGAGGAGAAGAGTTTAACGCAGAGGACGCTGAGAGCGCAGAGTACGCTGAGACGGAAAAGAAAAACCAGAAAGCACAGCCAGGAATCATCCCGCAAAATTCGCGTGATGGCGCGGCGGTGGCTGTGCCACGAACACATTTGAGTGCGCGGGCAGTTAGTAGTCGGCGGAGGCGCGGAGTTCCTCGCGCAGGGCGGTGTAGCGGGCGAGCGATTTTTCGATGATGTTCATGGCGGCGTAGGCTGGGCGGATGTCTTCGACCTGGACTTGTTTGCCTTCGAGTTGCTTGTAGTCCTGGAAGAAGCGCCTGAGGACGAGCATGCGGTGTGGTGGAAGGTCGCGGGCTTCGATGTAATCGCTGAATTCGGGGTCGTTTGTGGCTACGGCGATGATTTTGTCGTCGCTGGCGCCGGAGTCGATCATGGTCATGACGCCGATGGCGCGGGCTTTGATTAGGGCGAGAGGCTGGATAGGTTCCTGGCAGAGGACGAGGACGTCGAGAGGGTCGTTGTCTTCGGCGTAGGTTTGCGGGATGAAGCCGTAGTTAGCGGGATAGAAGACCGCGGAGTGAATGATGCGGTCGACCTTGAGGAGGCCGGTGGCTTTGTCGAGTTCGTATTTGACGTTGGAGCCGAGGGGAATTTCGATGACGGCTTGGAAATCGCGGGGGAGTTCCTTGCCGGGGGAAACGTCGTGCCATGCATGCATCACGCTGGGATACCTCGATCCTAAGAGACAGCTATCTATTATGTATTGAGATCGGATGGAAACGTAGGCGGAATCGAAGAAAAAATTTAACACAGAGAACGCCAAGCACAGAGTGCGCTGAGAAGAGAAACCCAAGAACACAGACTGAAGCCTGTGCTACCGGGAGACGCCCGCTGCCAATAGGCCTAGGTTGATTTTTTGGTCCAGGCGCCGACTATGGCTCCCATTAGGACTAGGCCAGCCAGCGGATAAAATTGGTTGATTGCGAAGAGTTCTTTGGGGCGCATTTCGTACATGTAGGTGGTGTAGGTGATGGGGCCGATGAAGCCGATCCAGAGGAGAACGCCGACGGAGGCGCCGCGGCCGACGGTGTTGGCGTTGCGCCAGATGCAGATTTGGGCGAGCGCGTAGGCGATGAGGAGATTCAGGACGAAGGTGATGACGTAGGGCAGGACGGGGTTCATGCTTTTGGCCTGTTCGATACTGATGTTTTCGAGGGCCATCCACGGCTTGCTGAAGAGCACTCCATACCAAACGGCGCCGAGCAGCCAGTAGGCGATCGCCGCAATAAAGACGGCAGCATAATTTGTTTTCATTTGAGTGCTCCCCCGCCAGGAACGTGTGGCGGGGAATGTAGCATCAGGCGCGGGCTTTGTCGATGAGTTCGTCCCAGATGCCTTTGGATTTGAGGATGAGTTCGATGGCTTCGCGGATGGCCCCCTTTCCGGCGTGGGCTTTGGTGGTGTAGTGCGCGATTTTTTTTACGTCGGCGACGGCGTCACCGACTGCGACGGCGAGGCCGACTCGTTTGAGGATGGGGATGTCGGGGAGATCGTCGCCGACGAAGGCGACTTCGGCGTCTTTTACGCCGGCTTTGGCGAGGATTTCTTCGTAGGCGGGCATTTTGAGCGGAATCTTCATGTAGATGTAGTCCATCTTCATTTCGTGGGCGCGGCGGAGGAGGGCGGGGCTTTCGCGGCCGGTGATGCAGCCGGTGCGGATGCCGGCGGTGTGGGCGAGGGTGAGGCCCTGGCCGTCGTGGGCGTCGAACTTTTTTATTTCGAGGGCGGAGCCGTCAGGTTGAGAGAGCAGGAGCACGCCGCCGTCGGTCATGGTGCCGTCGACGTCCATTAGGAGAAGTTTGATTTGTGCGGCGCGTTTCTTGAGAGCGGGAGAGATTTTGGGAGTTGGGGACAAGTGGGCCTCCGTGAAGTTATGAGCGGATAAGTTTAGCAAGATTTGGATGCGATGACAGTGAGGAGTGGACGAGAAATAAGAAAGAGTCTAACGCAGAGGGCGCAGAGTTCGCAGAGGAAGAACGGAGAGAAGAACGCCGCTCGGGAGAGTGGCATTGCCGGAGCGCTGACCTGGAGGTCGGCCACTACGCTTAGATTAGCTCGAGGGTCCAGAGATCGTGGAGGTGGACTACGCCGACTACTTTTTGGGATGCGTCGACGACTACTACGGAGGTGATTTTCTTCTTTTCCATCAGGTTCAGGGCTTCGCTGGCTAGGAGTTTGGGGCCGATGGTTTGCGGGTTGCGGGCCATGCAGTCGCCGGCGGTCATAGAGAGTGTGGCGCCGCCGTGCTTTTCCATGAGGCGGCGGAGGTCGCCGTCGGTGAGGATGCCGGCGAGTTTGCCGTCGGGGGTGGTGACCGTGGTCATGCCAAGTTTCTTGGCGGACATTTCGTGAAATGTGGCGGGCATTGGTGTTTCGGGCGAGACGCGAGGCAGGGCATCGCCCGTGTGCATGAGGTGTTCGACGCGAAGGAGTTTTTTGCCGAGGCGGCCGGCGGGATGGAGGGCGGCGAAATCGTCGTGCTGGAAGCCGCGGCGATCGAGGAGAGAAACGGCCAGTGCATCGCCGACGGCCATGGCTACGATGGTGCTGGCGGTGGGAGCGAGATTGAGCGAGCAGGCTTCTTCTTTTACGCTGACGTCGAGAACGACTTCGCTGGCTTCGGCGAGAGTGGATTTTGGATTGCCGGTTAGCGTGACGATGGGAATTTCGAGGCGTTTGAGGGATTCGAGGAGATTCAGGATTTCCTGGGTTTCGCCGCCGTATGTTATGGCGAGTAGTGTGTCGCCGCGGGTGAGCATGCCGAGATCGCCGTGGAGGGCTTCGGCAGGATGCAAGAAGAAGGAGGGCGTGCCGGTGCTGGAAAAAGTGGCGGAGATTTTGCGGCCTACGAGGCCGGACTTGCCCATACCGGTGACGACGACGCGGCCTTTGCAGGCGAAGAGAAGATCGACGGCGCGGACGAAGGAATTGTCGAGGCGCGCGAGGACGTCCTGGATGGCCTGGGCTTCGATGCGAAGAACGCGGCGGGCCGTTTCGAGGCTCATGCGTTGCTCCAGCGACGGACGAGGGTGGAGAGTTCTTTGAGGCGCGCTAGGAGTTGCGGGAGTTGGACGAGGGGGAGTGCGTTGGGACCGTCGGAGAGGGCGGCGGCGGGATTGTCGTGGGTTTCGAGGAAGATTCCGTCGACGCCGGTGGCTACGCCTGCGCGGGCCAGAGGTTCGATGAATTCGGGCTGGCCGCCGCTGGAGTGGCCCTGGC
>Ga0137415_10002357_pt1 | contig 18834 bp, 19 predicted proteins | sample CZODoug3_1_1_16f_FD_183082 | JGI IMG/M metagenome (GOLD analysis project Ga0137415, IMG submission 183082) | Vadose zone soil fungal communities from Angelo Coast Range Reserve, California, USA - CZODoug3_1_1_16fungal (Hybrid Assembly) | ecosystem: Environmental > Terrestrial > Soil > Vadose...
GATCCGAAGCACGTGAAAGCGCGCAACAACCTGGCGTTGATCCTCGACGCGCGCGGCGACCGGGACGGCGCACTGGCGGAGCTGGATCGCGCCCTCGAAAGCGAGCCCGACAACGTCGTGCTGTTGCTCAACCGCGCCGCGATCCTCGGCGCCACGGTGCGCTACGCCGCCGCCCAGCGTGACCTGCAGCGCGTGCTGCGCGCCGAACCGGCGAACGTCGAGGCGTTGTTCAACCTGGGCATCGTGCTGACGCGGCGCGGCATGTGGCGCGAAGGCATCGACCAGCTGAAACGCGCCGCCGAGGTCGAGCCCGGCCGCGCGGCAGCATGGTACTACCTGGGCGAAGCGCTCAATCACATAGACGATCTCACGGGCGCCCTGGCGGCGTACGAGAGAGCCGTCGAGCTGCAGCCGGCGAATCCCAAGGCGCTGTACGGGATCGGCAAGGTGCTCGACCGCCTGAATCGCCCCGACGAGGCTACGGCGATGTACCGCCGCTCCCGGGAAATGACCGGGAGGTGATTCGCGTAGTCGTGGACGATCTCGCATCGTTCGCCGCTGATGCAGTCGTCCGGCCCGCCACCACTCGCCTCGACCCCACCGCTGCCGCGCTCCGCCGTCTGGAAATCCTCGGCGGCCAGGAATTCCAGAACCGCATTCGTCTCAGCCGCGAGCTGGCGGTGGGCGCCGCCGTCGTCACGGCCGGCGGCGGCGATTTGCCGGCGCAGTTCGTGATCCATGCCGTCATCCGCAGCGAGACGGAGCCGGTGACGCGCGGCAACGTCGCCCGCGCCTGGCTGTCGACGTTGCATCAGGCGCAGGAGTGGCAGTTCGCGCACCTCAGCGCGCCGCCCCTCGGCACCGGCGCGGGCAACCTGACGCTCGAGGACTCCGCCGAGATCATGGCGACCGTGCTGCACGCTCACAAAGGCGGCGCCGAATTCCCGGCGGATGTGTCGTTCGTGGTGGAGCGCTCCGAGGACCAGCAGGTGTTCGAGGCGGCGCTGCACCGGGCGGTGGCGTGAACCGGCGTCGCTGGGTCATCGCGATCCTCACAGCCTGGGCGTTGTCGCTGGGCTGGCTCGTGAAGCGCGAGGTGTTCCGTCCCACCGGCGCGCGGCTCGCGGCGGCGGCGATGGCGGTGGCGCCGGGTGGGATGTTCTATCGGCTCGCGGTCGGCGGCCAACAGGTCGGCTATTCCTCGACGACCATCGACACCATGCCGGACGCCATCCGGGTCGAGAATGTATTCGTGCTCGACGTGGCGGCGCTGGGCGCGCTGCATCGCACCACCGCGCGCAGCATCACGACCTTGTCGCGCGCGCTGCGCCTGCAAAGCGTCGAAGCGACCTTCGACGGCGATCTCGGGCAATTCACGTCCCACGGCCGCGTGCTCGGCGATACGGTGCTGTCGATCGCGATCATCTCCCAGGGCGACTCCCAGACGACTCGGATTCCGCTGCGCGGCCCGATTACGCTGCCGACGTTGTTGCCCTTGCGGCTCGCGTTCGGCGGTGAGCTCCGCTCGGGCCGCTCATATTCCGCGCGGTTGTTCGACCCGCTGCTGCTGACCGGCCGGGATGTCATCGCCCGGGTAGCGGCAGAATCGACGCTCGTCGTATCCGACAGCGCCGACCTCGATTCGACGACGATGACGTGGGTACCGGAACACTTCGACACCGTGCGCGCTTTCCGCATCGATCAAGACGCCAACGGGGGGGGCGTGCCGACGAGCAGCTGGATCGATGCGCAGGGACGCGTGGTGCTTGCCTCCACGGACGGCGCAGACGATCAGGGATTCGCGATGGAGCGCGCGGCATTCGAGATCGTCTACGAGAACTTCAAGCATCGCGACACCGCGCGGGTGGCGCGCAGCAGCGCCGCTCCCGGGCCGGGGGAGATCGTTCCCCTGACGGCACTGGCTGCCGGTGTGACGGGCAACCCCACTCCGCGCCCACGCATGTCGCTGCGCAGAAACGGCCGCGACACGCTCGAGATCGTTCAGGCGGGCGCACTCGCGGCGCATGCGGCGCCGTACCGGCTGCCCTCGCGTGACACCGCGCTGGCACGCTGGCTGGCGCCCGAGCCACTCATCCAGAGCCATGATCCGAGGATCGCCGCGCAGGCGCGGCAGATCATCGGACGCGAACGCAGCCCCGCGGCCGTCGCCGAGCTGCTGGCGCAGTGGGTGCACCGCTCGCTGCGCCGGTCCATCCCCATCGCCGGCAGCGCGCCGAGCGCCGTCAAAGTGCTCGAGAAACGCCAGGGCGATTGCAATGAAGCGACGACGTTGTACGTGGCGCTGGCGCGCTCGACCGGGTTGCCGGCGCGGACGGTGTCGGGCCTGCTCTATCTCAACGGCCGCTTTTACTACCATGCGTGGGCAGAGGTCTACCTGAACGACTGGATCGCGGTGGACCCCACGTTCGACCAATTCCCCGCTGACGCGGCGCATCTCCGGATTGCCGTGGGCGGACTGGCACGGCAAGTCGAGCTCGTCCCGCTCGTCGGCCGGCTCAAGCTCGAGGTGCTATGATCCGCCTGGAAAACCTCACCAAACTCTACGGCAGCTTCGTCGCCGTCGACGACATCAGCCTGCACGTCCCGCGCGGCGTCCTGTACGGCTGCCTCGGGCCCAACGGCGCCGGCAAGACCACGACGCTGCGGATGATCGCCGGCATCCTCCGTCCCACGCAGGGACGCGTGCTGCTCGGCGGCGACGACGTGCATGTCAATCCGCTGTCCGCCAAGATGCGGCTCGGCTTCATTCCCGACCGGCCCTTCGTCTATGACAAGCTCACCGGCGCGGAATTCCTGCGGTTCGTGGCGGGGTTGTACGGGCAGGAAGGCGACGCCGTCGAGCGGCGCATCGCGGAGCTGCTGGAAGTATTCGAGCTGACGAGCTGGAAAGACGAGCTGGTCGAGGCGTACAGCCACGGCATGCGCCAGAAGCTGATCATCTCGAGCGCGTTGATCCATCGCCCCGAGTGCATCGTCGTCGACGAGCCGATGGTCGGGCTCGACCCCAAGGCCGCGCGACTGCTGAAGGACATCTTCCGGCAGTTCGTGGGCCGTGGCGGGACCGTGTTCATGAGCACGCATTCACTCGAGGTGGCGGAAGCGATGTGCGATCACATTGCCATCATCCAGCACGGCAAGATCGTCGCCGCCGGAACCGTGAGCGACGTGCGGCGCCAGCACCAGGCGGGCGACGCGAGCCTCGAGGAGCTGTTCCTGAGGCTGACCGGCGGCGCGCAGATCCGTGAGCTCGCCGAGGTGCTGGGGCGGGGACCATGAAGCAACCGTCGCTCGCGCACGTACTCCAGCCGAAGTGGCGCACCGCGCTGCAGCGGCTGCGCGAAGAGCGCGCCAAGGGTGGCACGGGGAAGCTCGTCATTCTGGTGCTGGTCGGCGGCGCATTCTGGGCGGGGGTGTTCGGCGTGCTGTACCGTATTCTCAAGGCCCTGCGGAGCGTCGAGGAGCTGGGTCCCCTGATCCCCGGAAAAATGCTCGGGCTCATCCTCCTGTCCTTCATTTCGATTCTGGTGCTGTCGAACGTCATCACCGCGCTGTCGAGCTTTTTCCTCGCCAAGGATCTCGATCTGCTCGTCTCTGCGCCCGTGGACTGGCTGCGCCTCTATCTCGCCAAGCTGGGCGAGACGCTGCTGCATTCGTCGTGGATGGTGGCGCTGATGGCGGTGCCGATCCTCACGGCCTACGGCGTCGTCTACAAGGGCGGTGTGCTGTTCGCGCTGTACGCGGTGCTCGCCATCGTCCCGATGCTGATTCTCCCCGCGGTGGTCGGCTGCGCCGTCACGCTCGTGCTGGTGAACATCTTTCCTGCGCGACGCACGCGCGACTTGCTGTCCATCATCGCCCTCGGTGCCGCGGGTGGCGTCATTCTGCTGTTTCGCGTGATTCGCCCGGAGCAGCTCGCCCGGCCGGAAGGGTTCCGCAACCTGCTCGACTTCGTCATCCTGCTGCGTGGCCCGACGTCGCCGTTCCTGCCCAGCGAATGGGCGGCGCAGGCAATCATGGGCTACCTGCGGAACGAGATCGATCCGCTGCCGCTCGCGCTGCTGTGGAGCACCGCCGCGGCGTTCGTCACGCTGGGCGCGCTGCTGCATCGCGCACTGTACGCGCAAGGGTTCACCAAGGCACAGGAGGGGGCGGAGCGATTCATTCGCGGTAGCCTGTGGCGCTGGACCGTCGGTTCGTTGCTGGGGTGGCTGCCGGTCGCGAAACGGGAATTCGTTCTCAAGGACATCAAGCTCTTCTTCCGCGACACGACGCAGTGGAGCCAGCTGATCCTGCTCGCGGTGCTGGTAGTCGTCTATCTCTTCAATATTCAGGCGCTGCCGCTGCACCGCGGCGAGCCGGTGGGGTTCTTCTACGTCAACCTGGTGTCGTTCCTGAACCTCGGCCTCGCGGGCTTCGTGCTCGCCTCGATCGCGGCGCGTTTCATCTTTCCGGCCGTGTCGCTCGAGGGACGGCAGATGTGGCTGCTGCGATCCTCCCCGCTCGACCTGCGCGCGCTGCTCTGGTCCAAGTACTGGGTGGGGACGCTGCCGCTGCTCATTCTCGGACTCATTCTCACCGGTGTGACCAACGCGCTGCTCGAAGTCACTCCGTTCATGATGATCCTCAGTCTCGCCACGATGGCGGGACTGACGCTGGCGATCTCCGCGCTGGCGTTGACGTTCGGGACGCTCTATCCGCAGTTCGAGACGGAGAACGCCGCGCAGATTCCCACGTCATTCGGTGGTCTCGTCTTCATGATGACCACGATCGCCCTGCTCGCGGCGGTGCTCGGCACGCTCTCGCGCGCCGTGTACACCTACGTGCACTCCGCCTGGGAAGGGCAAGCGATCGGGATCACACCGGAGATGGTTGGTTGGTTTGTGATGGCCGCCGCGTTGTGCACGGCGGCCACGATCGTCCCGCTGCGGATGGCGCTGCGAAAGATGGAGAGCTTCGAGTTCTAACCTAGCGCCAGCTGATCCCCCCCAGCAGCTGGAAGGCGCTGCCGTTGCCGATCATGAACTTTCCTTCGACGTATGGCCGGGCGCGGCCACGCCGTCCTTCGAGCCCCGTTAGCAGATTGAGATTCGTGCTGTGCCCGCTCGCTCCAGCACTACTGCCATGCAGATAGTTCAGTCCACCACCCAGATACCATGCGTCGTAGCGCGTCGGCGGCCGGTATTTCACGTCGAAGTTCAGTGCCCAGGCCGACGCCCCGCTGACGAAGTAGTAGTCGAAGGTCGGATAGAGATCGACTGACGGCACGATCGGCCAGGAGAGCTGCGCGCCGAGCAGCACCGCCTTGGCATCGAAGTTGTAGCCGATGTGCGGGCCGTAGCGCGGACCGTTATTGACGATGGAGCGGCGCCGAACCCGCCGTTGCGCATTCGCGGTGGAAGCCGTCAACGCGAGCAGCAAGAGCACGACCGACACCCGCGAGGCCCATCGGTTCACGACGCACTCCAGAGGTCAGGGATGCAGACTGATAGGAAATGGGACTGAAAAATGCAAGTCAGGCGGCTACACGGGCTCCGCAGGAGTTGCAGTAGCGGGCGTCGGTTTCGAGCCCCGTGCCGCAGCGCGCGCAGTAGCCGGCCGCTCTGCCCAAACGCTTTCCGCATTGCGGGCAAAACACGGCATCCACTTCCGACGGCGTACCATGTTCGGAGCACGAGGGAGCGGGGAGCGGGGTGCGGGGAGCCGGCTTGAGCTTCTGCTCCCTGCTCCCCGCTCCCTGCTCCCCTCGCATCGCGACCAGCGCCTCCTCGGTGTACTTCGCCTTCAGCGACTCGTAGTCGGTGTCGGAGAGTTTGCCCGTCGCGCGGTCGAATTCGATTTCCTTGAGCGCCCGGAACGCCACCGCGCGGGGACTCATGTCGTCGTCCGGATCATCGCCCTCGTCGCCGACACCCGTATCGGCGGACGGCTCCGGCGGCGGCCGAAGAATCGGGAGCAGTACGTAGTACGTCGCGCCCGCCGCGAGCAGGACGCCGACGATCAGCTCAAGCATTAAAGCGGTCTAGCTCGCGGCGCAGCTGTTCCAGCTCGGTGGGCGAGGCCGCAGGCGTGCTCGACGGCGCGATCGCCGAGGAGGGCGCTTCGCGCGTCCAGCGGCGCAACACGCGCGCGAGCAGCACCGCGGCGATGATGATCGCAATGGAGGGAACGAAGTACCCCGCGAGATTGAAGCCACGCTTGGGCGGCGCCATGAGCGCCGCTTCGCCGTATTGCGCCACGAACTCGTCAATGATCTGCTGCGCCGTTTTCCCCTGCCCCGCGAGCCGCAGCACGTCCTTGTGCAACGCCGGGCTGTAGGTGCAGCTGAAGTCGGTCGTGCGGCACGTGTAGATGTCGAGCCCGCAGCCGCAGCTGCAGCGCAGCCGCTTCTCGATCGCCTGAATGCCGGCATCGTTGTCCGCGGCGGTGATGGGCGGGAGCGCGCGGCCGGCGCGACCCGGATCGTAGACGCGGCCGGCACTCGTCGTGTCCTGTACGACGGCGCCGGCCGCGGCTGCCGCGAGCGCGAAGAACCCGCGCCGGCTGACGGGATCGTTCATTGGTCTGCCGGCTCGAGTTTCACGGCGTACCCCGCCTGCACGCGCGAGGCGCCTGATCCCTTGACCGCCACCGGCCCGCCGCCCGGCCACAGCACGATCAATCCGCCGATCACCAACACGAATCCCCCGAACCACACCCACCAGACGAGCGGATTGATGGTGAAGCGATACACGGCTTGCTCGGTACCGTTCACGAGGCCGCCCAGCACGACGTACAGATCCTCGCGCAGCCCGCTCCTGATGCCGACTTCCGTCGAGGGTTCGAAGGTCGGACGGCCCAGCGCATCCACATGCTGGCGCTTCTCCGTCCGCAACCGGCCGATCAGTTTGCCGTCGCGCCGTACCTCGACCAGCGCGGCCGTCACTTCGCGGTTGAGGGCGTTGTACTGAGAGATCCCGAGGTGCGTGAAGGTGTACACGTGGCCGTAAGGGCTCTTGAGCGTCGCCGATTCGCCGGGGCGCAGCGTCGCCTGGGTCTCGGTCTTGAAGGCCATCCCCGCGAAGGCGACGAACAACAGCACGATCCCCACGTGGACGATGTATCCACCATAGCGCCGGCGGTTGCGCGCGAGGAGCTGCACCACGGCCAATGCGGTCGGTTCGCCGTACTGGCGATGGCGGGCGCGTGCGCCACGCGCGAATTCCTGTGTGACCGTCGCGAAGACGAACCCGCCGAGGCTGACCGCCATGAGCGCGCCCACGTCGCGCATGCCCGCCACGAGCAGGACGAGCAGCACGAACACGCCGCTGGTGAGCGGCACGACGAACTGACGCCGCAGGTTCGGCACCGAGGCGCGCCGCCAGGCGATCAGCGGCCCCACTCCCGTCATCGCCAACAGCGCGAGACCGAGCGGCACGTTCACCTGATTGAAGAACGGCGGGCCGACAGTGATCTTCGTGCCTTTCACCGCCTCGGACAGAATTGGAAACAGCGTCCCCCACAGGACGGAGAACGCGATCCCGATCAGCAGCAAGTTGTTGAACAGGAAGCTCGCCTCGCGGCTCACCATCGATTCGAGCGTCGCCTCCGCCTGGAGCAGCGGCAAGCGCGTCCAGTACAGCGCGAAACTCCCGATCGCCGCGAGGACCAGGAATCCCAAGAAGAAGTAGCCGACGCTCGACTGCGTGAACGAATGCACGCTGGCGATCACGCCCGAGCGCGTGATGAAGGTGCCGAAGATCGACAACAGCCAGGCGCCGAGAATCAGCGCCAGGTTCCACTTCTTGAGCATGCCGCGCTTCTCTTGAATCATGACCGAATGGAGAAAGGCCGTCATGACGAGCCACGGCAGCAGCGCGGCGTTCTCGACGGGATCCCATGCCCAATAGCCGCCCCAGCCGAGCTCCACATACGCCCACCACATGCCGAGCAGCAGGCCGATGCTCAGGAAGAGCCACGACACGAGCGTCCATTTCCGGACCGCAACGAGCCACTCCGCGTCGAGTTTCCGGGTGAGGAGCGCGGCGATCGCGAACGCGAACGGGATCGTGATCGAGATGTAGCCGAGGTACAGCATGGGGGGATGGAAGACCATGCCGGGGTTTTGCAGCTGCGGGTTCATCCCCCGGCCGTCGAGCGGCGTGAAGCCGAGCCGCTCGAACGGGTTCGCGGCGAAGAGCATGACGCTGATGAAAAACGTCGCCACCAGGCAGGTGACGGCCGCGACATAAGGCAGGTAGAGGCGATGGCGCCGGCTCGTGAACAGCTGCGACAGCATGGCGAAGAGACTCAGGACCGTCGCCCAAAAAAGCAGGCTGCCTTTTTGCCCCGCGTACAACGCCGACCAGAGATAGAACGTGGGGAGATTGCGGCTGGTGTAGGCGGCCACGTACTCGAGGCTGAAATCGTGGCGGAAGATGCCGATCTCGAGCGAGATGACCGCGACGAGCAGCGCGCCGAACAACGCGAATGTCGCGTGGCGCGCGCTCTGTTGCAGATCGAGCCGGCGCTGTGCGCCGCCGACGAATCCGGTAATCGCTCCCCACAGGCCCACGAGAAACGCGAGCCACAGGGAGAGAGGGCCGAGCAGCGTCATTTAGGCCTTGGGGACGGCTTCGTAACGCGACCCGCACTTGGCGAGCACGTTGGTCGCGTGAATGACTCCATCGCGTTGCAGCCGCCCTTCGACGACGACTTCGACGGAGTCAGTAAACGTATCGGGCGGGAGGCCTTTGAAGACCACGGGATAGCTGACCGTGCCGTCGGTGACATGAAACCGCAGCGTCTGTGTGGCAATCTCTTTCTCCACGGTACCGGGCACGACGCGGGCCCCAACCTTCATGCCGAGATCGTAGAACGAGGGATCGGCCGAGACGCGCTGCGCCAGCTCACTGGGCGTGAGGAAATACTGTCCCGTCTGCTTGATGCCGGAGGCCATCAGATAGCCCACGGCGCCAACGATCAGGACCGCACCCATGGCGAACTTCGTGCCTGCCTTCATGCTCGTAGTATACCACCTCGCTCGACCCTAGGATGCCGACCGTCATGCCGCCGTTTGGTCCCGCCTGGCTTCAGGTCGAGAACGGTGGTTGCACGATCCCGCGGTCCATGATGAAACCGGTGACGTAGCGTGCGGGCGTGACGTCGAACGCCGGGTTGAGCGCCGCCACGCCATCCGGTGCGATGGGGCGGCCGGCCAGGACGGTGACTTCGGTCGCAGCGCGCTGCTCGATCGGGATCAGATCCCCCTCGGCCAGCGTTGCATCGACCGTGGTCCAGGGCGCGGCGCAGTAGAACGGCACACCGTGATGGCGCGCGAGCACCGCCAGCCCATAGGTGCCGATCTTGTTTGCGAAATCACCATTGGCGCAGATGCGGTCCGCGCCGACGAGGATCAGGTCGACCTTCGCTTGCCGCATCAACGTCGCCGCCGCGCCATCCGTGATCAGCGTACAGGGAATCCCGGCATGCTGCAATTCCCACGCGGTGAGGCGCGAGCCCTGCAGCAACGGCCGCGTCTCGTCCACATAGACATGCACGCGACGGCCCTGCTCGTGCGCCAGATAGATCGGCGCCAGCGCGGTCCCTATGCCGCCGGTCGCGAGCGCGCCCGTATTGCAGTGCGTCAGCACGTTGGCGCCGTCGGCGAGGAGCGTCAGCCCATGCTCGCCGATGCGACGACACATCGCGCGATCCTCCTCCCAGATGGCCGTCGCTTCAGCATGCAGTCGCTCCCATATCGCGGCACTATCGCCCAGCGTCGCCTGCGCCACATTCGCCATGCGATGCAGCGCCCAGCGAAGATTCACCGCCGTCGGACGGGCGTTGGCGAGCAGGTCGGACAGTTGCGCCACACCGGCGAGAAACGACGGCCGCGGCGCGGCGCGGAGATCGCGCGTGCCGGCGACGAGGCCCATCGCCGCGGCGATCCCGATCAGCGGCGCGCCGCGCACCTGCAGCTGCTTGATCGCTTCGGCAACCGACTCGGCGCTCTCGAGATCGCGCGTGATCTCCGCTTCCGGTAGCGCTCGTTGATCGAGGATGCGAACCGCGCCGCTGGGCGACCAGGAGATGGCTTGAATAGGCACGGTGGTGAACCTAATGCGAAATATGAAATGCGAAATGCGAAGTTTGCCAAGAGATTTCGCATTTCGAATTCCCCATTTCGCATTCTAGCGTTAGGATTCTCCCCATGAGCTACCAAACTCTCCTTGTCGAAATCCGGGATGGTATCGCATTCGTAACCGTGAACCGTCCCGACAAGCTCAATGCGCTGAACGATCAGGTGATGCTGGAGCTGGGTAAAGTCGCCGAGAGCATCGCGACCGAACCCGACATCAAGGGCGCCATTCTCACGGGCGCCGGGCCAAAGGCGTTCGTGGCCGGCGCCGACATCGGCGATCTGTCTCGGCAGGGGCCGTTCGACGGCAAGGCACGGGCGCAGCGCGGCCAGGGCGTGCTGCGGCGCCTCGAGACGTGCGGCAAGCCGGTGATCGCGGCGGTCAACGGATTCGCGCTGGGCGGCGGCTGCGAGCTGGCCATGGCCTGTCACATCCGCATCGCGAGCGAGAATGCGAAGTTCGGACAGCCCGAGGTGAAACTGGGGATCGCGCCGGGTTACGGGGGAACGCAGCGGCTGCCGCGCCTCGTGGGGAAAGGGATTGCGATGCAGCTCATTTTGACCGGCGAGATGATCGATGCGCAGGAAGCGTACCGCATCGGGCTCGTCAACAAGGTGGTGCCCGCCGCCGACCTGCTCGCGGAATCGGAGAAGATGATGCGGGGTATCCTCGCGATGGGCCCACTGGCCGTGCGTCTCGCGATGGAAGCGATCGACCACGGCCTGGAGATGAGTCTCGACGAAGGCCTGCTCCTCGAGGCCAATCACTTCGGTCTCCTCGCCGCAACGCAGGACATGAAAGAAGGGCTGACCGCATTTCTCGAAAAACGCTCGGCAAAATTCCAGGGGCGGTAGCGCTCCTCTTCGGTGCGGCGTGTCTCGGGACACGCGATCGGCCCGGCCCTCCGCAATTGTCGTTCACCATCGACCAGGACAGCGTGAGCGCCAGCAAGGTCGACACGGTTTCCGGGACGATTCGCGCGGAAGATCCGGACGGCATCGATTCCGTGTGGGTGAGCGTCGACGCGGAATTACGCGGCGAGAGCGGAGGCTTCAACCGCGTCTTCAGCGCCCGCTACCGCTTTCTCCTGCCCCCCGGGCAGCAGCCGGGGATCCGCCTCATCATCCAGTTCCGGGCGCGTGATATTGCCGGTTTTGAGGTCCAGCGCGACAGCTACGTCGTAGTCAGTCCGTAACTTCCGCGATTGGCCTTAACTCTTGACAGGACAATGACTTCCGGCTATTTTGAGGGCTGTGACAGATTCCTCAAACCGCCCTAAAAAAGGCCGTCCGGTTGCAGTCGCCGAGGCGCTTGAGGGCTACCTGAAGCGCACCGGTTTGGCGCGGCGAGTCGGGCAGGCGCAGATGATTCCGGACTGGCCGCGCCTCGTTGGTCCGCAGATCGCCGCCGTCGCGATTCCTGAGAGCATCACACCCGATGGCGTGTTGTTCGTGCGCGTCGCGACGAGCTCATGGATGAATGAGCTGCAGCTGATGACGCCCGACATCATGGCCCGCATCAACGCGGGACGTGGTGCCGGCCGCATCACCACCATACGCTGGCTTCTTTCACGTTAGGAATTTGATGCCGAAGAAGAAACCCGCCGCCCCCAAAGAAAAAGGTAACGGCGGATATCAGGCCGACTCGATCCAGGTCCTGAAGGGTCTGGAAGCGGTGCGGCGCCGGCCCGCGATGTACATCGGGTCGGTGTCGTCGCGCGGTCTGCACCATCTCGTCTACGAAGTCGTCGACAACTCGGTGGACGAGGCACTCGCAGGCTTCGCGACCGACATCTCGGTCACGATTCACGCCGACAACGCCATCACGGTCGTGGACAACGGGCGCGGCATTCCCGTGGACATCCATAAGACCGAGAAGAAGCCCGGCGTCGAAGTCGCGCTCACGGTGCTGCATGCCGGCGGCAAATTCGACAAGAGCAGCTACAAAGTCTCGGGCGGCTTGCACGGCGTCGGCGTGTCGGTGGTGAACGCCCTCTCCGAGAAGCTCGAGGTGTGGGTCGACCGCGACGGGAAACGGCATCACATGTCGTTCGAGCGCGGCGACACCAAGAAAAAGCTCGAGGTCGTCGGCAAGGCCAAAGGCACGGGCACGACGGTATGGTTCAAGCCCGACACGGAGATCTTCACCGAGACGCGCTTCGACTACGCCACCATCGCCAACCGGCTGCGCGAGCTCGCCTTCCTGAACAAGGCGCTCACGATCGTGCTCAAAGACGAGCGCAAGGGCAGCACGAAGGAAGAGACCTTCTACTATAAGGGCGGCCTGTCGGAATTCGTGAAGTGGATCGTGGGCAACCGCCGTCCCCTGCATCCCAAGCCGATCACGTTCGAGGCGAGTCGCGAAGACGTCGAGGTCGAGGGCGCGGTCCAGTACGACGATCAGTACAGCGAGAACACCTTCACCTTCGTGAACAACATCAATACGCACGAAGGCGGCACGCATCTCACCGGCTTCAAGTCGGCGCTGACCCGCACGATCAACGAGTGGGCGAAGCAGGACGGCGCCCTGAAGAAAGAAGACTTCACGCTCTCCGGCGACGACGTCCGCGAAGGGCTCAACTGCGTGCTCAGCGTCAAAGTCAAAAACCCGCAGTTCGAAGGGCAGACCAAGACCAAGCTGGGCAACTCGGAAGTCGAAGGCATCGTCAAGACGGTCGTCAACGACGCCCTCGGCGCGTTCTTCGACAAGAACCCGAGCGTGGCACGCTCGATCATCGCGAAGGCGGTGAGCGCGGCCCGGGCCCGCGAGGCGGCCCGCAAGGCGCGCGAGCTGGTGCGCAAAAAGAGCGGCCTCGACGCCGGCCTCCTGCCCGGCAAGCTCGCCGACTGCTCGCTCACCGACCCCAAGCTGTGCGAGATCTATCTCGTCGAGGGCGATTCCGCCGGCGGATCGGCGAAGATGGGACGCGACCGCAGCTATCAGGCGATCCTGCCGCTGCGCGGCAAGATCCTGAACGTGCAGAAGGCGCGCATCGACAAGATTCTGTCCAACGAAGAAATCCGCACCATGATCACGGCGATCGGCACGGGCGTGGGCGAGGACTTCAAGGTGGAGGAAGCGCGCTATCACAAGATCATCATCATGACGGACGCCGACGTGGACGGCGCCCACATCCGCACGTTGCTGCTCACCTTCTTCTATAAGGAGATGAAGCAGCTGATCGACGTCGGGTACATCTATATCGCGCAGCCGCCGCTCTACCGGGTGTCGAAGGGCAAAGAGGAGTTCTACGCCTACGACGAGAAGGAGCGCGACACGTACGTGAAGCGTCTGACCAACGGGGCTGAAAGCAAGGCGTCGGTCAACGTGAGCCGCTACAAAGGGCTCGGCGAGATGAACCCCGACCAGCTGCGCGACACGACGATGGATCCCGCCAAGCGCACGCTGCTCAAAGTGACGATGGAAGACGCCCTCGAGGCGTCATCGCTGTTCGAGACGCTGATGGGCGACGAGGTCGAGCCGCGCCGCAAGTTCATCGAGGAAAACGCGAAGTTCGTGAAGAACCTCGATGTCTGATGGGCCTCATCGCGGGTGTCGTGGTGCTGCTGATCGTTCTGGGGTGGTTCTTCTGGCCCAGTAGGGCGGCTCCGCGCCATGACGTCGAGAACACCGAGCTGGACGCCGCCGAGCGAGACGTGCGGGAGGCGGCCGATGAAGACAGCGTCCGCGATTGGGGGCCGGGCACCGGCCAGAAACCGCTCCCCTAGCTGAGCTCCTCGACGCCCGCGCGGGTCACGCGGTGTGAGACCAGCTTCAGCGGCTTCTGCGTCAGCTTATCGCCGATCACGATCGCCTCAGCCAGCGCGTCAAAGCCCGTCCGAATGCCGTCGGCGTCCTTCGCGAACACGGACGCGATCGGTTCCCCTTCCAGGACTTTGTCACCCGGCTTGACCGTGATGACGAACCCAACGGTGGGATCGACCGTGTCTTCGACGGTGCGGCGCCCGCCGCCGAGGGCGATGATAGCCCGGCCGATCGTGCGCGGCTCCACGCGCTGTACGACGCCGGTGCGGGGCGCCGCGTAGACCTCCACCGCCTGGGCCTGCGGTAGCACCGACGGATCCTCGACGGTGTTGGGGTTGCCGCCCTGCGCCTCGATGATCTGCTCGAACTTTTCCGCGGCGAGTCCCGAGTCGATCGCCGTCTCCAGCTTCTTCCTCGCCTTCTTCGTGTTCTTCTCGATCCCGCCCTGGATCAGCATCTCGACGCCCAGCGCGTAGGTCACCTCGAGGAGATCGGCCGGGCCTTCGCCGCGCAGCGCGAGAATCGCTTCCTCGGTCTCCAGCACGTTGCCGCACGCGCGGCCCAGCGGCCGGTCCATCGCCGTGATCAGCGCGATCGTCGGGCAACCGCGGTCCTCGCCGAGGGCAATCATCGTCTTGGCCAGATCGAGCCCGCGCTCGACCTCCGGCAGGAATGCGCCGCTGCCGTTTTTCACGTCGAGCACGAGCCCGTTGAGCCCTTCGGCCAGCTTCTTGGACATGATACTCGCCGCGATGAGCGGTATCGATTCGACCGTGCCGGTGACGTCGCGCAGCGCGTAGAGCTTGCGGTCCGCCGGGGCAATTTCGGCGGTCTGCCCGATCAGCGCGCAGCCGATCTTCTGCACCTGCGCCTTCGCTTCCGCGAGAGACAGATTGGTGCGGAATCCCGGGATCGACTCGAGCTTGTCGAGCGTGCCGCCGGTGTGGCCGAGTCCCCGCCCCGACATCATCGGCACCGCGATGCCGCACGCCGCGACCAGCGGGCCGAGCACCAGCGAGACCTTGTCGCCGACACCGCCCGTCGAGTGTTTGTCGATGCGCGGCGTGGCCCAGCCGTCGAACGACAGGCGATCGCCGGATGCCAGCATCGCGTCGGTGAGCGCGGCGAGCTCCTGGCGCTCCAGGCCGCGCATGAACACCGCCATCAGCAGCGCGGCGAGCTGATAATCGGGAATGCGGCCCGCGGTGTATTCCGCGACGAGCGCCGACCATTCTTCGGGACTGAGCGCCGCGCCGTCGCGCTTGCGCTCGATCAATGGCACCACGATCATTGTTTCATGCGCCTTTCACTGTGCCTGCTCGCTTCGCTCGTCGGCGGGAGTCTCGCCGCCCAGAGCGCGGCCAATCACATCGCCCTCGGCGACAGCGCCGGCCTGATGCACCCCGATGTCGCGCTGCGTCACTACCAGGCCGCCCTCGCCGTCGACTCGCTGAGCTATGAAGCGAACTGGAAAGCGGCGCGGGCGATAGCCGACATCGCCAAACAAATACAGGGCAATGCCGATTCCCTCAAGAACCGCCGGGACAGCCTGTATGCCGTGGGCCGAAGCTATGCCGAGCGCGCGATTCGCGCTGATTCGACGCGCGCCGACGGGCACTACGCCCTGTCGATGGTGCTGGGACGGCTGTCCCGTACCAAAGGCAGTAAGGAACGGGTGCGCTACGCGAAGATCATCTTCGACGAGGCGACGCGGGCCGTCCAGATCGACTCCAACTACGACAACGCCCATCATGTGCTCGGCGCCTGGCACGCCGAGGTGAAGCGGCTCTCCGCGATTCAGCGCTTCTTTGCCAAGGCGCTGTTCGGCGGCGGCTTCATGTCGGTGGCCAATTGGGATGACGCCGTCCGGCACCTCACGCGCGCCGTCGCGATCGCGCCGAAGGGTATCTACCATCGCCTGGAGCTGGCGGAAGTCTACACCGACCTCGGCCGCTATTCGAAAGCCCGGGAACAGCTGCAGATCATCCCGACGCTGCCGAACGCCGACGTGCTCGATGCCCAGTATAAAGAAGACGCGGCCGCGCTCCTCGCCGACATCAAGAACGAGAAGGACGAGACCTAGCGCCCGCGCATCATGCGCTCGATCGCATCGGTCGAGCGCGGCGCTCCCGCCGACAGCCACTCGCCACCCTTCGCCGTAACCAGCACGTCGTCCTCGATGCGCACGCCCAACTGCTCGGCCTGGATGTAGATCCCGGGCTCGAGCGTAATCACCATGCCGGGCTCGAGCGGCCGGCCGAAGCCGACGTCGTGAACGTCCATCCCGATCGGATGGCCCAGGCCGTGGTTGAAGTATTCGCGATCATCGCAGGTCTTGTCACCGCACAGCGTGCCCGAATGCGCGCGCATATACGCCCGCGCGATGCCGTCCAGCTGCCCGATCGTGACGCCCGGCCGCACGGAGTCGAACGCCGCCTGCTGCGCGCCCAGCACCAGATCGTAGATCGCCTTCTGCCGCGGCGTGAAGCGGCCGTTGATCGGGAAGGTACGGGTCACATCGGCGGTGTACTGGCCCCATTCCGCGGCGGCGTCGATGACGACCAGATCGCCGCTCTCGGTGCGGCGGCGATTGACGTCGTAGTGCAGCGTCGTGGAGTTGGGGCCGCTGCCGACGATCGACGGATAGCCGAGGCGGTCGGCGCCATTGCGGCGGAACCCATCCTCCAGCGCCGCTTCGAGCTCGTATTCGTACATCCCGGGACGCGCGGCACGCATCGCCGCGATGTGCCCGGCGACGCTGATGTCGACCGCGCGCCGCAGCCGGGCGATCTCGTCGGCGTCCTTCACGGCACGCATCGAATCGACGATCGGAAGCAGGTTGCGCACGTCGCCACCCGAAAACGCCAGATCGGAAATGCGCGATTCATCACGGGTCGACGGGCCGAGCGGCACATAGACCGGCGCGCCGCGGGAGGCGGCGAATTGCACGCGCCGCAGCCGGTTGTCGAGCGAATCGATGGGCAACACCGTGGCAATCCCGGAAAGCCGTCTCGCGACGCTGTCGGGGCCGAGCCGCAGGCCGGTCCAGCGCTCCCGTGACGGCGTGCGGGGCGGCAGGAGCAGCACCGTCTCGAGCGTGTCGGGCCCGCGCGCTGTCAGGAGCAACCACGCGTCCTGCGTCTCGAGCTCGGTGAGATAGAAGAAGGTGTTGTTCTGCCGGAAATCGTTGTCCTGCACGTAGTCCTGTTCGATGTTCCGCTCATGCGAGGCCGGAACCAGGATCGAGCCGCGGCCAATGCGCCTGGCCAGCGCGCGACGGCGGGCAGCGACCGCCGCGGTATCGACCGGACGTCCCATCCCCGGGAGCTCGGGCACGACTTGGTAGACCCCGATCGGGGCCGCTGATCCCGCCGATTGTGACGCAGATTGCGCGCAGAGTGTTTGCAGCGCTGCACAGACGACGATCGTGAGTAAGGTGAGTATCCGCATGAGGCCTAATCTACGCGCGCTTGACGTGACTCGCGTTCCCGAGCCAAACTATTGCACCCATGACGATCAACTCGGCCCTCACACACGCGGAAGGGGAACGGCTCGCCGCGCGGATCGCCGAGCTGGAGCATGAGCGCAAGCACCTGCTCGCCGTCATCGAGATCCTGAAGGAAGCCTCCAGTTCCTTACATTTCATTGACATTCTCCAGTCCATCGCCCGCAAGCTGGGCGAGTCGTTCGGGCTGGACCGCTGCTCGATCTTCCTCGGCGAAAAAGGCGGCAAGCAGGTGCGGCTCGTCGCGTCGTACGAAGACCCGACCATTCGCAACTACGTCGTCGATCTCGAGCGCTATCCCGAATTGAAGAAAGCGATGCAGAGCGGCGAGACGGTGTTCATCCCCGACGCCGCCAATGATCCCTCGCTGCGGCACGTGAAGGGCGAGCTGATCAACCGCCGCGTCAAGTCGATCACCGTCGTGCCGATCACGTGGCGCACGGTCGCCATCGGCGCGATTTTCCTGCGCACCTACCGCGACGGGCCCACCTTCTCGGATGCGGATGTGCGCTTCGTGCAGGTTGTTGCCGCCCTCACCGCGCAAAGCCTGCGCAACGCCCATCGTTACGAGCGGCTCGCCCAGCGCACGCACGAGTTCGGCGACCAGCTGCGCCATATGGAGTTGGAGCGCGTCGCCCTGCTCGCCTTCTTCCGCCGGCTGCTCGACGCGTTCGGCGGCCGCGAGGGCGCGTGGGGGGAAGGTCTCCTGCCCAAAGCCAGCGCCGACGAGCTGGACCGCCTGGTCGGCGTGGCCATGGCCGTCATCCAGGAAGAAGCCAAAGGGCGGTGAAGCCGGCAGCACGCGCCGCTGAGCTGCGGCGGATTCTGGAACGGGCGAACCACGCGTATTACCTCCTCGACAAGCCGGAGATCTCGGACGCCGAATACGATCGGCTGTTCCGCGAGCTTCAGGCAGTCGAAGCGAAGCATCCCGAGCTCCGCACGCCCGACTCCCCCACCCTGCGAGTCGGTGGCGAGCCGGCGAGCGCATTCCGCAAGCACCGCCACCTCGTCCCCATGCTGTCGCTCGCCAATGCGTTCACGGAAGCGGAGCTGCGCGAGTGGGAGGAGCGCAACGCGCGCCTCGTGCCGGAAGTCACCTCGGCGGGCTACACGCTGGAGGTGAAGATCGATGGCGCCGCCGTGAGCCTCACGTACGAGGACGGCGTGCTGGTCACGGGCGTCACGCGCGGCAACGGCGTCGAAGGCGAGGACGTGACGCCCAATCTCCGGACGGTCCTCGATTTGCCGCTGCGGCTGCGCGGAAAAGGGTGGCCGAAGAAGATGGAAGTGCGCGGCGAGGTCTACTTGCCGAAGAGTCAGTTCGCTGAAACCAATAAACAGCGTGAGAAAGCGAGCGAGGCGCCGTACGCCAACCCGCGCAACGCCGCCGCCGGCGCACTGCGACAGCTCGATCCCAAAAAG
>Ga0137415_10002359_pt1 | contig 18832 bp, 17 predicted proteins | sample CZODoug3_1_1_16f_FD_183082 | JGI IMG/M metagenome (GOLD analysis project Ga0137415, IMG submission 183082) | Vadose zone soil fungal communities from Angelo Coast Range Reserve, California, USA - CZODoug3_1_1_16fungal (Hybrid Assembly) | ecosystem: Environmental > Terrestrial > Soil > Vadose...
CGTTCCCTCTGCCCCTCTTGATGAGCGGTTCTTCAGTTGTTCTTTGATTCTCGCATACCAGCGGGGCTGGGTTTCATGCCTGGATCGCGCTGTAGCCCGCTCGGCTCGGCGTCGCTCACGCGCTGTAGGACGCTCGGCTCGGCGTCGCATACGCGGCTACGGACTCGTGAGACTCACCGGCGGTCGCGTCGTCCCCCGTCCATGATCAATGCCCTTTCCGGCCGGCTGTGGGCGGCCGGAAAGGGCACTGATCATGAAACGCTCCGCGTCGCCGAACTCGGCACGGCGGGTGAATTGTCGCTCTCGGCGCCTCCATATTGAGCCGATTTGCCGGGGTTACGCGGCGCCGATTGTGGATCTTGATACCTATGTTCCGCCATGACCTGCCATAGATATCAAGATCGCCGGGTAGCGGCGATGAGCGCTCGCGCGAAGAGCCCGCCGGCCGCGACGGTCCTATCCGCGGCCAAGCCCAGCTGCCGGTCCGCGGCCAAGCCCAGGTGCCGGTCCGCGGCCAAGCCGAGGTACCGGACTGAGCCGCGGCGCACGAGCGTGAACCGCCAGTCGGCGGTTATGAATAGTCGGTCGTCAGCACGACGACGATGGGGCCGGGGGGCAGTTCGGAGAACCTCTCCTTGACCCGCTTGATCGCGGGGAACTGCTGCTGCAACTGCAGGGCCGCCGCCTGGTTGGCCGGGTCGCTCGGGTCGTAGTACGCGCAGGTGGACAGGATGTCGTTGGTGATGTTGCCCGTCGAGGTGACCGTCCAGCCACCTTGCTCGAACTGCTGCCTGGCCGTGTCGGCGAGTCCCGTGGTGGTCGTGCTGTTGCGAACGATCAGCGGGATGGGGTGAGTGGCCCCGGACGTCTTCGTGCTGGGCGTAGTCGAAGGATGCGTCGACGGCGGATGAGCGGTCGGCGTCGCGGTCTTCGTCGTCGTGGCGGTGACGGTGGAGGTGGACGTCGTACGGAGCGCCACCGGACGGGCCTGGCGGCCGTTGGGATGACGCAGCGCGACGAGCGCTACTACGGCGACGGCGATACCGAGCACGGCCAGCACGCTGCCGCTGACCCGGTCGAACCGTCGCTTGTTCGACGGCGGGGGCACGCGGTTGGTCATAGTTAGCGGCAGGATAACCCGTGCGGGTTAGCGAACACCCGCCGACACGGCTTCTCAGACCTCGATGCCGAGGCGGCGCGCGGAGCGCTGCCGTTGCCGGCTGGCCCGCAGCCGACGCAACCGCTTGACGAGCAGCGGGTCGGCCGCCAACGCCGCCGGGGTGTCGATCAACGCGTTGAGCACCTGGTAGTACCGCGTCCCTGACATGTCGAAGAGCTCGCGAACGGCTTGTTCCTTTGCCCCGGCGTACTTCCACCACTGCCGTTCGAAGGTCAGGATCTCACGATCGCGCCGGGTGAGACCGTCTGTCCCCGCGTCGTCGATCGACTCGATGTCACCGGCAGCCGCTAGTTCAGCATCGGCAGACGCGTGAGCGGACTCCATGCCTACGCGCACTCCCCTCAATGATCGGACCTGAATCGGTGCTCACCGTAACCGACAATGTCGATGTCGTCCGGCCGAGTCAGTCAACCATGGCGTGTCGTGGAAGTGTTGTACCGGCACGCTGTGGATAACGATGCGCGTTATCCACAGATCGCGCCGACGCATTTCGCCCCGCCGCGGCGCGCGGCAGCGTGGACGGCATGGCAGTGCTCCCCGATTGCGCGTCGCTCGAGACGGTCGCCCGGCAAATGGACGGTCATGGCGAGGACCTGCGCGGACGAGCGTCGCGGCTGCTGGCCGCCGCCGAGAGCGTGCGCTGGCGTTCGCCCGCGGCGACGACGTTCCGCGCCGACGTCCATGATCTGGCCGTAGCATTTCGCCGGGCCGCCGGCGAGATCGACGACGCGGCCCACGCGCTGCGCCGGCACGCGGCGGCGGTGCGCCGGGCCGAGGCCGTCGTCCGGGCCGCCGAGCACGCCGCGATGGCCGCGCTGCGTGGCGTCGAGCACGTGTTGGGGTTCTAAGGTGCTGGCGATTCCGACATGACGCGTCCGGTCTCGGTGCGTGGCGGCGCGGGCGGCGTCGAGGCGCACTACGACGACATGGCCGCGGCCGCTGCACTGTTCGGACGCGCCGCGGGCGACACCGGCGAGGTCGCCCTCGCGCTGCACGGCTACCTGGTGCATCCGACGCTGCTGGCGTCGGCGGTACTCGATCCGGGCGGCGTGGCCGAGTTCGAGAGCCGGCTCCTCGCGGCCCTCGACGGTCCGGCAGGAGTCACCTGGCTGGCCGCCCGGTGCGCCGGCGTCGACGTCGGGCTCCGGGCCGCGGCCGCGGCCTACCTCGGCGCCGATCGGCTCGACGAGCAGTTCGCCCCCGAGCTCGGCGCCCTGGTCCACGCGCCGCGGGCGATCGGCGACGGGGCTCTCGCCCTGGCCCGGGGCGACCCGCATCGGGCGCTGCAGGACGTGCTGACCAGCGATCCGGAGCTGGCCGACCTCGGTGTGGGCGCGGCTGCGAACCTGCTCGGGGCCGGTTCGGTCGCGGCGAGCACTCGCCTGCTGCAACGCCCGTTCGCCGACGGGACGCCACAGGTCGACCCCCTCGGCGAAGACGGTGTCGCCGACGCCTCCGGCCCGCCGCGCACCCTGCGCGATCTCCTGGCCGGGCTTGCCCATCGCGACCTGGGTCGGCCGGGCGAGATCGACGTCACGCTGCTCGACGGTGCGGACGGCCGCCGGCGGGTGATCGTGAACGTCCCGGGCACGAAGGACTGGTCGCTCGCCGGGCACAACCCCGACGTCACCAGCCTGGCCACGAACCTGCGCTCGATCGGCGGCGAGGTCACCACTTACGAGCGCGGCATCCTCGAGGCGATGCGCCAAGCCGGAGTCCGGGCCGACGACGACGTGCTGCTCGTCGGGCACAGCGAGGGCGGCATGGTCGCGGTTAACGCCGCGAAGCACCTGGCGAGCACCGCAGAATTCCATGTGTCGCACGTCGTCTCCGCCGGCTCGCCGATCGGTCTGATCGCCGGCGGCATCCCGTCGAGCGTCGACGTGCTGGCGCTCGAGAACGACGGCGACCTCGTCCCCCACCTCGACGGCGCGCTGAACCCCGACCGGGTCAACGTCACCACTGCCACCACGCGTCACGACCACGGCGACATCGCCGCGAATCACGACCTCGACGCCAGCTACCTCCCCGGGGCCGCCGAAGTCGACGCCAGCGACGACCCGTCCGTGCGCGCCTACCTCGCCGGCATCGGCGGCTTCCTCACCGCTGACACCGTGCACACGCGCACCTATGTGATCACCAGGAGCTACCCGTGACACCCGTTGCCGTCGGCGTCGATCACGGGCACGATTCCGTCATGCACGGGCTGATGCAGGACGCGCCGCTGACCATCAACTCGATCCTCGCCCGGGGGGAGCAGTACTTCGGCGACAAGACCGTGGCGACTCGCACCGCGTCCGGGGGCCTGGAGCGGGCCACCTACGCCGACCTGGCCGCCGGAGCTCGCCGGCTGGTCGGTGCGCTCGACTCGCTCGGTCTCGGCGCCGACGCGCGAGTGGGCACGTTCGGGTGGAACACGGCCCGGCACGTCCAGCTCTACTTCGCGATACCCGGCTCCGGACGCATCATGCACACCGGCAATCTGCGCTACGCGCCCGAGCAGTTCATCTACTCGGCCAATCACGCCGAGGACGAGGCCTTCTTCGTCGACCGGTCGCTGCTGCCGCTGTTCTGCAAGTACCTGTCGAGCCTCGACACGGTCAAGCACGTCGTGGTGATGGACGACGGCGCGCCGGCCGAGCTCCCCGACGACCCGCGCATCGTCCGCTGGGAAGACCTGCTCGACAGTGCCGACGAGGTCGACTTCAGCGATCGGGTCAAGGACGAGAACCAGGCCGCGGCGATCTGCTACACGACCGGCACCACCGGCAACCCCAAGGGCGTGCTGTACAGCCACCGCTCGAACTGGCTGCATTCGCTCGCGTCGATGACGACCGCCGTGTTCGGCATCAGCGAGCGCGACTCGATCCTGCCCGTCGTACCGCTCTTCCACGCCAATGGGTGGGGGCTGCCCTACACCGCTGTCCTGGCCGGAGCGTCGCTGGTCATGCCCGGGCCCGATCTCACGCCGCAGGGCATCGTGTCGCTGCTCGAGTCGGAGAAGGTCACCATCACCGCCGGCGTCCCGACGATCTGGATGGGCATGGTGCCCTTCCTCGACGGGCACGATCTGTCGCATCTGCACACGATCATCTGCGGTGGATCCGCCGTGCCCAAGGCGCTGTCGGAAGCCTGGCGGGCCAAGATCGGATTGCCGATCACCCAGGCGTGGGGCATGACCGAGCTCTCGCCGCTCGGCAGCGTTGCATACGTGCGCTCGGAGTACGACGACAGCACCGAGGAGGAGAAGGCCAACGTTCGCGCGACGGCCGGGATCGCCGCGCCCGGCGTCGAGCTGCGCATCGTCGACCCGGACACCCACGAGATCCTGCCTTGGGACGACACCGCTTCCGGCGAGCTGGAGTGCCGGGGCCCGTGGATCGCCAAGCAGTACTACGGCACCGACGAGCCGGGAGAGCAGTACTCGCCCGATGGCTGGCTACGCACCGGCGACGTCGCCTCGATCTCGCGGTTGGGCTACGTGCGGCTCGTCGACCGGACGAAGGATCTCGTCAAGTCCGGCGGCGAGTGGATCAGCACCGTCGATCTCGAGAACGAGATCATGGCCCACCCCAAGGTCGCCGAGGCGGCGGTGATCGCCGTGCACCATCCGAAGTGGATGGAACGTCCACTGGCGTGCGTGGTCGTCAAGCCGGGCGAGGAACTCACCAGGGACGAGGTGCTGGAGTTCCTGCAGGCGAAGTTCACCAAGTGGCAGCTGCCCGACGATGTCGTATTCATCGACGAGGTGCCCAAGACCAGCGTGGGCAAGTTCTCCAAGAAGACGCTGCGCGACCGCTTCGCCGACTACGTCCTGCCGAGCGCCTGAAGGCGTCCTCGTAGGCTGGCCGGCGTGACCTACGTTGCCGCTCCGAACCGCTATGACGAGACGACCTACCGGCGCTGCGGGCACAGCGGGGTCAAGCTCCCGCTGATCTCGTTGGGGTTGTGGCACAACTTCGGCGACGATCGCGCGCTCGACACGCAGCGCGCGATCCTGCGCCGGGCGTTCGATCTCGGCGTCACCCACTTCGACCTGGCCAACAACTACGGGCCGCCCTACGGCGGCGCCGAGACGAATTTCGGCCGCGTCCTGCGCAGCGACTTCTCGCCCTATCGCGACGAATTGTTCATCTCGACCAAGGCCGGCTGGGACATGTGGCCCGGACCGTACGGCGAGTTCGGTTCCCGCAAGTACCTGCTCGCGAGCCTCGACCAGTCACTGGCCCGGCTGGGGCTGGACTACGTCGACGTCTTCTACTCGCATCGCTTCGATCCGGACACCCCGCTCGAGGAGACGATGGGCGCACTCGACGCCGCGGTGCGTTCCGGGCGGGCGCTCTACGCCGGCATCTCGTCCTACTCGCCGGATCGCACGGCTGAGGCGGCGCGACTGCTCCGCGAGATGGGCACACCGCTGCTGATCCATCAGCCGTCCTACTCGATGCTCAATCGTTGGATCGAAGGCGGCCTGCTCGACACGCTCGAGAAGGAGGGCGCCGGCTGCATCGCGTTCTCGCCGCTGGCGCAGGGCATGCTCACCACCAAGTACCTGGACGGCGTTCCGGCCGACTCGCGCATGGCCGAGGGATCCTCGCTGTCCAGCGAGTGGCTCACCGACCAGAACCTGACGCACATCCGGGCGCTCAACGACCTGGCCAAGCGGCGCGGGCAGTCCCTGGCGCAGATGGCCCTGGCCTGGTGCCTGCGCGATCCTCGCGTCACGTCGCTCGTCGCCGGGGCCAGCAGCGTCAAGCAACTGGAGGAGAACCTCGCCGCGCTGCAGAACCTCGAGTTCTCAGCGGACGAGCTGGCCGAGATCGACCGGCACGCCGTCGAGGGCGGCATCGACCTCTGGCGCGGCAGCAGCACGTCCTGACTCACCGATCGTGATTCCCGATTGTGCAACTTCCTGCGGTCTCAGGCCGCACAAGGTTGCACGATCGAGAGGAAGGTCAGAGGTGCCGCCCGAGGAGGCTTAGGTCGGCGGCGCTCAGGCGGTCTGATGCGTTAGCGGACTGATGCCAGTAGGGGTAGAGCAGCGGCTGAGCGCTCACGTCGTCGAGCCGGGTCCGCTCGTCGGCGGTCAGGGTCACCGACGCCGCGGCGAGGTTGTCGGCCAACTGCTCGTCGGTACGCGCGCCGACCACGACCGACGTGACGCCGGGCTTGCCGATCAGATAGGCGAGCGCGATCCGGGCCGCTGACGCGCCGCGCGACTCGCCGATCTCGACCAGCACGTCGACGGTGTCGTAGAGCTTGCCCTCGTCATGGACCGGCGGCTCGTCCCAGCCGGCGAAGCGCCGCGTCCCCTCGGGATTCGGGTCGGAACGGCGGTACTTGCCCGACAGCAAACCGCCGGCCAGCGGGCTCCAGACGAGGATGCCCAGCCCCTGATCGAGCGACAGCGGCACCAGCTCGTACTCGGCGTCGCGGGCCTGCAACGAGTAGTAGATCTGCTGGCTCACGAAGCGCGGCCCGCCGTCGCGATCTGCGGTTCCGAGCGCCTTCATGAGCTGCCACGCCGCGTAGTTCGACGCGCCCACGTAACGCACTTTGCCCGACTGCACAAGGGAATCCAACGCGCCGAGCGTCTCCTCCAGCGGAGTTTGCCCATCCCACTCGTGCACCTGGTACAGATCGATGTAGTCCGTGCCGAGCCGGCGCAACGATGCCTCGCAGCCGCGAACGACGTGGTGACGGGACAAGCCGGCGTCGTTCGGGCCATCGCCCATCGCCCCGCGCACCTTGGTCGCGACGAGCACGTCGTCGCGCTTGCTACCGAGGGCCTGCCCCAGGATCTCCTCGGACACGCCGGCGGAGTACACGTCGGCGGTGTCGATGAGGTTGACCCCCGCGTCCAGGCACATCCCGATCTGGCGCTTGGCGCCGTCGACACCCGTGTTGCCGACCATGCTGGACCAGCCGACGCCGCCGAAGGTCATCGTGCCGAGCGTAAGTACCGATACGCGCAAACCTGAGTTGCCGAGCTGCCGATATTCCATGGGGTGAAGCCTAGGCTGGCGGCGGGAACGTCCAGAGCGCATCGCTGGTTGGGCGAGCCCCGACGCGAGGAGACGCATGTCCGAACGCTTCGACGCCGACGCTGAGTTCGACCGGCAGGTCGGCAATCTGGTCAAGCTCGGCTATCCGGATCTCGTCGGCCGGTCCAGGGACGATCTGGTCGACCTCCTGGAGCCGTTGCGCGGGAGGGTCGCCGATCGGGAGAGCGAGCCGCCGACCCGGGCCCGCGTGCCGTTCGTGATCGTGCTCAGCGCGCGGATCGCGAAGCCGACCGAGACGATGCCGCTGACCACGTACAACGGCCGGTCCGGCTTCGTCGCTCGCGACACGAAGGACATCGACGAGTTCCCGACCCACGAGAGCGTCAAGTTGCCGGTCGACGACGCGTGGCTGATCTTCGACGTCGACCGGGGCACGCAGACGCTGGGGGCCAAGCCCGAAGAGGCGCGTCCGCGATTCGCCCGGGCCGGACGCTCGCCCCTGACGATCGAGGAGGGCATCGCCTTCCTCACCCAGTTCCCCGAGTCGCTGGAGAAGAACAACTGCTTCCAGCTGCCCGGCACCCAGCTCGACCGCAGGGTGCCCGGCCTGTGGATCAGCGACCGGGCGCCGAAGCTCGGCTTCTGCTGGGCCGGCAACCGGCACACCTGGCTCGGACACGCCTCCTGCGCCGATCGGGTGTGGTGATGGCAGAGTCCCGGACGTGACCGACGACCCGCGCACTCTGCGTCGTGCCGACTTCCCGGTCCTGCGCGAGATCCCGACCCGGTGGTCGGACGACGACACCTACCAGCACGTCAACAACGTCGTGCACTACTCGATGTTCGACACCGTCGTGAACGGATGGCTCATCGAGGCATCGGACGTCGACATCCGCGAGTTGCCGGCGGTGGGGCTGGTCGTCGAGACGTCGTGCCAATACTTCGCCGAGCTGCGCTTCCCCGTCGTCGTCACTGCGGGGCTGTCCATCGAGCACATCGGCACGTCGAGCGTCGTGTACCGACTGGCCTTGTTCGGCGATGTCGAGCAACCCGCAGCGGCCGGGCGCTTCGTCCACGTGTACGTCGACCGGGCCAGCCGGCGCACGACGCCGATCCCACCTCAAATCCAGGCAGCACTCACCCGGATCGGCAACGGGCACTGACGATCGTTGATCCGGTTTTGGCCGCCGAGGTGCGTATGTGACCCTTGGCGGCCAAAACCGTCAGGGGTCGGTGCGGCGGGCGACGGTGAGCAGGTGCGCGCTGGCGCCCAGCAGGCTCGGCGCCGACTCGGTGAGCTGCACGGCGTGCAGCACGTCGGCGCGACGAACGGGATCGTCCAGCCACGCGTCGATGTCGCCCAGCAGCCACGCCGCCCCCTCGACGCCGTACTGCCCGGTGACGTCCAGCCCGGCGTCCTGAACCTCGGCGAGGATCTCGGCCGGCTCGTGGAAGTACGCGGTAGTGAACAACGCGTCGGCGACGGCCGGCCGATGCTCACCGCTCCGCACCGTGGCGTCGTTGCGGGCCCGTACGGCCGGTTCGAAGTAGCGGGCACTGCGCAGCGTGTCGTGCACGGGGGCGTAGCGGTTGATCGTGGCGGCCACGACGAGGCCATCGGGCCGGGTCACCCGCCGCGCCTCGGCCAGCGCCCGACGACGCTGCCCCCGATCGATCAGGTGATACAGCGGGCCCAGCAGTAGCACCACGTCGAACGTCCCCGCGTCGAACGGCAGCTCGAGGGCATGGCCGAGCCGGGCGCTCAGCCCGGCCGCCGCGGCCTGCGACACGTGCAGCGGCACCGGGTCGATCAGCTCGACCTGATGGCCGTCCTGCGCCAGGCACTGGGCGTGGACCCCGCTGCCGCCCCCGACGTCCAGTACCCGCGCCCGTGGCGGAAGCACCCGGCGCAAGACGGCCTGGGTGCGCCAGAACTCGAGCCGGCCGGCGCCACTGCGGAGGCGCAGATCCTCATCGCCCCGTTCGTAGTAGGCGAGCACCTCCGAAGCAACCTCGTTCATATCGCCCAGTGTCCCGGCGCCCACCACCGCTTTTGGCCATTCGGACCGCCCCACGCGGTCCGAATGGCCAAAAGCGGAGAACGATCAGTGGCGGACGACCTCCATCTGGGCCATCATCCCGGCGTCGGCGTGCCCGAGCAGGTGGCAGTGGTAGAGGTACCGCCCGGTGAAGTCGCCGAACTTCATGATCAGCCGCACCTGCTGCCCCGGCATGATCGCCACGCTGTCCTTCCAGCCGGCCTCGCGCGGCGCGGGCGGCGCCCCGTCCCGGTCGAGGATCTGGAACCGCACCAGGTGGGTGTGGAACACGTGCGGGATCGGCAGATCAGCCTGCTCGCCATTGCGCACCGTCCAGATCTCGGTGTCGCCCAGGCGGGGCGAGATGTCGACGCGGTCCGGGTCGAACTCCTTACCGTTGATGCGCATCGTCCCGGTGGCCCGGTCGAGGTTGAGGACGAAGTCGCGCCGCACCTTCGCGTCGGCCTCGCGCAACCGCGAGACGGGCACGAGCGTGGACGGCAGCCGGTCGTGGTCGTGGCCGTGGGCGCGCCGCGTGACGTCGAAGCGCATCACCTCGACCGGGATGCCGAGGATCGAGCCCTGCAGGACGATCTGCGTGCCGAGCGGGTACTTGGCGAAGTCGATCACGACCTCGACCCGCTCGGACGGGAACACCGGGATCTCCGACGCCGGGACGGGCGCAGGCAGCAGTCCGCCGTCCGTCCCGATCACCGCCATCGACGCCCCCGAGTCGAGGTGCAGCGACAGCGTCGCGTCCAGCGACGAGCCGTTGAGGATCCGGAACCGGTACGCCCGCTGCTCGACCTCGAAGTACGGCAGCGGCTTGCCGTTCACCAGCATGGTGTCGCCGAAGAACTCGCCGGCATCGGGATCCGGTGGGCGGAAGGATCCGTCCGGGTTGAAGAACCGGTCCTGGATGACCAGCGGGACGTCGTAGCGGCCACGCGGCAGGTGCAGCTTCTGCTCGGCGACGTCGCTGATGATGTACAGACCGGTCAGCCCGAGATAGGTGTGCAGGCTTTCCTGGTGATGGACGTGGTCGTGGTACCAGAGCGTCGCCGCGGGCTGGTGGTTCGGGTAGGTGTAGACCCGGGTCTGGCCCGGCTTGATCTCCTGCCCCGGGATGCCGTCCGAGCTGGACGGCACGTTGCCGCCGTGCAGGTGAACGGCGACGTCCTCGGGCAGCGCGTTGCGCTGTCGGATGACGACCTTGCGCCCGGTCCAGGCCCGGATCGTCGGTCCCGGGAAGATACCGTCGTACCCCCAGATCGGCGTCTTCGTGCCCGGCACGATCACCTGCCGCGCCTCGCGCATGGTGATGTCGTAGTAGTCGGTGAACAGGTCCCGGGAACTCGGACGCAGCACCCGCGGCACGGTCAGCGGCACCGCGAAGCGCGGCACGGCGAGCGTCGCCGCCTCGTGCTCGGCGTCGTGTCCGGCGTAGGCGCCGGCCAGCCGCTCTACCGGCAACACGGCGGCCGCGCCCACGAGCGCGCCGAGCTTGAGCACGCTTCGTCTGTCCATCTTCATGGTGTCTCCCCCGAGGTAGTGCGTCGCCACGGTGCGCCGAATGCCAGCGCGGCGACGAGCGTGAGTGCGAACGTGTAACGCAAGGTGATCAAGGCGATGCCAGTTATGTGAGCGCCCATCGAGACGCCCGCGACCTTCTCGTCGAAGAGCCAGCCGTGGGCCAGCACCTCGGGCACGCTCGCGGCGGCGGCGGCAATCGCCGCGGCCACCGCGAACGCGACACGCGCCCGGATCGACTCGACCGGCAGGCCGAATCGCCGGACCAGTGCGTACCCGACGACCGTCGCGGCGAGCATGACGACAACCGCGACCGGCGCCGCCAAGGTGGTGTCGCGCAAGAAGTGCAGCCACGGACTGAGCTCGTGCTCGCCGGCCGCCGCCTCGTGCGCGTGCGAGCCGCCGACGGGCGAGAACCCGACGTGCGCCGCGATCTCGCGGGCGACCGGATCTGCGACGTCATGGTGATGCGTGTGCGGCAGGTACACGAAGTGCAGCAGCCAGCCGACGACGTAGTTCTCCACCAACGCGAGCGCAGCCGCCATCAAGGCGAACCTGCCGTAGACCCTCACCACTGCCCCCCGATGTCAGGAAGCAGCATCGCCGCGCGGCCCCGCGCACGGCATCGGTATCGGTGCCCATCTTGCGACCGCGGCTGCCTATGTTGGAGCCAGCCGCCCGGAACTATGCAGCCCGGTGCCTCCGGGGGCGAGTGGGCGGCTTGTCGTCATGGCGGGCGGCCGCGAGATCGGAGCCGTCCAGGCCGAGCATGTCGGCGAGTAGGCGGAACTCGGTGACGTCAGAAGCGCAAGCCGCGACGACGCGGGCGGCCCGGCGGCGACTCTCGGCGTAGTGCGCGGCCTCTGCCTCGGCGCGCGCCGCCTCGGAGTCCGACATCGTGCGTTCGCTGCTGCTGGCCGCGGGGATGAAGGCGTCGATTTGGCTCGTCATGGATCCACTGTTCCCGGTCCGGGCCGGATTCGAAACCGTCTGCTGTGGGCGAACGTCAGGCACGAACCTGCAGGGCAGGAGGTTGACTCCACAATGGATCGGACGGGAGCCGGCGCATGACCGACGACGACATGCTGGACGCCTATTCAGCGACCGTGGTGCGCGTCGCCGAGACGGTGCTGCCGAGCGTGGCCAGCCTGCGGGTCCGCACCCGGCGCGGCCAGGGGGCGGGCAGCGCGAGCGTGCTCACCGACGACGGCTTCCTGCTCACGAGCGCCCACGTCGTCGAGGGCGCGGACGGCGCCGAGGCCGCGTTCGCCGACGGCACCGAGGTGCACGCCGACGTGATCGGACGCGACGAGCTCTCCGACCTCGCCGTGCTGCGCGCCCGGGGAACGGTTCCGCCGGCGGTCACCCTGGGCGATGCGGCGCAGCTGCGGGTGGGGCAACTCGTCGTGGCCCTGGGCAATCCGCTCGGCCTCGCCGGCAGCGTCACGGCCGGCATCGTCTCGGCACTCGGTCGCTCGCTGCCCACCCGGGCCGGGCGGGTCGTCGACGAGGTGATCCAGACCGACGCCGCGCTGAACCCCGGCAACAGCGGCGGCGCGCTGGCCGACAGCGCCGGACGCGTGGTGGGTGTCAACACCGCGGTGGCCGGGGTCGGGGTGGGCCTGGCGGTGCCCATCAACGACACCACCCGCCAGATCATCACCACGCTGATGCGCAACGGACGGGTCCGCCGCGCCTGGCTCGGGGTCGCCGGCGCCCAGACGCCGCTGCCCCCACCGCTGGCCGACAAGCTGGGGCGACGCAACGGCATGCGGGTGGCGCAGGTCATCGACGCCAGCCCGGCGGCCCGGGCCGGGCTGCGGGTGGGCGACATCCTGGTGGCGGTCGACGGCGACCCGATCGTGACCACGACCGGCCTGCAGAAGTTGATGGTCGAGGACGCCATCGGGCGACGGCTGGAGATCACCGTCTGGCGCAACGGCGCCCTCGTCGACGTCGTAGCGGTACCGCGCGAGCTGACCGACGCCTGAGCCAGGCCCGGTCACACCCGATCCAGCGTTCGCCGCGCGAAAAGGTCGGCTCCGACCAGACAATGGAGCCATGACGCTCCCCGGTAGCTTCCGTCGTCCCCTCCCTCAGATCGAGCCGCTCGCCCCGGTCGGTGCCGACGAGCGCATCGAGGCCACCCTCGTGCTGCGCCGCCGCGCCCCACTCCCCGAAGGCCTACGCCTGTCCCGAGCCGAGCTCGCGACCCGCTACGGCGCCGACCCCGCCGAACTGGACGCGGCCGCCAGCGCGCTGCGCGAGCGTGGCCTCGAAGTGCTCGAGGCCGACGCCGCGTCGCGCCGGCTGCGCATCGCCGGTCCCGCCGGCGTGCTCACCGACACGTTCGGCACCTCGCTGCAGCACGTCCGTGACCCCGGTGCGGGCGAGCACCGCTACCGCGAGGGCGACCTGTCACTGCCCGAGGCACTGGCCGGCTCGGTGATCGCCGTCCTCGGCCTCGACAACCGTCCGCAGGCCAGATCGCGAATGCGCATCGCCGACCCGAGCGCCGTTACGACGAGCTACACCCCCGTGCAGCTCGCCACGATCTACAAGATGCCCGCCGGCACGGACGGCACCGGCCAGACGATCGGCATCATCGAGCTGGGCGGCGGGTTCGGTCAGTCCGACCTGGACACGTACTTCCGCGGCCTGGGCATCCCGACCCCGAAGGTCACCGCGGTCGGCGTCGACGGCGCGAGCAACCAACCCGGGCAGGATCCCTCCGGTGCCGACGGCGAGGTACTGCTCGACATCGACGTGGCCGGAGCCATCGCCCCCAAGGCGTCCATCGTCGTGTACTTCGCGCCCAACAGCGACGCCGGCTTCGTCGACGCGATCAGCACGGCCGCGCACGCCAGCCCGACGCCGGCCGCGATCAGCATCAGCTGGGGCCAGAGCGAGGACGACTGGACCGACCAGGCGCGCTCGGCGATGGACGACGCCATGGCCGACGCCACCACGCTCGGCGTTACGGTCACGGCCGCTTCCGGCGACGATGGCAGCAGCGATCGCGTCGGCAGCGGCGTCCACTGCGACTTCCCGGCGTCGAGCCCGCACGTGCTCGGCTGCGGCGGCACCACGCTGTCGGCCGACCCCGTGACGGGCGCGGTCAGCAGCGAGACGGTCTGGAACGGCGGCGCCACGGGCGGGGCGACCGGCGGCGGCGTGAGCGACGTCTACCCCGTCCCGTCCTGGCAGGCGAACGCCGGGGTGCCCGCGCGCTCGGGCGGTGGCACCGGGCGCGGGGTCCCGGACATCGCCGCCGACGCCGACCCGAACACCGGCTACCAGGTCTACGTCGACGGGCAGGCGCAGGTGTACGGCGGCACGAGCGCCGTGGCGCCGTTGTGGGCCGGGTTGGCGGCCCGGTTGGCGCAGTCGCTCGGACGTCCACTAGGTCTGCTACAGCCGGCGCTCTACGCCGGGGCGCGAGCCAGCCAGCCGACGCCGGGGCTACGCGACATCACCCAAGGCAACAACGGCGCCTACCCCGCGGGCCCGGGCTGGGACGCCTGCACCGGCCTCGGCGTCCCGGACGGCACCGCGCTACTCGACGTCCTGCGCGGGGAATAGCACCGGCGCGATCTTCCTGCCCAGCAGGCCCCCGGCGGCGGTATGCGCAGGAAGATCACCACGTCAGCCTGATCTTCCTGCCCGTGCGGCCCCATACGGCAGCTGGCGCAGGAAGATCGGAATCGCCACGTGATCGTCCTGCGCCCATGAGCACAAGTGGCGCGCCACCGCAACGATCGCGGTGGCGCGCCACTTGGGCTAGCTCAGGTTAGGCGTGATGCTTGCCGAACCGGCGAACGCTGATGGTCGCGCCGACCATCGCACCGCCCAGGCACAGGGCGAGCAGGCCGAACAGCACGCCCTTCGCCGCGAAGCTCGGGCCGGTGTTGGGCAGGCTCTGCCCGCCGGAGCCCGGCGAGTGCGGTGCGCCGGTGCTCGGACCCGGCGGCGTCGAGCTAGCACCGTTCGGACCAGTGCCCGGACCCACGGAGGCGGAGGCCAGGTTCAGCCGCGCCAGCGGGTCACCGATCAGATCGACCCGCAGGGCCCGCTCGGTGAACAGACCGTTGCTGTTCTCCTGGACGTTCACGATGACGTCCACGAGTTTCTCGGCCGCCTTGGCCAGCGGCACCAACACCATGTCCGACAGGCTCGACGCCCCGCTGTCCAGCGCCTTGGTCAGCGGCGCCAGCAGCTCGTCGAGCGCGGACGTCGCCTGGCCGCCACTCGCCGGCAGCACACCGTTGAGGTTCAGCGACAGCTTGTCGAACAGCGACGTCAGCTGCTTCTTCAGTTCCGCCAGGCCGTTGGACAGCGCCTTCGGCAGCGCCTGCGCAACGTACTCAAGCAGGTGGGTGTTCGGCGGCAGGTTGTTCAGATCGAGGTTGAGCACCGTCTTCAGCAGCTTGGCCACGTCGATGGTCAGCGTGCCACCGGTCAGGCTGCCGGTCACCGCGCCCTCACCGATGTTGATGTCGCCGAGCGATCCGAGCGCGCTGTTCATCGGCGCGACCGAGTTCTTCGTGCTGACGCTCTGCAGCGGGCCGACGTCCAGGCCGTCGCTACCGAGCTTGCTGATCTGGTCGGACAGGCCCGGCACGTTGCTGGAGCCACCGGTCAGCGTCTTGACGGCGCTGCCCAGCGTCGGGCTGCTGAGCTCGAGCTTGAGATCGGCCAGCTGGTAGGTCCCGGTCTGGGCCCCGCCCTTGCCCGTGGCCTGATCGGCCGTCGCGGCGATGGCGCCGACCGAGAGCTTGAGGCCGGCGATCGAGGCGAGCGGGGTGTTGGTCAGATCGATCGTGGCGTCGGTCTGCGGCGAGCCGGGCTCTTCCCCGAACCCGATCGCCCCGGAGTTCGTCACGGCCCCCGACGCGCCGTGCGCACTACCGGTCTGGTTCGCCTGCGCGAACTGGTTGACGGCGCCGAGCTTGATCACGCCACCGCCCGGGAACTGCAGGCCGTTGGGCAGGTTCAGCAGTTGCGTGTTGAGCAGCGTCGCGTTGAGCGAGTGCTGGTTGGTCACGGCATCGCCACCGTTGTTCGCGGCGGCTTCGCCTTTCACCGCGACGAGGTTGTCTAGGTCGGTGCCCCCGATCGAGCCGGACAGGAATCGTCCCGTCGCTTGCGACACCGGCGTCGGCGCGGCGGATGCGGTGGGGGCGAACGCGACGGCTACCCCCGCAGCCGTCAGGGCAGCCAGCACCGCAACACTTCTACGGACGGTCCGGGCACGAGCAGCCGGCGTCAGCCGACTTGTCGAGGACGATGGACGGCGCACGGCCATACTTTTTCTCCCACGTCAGTGAAGGAAGGGTTCGGTCGATCTGTGCTTCGAGCGCTACAAGCGCCTAACAGGTGGCAACGAGCCGATGGGGGATCCGTTACGGCTTGGACCTAGAAGTCCTCGTCGAAATCAACAGACCCGGTTACTCCCAGTTGATAGGCCGAGACCCGTCTCTCGAAGAAATTGGAGAGCTCCGAGACGTCTTGCAGCTCCAGGAATCCGAACGGGTTGACCGCCCCGTACTCGGGCGGCAGACCCAGCTGGGCGAGGCGCCGATCAGCCACATACTGCAGGTAGGACGTCATGTCCGCCACCGGAAGCCCGGAGACGCCCTGCGCGAGCAGGTCCTCGGCGAACTGCACCTCGCAGGCCACCGCATCGGTGATCATCTCCCGCACCTGGGCCGTGAGGCCGTCGTCAAACAGGTCCGGTTCCTCCCGACGCACAGTGTCGACAACATCAAACGCAAATGCCATGTGCATGGACTCATCGCGGAACACCCAGTTGGTCCCGGACGCCAGACCGTGCAACAGGCCGCGGGATCGCAGGAAATACACATAGGCGAAAGCACCGTAAAAGAACAGCCCTTCGATGCACGCCGCGAAGCAGATGACGTTGAGCAGGAATGCCCTGCGGTCCTCGCGCGTGTCGAGCCTGTCCAGAGCGTAGACGGAATCGATCCATTTGAAGCAGAACTCGGCCTTGTGTCGGATAGACGGAATGTTCTCGACGGCGGCGAACGCTTCGTGACGCTCGCGTTCGTCGGGCACGTAGGTGTCGAGCAACGTCAAGTAGAACTGGACGTGCACGGCCTCCTCGAACAGCTGTCGGCTCAGGTAGAGCCGCGCCTCCGGGGCGTTCACGTGCTGGTACAGGTTGAGCACCAGGTTGTTCGCCACGATCGTGTCACCGGTCGCGAAGAACGCCACCAGCCGGTTGACCAGATGACGTTCAGCCGGGCTGAGTTTGTTCAGGTCCTTGAGGTCGGCGTGCAGGTCGACCTCCTCGACCGTCCAGGTGTTCTTGATGGCGTCGCGGAACCGGTCGTAGAAGTGCGGGTACCGCATCGGCCGCAATGTGAGGTCCATGCCGGGGTCGAGCAGCGCTTTCGGCGCTTCTCGAATCTCCGCCCCACCACTCGCTCCGCTCGGGTGGGCCGTCGATCCGATCCCCTCCTTCGTCGGGGACTGTGTTTCCTGGTTCGCTCCGCAAGCTCCGCTCACTGGCAAACCTCGCAGGACTCGGGGTTTTCCAGGCTGCAAGCGATCGCCTCTTCGTCGGCGACGGTGGCGTCGGGCGGCGTCGCCGTTATGGTTGTCTGCTGGATGCGGGTGGCCGGGCGTGAGCGCAGGTAGTACGTGGTCTTCAGCCCGGCTTTCCATGCGTAGAGGTACATCGAGCTGAGCTTGCCGATGGACGGCGCACTCATGAACAGGTTCAGCGACTGACTCTGGTCGACGAAGGGTGCCCGCGCGGCGGCGACGTCGATCAGGGCGCGCTGGGGCAGTTCCCACGCCGTGCGGAACAGTTCGCGGGTCGCCTCCGGCAGCGCGTCGATGCCCTGCACCGACCCGTCGGCCCGCTTGATCGCATCGCGCACCTCCGACGTCCACAAACCGTGCTGCTTCAGCTCGCGCACGAGTGCGGTGTTGATCTGCAGGAACTCCCCGGACAGCGTCTCGCGCTTGAACAGGTTCGACACCTGCGGCTCGATGCACTCGTAGCAGCCGGCGATCGACGCGATGGTGGCCGTGGGCGCGATCGCGATCAGCAGCGAGTTGCGCAGCCCGGTCTTGGCGATACGCGCGCGTACGGTGGCCCACCGCTCGTCCTGCGTCACGGCGACGCCCCAGAGGTCGGGCTGCAGGTGTCCCTGCGCGGCCCGGGTGTCGGCGAACGCCGGATGCGCGCCGTGTTGCTCGGCCAGCCCGGCCGAGGTCTCGAGCGCGGTCAGGTAGATCTCCTCGGCGATGCGCGTCGACAGCTCGCGCGCGGCGTCGCCGTCGAAGGGCAGGCGCAGGGCGAAGAGCACGTCCTGCAGTCCCATGACGCCGAGCCCCACCGGGCGCCACCGCGGGTTGGACGCCGCGGCCTGCTCGCTCGGGTAGTAGTTGATGTCAATGACCCGGTCGAGGAACTTCACCGCCATCCGCACCGTGTCGCGCAGCTTGGCCCAGTCCATCGTCGGGCCGTCGACGTGGGCCGCGAGGTTCACCGATCCCAGGTTGCACACCGCCGTCTCGGTGTCGCTCGACACCTCGATGATCTCGGTGCACAAGTTGGACAGGTGGACTGTATTTCCGGCGACCGCGGTCTGGTTGCTCAGCCGGTTGGACGCGTCCTTGAACGTCATCCAGCCGTTGCCGGTCTGCGCGAGGGTGCGCATCATCCGGCCATACAGGTCGCGCGCCTTCACTTGCCTCACGAATCGGCCCTGCTCCTCGGCGGCTCGGTACTCGTCCTCGAAATCCGAACCCCACAGGTCCGGCAGCTCGGGCACCTCGTCCGGGTCGAACAGCGACCACATCTCGTCCGCCTCGACCCGGCGCATGAACTCGTCCGGAATCCAGTTGGCCAGGTTGAGGTTGTGCGCCCGGCGGGCGTCCTCGCCCGTGTTGTCGCGCAGCTCGAGGAACTCCTCGACGTCGGGGTGCCACGGCTCGAGATACACGCAGGCCGCGCCCTTGCGGCGTCCACCCTGGTTGACGGCGGCGACGGACGAGTCGAGGGTGCGCAGCCACGGGACGATGCCGTTCGACTGGCCGTTCGTCCC
>Ga0137415_10002360_pt1 | contig 18831 bp, 20 predicted proteins | sample CZODoug3_1_1_16f_FD_183082 | JGI IMG/M metagenome (GOLD analysis project Ga0137415, IMG submission 183082) | Vadose zone soil fungal communities from Angelo Coast Range Reserve, California, USA - CZODoug3_1_1_16fungal (Hybrid Assembly) | ecosystem: Environmental > Terrestrial > Soil > Vadose...
CGACGCGGCGTTTCTCCCCTATCCCGAGCGGGAGCAGCTCAAAAATGCGGCCATCGCCGCCTTTCATGGGCTCACGTCCATTTCCTGACGAATTGCTGATCCATCGGGGGAGGTCGCGACGTCGATCGCCGCATATTGGAATCTTCCTGGTTGGGGAGTAATGGAAACTCGAGCTCGCCGATGAGTGGACGGGCTCGACAATTCAGCAGCGCGCGCCATCGGCCGCATCGGCCGCCGTGACGATTTCGGTGCAGGAACGAGCTTCCGGTCGCCCTCCTAAGTACGGGGCATGTGAACCGGAGAGGTTTGATGCCGATTTCATCGTTCCCTCGGAGGACTCGTGAAAATCAGAAAGAATTTGTTCGCATATTGTCTCTTTTTGGCACCTGTCGTCGGGTGTGGGGTCAGCCAGAGCGCGGGAGGATCGGTGAACGATGACGCTCCAAACGAACGGCTCACGACGACGAGTACGCCCTTGCAATTCGGCGCGTGCCCGCCCGAGGTCGCGGGGCCCTATCCGAATCTGACGTGCGCCACGTTGCAGGTTCCACTCGACTACGACCAGCCGTCGGGCGAGAAAATCACGCTCACGATTTCGAAAGCGGCCGCCACCAACCCGGCGAAGCGACGCGGCGTCGCACTGCTGAATCGCGGCGGTCCCGGTCTCAACGGTCTCGCAACGGCCGGTGCGCGTGCGAATGCCTTGCCAGCCGTCAATGCGGACTACGATATCATCGGCTTCGATCCGCGCGGCGTCGGGCACAGCACGCCCATTTCGTGCACCGACGCGAGTTTTTTCAATCATCCCGTGCCCGATCCGGATTCGCCCGCGACCCGCGATCTCAATTGGAAGAGATCCGCGGAGTACGCGCAAGCGTGCGCCGACAACGCGGGTAAATATTTGCCCTACATGAGCATGGAAAACTACGCCCGCGACATGGACTCGATCCGAGTCGCGCTCGGTGAGAGCAAAATTTCCTACATCGGTTTCTCGTGGGGGACCTATCTCGGCGCCGTCTATTCGCAACTGTTTCCGGACAAGGTGGCCCACATGCTCTTTGCCGGCAATATGGATCCGACGCCGTCGAAGATCTTCTATCAACAGATCCTCGATCAGGATCAGCCGGCGGTGGCGCGCCAGTATGCGTCGCATACGGGGAACAGTGCGATTCGCGTGAAGATATGATAGAAGGAGGCGAGAATGGAAAGCGAGGTCCGACACCTTGGCGTGGCGGTCGTTTCGATCGCGACGATGCTCGCTATCATGGACTGCGGCGGCCCGAGGACCGAGAGCACGTCGCCGCCGTCTGAATCGATATCATCGGTGGATATTTTGATCTTCGCGCCCCACCCCGACGACGAGGTGCTCGGCTGCGCGGGGGTGATTCAGGAGGCGGTGGCGGCAGGGAAGAAGGTCCGCGTCGTCTTTGCTACGTTCGGTGACGGGTTCGTCCAATCTGCGGCAGCTCTTTTCCACAAAGACGAAACGGCGCTCGTGCAATCCGACTACGTGAACTTGGCGCGGGCTCGTCAGCAGGAGGCGATCGACGCCGATCGCGCGCTCGGCGTGAATCCCGCAAACCTCGTTTTTCTCGGCTACGCCGACGGGACGCTCGCGCAGGTGGCGGAGGCTACCGGCAACACCGCGGTGACGTCGCCCTTTACCGGTCGCTCGTCGACCTATGGCACAGTCATCCCCGACTATCACACGCACGCGCACGGGCACTCTGCGCCGTACACGCGCGCGTCAGCACTGGCGGATATCACCGAAGTGTTGCAGCAATCACGCCCGTCGGCGATCTATGTGACGGACCAAGCGGACACCCATGCGGATCACGCGGCGTTGCACGCGATGGTCGAGCAAGCGATGCGCGCGTCCAGCTATCGAGGCGCGGTGTTCACGTTCGTCGTCCACGGCGGCCCCCCGTGGGAATGGCCGTGGCCACGAGGCGCGACACCTCAATTGCCTTTTCAGCAGCGCGCGTCGGGCAGCCTCACGTATCCGGTTGGCATTCCCTGGCCGCCCGGCGTACGCGTCCCGCTTACCGAAGCGGAGGTGACCCTCAAACTGAGGGCCCTCGGCACGTATCGGTCCCAATGGACGATGGGGCTCACCCACGAGTTCCTGTCGTCGTTCATCAAGTCCGAAGAGGTCTTTTGGACCGGCCGCTGACGCGGCTGATTCGTCATCCGGCCACGGAATGGAATATGACGCTGTTCTCGAGTGGAGAGAAGCCATGTCGTTGAGGGCAGCTCGCGATGGCTTCCTGCACGAAATCGACGGCTCATTGAACAGCCGTGCGTGCGCCCACGAGGCCGTCTACGATATAGAGGTGGGAAAGCGTCTCGCTCGTGGAATAGGCGTACGAGCGCCCGTCGGCGCTGAGACAGACGGTCCATATGGCCTCGAGGCCGGGCCGCATGCCGCTCGTGGGCAATGTAATGAGCGGGGAGACGACACCGCTGGCCAGGGCGACCTGCACGACCTCCACGGGCAGTGCGCGCGTGCGGAGATAGAGCGCCGAGCCGTCCTGATTGGCACGGACCGCGATGTAGTTTCCGAAGTCTCCCGGGATTTGGCGGAGCTCTTCACCGTGAATGCCAAACAATCGCAGAGCGCCTTGGGCGTCGACGCCAGCAAAGCGATCACCCGTCGGAAGGATGACCGAGATAGGAGCTACGCCTTCGGCAGTGATCGGCTCCGGATCGCCGCTACCGAGATCGTGCACCCAGAGGCGTAGGAGATGCCCAGGGCCTTCGAAGCCTCGCAGCAAAAGACGATGGCCATCGGGAAAAAAGCGACCGTCGATGATCGTCCCCAATTTGCCGAGAGAGAGCGGCCGGCTCTCGCCCGGGCCCGTCGGTACGAGAGACAATGTCAAAGGCGGCCCATTGCGCCGAACGGCGGCCCACATACCGTCGGGCGAGAGCGCGATCGCCATGCCGTCGCCGAGCCGCAAGGATGGACTACCGTCCGTCGTTCGGAGATACGCGCCGAAGTCGGGCCCCTCGCTCGGATCGTCGTCGACATAGACCATCGTGCGCCCGTCGGAGGACATGTCCGTGAGGTGCGTATCGTTCGTCGACGTGAGCTCGTGCTCTTTTTCGCGAGTACCTACGTAGACCGACCCGTGGGGATCCCATTGGTCCACGAGGATCTTCCCATCCTTGGAGATGTCCTCCAGGACGATGCGTCCTGGCACGCGCGTGCGGCAGCCGAAGGTGACCGCGGTCGTCGACGGAGTAGAGCGCGTAATTTCGATTGTCCCCTGCGGTGAACCAAATCTCGTCTCCGTCCGATGACCACGCCAATCCCCTGGCGCTCTGCCAGCGGGGCCGTGAGATCGCGCGGCGGAGCGCTGCCTTCGATGATGGCTATCGAGCCCGCATCGTCCGCGGGATCGCGATGAAAGACGAACGCCAGCCGATCACCTCGGGGTGATACACGAATATCGCCCGGAATGGCTTCGCCCTTGAAGCGCACCGTTCCTAGAGGGTATTCGATCCGATACCCATCCGGGGATCGGATGACCGCCGCGAGCTCGTCGCCGCTGGGGCCCCAGTCGGCTCCGAGCGCATTCTGCAAGAGCGCGCGCGGCGCGCCACCGCCGATTCTCATGCGCGCCAGCGTTCCGCGCGTGTAAGACGTCGCCAGAAATTGTGGGTCGAGCAACATGGCGAGCTCGCCGCGTGACGAGATCGCGCGCACGTCGGCGTGGACCCCGAGTGGCTTGGAGCCCGGCAATTCGGTGCGCATGGTGTAGAGCTGCGCAGGCTCGCCGTCCCACGACGCGCTGTAAAACGATGGTGTGGGCGTCGCTCGCGTAGCGCACCGAGAGAATTCGACCGCGAGAGAAGGTGAGAAGGGCAGTATAGCTCGGTTGCTGCGCCGAGGTGGCGGCCTCGGGCTGTGCGCGGCGGGCGATGACAAATCCGAGCGCCGCCCCGATGGCACTCGTCGCGAGCAGCGCGAGCCCGCCGACCCAGCGCGAGCGGCGCTGACCGCGCGGAGCCTTGGTAGGCACTTTCTCCGAGACCCACTCCGAACTCGATAACCCAGTTGCCGGACGGCTGTTCACGCCCGAGATGGCATCGAGCTCGCGTGACGAGATGACCTCGAGGTGGAACGCGAGATCGTGCATCGATTGATATCGATTCGCGGGCGTCTTCTCCAGACATCGGCCGATGACCGTGCCAAGCTCTCCGCCGCACGTCGGCGGCGAATCGCGCAAGGTCGCGTCATCCGCTCGAGGGGACCGCGCCCGGCGAACGCCGGGACACCCGTCGCCATCTCGCAAAGCACGGCACCGAGAGCGAATATGTCGGTGCGCGCATCGATCTCTTCGTCGCGAATCTGCTCGGGAGACATGTCGCCGATCGTGCCTATGATCATGCCGGGGCCGGTGGAGCCCGCGCGCTGGAGATCCTCGCGGCCTTCGACCAGCCGAGCGATGCCGAAGTCGAGCACGCACTGCGCGGCGGCGGACGACGTCGGACATGCCTGGGTCTGCGATCCGGACGGGGGTCGAATCTTTCGCGTCGACGATACGCACCCGAGCTCACTGCCATGACGCGCGTCGCCTGCACCGTGCGGTCGGCGCTCGCTATGCTCGCGCTTGCGCGCGTGGCCTACGCGGGCGAGAAACGACCATCGAGGCCGGTGCGTCGCTCGGTTACTCCTTTCCGGCAGGAAGCCTCGAACGCGGATCGCGAACGTCCGACGTCACGTTCGGCGTCCCCTTCGTCGCGCTCGACGGGGCGTATCGCGTGAGCCATGTGTGGTCGATTGGCGCGGCGTTCTCGTATGGGGCTACGATCCCGAAGCTCTGTGCGACGTCTTCGGATTGCACCTCGAGTCTCGGCCATGACGCGACCATCGCGCTCCTCGGCCGGTGGCACGTGGGGTAGTGGGGCCGTTTCGTGCCAGCGCTCGACGCGCAGCTCGGATACGAGTGGTTTGCGACGTCGCTCTTCGACAGCGGAGCCTCGTCGACCCGATGCTACCGAGGTTTTGTCGGCGCGCTCGCGGCCAACGCGATGTTCAGCATGACATCGAGGTTCGCCCTCGGCCTGCGCATGGAGCTTCGGGGCGGCGTGTTCCATCGCACGGCGCGCGCCGCCCCGGGAATCGACGCCGCTGGTCCGACCGAGGGCAATACGCTTCATCTTTGGCCGACGCTCGGCGCGCGCGCCATGGTCACGTTCTAGGAGAGGAACCTCGCATGAACCGATCGCACCTGATTCCCCTGGCCGTCCTCCTCACCGCATGTCGCGGCTCGACGTCCTCGCCCCCAGCGGGCGCGGGCGACACGTCGAGTCCCGGCTCCCCTGGCAGCGCATCGCTGCCGCTCGTCCTGGTGGCCGACGTGGATCTTCCGGGCCCACCGGTGCGGTTCGACTATCAGGACCTCGACGTCGCGAAGGGGCACCTCGTCATCGCGCACATGAACGACGCCTCCGTGGTGGTCGTGAACACGAGCGACGGATCGCCGGTGAAGGTCCTCCCTGGCATTCCCACCGCGCGCGGCGTCGTCGTCGCCGATGACGTCGGGCGCATCTTCGTCACGAGCAAGCCGAACAAGCTCGTCATCATCGACAACGGCTCGCTGGCGGAGATCGCCCGCGTCGATACGGGCAAGAGTCCCGACGGCGTCGGGTGGGATCCGGTGCACCAGACCGTCGGCGTCTCCGACCAAGGCGACGGTGCGATCTCGCTCATCGCGGGCTCGGGCAGCGGCGCGCGCAAGCAGGTGCCGCTTGGGACCGAAACCGGGAACGTCGTATTCGATGCGTCGCGCGCCGCGTTCTGGATCACCGTCGTCACGGCGGCGCCGCCAGACCAGCTCGTCGCAGTCGACCCCGTCGCCGCCAAGGTGACGAGCACCATTCCACTCCCTGGCTGTCGGGGCGCGCACGGCCTGCGCATTCATCCCGATGGCAAGAGCGCGCTGATCGCTTGCGAGGGCAACTCCAAGGTCGTGCGCGTCGATCTCGGCGGCACGCACGCGCTCGACATCGCCGCGTCGGGCGCGGACCCCGACGTGCTGGCGATCGATCCGGGCTTCGGTTGGCTTTACGTCTCGGCGGAGAGCGGCGATCTCAAAGTGTTCGACCTCGGCAAGCCCGGACTCGTCACCATCGACAGTGAGCACCCCGGCGATGCAAGCCATTCCGTTGCGGTCGACCCGGCGAGCCATCGCGTCTTCTTCCCGCTGGTCGCGGGCCCGAAGGGAACGCCGGTGCTGCGGATCATGAAACCGGTAGGCACGTAGCGGCGCACCGACGACGAACGCGTCGGGCGAACCCGCGGGTGCATGATGTCCGATCGAACCATTCTGTACACCACGGCGTTCATCCGTGCCCTTGGCGTGGGCATGGTCGCTGTCCTGCTCGCCGTCTACTTAGCCCAACTCGATTTTGCGCCCGATGCCGTCGGGTACGTGATCGCCGCGGGGCTCACCGGCAATGCGCTCGCCTTGCTCGTGGTCACTGTCTGGAGCGATCGGTTCGGTCGCAAGCGCATGCTCTTGCAGCTCACGCTTCTCTGGGCCACCGGCGCCGCCGTCTCCGCGCTTGCAACTTCCGCGAGCGTGCTCGCGCCGGCGGCCTTCCTCGGTATGCTCAACGGAATGGGGCGCGACCGCGGTGCGGCCCTGGCGCTGGAGCAGGCGATCTTACCCGCCAGGACATCCGATGCGCATCGAACGCGGGCCTTCGCTTGGTACAACGCCGTTCAAGACGTGGGACATGCGTTGGGTGCACTCCTCGCCGGTGTGCCGGTCGTTCTCGAGAGGACCCGCGGGCTCTCGCCGATGTCCGCACATCGCTTGAGTCTTTGGGGATACGTGGGGCTCGCCGCCCTGACGGCAGCTCTGTACGTGCAGCTCTCCCCAGCGTGCGAAATCGGGGCAAGAAGGGCCCCGCTCACGGCACCCACGCGTCGCGTGCTCGCGAAAATCTCCGCGCTGTTTGCGCTCGATAGCCTTGGCGGCGGCTTCCTCACGACCGCGCTTCTCTCGTACTTCTTCTTCGAGCGATTCGGAGCGAGTGAGATCGTGATTGCGGCACTGTTCTTCGGCGCGCGCCTTGCGAACGCGTTATCGCACTTCGGTGCAGCCGTTTTGGCGCGGAAGATCGGACTCGTGAACACGATGGTGTTTACGCACATCCCTTCGAGCCTGCTCCTCGTCACGGTCGCGTTCACACCCAGCTTCCCCGTGGCCGCCGCTTTGTTCCTCCTTCGCGAGGGGCTCGTCGAAATGGATGTGCCGACGCGTCAGTCCTACATCATGGCCATGGTTCGGCCCGAGGAGCGCACTGTCGCATCGGGCGTAACGAATCTCGTGCGCATGGGAGCGTGGGCCATCGGTCCACTGTTCGCCGGCATCCTCATGCGGCGCTCCTCGCTGATGATGCCGCTCGTGATCGGTGCGGCGATGAAAATCACGTACGACGTGTTGCTGTACACGGCATTTCGAAAACGAAGACCTCCAGAAGAAACGGCAGGGATGTCCGACCATGCCGACCGACGCGCCTGAGTTCGATGGGCTGCGGAGGGAAACCTCTGGGCAGGGTACCGCATTCGTAGCGCAGTAGCTCTTTGCGAATGAGCTTGTCTGGCTTCTTCGAGAGGGCTGTGCGCTCGTAGAGCATGCTGTCGATCTTGTGGCGAAGCGTGCGGACGCTCCAGTGTTCGAGTCGACACATTTCGGAGTAGAAATCCCGCTTCAACTGATCTCTCATTGGGATCAGGGCGATGAAATGAGTCCATGTCAATTGTCGTATCAGCGATACGACAATCCGTGCGTCGGGGAAAGCTTCCGCGAACTGGACCATCCGGCGCAAGTTTTTCTCGCCAAAACCTCGACCGAATTGTTCCTCCAATTGTCGCCCAAGTGCTGCGACGACCGTCGCACCATACTACTCGCGTGGCTCCTTCGTCTCGCTCGGCATCGAACCTCCCTTCCAGGTAGGTGTACCCGCTGCGATCACTGGTCGCGGCCACCGCTGACAAGCTCGTCGGGGGCCAGGCGTTGCCGGGTAGCAGCCAGTACTTGGGGGCGAGCTCGAGGTAACGGTCGCGAGGCCAGTGCGGCAGGATGCGCAGGATATCGGTGAGATAGGCCTCGGCGTCGAGCCCGTGAAGTTGGCACGAGGCGACGAGCGAGAAGATGTTCGCCACAGACCCGAGTTTCTTGGTTTTCCGTCGAGCTCAAGGCGGACCGGCTCGCCGCCGATGGGCGTCAGAATGCCATCGGCGGACAATTGCGCGCCGCACGGGGCCTGAGTTTGGATCGTGACATCGTCGTCCGTGACGGCCATCGCTCGAGCTCCTCGGCTCGGTTGCACGCGCGATAACCAGATGCCATATTCACCATATGGTGATCAAAGCTCCACGTACCGACATGGCTTCCACCAATTCTTCGCCGTATCCGCGACCTCGCCGCTGCAGGGCGTGTTCGCTTCACCCTCAAGGCTCTTCGTGAGCTCGCGGCGCTGTCGCTCGACGCCGAGGACGCGGTCGACGTGGTTCGATCGCTCTCGACCACCGACGCGCACGGACGCCTCCGCTCGGAGGTGACCAACGAGTGGATGTACGTGTTCAAGCCAATGGTCGGCGAGATCCTCATCTACCTGAAGGTCGCGGTTCGCGACGATTGCATCGTGGTGTCGTTCCACGAAGACGAGGAAGACCATGACGACCCCGGGTAAGAAGACGAGCTCCCGTGCGGCGCTCGGCGTGGATGCGTGCCCGCGATGCGGCACGACGATGAAGGAGGCGCACGCCGTGCTGCGGCTCCCGGTGAACGGCGAAGAAATCGCCGTGCCCCACGCCGCGCATCTGCGGTGCCCGAAGTGCAAGGAGGTCGTCCTTCGCCTCGAGGACGCGCGGCGCCTCAGCGAAGACGCGATCGCCCTCTACCGCAAGAAGCACGGGCTCCTCTCCGCCGCCGAGATCCGCGCCATCCGGGAGCGGTTCGAGCTGACGCAGGGCGATCTCGCGAAGCTGCTCCACCTGGGGCAGAACACCTTGTCGCGGTGGGAGTCGGGCCGGAACGTGCAGACGGCAGCGATGGACGTGCTTCTACGCCTGCTTCGGGACGTGCCCGGCAGCCTCGAGTACCTCCGGAAGCACGCGGCGTAGTCGCGGACCTCATCCGCGGTCCCAGTCTGCTCGCTCGCTGGCCTCGGATCGCCACAGAACTTGGATGCGGTCACATGCGCGTTCCAGGGGTTGATCGCCACCTCGATCGCTCGGCGTACCTCGTCGATTGGAGGCGTCGGCCCGAGCGGCTGGAGCAGCGGCGCGGCACGGTGAAGGATCGCGTCGGCCAGATCTCGCTCCGGAAGACGCACGACGGCGCGCTTTTCTGCGGCGGCCGCGATCAGATCCTCGTCGATACGAAGAAACTCGACCATCGCCGCCTGCGCCTCCGTGAGCGTGGATAGCCCGGGTGGCACCGGCGGCTCGATGTCCTTCTCGGCAACGTCGCCTGCCCCGACGGCGACCAGCCACACGAGGCAAGTGACGCGGAGATCGCCGCGCATCAGTTCCGTGCGCAGCGGCACGAGCCCGGCGAGCGAGCCTCGACTCGCTTGGTAGTAGGAGTCGCGGTCTTCGTCCTCGCTGCTGAGATCGAGGATCAGATGCCCGCTGGCTACCGACGCGCGTGCCGAACGGCCGACGAAGTACGGGCGCAGAGCGTCATGGTCGACGCGGGCGAGCGGAACGCGCAGCATCAGCCGATGCGTTCCCCAGTTCGCGAAGTACAGGTGCGCATCGAAGTAGCGATCCATGAGCTTCGCGGCATCGGCCTTCAAGTCGCCCCAGTGGTACTCGTTCCAGAAACGGGTCGGCGTGATCTCCGCGCGGGTCGAGACAGCGCGAAGCTCGTCGATCTGCTTCGACGTGAGGGCCCGATCGACGGCGAAGAACTCGTAGCATTGGTGCTCGCTCATCGCGTTCCCCGCTGCGCCGCCCGAATGCTCCTGCCGAGTGCTTCGCGCTGCGCCGCCGTCGCGACCCTGCGCGCCGCCGCGTAGTGCTTGGGACTCGCGTGCGGCTCGAAGTCTTCGACAACACGCGCGACGGCCTTCCCGAGATCCTCGGGATCGGCCGCCTTCGCGAGGGCCGCGAACCATGCGGGGAGCACGTCCTCCCACGCGACACCGACCTGCCACGATCCGGCTTCGTCTGCGAAGAACACGTCGTCGTTGCCTTCGTCGATGCGTTGCAGAAGATCGAAGATCAGCTCGAATGCCTCGCGCGTCTCGGCGGGCCGCGGTCTCGACGAAAACCCGACGCATCGCGCGAGCAGGCGGTTGCACTCCGCGATGAACAGGCGCGTTCCCCGCGACCTGTCCATGTAGTTCTTCGAGTTCACGTTGAAGCTCTCGTAGTACTCGCCGCCGCGAACAGCCGCGTCGAACGCCCTCACGTCGATGAGCAGCGTTCCCGGCGGATCGGGGCGCGGCGTCGTCGCCGGGGGGGAGTCGTTCGGGTCGATTCTCCGCTTCTTCGCCATCGCGTCACGTGGCTCCGCAGCAGTTCTTGTACTTCTTCCGGGACTGTCCGGGACACCCCGGAAACTGTCCGGGACATCCCGCGGGCTCGCAGTGGGCCTGATTGACGCTGCGAAATCCGCGGCACTGGAGATGCATCCGAGCCGAGCATGAATACGGCACTTGTTATGGATAGGATGGGCAGTATCAGCCAGGACGACCCCGACACATGGGTTGACGAGGTACTCGACGTGGACGATGACGATGACGATGACGATGACCGGAAATGGACCGAGCTCGCGTTCCTTTTGGACCGATCCGTGTCTCGTTCCGAGACCTTTGTGGGCTTCGAGATTCCGCTGGCCGAGATGTGGTGCACGGGGAATCGCACCAAGGTCGCCGCGGGGTAGGGATGAATCGATTTGGCATGACTTTCGAGGCTTTGGAATCGGCGATAGCGTGGACATATCTCGGGACCGAAAAAATGGTTGCCTTCCCGATGAGGAACCGAGGTTTCGTACTAACCACTCGAAACCTCCAGACCTGATTTGCACTTCTCTCGCCGATCGCGTGAAGGCGAGCGGACTCTTCGGCGTGAACGAAGCCGACGACGAAGTACAACACCGCAAGCTTTGGGTGCTCATCGCGACGCCGTCGACGCCGCGGAGCGATACGAGCTGACGGAGCTCCGGCGGAAAGCGAAGCGGCTTCTTTCGCCACGTGGCGAATTTACAGCAGCGGCTTTCACTGTCTGGCTGGCGCAAAGCAACCATGGACGGATTTTTGGTGCCGACGGCGAATGCTAATACGGTGTTCCGTCATGTCTTTCGGGAAGAAGGCAAAGGGCGGGGCGCGACCCGAGAATCAGACGGGCTTCGGCTTTGCGTTGCACGATCACGAGGCTCCGGGCGATCTCGCCGATGCGATCATCGCCGTCGCCGACGACGAGTGGCCCGCCGATCTCACGCGCCGGTTGCGCGTTCTGCTTCATACCCTGCCCCTCGACGGCATGCGGCGGGGCGATGCCATGCGTGACGCGGACCTCAGACACTACGATGGGTTGGCGCTGGCTTTGCGCGTGCTCGATGTCGTCATCGATCGACTCGGGCTCGAGGCCGAGGCGGATCGCGAGGTCGTCACCCGTGTCCTCCAGCCGATTCTCACTGCGATGGACGCGGCCGCAGGCGTACCGGTCTCGCCCGAGCGCCACGATGAGATGCTCGACAAGGTTCTTGGCGGTCTGCGTAACGATGGTGATGCCCGCCGTCCCTTTCGCGAGGAGTACACGCTCATCGACGGCGACGGCCTTGCGCACAGGCATGCGCTGGAATTCAGGCTGCTGTTCGACGCGTTCCATCCTTCGGGTCGCACGGTTCTGCGGCCTTCCAGTGAAGCATGCAATCTTTACCTGAGGCTCCTCGATCTCGATGTCGAGGATGCGCAGGCGGCCGCGGAGGCGGTGGTCGAGTCTCAGCTCGCCCGCGGTCGATTCGACGAAGCCGTGCATTCCGCCCGGCAGGCGCGGATTCAGTCCGTTCGGTTCCGCGAGAAGGTCCTGCAGATCCTCAGGGACACCCGCAGGGACGTCGAGCGCGTCGACTGGTGGGTGCAAGCACCGCGCGCGCTGGGTGAGTCGCTGGCTCACCTCGAGCGAAGGGTCTCCGTCGAGCGGGGCATTCTGGCCGCGGCCGACGAGCGGCTCGAGATCATGCCGGACGAAGAGGCTGGCGCGCGCCGCGCGGTGGCTCGGGTGGCGGCTCTCACGCGCGATTGCCTTCTTCGGCATGCCGAGCTGCACGAGCACCTGATGGGCGCCCGCAATGTCTTTCTCGATGCGCAAGCCCGACAGGCGTTCGCCCCCCAGCCCTCGAGGCCCCTGCCGGATCTCTCGGGCGATGTGCTCGAGCCGATCCTCCGGCTGCCGCTTGCGCGCGCGGACCGCGTTCTCGACCGAGGATTTCCTCTCTTCGTCGGTCCTCGCGTTCCTATGGTTCCCTCGCTGGCCGACCTCGTGGAATGGATGCTTGCACCGCGACGGCCCGCGCCGCGCCAGGATATCCCCGTCGAACCCATCGATGCGGCGGATCTGGATACAGAGCTCGGGCATTACCCGCCCGAGGTGCGCGCTCGGGCCGAATCGTTGCTGCGCGACTTCGAGGGCGAGATGGCGCTCTCCGAGCTGCTGTTTCGCGCCCGGGCGTCCGGGGCATCGAACGTCGTTCTCGAAGTGATCTCGCTCCTCGTGCTGCAAGGGTTCGCCTCGGAGGATCGCGCCACCGCGCGCGTTGCGGCGGAACCGCTCGAAGGTGTGCGCCTCGATGATCCGCTGCTCTATGGCCAAGCAGAACGACGACAATGCGAGGGAGGAGCGTGCTCGGCTCGCCAAGCTCCTCTCAGCAGATGTCACTGCGGAGATCGTGCGAAAGCATATTGCAGATCTCGCCGAGCCGGACACGGTCGAGCAACTGCGTCAGGAGGCAGAGGCCAAGGCGAGCTCCCTTCAGGGCAGAATGGGCAACCTCAAGGGGCGGATCGAGCCGGCGTCGCAAGCGCTGAATCAGGCAGAGGAGGCGTGCAATGCATTCCCTCTTCTGCCGCAACTTCAGCGGGCACCCAGCACCCCGGAACTGGCCGAGGCGGAAGCTTCCACCTTGGAGGGCGAAGCCAAGATTCACCAAAGGCATGTCGAGTTGGAGCTGGCCGGCGCCCACGAGTCGAAACAAATCATGGAGAGCATCAAGCACCGCTCGGCCGAGGTCGAACGGCACGTGGATCGACTGCGGTCGCTGCGAGACGACCATGCCGATCTCCTCGCGGCGGGTGTACGCGATCCCGAGCTCCGTCTCCCTGTGGCGCTCGAAGAGTCGACGCTCTCCTCGCAGCTCAAAAGGCTCAGTGACGATCTGCGCAAGGCTCGAAGTGAATGGCAGGCGGCCGATGGCGAGCGAGCAGCGACCATCTCGGCGCTCCGCGCGTTCACCGCCGATCCCGTGTTCGAGCGCCTGGACGCGTTTTGGGTCCGCCGTCTTCGAGAACACGACGAACCTGCGCTCGAGGACGCGAGCGAACATTTGTGCTCCCAGCTCGAGTTGCGACGAAGTGTGCTCGAGGAACAGATCTCGGGGGTCGAGCGACACAGAACGGTCTTGGTCGACGAGCTCCAAGCCGTGGCCGAAGAGGGGATGAAGCTCCTGCGCCAAGCCAGCAGCCTCTCCAAGCTGCCCGATCACGTGCCGGGCATCGGGGGTGCACACTTCCTTCGAATCCAAACCCAGGAGCCGGACGACCCAGGCGAGAAGCGTGCACGTCTCGCCGAACTCATTGACGATCTGCTCGTTGGGCAGCGCGATCTCGGTGGCTTGGCGCTGGTTCAAGCGGCAGTGCGACAGCTCGCTCGCCCCGTACAGGTTCGTGTGCTGCATCCCGATCCCGCGCTCGATCGCCGAACGGTGAGCATCCCCGAGATGGCCCGCTCGAGCGGTGGCGAGCAGCTTACCGGCGCAATCCTCCTCTACTGCACGCTCGCCCGGGTGCGCGGGCGCTCCCGCGGGCTTTCCAGACGAGCCTCCAGCGTCTTGATTCTCGATAACCCGATGGGCCGGGCGTCACGGGGCCGTTTCCTCGAGCTTCAGCGCGAGGTAGCCCGAGCGATGGGCATTCAGCTCATTTACACGACGGCCATCAACGATCACGAGGCGATTCGCGCTCTTCCGAACGTCATTCGCCTTCGCAATGAGCGCGTCGATCGCAACAGCGGTCGTCGTCTCGTCGAGCATGCGCCGGACGAGGCTCGCGTCGTCGAAGCCGTTCGCGTAGGACGGCGCGAGGACGTTCCGGCCGCTGCGCCCGAGGACTCGGGGTCGTGACGGAACAGGTCGAGCTCGATCCCGAGCGGCTCGATGCGTTCGAGCGCGCCCTCTTCGCCGGCAGCTCGGTTCGAATTACAGCCGCCGCGCTCTGGCGTGCGCTGGCCCAGGTCTTCCCGCATCGCACGTCGGGACCCGCGGAGCGTCGGCTGCTGCTCGAGGCGCTGAAGGCCATCGAAGCACGCGGGCACGCGCGGCTTCCATCGGAGCGAGGAATGCGCTGGGACAGATCGATGGCCCCCGCCGTGCCCACGAGTGTCGACTTGGTTCGGCACGAGGCCGCACGGTCGCCCTTTCCCTGGCGGACATTTCCCTGGCACCCCGACCTCGACTGGGTGCCCGAGTGCCGGAGCCTCTCGGCACAGCAAATCGAATTCCTGCGGCGCGTTCATGAAGGGCTCGTGAACGGCATGTTCCGTGAGCCAGCGCCGCTGAAGTATCGGTCGCTCCAGTTGACCGGCGACGAGAAATCACTGGCTTCGCTGGCGACGACCGCCCTCTTTGGAGATGGGCGGCTGACCTTCGAGATGCTCGCGTGCATGCCCGATGCGGTGCCCCTTGCGTGGGAGGCGGTGGGAGAGGGCGGCCGCATGGTGATCTTCGAGAACGCGGGGCCGTTCGCGGTCGCGCGGCGTGTTCTCTCCGAGTTGATGCCGAGGCCATACGACGTCGTCGCATATGGCGGAGGGCGAACGATTGTTGCCGCGCTCGGGCACATTGGCACGCTCGAGCGGCGCATCGAATCCATTCGATACGTGGGCGATCTCGATCATGCGGGTCTTGATATCGCCTGGCATGTCCGAGCGCGCGCGCGTGCTCTCCGACTGCCTCGCGTTGCATCTGCGACCGAGCTCCACGTGCAGATGTTGTCCGCAGCGGAGACGTTCAATCATCCACGAGGCTGGCGAACCACCGAGCGCTTCACGGAGATGGATCGAGCGAGGATTCTCGACGTGCTCGAATCAGGTGTGCGCAATCAGGTCGAAGCAGTTCTCTTGGCGGGAGGCCGGATCCCAGAGGAAGTGCTCGGCCCGCGAGAGCTCCGCGCCGCGTGGACGGCCCCGCGTTCGAGCTGAAGGTTCGCAAGTTCGAACCCGAGGACCTCGGTAAGCAGAGTTTCTACGTGTCCTCCAAACAACGAATCGTGTCCCAGGTTCGCGACGTAGAGAAGTCGGAGTGCCGCTGGAGCGCGCCGCGCGGCTGCATCTACGCATGGAGCCAGACGGAGATCGAGGCTGCGCACCGCCGAGAGGGGCCAGCCTCCCCCCGAACGACGGCGCGCAGCCTACTTTGCGCTAGGCGAGGGACATCAAGCCGCGCACTTCGCCAACTTCATCGAGCAGTTGCTCGATCAGGTGTCGTATCGCGAAGAGCTCCTCGCGCAAGTCGTTCTCCACGCCCGCAGGAATGGTCTGGTTGACCTCGTGCACCATCGATGAGCCGCCAGCCGTGCCGGTTCGTTCCGCTTCGATTGCTTTCGCGAGGTCGGGCCAGACCTTCGTGAGGGCTGCGAGCTGCACGCAAGGTTCCGCACTTCCCCGAGGCTTGACCAGCAGCGTGCCGCCGTGCATCTCGTTCATCCTTTGGAGCTGGGCCCTGAATTCCTTCATCGCATTGAATTCCTTCATCGGGAGATGCGTGGCGCGCGCCAGTTCTGCGATGCTCACGAACTCCGAGCGAGGCATGGCGGGCCATTCATGCGTCTGCCCCATTGCCTCGGTCCAGACAACGGGAGGAGAATCTGCGGAGGAGCGATTGCTCGGGCGACTCATGATTGCACCTTGGCCGCTTCGAGCGCGTCCTGATAGGCCTCCGATGCTTCGATTCGAAGCCGCTCGGCGCTTCTTCGTGCTGTCGCGACGAAGGCTGCGCGCGCTGCCTGGTGCGCCTTGGAGACGTCGAGGAGAGGGCGATTCTCCGAATCGTTCGGCAATTGCAGTCGCCACCGCACCGCAGCTTCGAGCGTAATTTCACGATCCGGCTTGGCAATTGCCGAGATTCGCGCCGGTACCGTACCGTCGTACGTATACGCCTCCAAGAGCCGGTCGAGAAATTCACATTGTCGCGCACGCATAATCGCCCTTTCTACGTCGCTCCACTTGCGGCTCGCCTCGATCCTTTGCAAGACGCTGGCGGCGCGCCAGAACTCGGACGCGATGGCTTCACGCTGCTTTTGAAGCGCATTCGGATATTCGCGAGCGACCCGCGCATATTCCTCCTCGCCTACCCGAAGGGCGAGCTGCACGCGCGCGGCTTCGGCGACGTCCGTCAAATGGACGATCGGTGCGAGATCACCCAAGTCTTCGTAGGGTGCCGAAGGGCTCCGCGGCCCGTACAGAAGAAATAGCACGCATGTGAGAAAGCCTTGGCCGCGCATCTGCATTGACTCGATGGCACGGCGAATGCGGCGAGCTCGCCGGATGACGCCCCGATCAATGCACTCGCACCACCCCTCCTCCATTTGCGTATCGAACGAGAATTCCCTGCGGATGGCCCCGCCGGACGGCATCGATCCCGACGCCGTGACCAGGGCCTCGTAAAATGACGAATGGAATCCAAGCTCGGTTGGATAATCGCAGAAATACTCTTTTAGATCGTTGCGCTCGGCCCATGTAAGGCCGGGGGGTGGGGCGAATCCTTTCGCCAAGTGGGGACTTCGCGTCGCTATGCGAATGAACTCGCGATCGTCGATGGTAATCATTTCGTCCTCCCGGCACCGAGGAACACTCGGTGCTTCGACTCGAAACGCAGCTGCTGCGCTTCAGCCACTGGATGCTCACGCTAACGTCGATGAACAGTCATGACGTGACGACATAACGGTCAAGCGAAGCTCTTAAAGCGCGCCGTCGTCGAATTCGATATGTTGTGACCTCGGTCAGGGACGCCATCGAGATGCGTAGGGATGCGTGCGCCTGCCCCAGATCACGGTGTGAGACGTACGAATGGGCTTCGTTTTTCGCAGAATTGGTCTTGCGCCGTGGGCGCCCGATCGAACTCGCACAACGCCGTAAACGTGTGCCCTGCAATAAGCGCCGAATCTATCTTGGTCAAGTCGATAATGGGGGGGAGTCGAGAATTTTATTTAGGACTCTTCCATCCGTGATCTGTTGAAAGTACATATCTTGTATTGCAACATTCGTTGCATTGCGTGTGCTGTGATTGGCGATGTTCGATGGGGCGAATCGTTCGCGAGGCGTGTCAAGGTGCCTTCAAGCGTCCGTGGGGTGGACGCCGTCAACCAGCCGGCGCGCCGTCTCTTCCTCCGCCGATTCGTCGAAGTCCACGCCGAGCTGCGCCGTGCGCGTTGGAGGGTCAGCGGGATGACCAGGTGGTTAGCAACCGCCTTCCCCGTGAGGACCCAGATCGCGCTAGAAGTTGTCCCCGCCCAGATGCCCTCCGCTCTCTCGCTGAAGACGCATGTCGCTCCCGAAGCCGGGTTGTTCGAGCTCGGTGGAGATCCTCCGCGCTGGATCTGGGCGTTCACCTGCCCGACGCCGGGGTGCGATTGTCGCACCGCGATCGTGCTCACGGCGAACGGCGAGCGCGATGCGCTCGTGGAGCGCGGCGCGCCGGTTCGCAGCGCGTGGCTGCGCGGCGAGAGCTACGCGGATGCCGCCGCGCGGGCGGTCGGCACGACGGCGTTCGCCGTCGATATTGACGGGGGAGGCATCTTCCCCGTCGTCGGCGACGATCCCTTCGCCGCGTTCGACTTCGACGCGTGTCCCGATGCACGCGAAGTCGTCGACCGCCTCGACGGCGATGTGCTCGACGCGATCGGGCGGCTTTGGTATCGCGGCAAAGGATGGCCCGATCCCGAAGAGAAGAGTCGCGGCGTCGCGCAGATCAAGATCGAGGACTGGCGGCCCGGCGAGGTCGTGTCGTGGGGCGAAGCGCTTGTCGGTGTGCGGAAGGACATCTACCGCTTCGGAGAGCGCGTCTTCGAGGCGAACGACCTCTATTGCGTGGCCCGTGACTGCGACTGCGGGGAGGTCGTACTCGACTGCGCGCCGCTCGTCCCGAGAGGCGCTCCCAATCCTGGCGCGATTCGCGTGGCGCGGTCGGGCGAGCCGACGTTCGAGCCCGAACATGAGCGCCATCGCGAACGGCTCGAGCGGCTCTGGGCGGCGTTCGGGAAGCGCCATCCTCGTTACGTCGAGCGCTTCGGGCGGCGGTCCGCCGTTATGCGGGAGATCGCGCCACGAATCGTCGGCGCGCCGCGCGCCGAGATTGAACGGCGACGCGCGAGGGTCGGACGCAACGATCCGTGTCCGTGTGGGTCCGGGAAGAAGTACAAGAAGTGCTGCGGAGCGACGTGATGGCGAAGAGAAAGCTCGATGCGAAGCTGAATGTCGGAGAAGCGCTGCGCGCGCTCGATGTCGACGAGCTCCGCGCGTTCATCGGCGAGATGCTCGAGAGGCTCGACCCCGAAGAGCGCTCGTGGAGATCGAAAGCGTCCAGGAAC
>Ga0137415_10002362_pt1 | contig 18816 bp, 14 predicted proteins | sample CZODoug3_1_1_16f_FD_183082 | JGI IMG/M metagenome (GOLD analysis project Ga0137415, IMG submission 183082) | Vadose zone soil fungal communities from Angelo Coast Range Reserve, California, USA - CZODoug3_1_1_16fungal (Hybrid Assembly) | ecosystem: Environmental > Terrestrial > Soil > Vadose...
TGTTCGCGGGCACGCGATGGAAGAAGCTGCAAGCCAAGGGCGCGCGGGTCCAGCGGCTCTTGTGGGCGAGCACCGGCACCAAGAACAAGGACTACAGCGACGTGCTCTATGTCGAGGAGCTGATCGCCACCGACACCGTCAATACGCTGCCGCCGCCGACCATGGATGCCTTCCGCGATCACGGAAAGCCGCGGGCGAGCCTCGATCAGGATATCGACCAGGCCGCGCAGGTCATGGCGGCGTTGGAGCGATCCGGCATCTCGATCGACAGGGTGACGGCGAAGCTCGTCGAAGAAGGCGTCCAGCTCTTTGCGGATGCCTTCGACAAGCTGCTCGGCGCTGTTGCGGTCAAGCGCGCCACGATCATCGGCGACAAGCTCGACGGCCAGATCTGCAAGCTGCCGCCCGACCTCGAGAAGGCGGTCGCGGCATCGCTCGAATCGTGGCGTCGCGACGGCAACGTGCGGCGCCTGTGGGCGGGTGACGCGACGCTCTGGACGGGGACCGACGAGGCGAAGTGGCTCGGCTGGCTCGACATCGTCGAGGAACAGCAGCGTGGGGTCGACACGCTCGCGAGCTTGGCCCGCGATATTCGGCAGCAGGGTTTTTCCCATATCCTGCTTCTCGGCATGGGCGGTTCGAGCCTTGGGCCGGAGGTGCTGGCGGAGACGTTCGGACAGCAGTCGGGCAGTCCACGCCTTCTGGTGCTCGACTCGACCGATCCCGCCCAGATACGGACCGTCGAAAGCACGATCGATCCGGCGCGAACGCTTTTCATCGTATCGAGCAAGTCCGGCAGCACGCTCGAATCCAACATCCTGGCGCAATATTTTTTCGAGCGCGCCAAAAAGGCGGGCGGCGCCGGCGCGGTCGGATCGCGCTTCATCGCCATCACCGATCCCCGCTCGAAACTGCAGGAGATCGCCGAACGCGATCATTTCCGGCACCTTTCGTTCGGCAAGCCAAGCATCGGCGGGCGTTATTCGGTGCTGTCGGATTTCGGCATGGTCCCGGCCGCCGCGATGGGGCTCGACATCGGCAGGCTGCTCGCCGCGACGCAGCTGATGGTGCACTCCTGCGGGCCCCATGTGCCGCCGGCCGACAATCCGGGCGTCGTGCTTGGCACCGTTTTGGGCGTGCTGGGAAAATCCGGCCGCGACAAGATCACCATCGTGGCCTCGCCCGCCATTGCCGACTTCGGGTCCTGGCTCGAGCAGCTGGTCGCGGAATCGACCGGCAAGCGCGGCAAGGGTCTTGTTCCGGTCGACGCCGAGCCGCTCGCAGGCCCGCAGGCCTATGGCCAGGACCGGGTCTTCGCCTATCTGCGGCTCACCTCCGAAGCGGACCCCGAACAGGACAAGGCCGTCGCGGCGCTGGAGCAGGCCGGCCATCCGGTCGTGCGCATCGCGATTGCCGAGCGCCATCACATCGGACAGGAATTCTTCCGCTGGGAAATAGCCACGGCGGTCGCAGGCGCAATCCTCGGCATCAACCCGTTCGACCAGCCCGACGTCGAGGCGAGCAAGGTCAAGACGCGGGAGCTCACCGACGCTTACGAAAAGAGCGGTCGGCTTCCGCCGGAAACGGCCCTGTTCGAGGAGAACGGCCTGAGCCTTTTTGCCGACCCGAAGAACCGCGCCGCGCTTGGCAAGGCGACGACGCTCACGGAATGTCTCGGCTCTCATCTGGCGCGAATCCAGACAGGAGATTATTGCGGGATTCTCGCCTATGTCGAACGCAACAAGCTTCACGGCGACGTCTTGCGGGACATCCGTCTGATGATCCGCGATCGCAAACGGGTGGCGACCTGCGTCGGCTTCGGCCCGCGTTTCCTCCATTCGACCGGCCAGGCCTACAAAGGCGGGCCCAATACCGGCGTCTTCCTTCAGATCACCTGCGACGATGCCCACGATCTTCCGGTCCCCGATCAGACCTACAGCTTCGGCGTCGTCAAGGCGGCGCAGGCGCGGGGCGATCTCGAGGTGCTGGCGGAGCGCGGGCGGCGCGTTGTGCGCGTGCATCTCGGCGCCCACGTGTCAGCCGGCTTGACGGCGCTCAAGGAAGCGGTCCGGCAAGCGCTGGGGTAAAGCCGCAACCATCGGGAGAAAGCTGATGCAGCTCGGCATGGTCGGACTCGGCCGCATGGGCGGCAACATCGTTCGGCGCCTGGCGCGCGGCGGACACCAATGCGTCGTGTTCGACCAGAATCCGGCGGCGATCGCGGCCCTTGTCAACGAGGGAAACAGCGCCAGCGTCGATCTCAAGAGCCTGGTCGATCAGCTCGGGAAGCCCCGGGCCGTGTGGGTCATGCTGCCGGCCGGCGACATCACGGAGCGCACGGTGGCGCAGCTCGGCGAGCTCCTGGAGCGCGGCGACATCGTCATCGACGGAGGCAATTCCTTTTACAAAGACGACATTCGCCGCGCCCAAGCCCTCGGACAGAAGGGAATTCACTATGTCGATTGCGGCACCAGCGGCGGCGTCTGGGGCCTCGAGCGCGGCTACTGCATGATGATCGGTGGCGACAAAGACGTGGTCGATCATCTCGATCCGATCTTCGCCGCCCTGGCGCCGGGCCCTGGAGCCATTCCCGTTACCCCCGGCCGCCAGGGCCGCGATCCCCGCGTCGCGCGCGGCTATATGCATTGCGGCCCGAGCGGCGCCGGCCGCTTCGTCAAGATGATCCATAACGGCATCGAATACGGCCTGATGCAGGCCTATGCGGAGGGCTTCAACATCCTGCGCGGCGCCGCCTCCGACGCGTTGCCGGCCGATCAGCGCTTCCGCCTCGACCTGCCGGACGTCGCCGAGGTCTGGCGCCGCGGCAGCGTCATCGGCTCCTGGCTCCTCGACCTGACCGCGATTGCGCTGTCGGAAGACCCCGAGCTGGCGGGCTATTCGGGCTTCGTCGACGATTCGGGGGAGGGCCGCTGGACCATCATGGCGGCGATCGAGGAGGCCGTGCCGGCGCATGTCCTGTCGGCCGCGCTCTATGCGCGCTTCCGCTCGCGCGAGAAGGAAGGTTTCTCCGACAAGCTGCTGTCGGCGATGCGCCACCAGTTCGGCGGCCACGTCGAACCCACGGGGAACTGACATGGAGCCCCAGGCGCAACGCGCGGGTCCCTGCATCCTCGTCATCTTCGGGGCTGCCGGCGATCTCACCCGGCGCCTGCTGGTGCCGGCCCTCTACAATCTGCGGCGCGGCGGATTGTTGCCGGAGGAGTTCGCAATCGTCGGCATCGCCCGGAGCAGCAAGGACAGCGAGGCCTTCCGTCGCGATCTCGGGACCAGCCTGCGCGCCTTCGACAACCATATCGTCGAGGACGACTGGAAATGGCTCGCCGAGCGCATGTTCTATCTGGAGGGCGATTTCGACGATCCGGCCGCCTACCAGAAGCTCGCGGAACTGTTGCCCAAGGTCGACGAGCTGCATCGCACGGGCGGCAATTACCTTTTCTACCTCGCAACTCCCCCGCAGGTGTTTGCGACCATCATCGAGCGGCTTGGCGAGGCCGGGCTCGTGCGCGAGTCACAGACGCGCTGGCGGCGGGTCATCATCGAAAAACCCTTCGGCACCGATCTGCGTTCGGCCCAGGAGCTCAATCGGAAAACGCTCGCGGTGCTGCGCGAAAGCCAGATCTACCGCATCGATCACTATCTCGGAAAGGAGACCGTGCAGAACCTGCTGGTGTTCCGCTTCGGCAACGGCATCTTCGAGCCGCTCTGGAACCGCAATCACATCGATCACGTGCAGATCACGGTGGCCGAAACCATCGGGGTCGAGCGCCGCGGCAAGTTCTACGAGGCGACGGGAGCCTTGCGCGACATGGTGCCCAACCACCTGTTCCAGCTTCTCACGCTGGTCGCCATGGAGCCGCCGACCTGCTTCGCTCCGGAATCCGTGCGTTCCGAGAAGACCAAATTGCTGGATGCGGTCCATCCCTTCGGCCCGGAGGACGCGCGGTGCAACGTCGTGCGCGGCCAATACGGCGCCGGCACCGTCGCGGGCAACGGCATGATGCCGTATCGATCCGCCCCCAACGTCGCGCCGGACTCGGCGACCGAAACCTATGTCGCGTTGAAGCTGATGATGGACAATTGGCGCTGGGCCGGCGTTCCGATCTATCTTCGCACCGGCAAGGCGCTCGCCCGGCGGCGCAGCGAGGTCGTCATCCGGTTCAAGCAGGCGCCATTCGCCTTGTTTCGCGACACGCCGGTCGAGCGGCTCACCCCCAATGACCTGATTCTGCATCTTCAGCCGGAGGAAGGGGTGACGTTGCGCTTTGGCGCCAAGGTGCCCGGGCCGCGCATGCGCATGGGCGACGTCGAGATGAAGTTCAGCTACCGCGACTACTTCAATGCGACGCCGAGCACGGGCTACGAAACGCTGATCTATGACTGCATGCTCGGCGACGCGACCCTGTTCAAGCGCGCGGACGACATCGAGGCCGGCTGGCGGATCGTGCAGCCGCTGCTCGACGCCTGGACGGACCGCCAGGCCGCGGCGCCGGCCATCTATCCGGCGGGCAGCAGCGGACCGCAGGAAGCCGATGCGCTGATGGCGCGCGACGGCCGGCATTGGCGCGCGCTCGACGGCTCGACGGTTGCGACACCGTCATGAGTCCGGTGTCTCGGGACCCCCCGAAAGCGCCCGCTTCGGTGCTGATCGTCATGGGGGTTTCGGGATGCGGCAAGTCGACCATCGGAATCTTGCTGGCCGGACGCCTGCAGTGGAAGTTCGACGACGCCGACCGGTTTCATCCCGCCGCCAATATCGAGAAGATGCGCGCCGGAACTCCCCTGACCGACGAAGATCGCTGGCCTTGGCTGCACGCGACCGCGGCCTTCATCGACCAGATGCGTGGCGCAGGTGTGCATGGCGTCATCGCCTGCTCGGCGCTCAAGCGCCGCTACCGCGACGTGCTGATTGGCGAACGTGCGGATGTTCGGCTCGTCTACCTCAAGGGAAGCGAGGAGCTGATTTCCCGCCGTATCGCCGCGCGTCACGGGCATTTCATGCCGCGCAGCCTGTTGCACAGCCAGTTTGTCGCGCTCGAGGAACCGGGACCCGACGAGACGCCGATTACCATCTCGGTCGAGCCGACGCCGCCCGAGATCGTGGCGCAAATTCTGGCGATGCTGAAGGCCGGGGCGAAAACGGGACCCGCCGGGTTCACGTCGTAGAGATCATTCGGCGCCGTGGCGTGGGTCGCGGGCAGGCGGCTACGCGACAGACAGCGTCATATCGAAATCGCAAGCGCGAACGAATTTAGCTGTGCAAAGCTGTGGATGACGGCCACGCCGCAATGGGCGTCTTCGGGCCCGTGTGCTAGTCTTGCGGGGCTCGGGTGACTACGCGGGCAAAGAGCAGAGCTCGGGGTGCAAGTTCTGCCGCCACGCCCTCACAGGCCTCCGACTTGTAGCGCCCGAGCGCCCACATCGCATCGCCGAACGTGAAGTTGGCTGAACGCGCCGCTTGGGAAAGCGTGACGCCGCGCGTTCTCCGCGTTCAAAGGTCCAGCATGTCCTCGTCGGCGAATTCCGCCCGCTCCTGGATGAAGTCGAACCGCGCTTCCGCCTTGGTTCCCATCAGCCGCTCGACCGATGACGCCGTCGGCTTGCGCTCGCCCTCGGCCAGGACCACTTTCAGGAGCGTGCGCTTGCGCCGGTCCATGGTGGTTTCCTTGAGCTGCGCCGGCATCATCTCGCCCAGCCCCTTGAAGCGGCCGACCTCGACCTTGGCGTTGGCGTGGAACTCCTTCTTGAGGATCTCGTCCTTGTGCTTGTCGTCGCGGGCATAGAAGCTCTTGGCGCCGTGCGACAGCCGATAGAGCGGCGGCACCGCCAGATAGAGATGGCCGTTGTCGATCAGGTGCGGCATCTGGCGGTAGAAGAACGTGATCAGCAGCGACGCGATATGGGCGCCGTCGACGTCGGCGTCGGTCATGATGATGACCTTCTCGTAGCGCAGGTCCTGGTCGCGATAATGCGCGCCGGTGCCGCAGCCGAGCGCCTGCGTGAGGTCGGCGAGCTGGGCGTTCTGCGCGAGCTTGTCCTTGCCGGCGGAGGCGACGTTGAGGATCTTTCCACGCAGCGGCAGGATCGCCTGCGAGGCGCGGTCGCGCGCCTGCTTGGCCGAGCCGCCGGCGCTGTCGCCCTCGACGATGAAGATTTCCGAGCCTTCGGCCGCCGTGTTGGTGCAGTCGGCGAGCTTGCCCGGCAGCCGCAGCTTGCGCACGGCCGTCTTGCGCGAGATTTCCTTCTCCTGCCGGCGGCGCAGGCGCTCGTCCGCGCGTTCCACCACCCAGTCGAGCAGTTTGTTGGCCTGCTGCGGATTGCCGGCGAGCCAGTGGTCGAACTGGTCCTTCACGGCGGCGTCGACGATCTTCTGCGCCTCGGCGGTGGCGAGCCGGTCCTTGGTCTGGCCCTGGAATTCCGGCTCGCGGATGAACACCGACAGCATGGCGCCGGCGCCCGTCATCACGTCCTCGGAGGTCACGACGGCGGCGCGCTTGCCCTGGTTGGCGCGCTCGGCGTGATCCTTGAGCCCGCGCAGCAGGGCGGAGCGGATGCCGGATTCATGCGTGCCGCCGTCCTGGGTCGGAATCGTGTTGCAGTAGGACGACAGGAAGCCGTCGGAATCCGCCGTCCAGGCGACCGCCCATTCGACCGAGCCGGGAGCGCCGATCTTTCCCGAGGTGCCGGTGAATATGTCGGGATGGACCAGCGTCTGTCCCTGCAACGTGGTGGCGAGATAATCCTTGAGTCCGTCGGGGAAATGAAACGTGTCCTCGTCGGGCACGCCCTCGACGCCGCCGAGCAGCTCCTTGTCGCAATGCCAGCGGATCTCGACCACGCCGAAGAGATACGCCTTGGCGCGCGTCATCTTGAACAGGCGCAGCGGATTGAACCGGGCTTTCTCGCCGAAGATCTGCGGGTCCGGCTTGAAGCGCACCTTTGTGCCGCGCCGGTTCGGCGTCTTGCCGAGCTTCTCGATCGGACCCTTCGGCTTGCCGCGCTGATAGACCTGGCGGTAGAGCTGGCCGCCGCGCGCGACCTCGACCTCGACCCGCTCCGAGAGCGCGTTCACCACCGAGATGCCGACGCCGTGCAGGCCGCCCGAGGTCTCGTAGACATCGGAGTCGAATTTGCCGCCCGCGTGCAGCGTGCACATGATCACTTCGAGCGCGGATTTCTTCGGCGACTTCGGATGCGGATCGACCGGAATGCCGCGGCCGTTGTCGGTGACCGTGACGTAACCGTCGCTTCTCACCTCGACGTCGATGAAACTCGCGTGGCCGTTGAGCACCTCGTCCATGGCATTGTCGATCACCTCGGCGAAGAGATGATGCAGCGCCTTCTCGTCGGTGCCGCCGATATACATGCCGGGCCGCCGGCGGACCGGCTCGAGCCCTTCCAGCACCTCGATATGGCGGGCCGTATAGCCGGACTCCGCGCTCGATCCGCGCGCCGGCTTGCCCCGCTGGGCCTTGCGGCGCGGGGCCGGCTCGGACACCTCGGAGAACAGGTCAGGGCTGCCAGGCGTTGTTTTCTTTGCGATTTTTGCCATTCGGGTTCCGCTGGAGGTCGGGGCGGACGAATCAGTTGCGCCAACTATGCCACCCGGCGGCGGCAACTTGAATCCGCGAATGCGGGGTTTCGGGTTTGTTATGTAGGCACCCCGGCCCCCCTGCGTCAGGGGAGCCGGCCGCCGCCCCTGGCTTCATGCCAGAGGGCGGGTTAAGAGACCCTTCATCCGCCCGATTCAAGGCCTTCACCGACAGCGCCAGCCCATGTTCGAGACCCTCGATGCCTTCGGGCACCAGATCGTCGATTTCGTGCGCCTCCATGAGGCCTGGGCGGCGCCGATCGTGTTCGCGCTCGCATTCGGGGAATCGCTCGCCTTCATCTCGCTTCTGGTGCCGGCCTGGGGCGCGCTCGTCGCCATCGGCATGCTGATCGGGCCGAGCGGTATCAATTTTTGGCAGGTGTGGGTCGGCGCCTCGCTCGGCGCCGCATTCGGCGACTGGCTGTCCTTTTGGATCGGGCGCAAGCTCGGGCCTGCGGTCGCCCATGTCTGGCCGCTGTCGCGCCATCCCGACCTGTTGCCGCGCGCGGAACGCTTCATGGCGCGCTGGGGTGTCCTGGGCATTTTCATCGGCCGCTTCTTCGGGCCGCTGCGCGCCTCGGTACCGCTGGTGGCCGGGATCCTCGCGATGCCGTTCTGGCGCTTCCAAGTCGCCAATTTCGCCTCCGCCTTCGTGTGGGCTGCGGTGCTGCTCACGCTCGGCGACGTGGTGTCGAAGGCGGTGCACATGCTCTGGGGATGATGGCATTCCGTCTGCCTCGCGCGGGCGTTCCACCCGGCCCGTCGGCGGGCTATGATCGGTGCGGCGCAGCGGGCGAATGCCAGCGCGAAGATCCCGCCCGAAACGCACACACATTGCGCCGCTGAACCAGAAAAGCACCAGGGAGGTTCCGATGATCGAACTGACACGCCGCTCGGCGCTCGCCGGCGCCGCAATGACCACGATGGCCGCCGCCGGCGGCGGCCTTGCTCCCGAATGGGCGCGCGCCGCTGCCGCGCCGGCCGCCGCGCAGGCGCCGGGCTTCTATCGCTACAAGGTCGGCAGCATCGAGATCACGGTCATTACCGACGGCGCCAACCGTCTGCCGGTCACCGACGAATTCGTGCTCAACGCCAAGAAGGAGGAGGTGAACGCCGCGCTCGCCGAGGCCTTCATGGAGCCGGGCGTCTTCGTCGGCCCCTATAACCCGATCGTCATCAATACCGGCGCCAAGCTCGCGCTCGTCGACACCGGCACCGGCGAGGCCGCCTACAAGGCGAGCAAGGGCCAGACCGGCCAGTTCCTGGCCAATCTGGCGGCCGCCGGCATCGACGCCAATGCGATCGATACCGTGATCATCTCGCACTATCACGGCGATCACATCAACGGCCTGCTGAAAGCGGACAACTCGCTCACCTTCCCCAACGCCGAAATCCTCGTTCCGGCGGCCGAGCACGCCTACTGGACGAACGAAAGCGAGATGAGCCGCGCCGCGACGAAGCGGATCGCCGACAATTTCAAGAATGTGCAGCGGGTGATCAGCGGCGAGGTCCTCAAGCGGCTGCGGACCTACGAGGCCGACAAGGAAGTCATCTCCGGCGTCACCGCGGTGAGCACGCCCGGCCATACCCCGGGTCACACCTCCCACGTTGTCGCATCGGGAAACGCCAAGGTCTATGTCCAGGCCGACGTGACCCATGCGCCCTTCCTGTTCGTACGCCATCCCGGCTGGCACGCCTTCTACGACCACGAACCGGTGCAGGCGGAAGCGACCCGCCGCAAGGTCTACGACATGCTGGCGGCCGAGCGCATGCGGGTGCAGGGATTCCACTATCCCTTCCCGGCGATCGCGCATATCGAGAAGACCGCGACCGGCTATCGGGAACTCCCGGTGGCCTGGAGCCCGGTGATTTAGCGCATGATCCCGAAAAGTTGACAGACTTTTCGGACAAGATCATGCGCAAAGACATACAGCTACGCGGCAAACAAGGGGGCAGGATGCGTCGCAGATTATTCATCGGGCTGGCCGCGGTGGTTGCCGCGGCCGGCGGCGCCGTCGCGCAATCGCCGGTCGAGCGCGGCGGCTATCTGGTCAACAGCGTCGGGGCCTGCGGCAACTGCCATACGCCGCGTCAGCAGGGCGTCCCCGACCTGTCGAAACGGTTGTCCGGCGGCTTTCAGACCTTCGACGAGCCCTGGTTCACGGTCAAAGGCGCCAACATCACGCCCGACAAGGAAACCGGCATCGGCAATTGGAGCGACGCCGATCTGCGCAAGGCGCTGCTCGAAGGCGTGCGCCCCAATGGGGTCCAGCTCGCTCCCGTGATGCCCTACGGTTTCTACAAAATAATGGCGCCGGCGGACATCGACGCCATCATCGCGTATCTGCGCTCGGTGCCGGCGATCCGTAACGAGGTGCCGGCGCCGCAATACAAGGCGCAGCAGGTCGCGGCGAGCCTGCCGGGTGCCGACAAGCCGATGTCGGAGGCTGATCTCAAGGATCCGGTGAAACGCGGCTTCTATCTTTCGTCGATCGCTCACTGCATGGCGTGCCACTCCCGCGTCTCGGAGGCCGCGCCGCCCGACTTCAAGAACGCCTACGGCAAGGGCGGCCGTGAGTTCCGCGGACCGTTCGGCACGTCGGTCGCCGCGAATATCAGCGCGCATCCCAAGGCCGGCCTGGGCGGCTGGAGCGACGCCGAGCTCAGGCGTGCGCTCACCGAAGGCGTGTCGCGAGACGGCCGCAAGCTCAAGCCGCCGATGATCGACTATGTGGCCTACTACAAGACCTGGGGTCCCGAAGACATGGATGCGCTGATCGCCTGGATCAGGACCATCCCGCCGATCGAGTGAGAGAACCGATGCCCTTGGAACGGATTCTATTGATCGTCGGCTTGATCGCCGTCATCGCGCTGTTCGGTTTCCAGCTCTGGTTCGTGCTGCGCACGGGGCACGTGCGATGGCGTGTGCAAAAAGTCCACCGCGCCAGCCGTCCGGTCGCGTTCTGGCTCGAGGTCGCCGCCTGCGTGGTGGGATTGCTGGTATTCGTCGCCTTGCTCAGCTTGCAGCTGGTCCGCTGAAGGCCTCGACGGCGGCCATTGACGGGGCCCGGCCGCTTCCCATATAGGTCCCGCCATGACGACGACCGCGTTCACCCGCTTGCACCGCCGCCGCTGCCGCCTTGCGGCCACGGCCGATCGCGTCTGATCGTCGCCCGTGCCGCCGGATTTTTCCCGCGGCGCTCTCCTGACAGCTCCCGCGGAAGATTTCGGCAGCCCATCGTTTGCTGGAGCGTGATCTCATGCTCCGACCGCGGAAAGGAATAAGCCATGCTCAAGAAAGCCAAGATCGGCGTGCTCGGCGCCTCCGGCTATACGGGCTCGGAATGCGTGCGGCTGCTGCTGCGCCATCCGCAGGTCGAGATCGCGTTGCTCACCGCCGATCGCCGGGCCGGCCAGGAGATGCGCGAGGTCTTTCCGCAATTCTCGCCCTTCGGTTTGCCGAAGCTCGTCCCGATCGACTCGATCGACTGGGCCGGCTGCGGGCTCGATCTCGTCTTCGCGGCGCTGCCGCATGGGACGACCCAGAAGGTGATCAAGGACCTGGTCGCAAAAAGCCCGACCATCAAGGTGGTCGATCTGTCGGCGGATTTCCGGCTCGCCGACACCGCGGCCTATGCGCGCTGGTATGGCCATGAGCACCTCGCGCCCGAGCTGCAGAAGGATGCCGTCTACGGGCTCACCGAAATGCACCGGGACAGGATCAAGCAGGCGCGGCTGGTCGCCAACCCGGGCTGCTACACGACCTGCAGCGAGCTTCCGCTCATCCCGCTCATCGACGCCAAGGCCATCGACCTCGACGAGATCGTGGTCGACGCCAAGTCGGGTATGACCGGGGCGGGCAGGGCCGCCAGGGAGGCGATGCTGTTCTCCGAGGTGTCGGAAGGCTTCCACGCCTACGGGGTCGGCCATCATCGTCATATGGCGGAGCTCGACCAGGAATTCTCCAACGCCGCCGGCCGGCCGGTGGTGGTCAGCTTCACGCCGCATCTGGTGCCGATGAACCGTGGCATTCTCGCCACTATCTATGTGCGCGGCGCATCCGGCCGGTCGCCCGAGGATCTTCACGCCATACTCTTGAAGCGATACGCGAACGAGCCCTTCGTCCATGTGCTTGCCTTCGGCGAGATGCCGCAGACGCGCCACGTGCGCGGCTCCAACATGATCTTCATCGGCGTCACGCGCGATCGGGTAGCGGGCCGCGCCATCATCTGCTCGGCGCTTGACAATCTGGTCAAGGGCGCCGCCGGCCAGGCCGTGCAGAACATGAACCTGGTGCTCGGATTTCCCGAGCCCATGGGGCTCGAGCAGGTCGCGCTGTTCCCGTGAGGGCTAATTCCCGCCGAGCGCCTTGAGCCGCGCGCTCGCGGTTTCGTGCGCCCACTGGCCGTCGTCGTATTTGGGCGCGACCGCCAGCGCCTTGCGGTAATCCGTTTTGGCCTTCTCGACCTCGCCCTTGCCTTCGTAAGCGAGGCCGCGGCCCGCATAGGCGCCCGTGAACTCGGGCTCGAGGCGAACCGCCTGGCCGTAATCCGCGATGGCGCGGTCATAGTCGCCATCCTGCCGCAGCTCGATGGCGCGGTTGTGATAGATGGCGGCGAGCGGCTCGCCGGAGAATTTTCCCGACTGGATCGCGCGCGTGCAGGCGGCGACCGCGGCCTCGCCTTCCTCCTTGAAGCAACGGTCGCTGTTCTCATCGGTGTGCGCCGGCGCAGCCGCCACGGCCGCGACGATGAGAGCCAGCGCAAAGCGTTTCATGATCGTGCTGGCGCGCGCTGCCGCAATTCTCAATCCCGCACCTTCACGTAGCTTCCGGGCGCGTCCTCGAGCGGCTTCAACACGCCGCCGCCGGGCTGGCGTGCCTTCACGAGCGTGGGCTCCTGCGTCCTGATCCAGGCGAGCCAGTCCGGCCACCACGAGCCTGCATGCTCGTCGGCCTCGGCGAACCATTTCTCGAGGTCGCCGCCGTGGGGCTGCGGGCCGGTCCAGTACTGGTACTTGTTCCTGGCGGGTGGATTGACGACGCCGGCAATGTGGCCGGAGCCCGCGAGCACGTATTTCACCGGCCCCCCGAACAGGGATGAGCCGACATAGACCGAGCGCGCCGGCGCGATGTGATCCTCGCGGGTGGCGAGATTGTAGACCGGGATGTCGACGCTCTTGAGGTCGAGCCCGACCCCGTCGATCGTCATCTCCCCCTTGGCGAGCCGGTTTTCGAGGTAGCAGCTGCGCATATAGAGCGAGTGGTTGGCGGCAGGCATGCGCGTGGCGTCCGAATTCCAGTACAGCAGGTCGAACGGGAAGGGCGCCTTGCCCTTGAGATAGTTGTTGATGACATAGGGCCAGATCAGGTCGTTCGAGCGCAGCATGTTGAAGGCGGTCGCCATGGTGTTGCCGTCGAGATAGCCGCGCTCCTTCATGTGGCGTTCGAGGCCCGCGATCTGCTCCTCGTCGACGAAGACCTTCAGGTCGCCCGCGTGGGTGAAATCGGCCTGGGCGGCGAAGAAGGTCGCGGAGGTGATGCGCGGATCCGACCGCGCCGCCATGTAGGCGAGCGTCATCGCCAGCAATGTGCCGCCGACGCAATAGCCGATGGCCGTGACCTCGCTCTCGCCGGTCGCCTTCCTGATGGCGTCGAGGGCTTCGAGCGGACCCTCGCGCATATAGTCGGCGAGATCCTTGTGCTGATGGCTTTCGTCCGGATTGACCCATGAGATCACGAACACGGTCAGGCCCTGGTCGACGCACCATTTGATGAAGGATTTTTCCGGCGTGAGGTCGAGAATGTAGAACTTGTTGATCCACGGCGGCACGATCATGAGCGGGCGCTTGAGCACCTTGGCGGTCGTGGGCGCATATTGGATCAGCTGCATCAGATCGTTCTGGTAGATCACCTTGCCGGGCGTGAGGGCGAGGTTGCGCCCGACCTCGAACATGGAGGAGTCGGACTGGCGGATCTTCAGGCTGCCGCCGCCGGCCGCGATGTCCTCGGCGAGCATGCGCATGCCGTCGACCAGATTCTCGGCATTGGACGCAAGCGTCGTGCGCAGGAGCTCCGGATTGGTGAGCACGAAATTGGACGGCGAGACCGCATTGGCGATCTGGCGCACGTAGAACTCGGCCTTCTGGCGCGTGTGCGGATCGAGGCCCGCGGCGTCCTTGACCAAGTGGTTCGCCCAGTCGGTGGTCAGCAGATAGCCCTGCTTGAGAAAGTCGAAAAACTGGTTGGATGACCATTCCGGGTCGCTGAACCGCTTGTCGCGCGGATCGGGCGCGGCGACCGGCCCGACGGGTTCGCCCGTCAGGCGTTTGGCGGCATTCGCCCACAGGTCGAGATAGGATTGTCCCAGCATGGCCTGGAGGGCGAGCGCGCGCTGCGGGTCGGCAAGCCAGGATTGCAGCACCCGGCTGAGCGTCTTTACCGCATCGGTAACCAAGTCCGTATTTTCTTGACCGCGGCCCTGTTCGTGCGCCTTCAGGTAGGCCGCGAGCGCCCGGCCGCCCTGCTCGACCATGCGGGCGATGTTTTTCGAAAAAGCCTGGATGTCGAGTTGCTGGGCGGTCGGGCCGGCCTCGGCCGGGCCGGCCGCCGGCCGGGCCTCCGGGGGCGGCGGCTCGGCCGGGCGGGCCTGCGCACGGTCCTTGGCGGGGGGCTTGGCCGCCTTGGCGGGCGCCTTGGCGGGAGCCTTGGCCCGGGTACCGGCGGAACGCGCCGGTTTCGCCTTTCGCGGCTTCTTGCTGGTCGCGACGGTCGGGGCTGGGGGCACGGGCAAGGACGTTAACCTTTGCATCCTATGAGGGCTCAAGTCCCGGTTTGGACATATTAGGCCGGTAGGGGTCGGAGATCATCCCGGGGGGCGTGGCGAGTTTCCATTCTGAATGACAATGGTGTCGAAGTCGCGAATAGCGTGCGTTCTGGTAAATCGGTCGCTAAGCCTGCCTGCGGCGGGCGGCCGCGGCCGGGCCTTGGCGTTGTGGGCCGTCCTCGCCATCGGGCTGGGGGGCTGCTCGTCCACGTTGAGCTCGTTGCCCACCCAGCTGGGCGGAATGCCCGCCGATACCCCGCAACCATCGGCCGCGCCGGTCGCCTATCCGGCCGTCCACGACATGCCGCCGCCGCGCCAGAACGCGGTCCTGACGGAAGCCGAGCAAAAAGCGGCCGAGGCCGAGCTCGCCGCCCTGCGCGCCCGCCAGGCCCAACAGGCCGCCACCCCGGCGAAGAATTAACGGCGCGCCCACGATCCTCCGCGGCGGGGTCGAGCAAAGCCCGAAGCCGTGTTACAACACCCGCCAGCAACCGCCCATTTGGCGCCGAATCGGCGGCCCGCCATGCGGGAAAGGCCTGATATATCGGGAGCTTGGGATATCGCGATCATGGAAGAGTTTCACCGCATCCGCCGCCTGCCGCCCTATGTGTTCGAGCAGGTCAACCGCGCCAAAGCGGCGGCGCGCAACGGCGGCGCCGATATCATCGACCTCGGCATGGGCAATCCGGACCTGCCGACGCCCGCCCATGTGATCGAGAAGCTCAAGGAGACCATCGGCAAGCCGCGCACCGACCGCTATTCGGCCTCCAAGGGCATTCCCGGCCTGCGCCGGGCCCAGGCCGCCTATTACGCCCGGCGCTTCGGGGTGAAGCTCAATCCCGACACCCAGGTCGTCACCACGCTCGGCTCGAAGGAAGGCTTCGCCAACGTGGCGCAGGCGATCACGGCGCCCGGCGACGTGGTGCTGGTGCCCAATCCGAGCTATCCGATTCATGCCTTCGGGTTCCTGATGGCGGGCGGCGTGATCCGCTCGGTGCCGTCCGAGCCGACGCCGTCCTTCTTCGAGGCGCTCGAGCGCGCCTGCGTGCATTCGATCCCGAAGCCGCTCGCGCTCGTGGTCTGCTACCCGGCCAATCCGACCGCCTATGTGGCGGAGCTCGATTTCTATCGCGACGTCGTCGCCTTCGCCAAGAAGCACAGCCTGATCGTGCTGTCCGATCTCGCCTATGCGGAGGTCTATTTCGACGGCAATCCGCCGCCGTCGCTGCTGCAGGTGCCGGGCGCGATGGATGTCGCGGTCGAGTTCACGTCGATGTCGAAGACCTTTTCGATGCCGGGGTGGCGCATCGGATTCGCGGTCGGCAACGAGCGCATCATCAGCGCGCTCGCGCGGGTGAAGTCTTATCTCGACTACGGCGCCTTCACGCCGGTCCAGGTCGCCGCCACCGCGGCGCTCAATGGACCCGAGGATTGCATCGTCGAGATGCGCGAGACCTACAAGCGCCGCCGCGACGTCCTGGTCGAGAGCTTCGGCCGCGCCGGCTGGGAGATCCCGCCGCCGCGCGCCTCGATGTTCGCCTGGGCGCCGCTGCCCGAGCCGTTCCGGACGCTCGGCAGCATCGACTTCTCGACGCTGCTGGTCGAGAAGGCCGAAGTCGCGGTGTCGCCCGGCATCGGCTTCGGCGAGCACGGGGAAGGCTTCGTGCGCATCGCCCTGGTCGAGAACGAGCAGCGTATCCGCCAGGCCGCCCGCAATCTGCGCCGGTTCCTTGAAACCGGCCCGGAAAAGTTGCACAACGTCGTCCCCCTCGCCACGCGCCGCTGAATCGCCGGCGCCGCCCTGCAGGTCGCGGATTTCATGATCGCCCCGCTCAAAGTGGGTCTCGCCGGGCTCGGCACCGTCGGCGCCGCGGTCATGCATCTCATCGACCGCGAGCAGGCCGCGTTGTCGGCGCGCTGCGGCCGGCCGATCGAGGTGGTGGCGGTCACGGCCCGCTCGCGCGCCAAGAAACGCGCCATGAACCTGAAGCGGATCAAATGGGCGCGCGATCCGGTCGCGCTCGCGACCGATCCCGGCATCGACGTCTTCGTCGAGCTGATCGGCGGCGCCGCCGACCCCGCCAGGGCGGCGATCGCGGCCGCGCTGGGCGCCGGCAAGTCGGTCGTGACGGCCAACAAGGCGCTGCTCGCCCGGCACGGGCTGGCGCTCGCGGCCATCGCCGAGCGCAATCACGTGGCGCTCAATTTCGAGGCGGCGGTCGGCGGTGCGATCCCGATCGTGAAGACGCTGCGCGAGGGCCTCGCCGGCAATTCCTTCGCCCGCGTCTCGGGCATCCTCAACGGCACCTGCAACTACATCCTCACCCGGATGGAACGCGAGAAGCTCTCCTTTGCGGCCTGCCTCGCCGACGCCCAGCGGCTCGGCTATGCGGAGGCCGATCCGAGCTTCGACGTCGAGGGCCACGACACCGCCCAGAAGCTCGCGATCCTCGCCAGCCTCGCCTTCGGCATCAGGGTCGACGAGGCGTCGGTCTTCGTCGAAGGCATCTCGTCGATCGCGCCGGAAGATATCGAGGCCGCCGACGAGCTCGGCTACCGCGTCAAGCTGCTCGGGGTCGCGGTGCGCACCGAAAAGGGGATCGAGCAGCGCGTGCATCCCACCATGGTGGCCAAGGATTCCGCCATCGCCCAGGTGATGGGCGTGACCAATGCGGTGTCGATCGACGCGGAAGGTTTTGCGCCGATCACGCTGGTCGGTCCCGGGGCGGGCGGAAACGCGACCGCCTCGGCGGTCGTGGCCGACATCGGCGACATCGCGCGCGGCGTGCGCAGCGCGCCGTTCGGCCGGCCCTGCGGGCGGCTGACCGCCGTCAAGAAGGCGCCGATGCAGCGCCACGAGGGCGGCTATTATATCCGGCTCGCCGCGGTCGACCGGCCCGGGACCTTCGCGGCGATCGCCCGGCTTCTGGCGGCCGAGAAGATCTCGCTCGAATCGATCATGCAACGGCACCACGGCACGCGGCCCCATGGGGGCGACGATCCGCACAGCCCGGACGCGCCCGCGCCGGTTATCCTGATCACCTATGCGACCAGCGAGGACGCGGTGCGCCGGGCCTTGAAGGCGATCAAGCGCCAGGGTGTCATAACCGAGAAGCCGCAAGTGATCCGTATCGAGAAGAACTGAACCCGTCCGGCGCCGGCCGGACCCGAGGAGTGTTAGAGAGATGTCGTCGAGTCCTGCGAAGCCTGAGAAGTCCACGACGACGCTGGATCGAATCCTGTCGATCGAGATCGTGCGCGTGACCGAGCGCGCGGCGGTCGCGGCGGCGCGGCTGAGCGGGCGCGGCAACGAGAAGGACGCCGACCAGGCCGCCGTCGACGCCATGCGCCGCGAGATGAACAAGCTGCCGATCGACGGCACCATCGTCATTGGCGAAGGCGAGCGCGATGAGGCACCCATGCTCTACATCGGCGAGAAAGTCGGCGCCGAGTTTCCCGATGGCAGAATACCGTCGGCCGCCGCGATGTACTGGCGTGGCGTGGTAATGCGGCAGTGCAACGGTTTGGAATGGCTCGCTTCACAGGAGCCAGTTTCAATCCCTCGTTCCAGTCAACACACACCACAAGGTGAAGGAATTCGACAATGGATCACGCTCGAGCCGTATGGCGGCCGCTCGATGTTCGCACTCGATTGGCCTGCCACACCGGCGCCTGGGACAACCCTCGCCCCGGGCAACTGTTTATGGAGCGGCCAACCGATTCGAAAACCGAAACGCTATGAAGTCACATCTTTTCCCGAGATCCATGAGAAAGAACTGCACCCGCGGGAGCGCAAACTCTTACTCGAAGTTCCGGCCACAATTAGTCCAGCTGTCTGGCAGTTGGTGCAATCCTGGAAGGCCACGGATCCAAGCCCGCGCGCGGTTATCCATACGGCGCTGCAGTTCTTTCGCACCCAACGTTTTCGCTATTCGTTGGCGCCCGGTGAATATCAGAACAATGACTTAGACGAATTCCTCTTTCACCGGCGACTTGGTTTTTGCGAACATTACGCGGCCGCTTTCGCCACGTTGATGCGGCTGACCGGAATCCCTGCGCGCGTGGTAGTCGGCTATCTCGGTGGCGAATACAACGAATTGGGTCGCTTCTTTCTTGTTCGACAGGCCGATACCCACGCTTGGTGCGAAGTCTGGCTCGACGATCGTGGGTGGGTCCGAGTAGATCCAACCAGTGTGGTCGCCCCAGACCGGGTAAATCTCGGGCTGAATTTGTTTCTGGAGAGGCGGGCTGCTTCCGGGCAGATGCAGTCGGGGCAAAGCACCCTGGCGCGGACTCTCGCGCACTCAAAGATATTTGCAGAGGCACGGCTCGCCTGGCAGACATTGAACTACGCGTGGGATACTCGCGTCCTAAGTTTCGATG